>Ga0315284_10001428_pt1 | contig 34044 bp, 36 predicted proteins | sample YL17G09_16_MG_FD_203696 | JGI IMG/M metagenome (GOLD analysis project Ga0315284, IMG submission 203696) | Sediment microbial communities from Yellowstone Lake, YNP, Wyoming, USA - YL17G09_16 | ecosystem: Environmental > Aquatic > Freshwater > Lake > Sediment | place: USA: Wyoming | collected... | reverse complement strand
AAATTGATATTTTTACTTTTCTCCCTCACTTCAATTATATCCGCTCCGCAGATGTAATCTCATTCGGTCGAAAAGTGAAAATTGATATTTTTACTTTTCTCCCTCACTTCAATTATATCCGCCTGCGGCGGATGTAATGTCGCTCGGATAAAATGATAAAACTGATGTTTTCTCATTTTCTCCTCGCTGCGATTATAAGGGCCGAAGCCTTTTTTATTTTTTAAATTTAAGATAAAATAAAAACAATTTATGACTTTTGACGTGGAAAAAATTCGGCAAGATTTTCCCCTCCTCCGTAAATTTTTGAAAGGCAGACCTTATATTTATTTTGACAATGCCTGCATGAGTTTAAAACCCGAATCGGTTTTAACGGCGGAGAGGGAATATTACGAACAAGAATCTTCCTGCGCGGGGAGAAGCCTCCACAAATTAAGCGAAGCGGTTAACCATCGAATTGAACAGATTCGGAAGCTGGTCAGCCGTTTTATCGGCGCCCAATCCGAAAAAGAAATCATTTTTACCAAAAGCACAACCGAAGGTCTAAATTTGGTGGCGCGCGGTTGGCCTTTTAACGAGGGCGATAAGATTTTAACCAGCGACAAAGAGCACAACTCCAATTTGGTGCCTTGGCTTGTCCTCCAAAAAGAAAAAAGAATAATTCATCGGATTGTTCCTTCAAAAGAGCACAATCTTTTTGATTTGGAAGTTTTTAAAGAAATGGTTGAAGAGGAAAAACCAAAATTTGTTTCCCTGGTTTTGACTTCTAACTTGGACGGCCTGACAATTCCGGCTAAGGAAATTATTAAAATCAGCCACAAAAACGGCGCTTATGTAATGCTCGATGCCGCCCAAACTATTCCCCATCAAAAAATAGATGTTTCGGATTTAGATGTTGATTTTTTGGCTTTCTCCGGCCATAAAATGTTAGGGCCGACCGGCACCGGAATTCTTTACGGGAAGAAAGAGTTATTGGAAAAATTAAAACCTTTGATTGTCGGCGGCGGGGCAATGGAAAAAACCACCTACGAAGATTATAAATTTTTGCCGCCGCCCCAAAAATTTGAAGCCGGTCTTCAAAATTACGCCGGAATTTACGGTTTAGGCGAAGCCATTATTTATTTGGAAGAAATCGGTTTTGAAAATATCAAAAAACAGGAATGGGAATTGAACAAATTCATTACTGAGCGAATTGCTACATTTTCCGGTTTAAAAATAATCGGGCCCAAAAATCCGGAATTGCGCGGCGGCATCGTTTCTTTTTACGTTGATGGTTTTGATCCGCGGGAAATTGCTTTAATGCTTGACCAATTGGCCAACATCGCCGTTCGTTCGGGCCAGCACTGCGTTCACTCCTGGTTTAATCGCTGGCATATCCCTGGCTCCTGCCGCGTTTCTTTGTATTTTTATAATACCCTAGAAGAAGCAAAAATTTTCGTCGAAAGTTTGGAGAAAGTTCTTAAACTCAAAAAATAAATTTTTATGATTTGTTTAGCGGCTTTGATTGTTTTTTCGCTTTTGGGAATTTTCAGCGTCGCTTATCGAAAGTTGGCCAAAGAAGCTTTCGCCTGTATTTTAAGGCGCGTTAGTTTTCGGCCCTGTGAATCGCGTTTTGATTTAAAAGTTAAAACGCAGGTGACCACTTCTTTAATGAAGCGCTCGGAAAAATTGGGTCAGTTTTTTTGGAGATATTTTGAAGTTTTTTCTTGGGTTTTTGTGGTTTTGTTTATTGTTTCAACTATCTATAGCGCCCGGGGAATTTATAATTTAATCCGCTATAAAACTTGCGACCCCCAAAATCCCCAGAATTGTTTTATTTCGCTACCAACCGGGCCAAGTCCAACGACTTGTCCAATTGAAAAATTCCAAAATTTAAAATAGTTTTTTATATTCTAATCCACTTACGTTATAACATACTATAGTTAATTATGGCGTAAGCGGGAATTTTTGAGTTTTTCAATAAATTCAATATAATAAACTCGGCTTATGGAAAAGAAAGATTTGATAAAAATCAGCGATTATTTGTGGGAAATCCCGAAAAGGGGCGAAATGCGGGTGCCGGCCCGGATTTATATTTCCGAGAAAATGCTTGACGAGGTTTTTCGCGATCGGTCGCTCGAACAATTAAAGAACGTGGCGACTTTGCCCGGAATTTTGAATTACAGTTTGGCGATGCCTGACATTCACGAGGGTTATGGTTTCCCCATTGGCGGGGTGGCGGCGCTTGAGATTAAAGGCGGCGTGATTTCGCCCGGCGGCGTCGGTTATGACATTAACTGCGGCGTCCGGCTTTTAAAATCCGATGTTTCCAAAGAAGAGATAAAAGAGAAAATTAACGCTTTGGCGACTGAAATTTATAATACTGTTCCTTCGGGCTTGGGCCGCGGCGGGAAATTAAAACTTGATATAAGCAGTTTGGATAAGGTTTTAAAAAATGGCAGCCGGCAATTGGTGGAAAGCGGTTATGGCGAGGAAAAAGATCTGGAAAATTGCGAGGCAAACGGGAATATCCCCGAGGCCGAGCCGGAATTTGTTTCTAGTCATGCCAAAAGCCGGGGTCGGGACCAATTAGGAACCATCGGCTCCGGCAACCATTTTATCGAAATTCAGGAAGTTAATGAGATTTTTGATGAAAAAATCGCTGAGAGTTTCGGCTTGTTTAAAAATCAAATTTGCATTTTGATTCATACCGGTTCGCGGGGATTCGGCCATCAAGTGGCGACAGATTATATCCGGTTAATGGTGGAAGCGATGGAAAAATACAAAATTTCTTTACCGGACAGAGAATTGGCTTGCGCTCCTTTTGAGAGTGAGGAAGGCGGGCGTTATTTTAAAGCCATGGCCGCCGCGGCAAATTTTGCCTGGGCCAATCGCCAATTAATAACGCATTTAGTCAGAAAAGCCTGGGAGAAATCAATCGCTGACTCAAAAAAACTGGAAACGGTTTATGATGTGGCTCATAATATCGCTAAAATTGAGGAATGCACTTTTCAAAACACCAAGAAAAAAGTAGTAATTCACCGCAAAGGCGCCACCCGGGCTTTTGGTCCGAATAACCCCGAAATTCCGGAAAAATATCGTTTAAGCGGCCAGCCGGTTTTAATCCCCGGCTCAATGGGAACGGCTTCTTATGTTTTGGCCGGCACTAACGAGGCGATGGAAACAACTTTTAGCAGCACCTGCCACGGCGCCGGTCGCCGGATGTCCCGGACTTCAGCCAAAAAAGGAGTTTCTGGTTTGGAATTAAAAAAGAGACTGGAGGAAAAAGGAATAGTAGTCAGGGCCGCTTCTTTAGGCGGGTTAGCCGAAGAAGCGCCCGAAGCCTATAAAGACGTTGAGGAAGTGGTTGAAGTTGTTCATCAAAGCAAAATCGCCAAGAAAGTGGCCCGGCTAAAGCCCCTCGGGATTATTAAAGGAAATTAATCATGGAAGAGTAAAACCCATCTTCGCTTAATGCTCCGTTTTAGACCAATTAGGCAATTTTGCTTCACGCAAAATCGCAAACTCGTCGCTTCGCTCCTCAAACAATGCGATTTTGCTACAAAATTTCTCTAATTGGTACGCTAAAACTCCGCTAAGTCGCTTAGACGGATTTTACTCACAAAAAAGAATATTATGTCCAAGAAATTGCCGAAAAGTTTGAGAAAATTTTTAAGAAAAGAAAAGGCGCGAATCAGAAAAACAATTTTTACTAGCTTGGAAGTCGAAGAAAAAATCAAAGAAATTGCTCAAAAATTAATCTCCCCATATGAAAATTCTGGCAAAAAATAAACGCGCTACTTTTGATTACGAAATTTTAGAGACCTTTGAAGCGGCCCCCAGTCTTTTGGGTTGCGAAGTGAAATCAATTAAAGCCGGCCGAGTTTCTTTGGATAATTCTTTTGCCAATTTTAAAGGAGACGATTTATATCTATTAAACGCCCATATTCCGGCCTGGCAGCCAAAAAACGCGCCTTTGGATTATGAGGCAAGCCGCTCGCGGCGCTTATTGCTTCACAAAAAAGAATTGAAATATCTTTTGGGGAAAATCCGCGAGGCGCGGCTAACTTTAATCCCCCTCGCTTTCGTCTTGAAAAATAATAAAATTAAGGTAGAATTGGGGCTTGGCAAGAGTCGCCGGAAAATTGACAAGAGAGAATTGATTAGAAAAAGGGAAGCGGAACGGGAGATTGAAAAAAGAATGAAAACATTATAAAATACTTGGTGTTTTTGGGGATGCTTTGGCCTCGAAGCAAAGCAGAACTTTAAAAGAGCAGATCGAGGAAGCTCTGTTACCTCGTCAATCACCAGAGCAAAAAAACAACTGCCAATTATAGCAGAGTTCCGGCTTTCGCTTTTGCCTAAGCCGGCATCCATTTAACCGATTCTCGATAGGTTAATAAGGGTGTCATACATCGAGATAGGCTCTTTTCCGATTGGTCTTTCTAAAAAAGAGCGACTAATTAAAGACCAAAGGTTGATAATTTTGCCGATTTTAACATCAACCTCAAACAAATCGGCTATATCTGTAAACTCTTGAAAGAAAGGCTTTGCTGACGCGGGTTCAATTCCCGCCATCTCCACTCCGTTAGAAGTCTGCCATTGTTATTGTTAGCAAAAAAGTGTTAAAACACTTTTTTGCGAGAGTTAAACAAACTCAACAAAAAAATATAATAAACTATTTCAAAAACCATCGCAGACTTCTAACGGGGTCCACTAATTTTTCAAAGTCGCTTAATTTTAACTTTTATTTTTAAGAGATATAACGTCAACAATTTCATAAAAGCGAGGGAGGTTCGGGTGATTGATGAAAAAGGCAATAACTTGGGAATTTTTCCTTTGGCGGAAGCCCTAAAATTGGCCAAAGAGAAAAACCTTGATTTGATAGAAATTGTTTCAACCACCCAGCCGCCGATAGCGAAGATTTGCGATTTCGGCAAGTTTTTGTACCAGAAAGAAAAAGAAGAGAGAAAACAGCGGGTCAAGCAGCGCTCTGATGAAATGAAAAATATCCGGCTGACTTTTAATATCGGTCCTCACGATCTTGAATTTAAGGCGCGCCAAGCCGAAGAATTTTTGGAAAATTATTCCAAAGTCCAAATTGAGATGGTTTTAAGAGGCCGGGAAAAAGGCCGTCGGGATTTTGCCAGGCGGAAGCTCGAGGAATTTTTGAAAATGATCAATAAAAATTACAAAGTTACTCAGGAAATTAAGAGCGCCCCCCGCGGTTTAATTGTAATTATTGGAAAATAACTATGTTGAAAACATCGAAAACAGTTCTTAAAAGACTAAAAATTTCAAAAAAGGGGAAAATTCAGCGCCGGCCCGTGAAACAGAGCCATAAAGCCAAATTATCTGGCCGGAAAAACCAGGACAAGCGGCGCCTTTTTAATTTTTCAAAAGTTGACGAGAAAAAAATAAAAAGGTATATTCCATACCATTATCGTTAATCTATGACCAGGGTAAAACGGGGAACAATTGCCCACAAAAAAAGAGAAAAAATACTGCGTTATACCAAGGGTTTTAAATGGGGCCGAAAATCCAAAGAGCGGCTGGCCAAAGAAGCCCTTCTTCATGCTTGGAGCCACGCTTTTAGCGGCCGCAAAATAAAAAAGCGCGATTTTCGGCGCTTATGGCAAACCAAAATAAAAGCCGCGGTGGAATTTTTCGGTTTGAAATACAATCAGTTTATTTTCGCTTTGAGGCAAAAACAAATTAATTTAAACAGAAAAATTTTAGCGGAATTAGCCGAAGAACAGTCCGAGATTTTTAAAGACATCGTTGAGGAAATCAAAAAATAAAAATATGAATTTGGTTCGCTCGCCCCAAATGAAAACTTCGCTTTCATTTGATGGCTCGCTGCCAAATATAAAAATATGATAATCAACAAACTGCGACGAAAAAAATTTTTAAGAGATTTTCAGATGGAGTTGGAAAAAGAAAAGAGCCGATTGGAAGAAGATATTAAAAAATTGATGGCTCCCGATACCGAAGTTTTCAGCAAAATGCCGGATTTCGGCGGCGAAGTCGCTGATTTTACGATTGAAGCCGATCAAATTGAGGAAATCGGCAACACTTTTGCAGTCAAGCAGGTTTTGGAAAAGGAATTGAAAAACGCCGTTGAAGCCCTTGAAAGAATCAAAAAAGACGCCTATGGAATCTGCGAACGCTGCAAAAAAGACATAGAGTTAAAGCGGTTAAAAGTGGAACCAGCCGCAACCTTATGCAGTAAATGCGTTAAAAAAAGAGAAAAATTAGGCGAGTCAAAATAGCCGATTCGAATTAATTATGACAGCCAAAACTTATTCAACGGCGATCATCGGAATTAAAGCGCAGCCGATTGAAGTGGAGGTCGATTTAGGCGTCGGCCTCCATTCTTTTAATATTGTCGGTTTGCCGGATAAAGCGGTTGAAGAATCCAAAGACCGCGTTTCCTCAGCCATTAAAAACAGCGGCGCCTTGCCGCCCCAAAGACAAAACCGCCGAATCACCGTCAATTTGGCGCCGGCGGATTTAAAAAAAGAGGGTTCAACTTACGATTTAGCCATTGCCATCGGTTATCTTTTGGCCTCCAAACAAATTAAAGAATTCAAAAGCGAGGACAAGATTTTTTTGGGAGAATTAGCCCTGGACGGTTCCATTCGAGAGGCGGCTGGAGTTTTGCCGGCGGCTTTGATGGCTAAGGAAAGAAAATTCAAATACTTAATTGTGCCCAAAACTAATATTAAAGAAGCCAGCATGATTGAAGGGGTTAAGGCGATCGGAGTGGAAAATTTAAGAGAATTAATAGAATTTTTAGAGGGCAAAAAAGAAATTTCCCCGGCCCCTCCCGTTTCTTTAAAAGACCTGGAAAAAATTGATTACCCACTTGATTTCAGCGAAGTGAAAGGACAGGAGCAGGCGAAACGGGCTTTGGAGATCGCCGCCTCCGGCGGCCATAATATTTTAATGATCGGCAGTCCGGGTTCGGGGAAAACAATGTTAGCCAAAGCCCTGCCTTCGATTTTGCCGGAAATATCTTTGGCGGAATCGCTTGAAGTCAGCCAGATTTACAGCGTTTGGGGCTTGCTTTCTAAAAATCAGCCGCTTGTCTGTTTAAGACCTTTTCGTTCGCCTCATCACACTGCTTCGAAAATTGCCTTGGTCGGCGGCGGCTCCTGGCCGAAACCGGGAGAAATCAGTTTAGCCCATCGGGGAGTTCTTTTTCTGGATGAGATTGCGGAGTTTCCTAAAACAGTTTTGGAAGCTTTAAGACAGCCTTTGGAAGACGGCAAAATTACAGTCAGCCGCGCCCAAGGGACCGTGACTTTTCCGGCGAAATTCATTTTGGTGGCGGCGATGAATCCTTGCCCCTGCGGTTATTACGGCGATCCGGAAAAAGAGTGCAAATGTTCTCCGGGTGAAATTTTGAAATACCAGAAAAAACTTTCCGGGCCGTTATTAGACAGATTGGATATCCAAATTGAGTTGCCGCGGGTTAAATATGAGGAATTGAAGACGCTTAAAAAAAGCGAGACCTCGGAAGAAATTAGAAAGAGGTTGAATAAGGCCCGATTGATTCAAGAGGAGCGATTTAAAAAAATTGGCCGGCCAATTTTTACCAATAGCGAAATGACTTCCAGTGAAACAGAAAGGATTTGTCAATTGGACGAAGCGGCGGAATCACTTTTGAAAAAAGCGATTGAAGAGTGGTATTTGTCGGCCCGGGCTTATTATAAGATTTTGAAAGCAGCCAGAACCATCGCCGATTTGGAAGAAAAAGAATCAATCGGCCAAAATCATTTGGCCGAAGCTTTAAGGTACCGCCTTAAATCGGAAAGTTAATTTTAGAAATTAGCAAGTAGAAAATAGAAGAAAAAAATCCTCATTGAGGATTTTTTTCTTTAGTCAAATAGGAAATTTTATTTTTTAGCGGCAAAAAGGATTTTTAGCGCCCCGAACTTCAAAATGAAGATGGCAGCCGGTTGCTCCTTTGACATATCCGGTATTGCCGATTAATCCTATTGATTGGCCGTCCTGAAGAACATAATCTCCTTCTTTAACAAAAACTTTTGACAAATGGCCGTAGAGAGTTTCCGTACCGTTGGGATGCTGGATTTTAATATAAGTGCCGTAGCCGTTATCCCAAGTTGCTTCAACAATCAATCCCTCGGCCGCCGCGATGACTGGCGTTCCGCAGCGGTTGGCGATATCAACAGCATTGACAGGATGCAAGATACCCCAGTTAATGCCGGTTGTCGGAATAACATAATAATTGGGATAGGAAGGCAATTGGGGCTGATAGGTTGTCTGGCGCAATATTTTTTGACTATAAGGCATTTTCCCGTCAGGGACAACGAGAGTTTGACCCGGTTTAATCAAACTTCCTTTTAAATTGTTAAAATCAATGATTTTTTGAATGTCAGCCGAATAAAGAGAAGCGATTTCTTCAAGAGTCTCGCCGGCTTTGACCTCATGAATGACGCCGGAAACCGGCAGAATAACCAATTCCTGGCCGGGAAAGATAGTTTCATTTTTGATGTTGTTGGCCCAGACGACGGAGTTTAAACTGAGGCCGAATTCAGCCGCAATAGCCAAAAGAGTGTCGCCTTTCTGCACTTTATAAATTAAAACACCAGCCCGGTCAGGCCGAATGCTGGTAAGAGTGAGGTTTTGATTGATTAAACTGTCCTGGTCAATAATATAATAGCCCATAAAATCAGGCTGTTCGTCATTTTGTTCCAAAGAAGCGACGGAATTATTGCTGAGATTGAGGCTTTCTTGGCTAAAAGCCAGGAGTTTAGCTTGCTGAATAAGGGGATTTTTCTTGAAATTGAATTCTTTGGTTGGTTCTTCGGTCATCGGTCCGCCGATAACCCCCAACATCTTGTCTTCTAATTTGAATAAAGATTTTTCCGCGGTTAGATTGACCAAAACCAGGCCCAGGCCGAGGGAAAACAGGAAAAAAACGCCAAAAATTGCTTTTTCCCCTCTTAAAACACGAAGAGGCTCCCCATTGAAGAGCCGCTTTAAATATCGGTTTTTCACTTCCAGACGAGAGAAAGCAATTCTGGTCAGCCAATAATAATGTCGAAGAAGTGTACGAATATATTTAATTTATTTGACCCCCAAAAAGTGCCTGAAAACGACCTTAAAGAGGGTCATTTTATATTGTAAACTTAATAATTTAAAAATCAAGTTGGTTATCCCCACCTCGATTTTTAGGAAAATCGCTTAAAATTTAATTCTTTAATGAAATATGATAAGATGAAAGGACGAAAATGGATAAATTAGAGATTTTAAAGGGTTTAAACGAAAAACAAAAAGAGGCGGTGCTTCAAACCGAGGGGCCGGTTTTGATTGTGGCCGGCGCCGGCAGCGGGAAAACCAGGACCTTAACCCACCGCCTGAGCTATCTCATCATCAGCGGCGTTAAACCCGAGAGAATTTTGGCTTTGACTTTCACCAACAAAGCCGCCGAAGAAATGAGGGAACGGGTCAAAAAAATTTTAGGAAAGAAATTAGAAATTGACCGGCCTTTTATCGGCACTTTTCATAAATTGGGCGTAAAAATTTTAAGAGAAATTTATCCCTTGGTTGGTCGAACGAAACATTTTGTCATTTTTGATGAAGACGATTCGAGGAATTTGATTAAAAGATGCCTCGGAGAACTGGAACTCCCAAAAGAACAATTCAGTCCCGGAAGCGTCGGCGAAGAAATTTCCCGTTTAAAAAGCGAATTAATTACGAGCGAGATTTATGAGAAGGAAGCGATGAATTTCTTTCAAGAAAAAGTGGCAAAGGTTTATAAATTATATGAGGGATATCTTTTGAAGAATAACGCTTTTGATTTTGACGATTTGATTAAAACTCCGGTTGAGGTTTTTCAAAAAAATCCGAAAATTTTGGAAAATTATCAAGAGCGCTGGTTTTACATTTTAATTGACGAATATCAGGACACCAACACCAGTCAATATGTTTTGATAAAACTTTTGGCTGAGAAGCACCGGAATTTATGTGTGGTCGGCGATGAAGACCAGTCAATTTATTCTTGGCGGCAGGCTGATTTCCGGAATTTTTTGAATTTTGACAAAGATTGGCCCGAAGCCAAAGTGATTGTGTTAAAGGAAAGTTATCGCCTGACCAAAAATATTTTGGCCGCCAGTCAGGAAATGATTAAAAACAACCGCTGGCGGAGAGAAAAAATTTTAATCACCAACAATCCCGAAGGTTCGCCGGTTTTTTTGGTTCAGGCCCAGGATGAAGTTGAAGAGGCGGAGTTTGTCGTCGGGATGATTCAGAAACTAACGGAAATTTACCATTATGAACCGAAGGATTTTGCGGTTTTATACCGCATTAACGCCCAATCGCGGGTTTTGGAAGAGGCCCTGATTCGCGCCGGCCTGCCTTATCAGGTTTTTGCCGGGGTTAAATTTTATCAAAGAAGGGAAATTAAAAACCTTTTGGCTTATCTGCGACTTTTGGTTAATAAAGATGATTTAGTGAGTTTGGAGCGGGTGATTAATATCCCGAGCCGGGGAATCGGCCAGAAAAAATTGGGAAAGATTTTTGCCGCCAAAAACAGCGAAAGGATTTGGGGAAACTTAGAAAAATTAGACGAAGCCCGAGAATTTTTAAAAATTTTGAAAGAGGCAAAAACACTCTCAAAAAAACAGCCGGTTTCCCAGGTTTTAAGATATATTATTGGTAAAATCGAATATGATGATTATCTGGGGAAAGACACCCAAGAAGGAAAAGAAAGGTGGCAAAACGTTTTGGAATTTTTGCGTTTGGCCGAAGATTTTGATGAGATGAAAGAAAGGGGTTTGGAGAAATTTTTGGAAGAGGTGGCGCTTTTTCAGGAGGGCGATGAGAGGAGGAACCGTCAGAACGCTGTTCAGTTAATGACGCTTCACAGCGCCAAGGGTTTGGAATTTAATATTGTCTTTATTGTCGGCTGTGAAGAAGGAATTTTGCCTCACACTCAGGCGCAGTTTTCTGAAGAAGAATTGGAAGAGGAGAGACGACTAACTTATGTTGGGATGACGCGGGCAAAAAGAGAAATTTATTTAATTTTGAGTTCGCGGCGCCGGCTTTTCGGCAGCTTGACGGTTAACCCGCCCTCGCGCTTTTTAAGCGAAATTCCGCCGGATTTGATTCAGGAAATTGAATTGGAATCTTCGGAATCAATTGCCGACCCGGATTATCCGGAAATTACCGAGCCTACCGTCGACGATAACGATGATTTTTAAATTTTTCTTAATTTAGCCGTATATAAAGAAAGCATTGTCACGGGGCGTGACAACGCATGAATTTGGTTCGCTCGCCCGCAATGAAAATAAATTTTCCTGCGGGCTCGCTGCCAAATATAAAAGTATGAGGTATTTAAAAAAACTAGGTCAGATTTTTTTGATTAATAAAAAAGCCTTAAAGAAAATCGCTGAGGCGCTGGAAATTAAAAAAGGCGAAACAATCATTGAAATCGGCGCAGGGACCGGCAACTTAACCGGAGAAATTCTGAAAAAAACCGGAAAATTAATAGCGATTGAAAAAGATTCGAGAATGGCGGAAATATTAAAGAAAAAATTTCCAATTTTTCCACCAGAGGCGAGGCTCGCCAAAGGCGGCAATTTTCAGTTTTCAACCCCGCAAATTATTCAGGGAGACATCAGGGATGTTTTGCCGGAAATAACCGAAAAATTTAAAAACTACAAGGTTGTCGGAAACATTCCTTATTATTTGACTGGTCGGCTTTTGAGAATTTTTCAGGAATTAAAAAATCCGCCGAAATCAATCGTTTTAACTCTTCAAAAAGAGGTGGCCGAAAGAGTTGCGGCTCAAGCGCCGAAGATGAACAAATTATCGGCTATTATTAATCTTTGGGCCAAGCCGAAAATATTGTTTCATTTAAAACCCACTGATTTTTATCCGGCACCGAAAGTTTCCTCCAGCGTTATTAAATTAGAGGTTTTACCACTAAAAAAACGGCTAAAAAACGAGGAATTAATAATCCAATTAATCAAAATTGGCTCTCATCAGCCGCGAAAAACCCTGCTGAATAATTTGTCAAGGATTTTTCCGAAAAACAACTTAAAAAACGCTTTTTATGAGTTAAATTTAGGCGATAAAACAAGGCCAGATGATTTGAATCGCGACTTGTGGATAAAACTAGCGAAAGCCCTCCATCATTTTTAATTTTTGGTATATACTATTAGGTAGATATGAATTTCCGAACTAAACTCGGGATTGTTGTTTTGGCAGGCGCCTTAATGGTTGCCGGAATTTTGTTGTTTTCTTCACCTGGCAAAACACCAATCAAAAATATCCCCGAAGGCAAAAATTCTGAAGTTAAAGCCGAGCCGTTTCAATTGGAAAAAAGCGGCCAGAAACTGGGAGTAATCAGCGCCGATGAATTATCCGAATTTATCAATAACCGAAAGCCAACCAAGAATCTTACCCAGCAATTGGCTGAAAATTTGGCCCGCGGTTTTATGGCTCAAAATCCCAATGGGATTGATGCCCAGGGCGGGTTGTCAACGCCTGATAGCGAATCATTACTTGAAGAAAGCGTTATTAACGCCGCGGCGGAATTCAAATTGGAAAATGAATTCGTGGAATTAAAAGATTTAAATGTTTCTTCCAACAATTTTCAAGAAAACATCGCCGAATATATTTCTCAATACTATAGTACCTTGGCTAATTACGCGAATAAGATGCGGCTGCTCGATAATTTACAAGCCTTTAGCGAAAGCCAAGACGTAAATTACATCATTCCTCTTTTGGGTTATTTCGATAAATTAATTTTAGAGATGAAAAAATTGGCGGTGCCTTCAAATTTTGCTTTGCTTCATCAGCAAGAAATAAATTTATTAATCGGAGAAAAGTCGCTTTTGGCGGCTTTGGCTGATTTCCCCAATGATCCTTTGCGGGCAGCGGCCGCCCTAAAAATTTTTCCTGATTTGGAGAAGCAATTTGCTGATTTGGATAATCTCATTGAAAAACAGCTGAAAACTTATGGCTTCGCTGTTTTTAGAAAATAATCTATGTTCTTTGGTTTGTTTAAGAAAAATTTGGCTTGCTTAGGATTGATTTTGGGGATTTTTCTATTTTTGATGCCGGTCAGAGATAATCTAATAGCTTTCGCCGCCATTTTTCCTTTTGGTGGCAGAGTCGTTCTTGTTATTCCGCCAGCGCCGCCGGTGAACCCTTGTCCCTGTATCCAGTACGTGATTACTAATCTAGTGTCTAATGCCGTCAGAGTAGTGGTTTCCTGTCCGTTCATTCCCACCTCTATCCCGCGTAATAATCCCAGTCCCATCATGGGCTGCGCCGTCTTAGGCATTGCCATCCCCAATCCGATCGTTCTCTGCCCCAATACTTATCTGCCGACTGTTTGGGGAGCGGCTCGGTTGCCTTCTTTATAATGATTTTTCTCTAATTTTAATATTTGTTTAATCTAAAAAATCATTTATGTTCTCAATCATTAAAAAAATCATTCCCATCTTTTTAACGGTAGTACTCATTAGCGGAATTTTTCCAGCAATTTTTTATTTGAAAGAAGCCAAGGCCCAAATTCCTGGCACGTCGGTGCCGATTACTGGTTCGAGTCCGGTTCAAATGGCCCAAAAAACTATACAAGAAAAAGCCCTGGCTTTCCTCCTGGCTACTTTGTTGGAAACTTTGAAGAAACAACTGCTGGATTCTTTCGTTGATTCCATTATCAAATGGATTCAAGGGGTGGACGAGAAGCCAATGTTTGTTACTAATTGGCGGAAGTTTTTAAGCGATGTCGCCGGCGAAGCAGTGGGCGAATATATTGAAACAACAAAATTCGCCTTTTTGTGCCAGCCGTTTAATTTTCAAATAAGAGCGAGCTTGCCTCAGCCGGGCCGGCCGCCGCTTCCGACTTGTACTCTCAATCGAATTGTGGCCAATATTGAGGATTTTTATGAGGATTTTCGGGTTGGCGGCTGGATTGCTTATAATGAAATGCTTTACCCTTGGAATAATCCTTACGGCGCTTATTTGATGGCCGTAGAAGGCGAGGCTTATGAAGCAGCCGCGGCTCTCGCGGAAAAACAAAAAGAGACCGAGCAATCCCAAGGGTTTTTGAGCACAAAACGTTGCAAAGCTGGGAAAGAAGTATATGACTACCAGACCTTCGAGATAAAGTGTCTGGAATATGAATTAACAACACCAGGCGGATTGATTGCCGGTCAAGTTCAACAGGCCTTGCAAGTTGACATTAATTATATTTTAAGCGCCAAAGATTTTACCACTTATGCGGCGGCAATTTTAGATGCTTTAATTAACCGGCTTTTTAAAGCTGGAGTTAACGGCCTTTTGGGAATACTGACGCCTAAGGCTCAAAGTGATTTAGGTCATGAGGCTCCTTCCGGTCTAAATTATAAATGCGATGAAGAAGTCGGCACCTGCTCTTTAGATTCATCCGGAACCTACCCCAATAGAGCAACTTGTCAGGCGGATTGCACTGTATCTACTACTACGCCCACTCCTACACCCGGGTCAGAAACTTTTTCTTGCAATACTGAAACCAGCACCTGCTTTGTAGATCCAGACGGACCTTACTCTACTAGAGCAGATTGTCGGGCGGAATGCGAAAGAGAATAAATAAAAAACAAGCAGGAAGGGGAGCAGAGAGGGTATAGTTATGGAATAAGTGCTGGCGGAGGATGGCGGAGGAGCTTGTAGAGGTTGCGCTGGCCTTCCAATAGGGCACGCTTGCACTAGTGTTGATTGGTGCGACGAAAATTGCCCTTAGTTAATTTTTTATAACCAACGCACCGGGAAAAAGTAATTTTAATTAAATAAAAATACATGGATCTTAATTTAATGAGTTATGCCGGGAGTTTAATTGCTTCTTGGTTTGAGGCGCAAACCATCAAAGCAGCTTCATCAATTGCTTATGCCGTTGCTTATTTGGGCGGACAAATTATCCAATTAGAAAGTAAAATTTTAGCCTGGGTTATTGACATGAGCAGTTTCACCAAATTGCCCATTGTTCAGACCGGCTGGAAAATCGTCAGGGATTTCACCAATCTCTTCTTCATTGCCATTTTAATTTACATCGCTTTTGCCACTATTTTAAGAATCAGCAGTTATTCCGCCAAAAAAATCCTCTGGAAAGTAGTGGTCATCGCGATTTTGATAAATTTCAGTTTAATGTTTAGCGGAATAATTATTGATTTCAACCAGATGATGTTTAAGTATTTTATTTTCGCCACTTTACAGGAAAAAACCGGCCATCAATTTGGTTTGGCGATGGCCGACGCTTTGAAACTTCAAACTTTTTTGTCATCAGACAAATCGGTGATGCAGACAGAAGATACAAATCAACCCAAAGATAATCTATTCACAGCCTTTATTAAGCTTTTGTTTATAGTTATCTTCACTTTTATTTTGGTGGTCACCTTCGGAGCCTTGGTGCTTATTTTGCTAATCAGAAATTTTTGGTTGTGGTTGCTTTTGATTTTGGCGCCGATCGCCTGGTTTTGCTGGATTGTGCCTATTCCAATTTTATCTCAATACTGGAAACAATGGTGGAAAAATTTTTTGAAATGGGCTTTTATGGCTCCGATTATCGGTTTTTTCCTGTTTTTGGCCCTGACTTTGTATTTTGGCAACAAACAAAATCAAGAGGCAACTACGAAGACGCTCATTGACGAAAACGCCTTAAAAGCTCAATGGGCAGCAGGCGAGGCAAAAAGCCAGCCAATATTTAGCTTCAATAAACCAGGAACAACCATTTTCAACCCAATAAATGTGATGCAACTTGGTTTGGTTTTGGGTTTTGTCATTGCCGGATTAATGGCTGGCTCTGCCTTGGGTTCAAAAACTGCCGGAGGAGCGTTAGGATTAATTACTAAAGCTGGGAAAGGCACTCAAAAATGGATGCAGCGTCAGGGGACAAAGGGCGTTGGCGCGGTTGGAGGCGGAGCTTTGGCCGGAATTTCTAAGGGAGTGGGCAAAATTCCTTTGATTGGCGGGCTTTTGAGCCAACCGATTGGCGTGGCTGGCCGGAATCTCCAGGCGCGAGGAGAACTAGTTAAGGCGGGCGAGAGAAAGAAAGCCGAAGACAGGATTGCTCATATAAAATCTCTGGATGAGTTGTCTAAGGCATTCCCGACCCTTACACCAAACGAGCAGATTGCCGCTATTAACAAGGCGATGAAAACAGGCAAGATGCCGGATAATATGAAAGATATGGCAATGAAATTGGCAGCTCAAGGCGAAATTGATAAGGGGGCATTACTGAAGATTGATCCGACTTTGCGCCGAGATTGGCAGGAGCTGATGAAGAAAAACAACGTTTCTGAACTAGGAAACAATATTGCCAAAGATTTCAAGGATAAATCGCCAACCGAAATCAGCAAAACTATTGCCTCGGTTGACTTTGCTAAGGCGCCATTATTGGCTGAGGCGTTTGTTAATAATATGGCGGATGACCCCACTAAATATAATCCTTATGTGGTGATGGATATTGTTGGGCAAAAACCAGTGACAGAAAAACCCGTTTTTCTTGAGGCTTTAATTAGAGCCAAAATGAAGAGAGCCAAAGGTAAGGATGATTCGGAGAAGTTGGCCGATATTAAAAATACAGATCCGGAATTAGTTAAGAAATTAAATAAATCTCCGGGTTTGAGGCAAATTGATTCAACTTTTGATGATATTGCCGAAAAAATTTTGGGTTTAACAGGAAAACCGACGCCGCCACCGCCGCCACCAACGCCTCCTCCACCTTCGCCACCTCCTTCTCCGCCCCCTTCAACTCCATCGTCATTCCCCCCACCTCCACCTCTGCCGCGAACAGCGCCGCCCGAATGGACGCCGCCATTACCACCTCCGCCTCGACCAAGAGAACTCTGGACTCCGCCGGATACTGGCCCGCGGCCGGAAACTTTTAGACCGCAGCGGCCGACAAAAGAGATTCGCGAACAAACGCGGGAAAATCCGCCGAAAAAATATTATAATCCGCGGGAATTTTTAGGCACGCCCTAATATAAAAATATATACGCTTCGCTATGTAATCTCGCTCGGATAAAATGACAAAACTGATGTTTTCTCATTTTCTCCCTCACCTCGATTATAAAAAATGCCCAACAAAACACCTCAAAAAATTTTTATTGAAAGATACAATTCTTTGTCAGCAGAGCTTAAAAAAAGTTTGTTTTCAGCGACAACCAGCGAGTTAATTGAACGCGTGGCAGAGTTTTATCATTTGAACGAAGAAAAATCCGCGATTTTGGTTTCGCTCGTCGGCGATGTTTTGTCTGGCTTTCTTCATTACAACGATTTTTCTAAAAAACTCCAGGAGAATCTTGGCGTCAATCCGCTGATTGCCAATTCTATTAGTAAAGAAATTGACCGCGATATATTTTTGCCGGTGAGAAAATTCTTAAGAGAGGCTTATCGTCCTATTTCTGAAATAGAATTAAAGGGAGAAACTGAAGCCGAAATTAAAGAAGTAGTTATTTCTCCAGCCGAAATAGAGGTTTCCGAAATCGAAGTTAAACCAGCGGAAATAAAACCGGTTACCCCGTCAGCAGCGCCGAAAATAGTTGAAGAAAAACCAGTCATTGAAAAACGAAAAATATTTTTACCCTTTTTCCGTTTTAAAAAACCAGCGCCAATTGGGGGCGAAGCCGAAAAAGGGGCACCGAGAGCGCCGGTAATTATCGGCAAGGAAGAAACGGCTAAACCAACTTTAGAGGCCCCTACGCCTTTCGTAATTTCTTTTGAAGAGATTAAACCCCAGAAAGAAAAAATTGTTTCGACGTTTGAGATGGCTGGCGCCGAAAAAGAAGTGAAGACGCCAGCGCCAATAAAAATTGTTAATTATGCTGCTCTCAAAGCCGAACCAATTCTGGCACCTATTCAACCCAAAGAGGAAAAACCCGCTATCGTGCCAGAAATTAAAAAAGAAGAGCCAGAAGGTTTTAAAATTGCTCCTCCAATTTCAGCCATTGAGCCGGAAAAGCCTTCTTTGGTCGAAGAAGCCGAGCCAAAAGAAGTTTTAAAGCCGGAAGAGAAAAAACTCGAAGCCCCAAAAGTGCCGCCAGAGAATGTTGTTGACTTGAGAAAATTTAAATTTTAAAGGTCTTTGTCCGAAATTACAAGACGAAGTCGCAGTAATTTCGGCAACAAAACCTTTACCCAGCACATAAATTTATGAAGACAACCATCAATCAAAATCAAATCAATTCCACAACAGACATTTTTATTAATAAAGGACGTTTTATTAAATTTATGTGCTGGGTGCGCAATTTTATAGTTGCTCGCTTCGCTCGCAAATAAAATTGGCATGACCACTTTTCAAGTTCCCCAATTTATTGATATTGAAGACAAAATCATCGGTCCTTTGACTTTAAGGCAATTTCTATTTTTGGCAGCCGCCGCCGTTTTGATTTTCATTCTGAATTCGTTTTTGGAATTTTGGCTTTGGATAATTATCAGTATTTTTATCGCCGCTCTCGGTTTTGCTTTCGCCTTTCTGAAGTTCAACGGTCAATATCTGCCGCGGGTGGTCTGGAACGGTTTTAAATATCTCATCAGGCCGCGGCTTTATGTCTGGCAGAGAGGAATGGTGAAAAAACCGGTATTTAAGCCAGCCCAGATTAAAAAAGAAAAACCCAAAGAGACAAAACGGCTTTCACCGGAAGAACTTTCCGAATTAGCCAAAAAACTTAATAAGGAATAATTTTTAATTTTTAACTTTTAATTTTTAATTTGAAACATGCCCCAATCAACTTCAACCGAACAATTTGTCAGCATTGAAACCATCAAAGACGACTGCGTCATTTTAAAAGATGGTTCCTTAAGAGCCGTATTAATGGTTTCCGGCGTTAATTTTGATTTAAAATCCGAAGAAGAACAGAATCTGATAGTAGTGGCTTATCAGGGGCTTTTAAATCGTCTTGACTTTTCCATTCAATTTGTCGTCCATTCGCGAAAATTGAACATCGATTCTTATTTAAAGGATTTAAAAGAGCGGGAAGAAGCCGAAGAAAACCCGCTTTTAAAGATTCAAATCAAGGAATACAGTGAATTTATTAAAACCTTGGTGAGCGTTACCAATGTCATGTCCAAGCGATTTTATATTGTTGTTTCTTATGCCAGCGGAGCGGCCGAAGCGGAAAAAATTTTCGGCAAGATTATCGAATTGTTGCCTATTCCTTTGAAAAAATCGCCAAAAAATCAAGTTAAAAAAGAAGAAATGGATTTTGAGAGTAAAAAACTTCAATTGAAACATCGCGTTGATGCTGTTGCGTCAGGCTTAAGACCGACCGGAGTCAAAATCATCCGCTTAAAAACCGAAGAATTATTGGAACTTTACTACAATCTTTATAACCCGGAAAAAATGGAAAAGAAGTCGCTGAAAATAATGGAAGAATTGGAACAATGAAATTCTAAACTGTTTAGTATTTAGAAATTAGAAATTAAAATTAATTATATGCCTGATTTATCGAAATTTTTGCCATTTTTAAAAAAGCAGGAAGAAGAAGCGCCTTCTCTTCCCGAGGTTTATAAGGTGGGGCCAGAGACCATTCGCGAACTTTTGATTCCGCCGGCTTTGGAAGTGGATGCTAATTTTGTCAGAATCGGCGATCTTTATGTCAAAACTCTTTTTGTCATCGCTTATCCGCGCTATTTGATGACCGGCTGGTTTTCACCGATTATCAATATTGACCAGACCGTTGATATTTCCATTTTTATTCATCCGCTTGATACCGCCCTGGCCCTAAAACGATTAAGAAAAAAAACAGCCCAAGTTGAAGCCCAACTGGCAGAAAGAATGGAGAAGGGAATGGTCAGAGATCCGGTTTTACAGACCGCTTACGAGAATTTGGAAAATTTGCGCGATTCTCTTCAGCAGGCGACCGAAAAACTTTTTGAGGTCGGCGTTTATATCGCTATTTATGCCAGCGATCTTCAGGAATTGGATAATGTCGAACAAAAAATCATCAGTTTTTTGGAAGGAAGAATGGTTTATACCAAGCCCGCTCTTTTTCAGCAGGCCGAAGGATTGGAATCGGGTTTTCCTTTGGGGCTGGATAAACTCGGCGTTCACAGCGTTTTGAATTCTTCGCCGCTTTCCAGCATTTTCCCGTTTATTTCCGTTGACCTGACTTCGGACAAAGGCATTTTATACGGCATTAACCGCCACAATAACAGTTTGATTATTTTTGACCGCTTTTCTTTGGAAAATGGCAATATGGTGATTTTTGCCAAAGCCGGCAGCGGCAAGTCTTATTTTACGAAATTGGAAATCTTGCGCTCTTTGATGATGGGAACCGATGTTTTGGTGATTGACCCGGAAAATGAATATAAATTTTTGGCTGAGACAGTCGGCGGCTCTTACATTAATATTGCCCTGACTTCGGATAGTCATATCAATCCTTTTGATTTACCGCCTTTATTGCCTGATGAATCGTCGGCTGAAGCGCTAAAATCCAACATTTTGAATATTACCGGGCTCCTGCGCATTATGCTCGGCGATTTAACAGCCGAGGAGATAGGCATTTTAGACCGGGCGATTGCCGAAACTTACGCCTCGCGCGATATTACAGCCGAAAGCGATTTTTCAAAAATCGTCTCGCCTTTGATGGAAGATCTTCAGACGGTTTTGGAAAATATGGAGGGCGGCGCTGGATTGGGGGAACGATTGTATAAATTCACCCGCGGCACTTTCGCCGGTTTTATCAACCAACCGACCAATGTCGATGTTGAAAATCGATTGGTGGTTTTTGGCATCCGCGATTTGGAGGATGAACTCCGGCCGGTGGCGATGTTTCTGGTTTTGAATTTCATTTGGAATCTGATTCGTTCCAAAAGCAAAAAGAGAATTTTGATTATTGATGAGGCCTGGTGGATGATGAAGTTTGAGACCGGCGCCAATTTCCTCTTTGGCCTGGTCAAAAGATGCCGCAAATACTTTTTGGGAGTGACCACCATTACTCAAGACGTTGACGATTTCCTTCGTTCGGCCCAAGGCCGGCCGATTATCACCAACTCCGCCATGCAGATGCTTTTGAAACAGTCGCCGGCTTCTATTGAAACTGTGGCCAAAACTTTCAATTTGACCGAGACCGAGAAACAAATGCTTCTTGAGGCTGATGTCGGCGAAGGCATCTTTTTCGCCGGTTTAAAACATGCTGCCATCAAAGTGATTGCTTCTTATACCGAAGACCAGATTATCACCACCAACCCCGCCCAACTTTTGGAAATCGCCAAAGCCAAAGAGAGTTTTGAAGAATCGCTTTAATTTTTATCAGGTTTGTTGGAAGGTTAAAAATTTGATAAAATTATGCCAGGTAGTGAAAATTCGACAGGTCGCCAAAGGCGACAAAAGGAAATTAATAAAAATTAATAAATACTCGAATTGTACAACTTAGCAATTAAAAATATTTACAATTTATCTATTTCATTAAGTCGAATTTCTACTACCTGGTATGGAAGAAGAAGAAAAAATCGAAGAAAAGACAGCTGAAAAATCGCCGATTTATCTTGTGGAAGTGCTTCTTATTTTGCCTTTTCTAATCGTCGCCGATATCGTGGATTTGTTCAGTTGGAGCGGAATCGGCACGGTTATTTCCTGGGTTTTGGATATTGTGGCAATGGCTATTCCGACAATCTGGCTGATTTTTAAAGGCCGCCGAGCCGAATGGATGGCGCTTGCCAGTTTAATTGAATTTATTCCGGTGGTTGATTTCCTTCCCATTCGGACAGTCACTTTCCTGATTTTGTACTTTAAAGATAAAGTGCCGACGGAAAAAATGGGAAAACTCGGCGAAGCGATTGAAAAAACTGAGGCGATTGCCGAGCAAGCAGCCGGCAAAATCAAAAAATAAAATTTTATATGATAAAAAAAATCATCATTCTAACAATTATTTTTGGAGCAATTATTTTAATAAAGGATGTTTCTGCCAAAACCGAGACGCCGCCGAGTTTTATTTATTTGAGTTGGGAAGGCGACGGCGGAGCACCCTTAAATTATGAAGGCAAGATTTTGGCGACAATCGGCAGCATAATCAAAGTATCGGTTCAGCCGTTAATTTATTCAGCCGGCAAATATCTTGATTCGTCGGAGTGGGAGTACAAATGGTTTTTAAACGACGAAATTGTGGCGAAAGGCAAGGGATTGAAAGATTTTCGTTTTCGGGCCAAGGATTATAATGCGGCCAGTTATAAAGTGAGAGTGAAAGTAGTTTTCAGCGACCAATCTTTTAAAGAAAAGGAACTTACTATTTCTATTGCGAAGCCCGAGGTTTTAGTCAAGCCTTTTGACGCTAAAGTTATAATAAAAGGAAAAAATCTCGAAACCAATAATCCGGAAATAAAATTGCAAGCCATTCCTTATTTTTTCGGCGGCGGCAACAATAATCTGCGGTTAAGTTGGTATTTAAATGACCAACGCCAGAAAGAAGATATTGTTCAAAACGGTATTTTGACCGTTAAAAAACAAAACAAAATTAACCAATATTCAGTCAGCGCTTTAATGGAGGATATTAGCGATTCTTTAATTAGGGCGGTTGGCGAATTAAATATTAAATTTGTCGGCTTATGAAAATATTAAAGATTTTAACAATATTGGGCTTTTTTCTCTTCTTTCAGCAAATTGCTTCGGCGCAGATTTGCCATACTTTGGAAGTGCCTTTGCCGGGAATGAGCGTCGCTTGCGGTCCGGCTGATTATTTAAGCAATGCTTATAAAATTGCCTTGGGAGCAGGCGTTTTTACAGCAGCAGTGGTGATTATTTATGCGGGAATTATGATGGCTGTTTCCGGAGACAACGCCTCCAAACAAAAAGACGCGAGAGATCAAATTTTTCAGGCGATTTTGGGCTTAATAATTCTTTTTGGTTCTTATTTGATTTTAAGAACCATCAATCCTGATTTGGTGAAATTGGGTCAGTGGCAGAATTTGCCCAGTTTTCAAATTAATGCGCCTTCATCTATTATTACGCGGCCAGAATGTGAGGAGGGATGGAAAAAATATGTGCAATGTTGTATAGACAAAAAATGTGGTGAAGTTGGGATTGCCCCCAAGGAAAACAATAATCGTCTTATGCAATGCAAACTTTTAATTCCAGCGGGCTGTCCCTAATTTTTAAAATTGAAAGCCATGAAAAACAAAATTTTTATCATTATTATCGCTTTGATTTGTCTTGGTATAGTAGTTTTCTTTTTGTATAGGATTTTTCAGCCCGCTCGTCCTTCGGAAGAGGGGGCGCTACCGACTGGTGCTCCTTTGCCGACAGATGTTTATGGCTCTCCCATAGCGACGCCAACGCCTTTACCAACTGTCACCTTAACGCCAGAGGAAACTTCGAAATTAAAAACCATCGCCAGCGGAGAAATTTTGGCTTTTTGGCCGGCCGGGACCACCACTCTTCAATATTTTACTCCTGATGGCTTCTGGGAAGTTGATTATTCAATTTCATCGCCTCAACCCCAGAAAAAAGATTTAGGCATTAATTTCGCCAATATTTTAGGGATTGAACCTGCCAAAATCGGCAAGGTTTTGATTAAATATGTGGCTTCTGGCGCAACCCAAGCGGCTTACAGCGTTTTGGATATTCAGAGCCGGCAATTGAAAAATTTGGACCCCAATATCAAAACCGCCACCTGGTCGCCGGACGGTCAAAACATCATTTTTTATTATTCGGACAGCCCGCTTTATTACCAGGAAAATTTCAAGGAAACATCTTATCTTGGCCAGATAGACAAAAATTTGGCTAATAAGAAAACCCTGATTAATTTTAAAGCTTCGTCTGATATCATTCTTGATTGGCCGACAACCACCGCTGTTTATATTTCTCAAAAACCCTCTGGTTATGTCAGCCAAACCATTCTGACTTTTGATCCGAAAAACAAAATCTTTAAACCTTTCGCCGAAGGAAATGGCTTGATTCTTAAATGGAACACCTTGGGCAATTATGGTCTGTTATTTACCACCGCCGAAAACGGCAAGGCGCCGACCTTGAAACTGATTAATAAAGACCAGGTTATCTTAGGTACTTTTCCCAAACTTACCCTGCCGGGGAAATGCGTCTTTTCAAAAATAGAGCCGGTTTTATACTGCGCCATTCCAAGCGAATTTAATTCTAATGCTGTTTGGCCGGATGATTATTACCAGGGGGTTTTCAATCAGGAAGAGGCGATTTACAAAATCAACCTTCAAAGTCTAGAAGCTCAGCCGATTATTGAGTCAGCTGTTTTTGAAATCCAAGGCATTGATTTGAATTCTGACGAGTCAATGCTGGTCTTCTACGACAAGATTTCCGGCAAATTATACGGCTGGGGATTGAAATAGAAAGAAAACAAAAAACCGAACCTTTAAAGGTTCGGTTTTTTACGGATAAGGTTTCACCACCAGTTGCCGATTGGGCTCTTCGCCGATGCTCTCAGTCATGACATCCGGATGAGTGGCGAGTTCAACATGAATTACCCGACGTTCATAAGCGTTCATCGCCGGCAATTTAACCGGTTTTTTCGTTAAAATCACTTTGTGGGCGGTTTCTTTGGCTAATTCTCTTAAATATTCTTCGCGGCCAGAGCGGTAATTATTAATATCCAAAATTACTCTTTTGGGGTAATTTTGTTTTTGTAAAACAACCCGGATGATATGTTCTAAATCTCTCAAATGTTCGCCTTGAGGGCCGATTAAAAAGCCCGCGTTATCTATTCGGAGATTGATTTTTAAAACTTCGTTTTCGGCAATATCCAGATTGAAACTTTTGATTTCAAAAAAACTCAGGATTTTTTCTAAAATTTTTTTAATTTCCTCCATTTTCCTTTATTTCTGTTTCCATTCCGACCTTAATGGTTTTTTGGATGAACCATTGCTGGACGATGGAGAAAACAGTGGTGGCGGTCCAATAAAGAGCGATGATTGAAGGAAGAGACACCAAAATAATAAGGGTCATAATCGGTCCGAGAAAAACCATCTGTTTTTGCATGATATTGGTCATTTTTTGGGCTGGTTGTGGTTGATCGGCGCCGGTATTTTTTGAAGAAGGGAAGAGCATTTTGGAAGAGATAAACTGCAAAAAGGCGCTGATGAGGGCAAGTCCCAGATTTGGTTTAGAAAGGTTAATAAATCCCAAGAAGATGGTGTTAACTATTTCCGGCCGGCTGACGAATCCGTACAAATCGGCCATTCTTTCACTGGAGAAGCCGTTTAAAAATACCCGATAGACGGCAAAAATAATGGTCAGTTGAACCAAGGTTAAAAGACAGCCGCTCAAAGGATTGACTTTATGCTTTTTATAAAGAGCAAATTGGGCTTTAACCTGTTTTTCTTTGTCATCTTTGTATTCTTTTTGGATTTTCAGAAGTTCCGGCTGGATTCGATTCATGACTATTTGCTGGCGGGTGCTTTTATAAAAAATAGGGAAGAAAACAAACCGGATGATAAAAGTTAAAATTATCGTGGCCAGACCAATGTCTTGAAACGGTAGAAAATTGTAAATCAAGATTAAAACATTGAAGAAAGGCGTGACGAGGTAAGTATTAAACAGATTACTCATAGTAAAATTAAAAATTAAAAACTAAAAATTAAAAATTGAATTATTTAAGGAAAGGATGACAGCGACCGAGGCGTTTTATAGCAAGCACCGAGCCTTTTAAGGAGCCCCTTTCTTTTATAATCCGATAAGCAAAATCCGAGCAGGATTCTTCAAAGCGGCAGGCGGCCGGGAAAAAATAAAATTGCCGAAAAATTCCAACCTTCGGCGAAAGAAAAAACTGATAAATTTTAATAAGACTCAAAAGCAAATATTTCATCGATGAATTTTTGATTCTTTCAGAAGGCGTTCCACGATTGTCTCAAGTTGGGGGAATTCTTTTTTCAGCAGAGGGCTTCTGGCGATAAAAATCAGGTCCCAATTGCCGATTAAATTAAGGCGTTTTCGGACGATTTCTTTCAGGCGGCGTTTCAGAAGGTTGCGTTTTGCGGCTTTTTTGGCGACTTTTTGGCTGACGACAATAGCGACGCGAGGGAAATTCAGATTATTAGGAGAGTATCTAAGGGTTAATTCTTGATGGGTAATGCTCTGACCGCCTCGAAAAACTCTGTCAAAATCCCGTTGTAATCTAAGACGGAATTCTTTTTTCATTAAACCGTGAGTTGCCAGCGACCTTTTCGCCGCCTTTTTCTCAAGACGCGGCGACCTCCTGCTTTTCTCATTCTTTTTAAGAAACCGTGAGTTTTCTTTCTTTTTCTTTTTTTAGGCTGGTAAGTGATGGACATATTTTTTTTATTTTATCATTGAATTAAAAAATTGGCAATAAGAATCGGCTTTGATATAATCGAAGTGAGGAGTAAAATGGGAAAACATCAGTTTTATCATTTTCTCCGAACGAGATTACATTCGCGGAGCGAATATAATAAAATCTGTCGCTTATTTTATGAGGGAGGGATAATAAAGGCCGCTTTCTATCGTTTTATATGTTAGAAAAGTCCGAAAAAGAGATTCGGAAACTGATTAAAAAGGCAAAAAAAGGAGAATCCGAGGCCTTCGGTTTGATTTACGACCAATATTTGGAGCGAATCTACCGCTTTATTTATTTGAAAGTTTCGAGCCGCGAAGAGGCCGAAGATTTGTCCCAGCAGGTTTTTATGAAAGCCTGGGAGGCGATGTACCGTTTTGAAGACGAAGGGCTGCCCTTCTCAAGCTGGCTTTACAGGATTGCCCGCAATTTAGTCATTGATTTTTACCGGACCCGAAGACAAAATATTGTTCTCGAAGAAAATATTACAATTGAAGCCATTGAAAATTCAGAGGAAAGAGCTTTGAAAAATCATGACGGAGAGGAATTGATTAAGGCCTTAAAAGAATTAACCGAAGAACAGAAAGATGTGATTATTTTAAGATTTATTGAAGGCCTCTCTTATAAAGAAATAGCCAAAATCACCAAAAAAAATCAGCCAGCCCTAAGAATCCTTCAACACCGAGCCTTAAATAAACTAAGGAAAATTCTAAAAAAAGAGCAATTCCCATCAATTTAAAAATGTTTATCAAATTTTTGGAGAAATCGCCGAAAAAGCCAAATAATTTGATAAGCAAAGACAAAAATACCCCCGCCTAGGGCGGGGGTATTTTATTTCCTGATCAGGAAAAAACTCTATTTTACAGCTTCTTTTAGGGCTTTGCCGGCTCGGAATTTCGGTTTGACAGAAGCGGCAATCTGAATCTTCTCGCCGGTTCTCGGATTGACGCCGGCTCTCGCTGCTCTTTTGACAACCCGAAAGGTGCCAAAACCGCTAATCGCCACCTCTTCGCCGCGAGACAAATTTTTAGTGATGGTTTCAAAAACTGCTTCCACTACTTCCTTGGCTTGTTTCTTGCTTTCGAGTTTGACGGCATTCAAAACTGCTTCGATTAATCCTTCTTTTGTCATTTTATTATATTAAATATTTATTAAGCTCGACCTTTCTTGGTTGTGCCCAAAATTAATCAGGATTTACCTAATCAGATTATATTGTATTTTCCTTTTATTTCAAGGGCTTTTTGTGGATAAAAAGGGGATAGGATTTAAGCGGTTTTTTAGCGGGCGTATTCCACTGCCCGAGTTTCGCGGATGACATTAACCTTAATTTCGCCCGGATAATTCAATTCACCCTCTATTTTAGCGGCTATTTCCTTAGCGAGGTTTAAAGCGCCCAAATCATCGATTTTTTCCGGCACCACGAAAATGCGGATTTCTCGGCCGGCTTGAACGGCATAGGCCTTTTCTACTCCAGCAAAGGAAAGCGCCAGTTTTTCCAGTTCTTCCAGGCGTTTTAAGTAATTTTCCAAAGTGTCGCGTCTCGCTCCCGGCCGACTCGCGGAAATCGCTTCAGCGGCAGCGACAATGAATGATTCCGGCGTTTCAAAAGGATAATCTTCGTGATGGGGCTCGATGGCTTTAATAATTTCTTCGGAAATGCCGTATTTCTGAAGGATTCTCCGACCGAGTTCAATGTGCGTGCCTTCAACTTCGTGGTCAATGGCTTTGCCGATGTCATGAAGAAGAGCGGCTTTTTTGGCGATTTCAACATTGCCTCCCAGTTCGGCGGCGATCATTCCGGCTAAATGGCCGGCTTCAATCGAATGTTGAAGGACATTTTGGCCGTAACTTTGCCGAAAATTCAGCCTTCCCAAAAGATAGGTGATTTCTTTGGGTAAATCCAAAATCTTTAATTCATAAACGGCGTTTTCGCCGGCTTCTTTGATTCTTTCATTGACTGCTTTTTTGGCTTCCTCAACTTTTTCTTCGATTCTGGCTGGCTGAATTCGACCGTCTTTGATTAATTTTTCAAGGGCTAATTTGGCGGTTTCGCGGCGAATGGGGTCGAATGAGGAAAGGGTGATGGTGTCAGGCGTTTCGTCAATGATGATGTCAACGCCGGTCAATCTTTCCAGAGTCCGGATGTTTCTTCCTTCCCGGCCGATGATTTTTCCCTTCATCTCTTCATCGGGAATGGTGACAAAAGAAGTGGTGATTTCGCCGACATTGGAGCGGCTGAAGCGCTGAATAGCGGTTCGCATTATCTCCAAAGCCTGTTTTTCAATTTCGTCTCTTTTTTCTCTTTCCAATTTTTTCAGAAGGTCGGTGATTTCCTGGCGGCTGTTCTCTTCAATTTTTTTAAAAAGTTCTTCGCGGGCTTCTTTTTGGGGTAAATTGGCGATTCGTTCCAGTTCTTGTTCAGCCGATTGCCGCAATTCCTCAATTTTTTCCTTGATGAGGCGGAGTTTACTAAGATTTTGGTCGAATTCCCGGCTTTTCTTTTCGGTTTCGGTCAGTTTCTGGTTTAAAATTTCTTCGCGGCGGCTCAATCTTTGTTCGAAAACCACCAATTCTTTTTTCCGCTCTTTTTCTTCATTTTTGGCTTCGTCCAGAATGGAAACCGCCTTGTCTTTGGCAGTTAAAATAACCTCCCGCGCCTTATTGTGGGCTTCTTCTAACTGCGTTTTGATTTTACTTTCAACGGAATCAGCTCGCCTTTGGCTGACACTTTGTCTGATCCAATAGCCGATTCCAATGCCAAACAAAAGTCCTATAAAGGAAATTAAAATAAGCGTATTCATTTGTGCTGAATTCGCCTTTCAAGCTGGTGATTGTTAAATGAATAAATTTCACAAGTTTTTCAAGCGAACCTAAGGTTTAAGCGCTTCACCCACTCCAGTTAATTCTAATTGGAAAGGCGAAGCGAGTAAGGACTAATTAAAATTTACTTTTAAATTGTACACCCGATTTTTAGAAAAAGCAAGCCCCCACACTTATGCATAAGTGTGGGGGCGGGCCCAAAAACAAAAAACAGGCCAGTTTGCACCAGTCCTGTTTTTCACGTTTTGGTTTGTTTGTGAGAGGAGTGTCATCGGCCTATCGGCTGAGAAGGATACGGAGCCAGATTGGTGCCGCAATAGGGGCAAAACAAATGTTCACTATCATCGGCATCGTCCAGAGTGGCTGCGTAGTGATGCTCGCCTGATTCTTCCGGGACGCGGTGGATTTCAACAACCACAAACATCCTTTGACAATGGCGGCATCGAACCGGCTTCAGCTTCTCAAGATGAATAGAACTAATCAAATAAATTTCTTCCATTCTTCCTTTTTCACTCATCTTATTCTCCTTTAACCCCCCAAATCTTAATGCCATGCCCCGGCCTGATTGTGAATTTATTTTTTTATCGAAAGATGCCAAAAGCGCGTGAAAGACTCTGTTGGGCTTGTCGGGCTTGTTTGCCGGTTGGTTGGTATCCCACGATCACCAGATCGCCCTCTTTGAGGTCGCCGCTGATAACCTCTGTATAAGTGCCGTCGGTGATTCCGATTTTTATCACAACCGGAATGATTTTCTTTTCTTTTTCCACCCAAATTATAGCGTAACCCATTTTTTTCATTTGCTCACGAGTTAAAGGAGGGGAGGATTGTAAAGCAGAGTCAGACACTTTCAAGGCATTTGGCGTGCCGACAACCGTTGTCTTTTTGTAACTTGGGGCATTTTCTTTTCGGGAAAAATGCGACCAGAGCCCGAATCCGATGATAAAAATTGCCAGTGTTCCAATAATGAAAATCATGTTTTTCATTTTTATCTCCTTTTTAAAGAATCAATTGTGCCATCGAGACGATAACATGACTGAGCATTGAAGTCAAACTGGCAAAAAGTAAAACAGGCGAAGTAGGAAAATTTCCTTCGCCTGTTTTATTTTATTTGAGTTTGAATATAACAGTTACAGTAAAAACAACTCCACGGGGTCGGCCATTAATCACCATTGGTTCATAAACCCACTGACGTACAGCATCAATTGCCGCCTGATCGAGAAGAGGAATGGAGCGGAGCATTTTGATAGATTGGACTCGGCCATAGATATCGGTCGTCGCTTCGATAATGACAACGCCTTCTACTCTTGCCTGGCGAGCGATTTCCGGATAAATCGGCTCAACTTTTTTGACGAGTTTGGGAGGTTTGATTTCACCAATCGCTCTGACTGGTGCTTCAATTTCACCAACAACTCCGCCCAAAACGCCGCCGACAACACCACCAAGGACACCGCCGATAACTCCACCTTCAACTCCGCCTTCAACTCCGCCTTCAATGCCGATATCAGAGATTTGTTCCTCGGTAATATTTTCAGGAATTTCTACGGGCGCAATCAGTTTTCCGGGTTCAATTGCCGCCTGAGCTTGGACACGTTTAATTCGAGCTTTTGTAACGCTTGAGCGTTTTTTGGCTGGTGGTGGCGGTGGAGGTGGCGGCGGCGGTGGTGGAGCGAGAAAAGCGCTGTAAACTTCAACCTTAGGAAGATTGCCGGTTGAGAGGAGGGGGATAATAATCAGAGCAACGATGAAGACAGTGTGGATGATGAGAGCAATCGGGAAAGCAAAGATTTTCCTTTTCGTGGCTTTTTCCCTGACAAAGAACGAATCTTTGAAAAGGTCAGGAAATGCTTTTTTTCGCATTTTTTATCTCCTTTGTCTTATTTTATTTTCAATTTCGCTAAAGACAGTTTAGCAAATTGCCTGAAAAAAGTCAATAAAAATCCCCCAAAATTTCGAGGATTTTCACAGGGGTCGCCTTCGCATAAAGCTACGGTGGACTAAATCGGAGAATGTTTACCCTCCGAAATTTTAATGTAGGATGGGCTTGCCCGCCTTGGGCCGAGATCCGTCTGCCTGCCGATAGGCATGGCCTCGGCTGGAGAACCTGGTTGGTGTGTTGGAAATAAAAAAGGCCAGCTCTTCGAGCTGGCCGAACAAAGAACTGGAGGGAAATCCTAATCTTCGCCGCAACACTCACCCACCCCTTCGCACTTACAATCGGGGCTACAGTCGCATTTGCAAACGCAAGCACATTCATCAGTCCTGGTGGGTCGACACCTATTACATCTGCAATCGCGATCACAGTCACGGTCACTGAGCGACGATTTCCGTTTGGACGTGTTCCCGATTGGTTTTTGCGTAGGTACGATTCCAGTTCCGAGATGGAGCTCCAACAAGTCCTGGATTGTCAGTACGTGTTCCATTTTTCACCTCCTGTTTTCGATTATATCATTTGGCTTATAAAAGAACCATAGTAAGGGGCAACCGCCGCCGCAGTCAATGTACATGTCGCAATCCCTACATTTTTCAGAAGGGAAATTGATTATCCGGTCATACAAGGCTTTCACCTCCTCTTTCTGACGGAATTTCAGGTACGAATCCGCGTCCCAAAAATCCTTCCCGTATACAGCAATCGGATAATCAAATAAGCCGTTGCACATTACTGAATCGCCATTAATATCAAAGATTGCCCCTCCGCCTCCTTTGACATGGCAGCCAGTGTTGATTAGCTGCTCTTCTCTGATTCTCTTCAAAAAATCTTCTGGCCACACGCAGAGCGGGAAATTCATATTGAAATGAATCTCTAAATACTTACGCATCTCCTGATAGCTGTTTGCAATAATTTTCGCTGTTTCGTGGGGATGGGTTATAAACTTCCCGCTTATGACCAGTCCCTTGAAAGACGGGGTGCAGAATGATATGGCCAGGGTTTTGAACCCGCATTCTGCAACAAACTTTGCTATTTTAGGAAGATTTTCACGATAGAGAGAATTAAAAGTGAGACACACAACCTCGTTGTAGTTTTCGGCTATTCTGGAAAGCGCTTTTTTGACCCGAGAAACATCAGTACGAAGACCGAATTTTTGGTATTGTTCGGGCACGCCCTTAACGGAAATACTCAAGAATTTGCATGGATTCTTTTGATACTGGGCAAAAAACTCATCTTCTGCAAATTTTAATCCGTTGGTAACTATCGTGCTCGACATTCCTTCTTGCCTGCAAAAATCGTTGTACTCGAAAAGCGGTTTCCATAGCGTTGGTTCGCCCCCTATCAAAATAAGATGCTTCAGTTCCAGCCCTTTTATAATCCCGCTCAATAGCTTGGCAAGTCCGAAACTCATTTCCTGCTTTGCAGGGTAGCGCGTCCCCTTGGCATAACACCAGGGGCACCTTAGGTTGCATTCCCTGTTCGTCGTAAGCCACGCACCATCCATTTTCATTTGTTGCCTCCTAATGTTAGATTTTTTAAGAACCAAAAACAGGATAGCATATCATTGTTATGCTGTCAATCCTTCGACTGCGCTCAGGATAAATATTGATGGGTGGCCTATGGGATTCGAACCCATGACTTCCTCGGCCACAGCGAGGCGTTCTAGCCGCTGAACTAAGGCCACCATAAGAAAATTTTCAATTTTCAAACTTATTTTAATCCCAATCAAATTTTTTGTCAAAAAAATCAGCCGCCTGAAGCGACTGATTCTTGCATTTGATTCTTTGATTCAAGGAAGGTTTTGCAGTTCTTTCAAGGGGATATGGAGCTTTTCACAAAGTTCATCGAGGTTTTTGAAATATCGGATTTTTCTGGAGAAAAATCTCGCCAGGGAGATTTCCTGCTTCATTCCGCTCGGTCCTTCTTTTTTCCCGCCTTTTCGAATTTTGCCGATGACGAAAACCTCGTCAGTCAGCCGCATCAAAAGGTTTTTGTCGAAAAGAAGGCATCTTTTGCGTTCTTCGGGAATGAAATCGCTCAAAAATTGGTCAAAATAGATATGGCCGGCAATCGGCAGCCAACCTTTTAAGGCGACTATCCGGCAGGCTTGTCTGGCGATTCGTTGATTTTTTCGGAATTTGATTTTGGATTTCGCTGTGAGTCGGCTGACAATATAAACAATTTTTTCCACGCCTTCTCGGGGAATGTTGGACTTCACGTCTGCCGGCAGAGATTTTTTAAGCCAAGAAGGATCAGAGCGTCGGAGAAGGGAATTGCATTTCAGGCATCTTTCTTCAAAAGCGCCGTCCCTTCCTTTAATAACAGTGAGAGTGGTGTTGGTGAGAATTCTTCTTAGGCATTCGATGGCTTCTTCTTCGGTTTTGACGATATGAAGGCCTAATCCTAAGAACCAATTGCCGACGATTTTTTTGGGATGGATGTCATGGCTGATTTTGTAGCGGGATGGGAAAGAGCCGTCGCTTTCGTCCGAGGCCAGCATCACCGCTGGTTTTTTGTAGAAAAGAAGAGCCTCGAGCGTTTCAGCGTCTTTACCCCAGGTGTCTGAGTGGCCGGCCAGAACAAAAACGCATTTTGCTCTTTCAATGAGCCAGCGTTCGATATCGCCTTTTTGTTCGACAGACCCCGACTCTACAAAAAAACTTGAGGGCATGACAATTTTGGCATTTAGCGCTTTTTCCAGTTTTTGGCAGAGGCGTTCGGCTTCGAACCAATCTTCTTTTTTGCGGATACTCGAAGCGAAATAAATGTCAAAATTCGGCTCTCCAAGATAGGAATCAACCACGTCCTCATTTTTCTTTTTTAAGGACCGGATTTTTTCCAATTCTTCCGGCGAAAAATCTTTTTGGACGCCGGTATAAAAGCGATTCAAAAGAAAACCTTCTTCCGGCGATAGTCGGTCTAATAATTCTCCCATTTTTTCCTCCTTCGGGGCGATTCTGTTTTAATCTCAGCCCTCTTCTTTAAAAATTTTTTTGACGATAGGAAGCAGGGGACAGCGCTTGCAAACCTTCATTTCTTTTTGGATGTTGA
>Ga0315284_10001427_pt1 | contig 34071 bp, 31 predicted proteins | sample YL17G09_16_MG_FD_203696 | JGI IMG/M metagenome (GOLD analysis project Ga0315284, IMG submission 203696) | Sediment microbial communities from Yellowstone Lake, YNP, Wyoming, USA - YL17G09_16 | ecosystem: Environmental > Aquatic > Freshwater > Lake > Sediment | place: USA: Wyoming | collected... | reverse complement strand
GAGATAGTCTTCAAACGGTATCGAGTTCATGTGCCGGAAAAGCTCCGTTCAGGGTAAGCTCTGTCATACATATCATGAAAATGGGGAAATCGGTCACTTGTTGACTTTCATGAGTTCCTCGACAAGCAGGTCGAGTCGGCTGTTGATTGTCGCGTCGATAATTCCACCGTCGGTCTCGATAAGGCAGTCGCCGGCAATCAGCCGTTTGTCGATTTCGATATTAAACTCTTTAACATTGCCGGCCATGGAGAGCCACTGGTTGTATCGTTCTTTGATAGGCTGGTAATCGTCGACTGACACCTTCAAGGTGATGACTTCGCTACTGATGAGGTAAGACAGGGCTTCGGAGACAATCGATACATTGATGGAAGGATCTATTTCGAGGTTTTTCTTGATGATTTTCTCGGCGATTGCGGCGGCAAGAATGACAATTTTTTCCTCGAGTCCCTGGAAAGCCCGCTCATTTTTTTTGCGCGTATCGTTCACCAATGTCTCAACAACCTTGAACTGACCGGCAAAATATTTGCCGATGAAATTTTCGCGATCGGTGTGCTCCTGGTCTATTCCCCCGGAAACCCCCTTTTCATATCCCTTCTGGTATACCTCGTCCATTTTACGGTCGGTGGACTCATTGAGAGAAACTATTTTACCTTCTAACTTTTTCCGCCATTCATCGATGGCCGAGGTGATGCCTGCATTGAAATTCAGGGTTTGTTTATAGCGACCCGGGGAGTTGTCTTTCTTGATTTTGGGGAAGGAATACGGAGAGGAACCGACTGTAACCGCCTTGTCCGGGCGGCCAGCCTTCTTGATGACATTAGACAAACACCTCACCCCCTTCGGCACCCCGGACGATCACGATCTGCTGTTCATCTTCGAGCCTGCGGACGATCTCGACAATACGTTGCTGGGACTCTTCGACCACACTGAGCCTGGTCGGACCCGCGTATTCCATTTCTTCCTTGATCATCTGCTCGACGCGCTCGGAGACATTCTTGAATATCTTATCCTTGAGCTCGTCTGACGAGGCCTTGAGGGCTATGGCGAGTTCCTTGGTGTCAACTTCCTTGAGTATCAGCTGAATCGAACGGTCATCGAGGATGAGGATATCCTCGAAGATGAACATGAGATTTTTGATGTTCGATGCGAGTTCGGGATTTTCCATTTCCATATTGCTGATAATCGATTTCTCGGTGCTCCGGTCGACAAGATTGAGGATCGACGCGACAGCCTTAACACCGCCCGAAGCAGAGAGACTCCCCGATATCACTTCCTTGAGGTGAACATCCAGGACACTCTCGATTTCATGAATGATCTCGGGCGAGATTTTTTCCATCGTGGCGATACGCATGGCCACATCGGTCTGGACATCCTCCGGAAGCTGACCGAGCACTCCCGCCGCCTGAGCGGGGTTGAGCTGAGACAGGATGAGAGCGATCGTCTGGGGATGCTCGTTCCGGATGAACTCGAGCAGGTGTATCGGGTCCACATCCTTGAGGAGACTGAATCCGGTGGGATTGAGTGTCTCGGAAATCTTCTTGATGATACCGTCCGCACGTGACTTCCCGATCGATGCCTCCAGCACTTCACGGGCGTAATTCATACCGCCTTCACTGATATATGCCGAGGCTCTGAGCAAAGTCATAAACTCATTGAGCACAGCCATTTCAGTTTTGGAATCGATGTTATCAACACGTGCTATTTCTGTCGTCAACGATTCAATCTCCTGTTCGGAGAGATGTCGCAGGATCTGGGCGGATATGTCTTTCCCCATCGCGATAAGGATTATAGCCGCCTTCTCTTTACTCGACAGTTCTTCCAGCGACTTTGATTCCGCCCTTGTCGGCTCAAGCATATTCCCTCATACTCCCTGAAAAGTCTTGTGATAAACCTTTTACTTTTGTTCAAACACTGTCAGGGGTTGGAACGCAGCGCCGATTGATAAGCCCCTGATAGTGAGTAACCAACATATTTTGAGTACAAGGCTTGTGAAAAAACTTTTTCACAGCTACCTGAAGAATCCCCGTTATTCCTTGAAAATCGATTTAATAGTTTTCGCGGCGATTTCAGGATTTTCAATAGTAGTCTTGAGTATCTTCCGGATCAGGATATCCCTGTCGGATTCAGCGACCGCCTCCTCTTCCTCGATCTCCACCTTGTGCTTTTCAAATTCCTCCCCCGCCTGTATGGTTATCTTCCCCGGTTCAAGAGAGGACACAATCGCCTTGATGATAAAATAAAACACCAGAATCGCAGCGATAATGGCAATTCCGAGGAAAACGGTCTGAACCAGTTCAACTAACGATGCCCCCATAACTAACCCCCGTGCCGCTTCTACCACTGGCCCGGCGCCGAATTCCGCCTCCACCACTTCCACCCTGTCTCCCCGGGCTGTATTGAATCCAACCGCGTTCTCAGTGATCGAACGGATTGAAGTGAGCTGTGCAACTGCCCAGGGCACCTTGACCACCTGGGTTTCGCCTTCACTATCGACAACGGTCGAATCGCGTTTATCGACGAAAACACTGACGGTCAGCCGATCAATATCACCGCGGTTTTTTACAAAATTTTCCGTGGTCTGACCGGTTTCGTAATTCGTGGTGCTCTGCTCCATTTCGCCGATGCCGTCGGGTGTCGGCGTCGTTTCAGTACGGCGCTCCTCACTGAGCAGCGTGCTCCCCTCGGGGCTGTAAGTTTTTGACTGACGTTCGATACTGTCCCAGTTGAGTTCCGCGTTCACCGTGACGAGCGATTTCCCGGCACCGAACGCGCCGTCGAGCATGCGCTTCGCTTCGTTCGCGAGGTACCTGTCGACCTTCATCTTATATTCCCACTGTGTGCTCGATAACAACGCCGTCTCATCCTGGAAGGTCTCAGTCAGGGAATTTCCCTGCGTGTCTATAATTGAGACATTCCGCGATTCGAGACCGGGCACCGCAGCGCTGATGAAATAGGTCAGCCCCTCGACTTTTTTCCGGGAAATCGTCCTCGAGCCCCTGAATTTGATGATCACCGCAGCGCTCGGGGGTTCCTCTTCCTCGGTGAAAAGGGTCGGCTCGGGGATAGAGAGGTTTACATTCGCCCATTCCACGGCATCGATCGACATGAGCGCCTTGCTGAGCTCTCCCTGGAGCGCGCGCTGGATCTGCACATCCTGGATACGCTGGGACATTCCAAACGTGGTCGTATCAAGCAGTTCGAATCCGACGATCCCTTTCGAGGGCAGCCCAGCGGCAGTCAGATCGATTTTCAGCTGCGTGGCCTGTTCACGGGGGACCTCAATGGTAGTCCCGTCCGGAGACAACCGAAAAGGAATATTCTGCTGCTGGAGTCGCGTCGTGATTTCCGAAGCGCTCTGGGCATCGAGTTCTGTGAAGAGAATAGTATAGTCGACGAAGCTTCCACGAAGAGAATAAAGGGAGGCAAGAGTAAAGATTACCGCGACCAGACTTACGCCGCTGATAACCTTCTGATTCAAGGTCATTGCGCCCCAGACGGCTTTGAGCCTCGATATCAATCTTTCGAAAACTTCGAACATGAAGACATCACTGACGATTTCGCGCCAGTCCCGAGGTCATTGTCGATTTGGGCCCCGTATCAGCTCAAACGGCGTTCGACAGTAAACCGCCATTATTAAATCGGCATCCGCATGATTTCCTGATATGCTTCAACAATCTTGTTGCGCATCTCAAGCATCAGCTCCATCGAGGTGTTCGCCTTCTCGACGGCGATCATGACTTCATGAATATCGGTGATTTCGCCGGTGACAAGCTTCGCCTCGGCTTCGGACGCCTGGTTCTGGAGGCTGTTGACATCGCTGACAAACTGCTTGAGCGTGTCGGAAAATGATACATGGCCTTCCTGAACTTTGCCCCCGGTCTTTTCAACCGGCGGCGCAATCCCCTGATTGCCGATACGAGTCACCTGATTATTCATGTATCAACCCCCTTACGTCATATTTTAGTGTAAATATTTTGATTTGTCAACTTAAATCTTATCGGTATCCCTCTTTGATGACCATTCTTTACTACTCTGAACACCTGCATCACTACCGGGATTGTCCCGGCCGGGAATATGCATGTGGCGACGGTCATGCCGGATGAACGTAGTCACCGCTCACCCTGTGATGTTCTTTTCCTCTTTCAAAAGTGTTTTCACCGAAAGCACTTCAATGATGAAATTCCGGGTTTCATAGGGCATGATCATCCTGTCGGTCATGCCGGGGCCCGCGTTCCATGCCCATAACAGTCGGGTTTCATCATATTTCTTATCTTTTTTCACAAGCCAGGTGATGTATTTTATACCGGCCTTTATGTTTTCTTCGGGATCAAGCGGGTTGCTGATACCCATGAAGTCAGCCGTTTCCGGCATGATCTGCATGAGCCCCTGGGCACCGTTATGGGAAATTACAAAGGGATCGCCCTTGCTTTCCGTATAAATAATCGCCCGGATAAGATCCGGATCCACACCATACACCGTTGAATACTTGGTAATGTACTTCTCCCACGGCGAAATACAGTCGACGATTTCACGATGCCTGATCATCGAGGTATCGATACGCATTTTTTCGAGAAACATCCCGGCTTTCATCTGTCGTGTCAGTGTCATTGTGGGGAATGCGATATCCTCATGGATAACCACCAGGTTTTCAGCCTCGGGTGTTTCGGTTTCCGTCAGATGCATCGAGCTTAACAACAGTAAAGCACAAACAAAGACAACAAAGTTCACAGCTTTAAACAATAAATGTTTCATATCATAGATTCCATTTGATAAACAGGGTTAAACAAGCACATTTACATGAAAACCATACGCAAATTCCGAAGGGCGTGTTTGTCCTGTAAATGTATACGTGACGATCTCGACATCCGGAGTGACCATGTCCGCAATCGGTTCAGTATCAGTTTTATCAGCAGCAGTCTGTGTGTTCGTTTCTTCTCCTGTCATTTCTCCCAGAAGCCGGTCGAATTCCCCATACTGTCCGGATTGTCCGGGCTGTTTCGCCCTGGTTTCATCCTTGTTAAAAAAAGAGCCATCATACGTGGCTATACCCTTCATCTCGATCATATAAACGTCCCCATGTTCACCTTATATCTCGAGCGACCTGGAAATCATGTTTTTCGCCGCGTTCACCACCGTCACATTCGCATCGAACGCCCGTTGTGCAACCATCAGGTCGACCATCTCTTCAAGGATGTTGATGTCCGGATAGACGACGAATCCGTTTACATCGGCATCCGGGTGCGAAGGGTCATATACGACATTTTTACGCATGTTCGGTATCTGGACTTCCTCGCCTTCGACAAGCGGGGTCAGTTCCATCTCCCTCGAATATTCAGAGGCCTCCATATGACCCGGTCTCGTCCGTGCGAGCTTCACCTGAGCTTCACGCAGCGATGTGGCAAATATCTGCTTCGGGGCGGTAACCATCATAACATGTTGACGGAGATAAGGGTTACCCGCCCCATCGGCATTTGTGGTGGAAATATTTGCGATGTTAGAGGAGATGGCATCCATTCTCTCACGTTGTGCTCGCATGCCGGAAGCAGATATATCGATTGACCGGTAAATATTTCCCCGGTACAGGTTGTCTATGAGCCGGATCGTCTTCATTGTTTACCGCCGTCCCCGAATAGCGTTCCGCAGGGCAGTAAATCTGCTGTTCAAAAGTCTCGATGCGATGGTGAAATCGAGCTGGTTCTTGGCGAGTTCCACCATCTCTTCATCTATACTGACATTGTTGATACCGTTCCAGTACCCGTTCTCAATCTGAACGACCTCGGGTTCGATATTCTCCAGTATATACGGGTCGGGCAGATGACGCGGGTTTGTTCTTTTCAGCTTACCCAGACTGGATTCCAGGGCGCTTTTCAGCTTCTCGTCAAAACTCACCCCTATTCGCCGGTACCCGGGAGTCCCCACATTCGCCACATTCGCCGAAATCACGCGCTGATACAACGCGGACTTGTCGAGCAGCTTCCCGAGCAACACATCAGCGGGGTTGTTAAACAAGAATTCATTCAGCATCGTACAATCCATTCAGACAGTGAAGTTTGTTGTGCGCTCATATAGATTGCAAACATTATGCCAAATCATGGCATCCGGTGTTGTAATTCGCCAACAACACGCCTTTTAACAATAAGATACGATACAATTAAGCCCACCGGCAAACCATCGGTGGGCGGTAAAAACAAATCTCCCGGGCGGGATAAGGGAAATATTTTCCACCCGGCTGTATCACTTTTGAAACAAAATATCATTTTTGAGACGACGCCCGGCTTTCCCCCATCGTTTCGCATCAGTCTGACCCGCCCTTGAAGGCATCCATTTCTCCGTACTCCGCGAGCTTGTTCCGGAGGGTTCTGACACTGATCCCGAGAACTTCGGCGGTTGCAGTACGGTTCCCTCCCCGTGCTTCGAGGGTTTTGAGAATCAATTCGTGCTCCATCTCCGCGATGGTTCGGCCGAGCAGGTGTGCGGGGAAATCCCCCGATGTACCGGAATACCCTGCTGTGTCCACACCGGGAGCGGCGACATCCGAAAGCTTCATGGTCTTCCCCTGACACATTACAACAGCCCGCTCGACTGTATTTTCGAGCTCTCTCACATTCCCCGGCCAGTCATAACGCTGCCACATCCCGATAACCTCGTCGGAAATTATTTCGACAGCCTTGCCGTTCTCACGATTATATTTGTCCTGGAAATACCCGGCAAGGAGCGGGATATCACCCGACCGTTCCCTGAGCGGGGGGAGATGAATGGAAATGACGTTGAGTCGGTAGTATAGATCCTCGCGGAAATCACCCTTTTTGATCAGGGTTTCGAGGTCGTGGTTGGTTGTGGCAACGATCCTGACATCGACCGTGACTGTTTCGGCGGAACCGACAGGTTCGAACTCACGTTCCTGAAGCACCCTGAGGAGTTTCGCCTGAAGAAGCGGGCTCATCTCGCTGATCTCATCGAGCAGGAGCGTTCCCGTATGCGCCCGTTCAAATCTGCCGTGATACCGGCGGATGGCACCGGTGAACGCCCCTTTCTCATGGCCGAAGAGCTCGCTTTCCATGAGCTCGGCAGGGAGGGCGGCGCAGTTAATCTTGATGAAGGGATTGTTTTTCCGGGGGCTCGTATAGTGAATGGCGCGGGCAACCAGTTCCTTCCCCGTTCCTGATTTCCCGGTGACAAGGACAGTTGATTTCGACTGGCTGACCGTCTTGATGAGGTCGAACACCTGTTTCATCGGCGGCGATTCGCCAATGATGCTCCGGTACCCGTACTTCTCCTCAAGTTCCGAATGCATCAGGCGGTTTTCCTCCTCGAGATTCTTGAACTCGAGGGCACGGCGGACGATGAGCGATACTTCGTCCACACCGAACGGCTTGGTGATGTAATCGAAAGCCCCCAGCTTCATGGCTTCGACCGCATTCTCGATCGTGCCATACGCTGTCATGATGACAACCTTGCAGTCCGGCATTTTCTCACGGGCTTTCCTGAGCACATCCATGCCGGTGACTTTCGGCATCTTGAAATCGGTAAGGATGAGGTCGTACACTTCTGTATTCATCAGTTCAAGCGCCCTGACCCCATTTTCGGCAGGATCCACGTCGTAATTCTGAGAACTCAGGGATTCCGATATAAATTCTCTCATCAGGGATTCGTCATCAACTACCAGAATTCTCCTCATCATCCGCCTTTCTGAAAAATGCCCGATCTCATCCCCGCAGGTATCACCGCTCCGCACGAATGCTTTTCACCGGCACGATGATACCAAGTGCCGTTCCAAAGTTGACCGTGCTCTCAACATGTATTTCGCCGTGGTGTGCCTCGATGATCCTGCCCGCTGAAGCAAGACTGAGGCCGATCCCTTTCTCCTTCGTTGTGAAGAACGGTATAAACAGGTTCCTGCGTGTCTCTTCATCCATTCCCGCTCCGGAATCCGTTATGGTCACAATGCCGCAGGGCCGTCCGGATTTCAGCAGGCGCGAGGTGTTTCTCATGGTTTCGAGAAGTTCCGATGTCAGGGGGCACGAGGGCTCGGTCACCGAAGTGCCGGAAAAAATCCGGACATAGATTGTACCCTCATCCTCGATCGCTTCGATTGCGTTCCGGAAAAGGGCATGGAGAGCGTTAGAGAGCTGGTTGGGATCGGCCTCAACAGTCACCGGTACGGCGGGCTCGGTGACGGAAAAACCGATACGGGTGCTCTCGTCATCGCTCATCTCATGTTTCACCTGTTCGACATGTTCTGCGATCCATCCGGCGAGATTGATAGGACGGGGCTTCAGTGCGGGCAGCGCATTGTATGCGAGGACGCTGGATATGATATGGTTGATTTTTTCAACACCTTCGATGATTTTCCCGACATGCTTTTTCGCCGGGTGATCGTCATCGAGCAGGTTACCAATCAGCCCGGTATATCCAACCACCCCGCCGAGCGGATTTCTGATCTTATGCGCCATGGTCGCTGACATCTGGCCGAGCGCGGCGAGCTTGTCCATCCGTGAAATCTCATCCTCGAGTGCCTTGATCCGTGAGAGGTCCATGAAAATCTCGACAGCGCCGGTCAGGTTTCCAGAGGAATTGAGTAGCGGGGAAATGGAAAAACCGACCGGTATTGTTTCACCCCCCGTCGAAACAACGGTTTTCTCCATCTGTGAGCGCCCTTCACCGGAGACAAGAACCCGGAGCGGCGTAAGCTCTTCCGGGGTATCGGCGCCCATGATCTCGGAATACTGTCTCCCGAGTGCTTTGTCAACGCTTATCCCGGTGATTGTTTCGGCGCCGCGGTTAAACAGGGTGACAATCCCTTCGGTATCGATGACGAGAACTCCCGACGTGAGGCTTTCAAGAATATTGGTCAGGTAATTGGAAAGCCGCTCCTGCTCATCGAGGCTTTTTGTCAGGTTACGGTTGGTATCCTCAAGCTGAAGATTCAGCCGGTCGAATTTTTCCTGAAGCGTCACATACGCTTCCTGGAGACCCGCAGCGGAACGATTGAAAGTTTCTATCAATCCGCTGAAAAACTCGGCGATCTCGGGGGTGATACCACCGGGAAACTGTGGAATGCCCGGAATTCCTTCAAGACTGATCGGTTTTTTTACGGATGATGGTTCCTGCACGGTCGCTCTTCCCACATCATATTCACGGTGCACCCGATCGAAGACGTCTCATGAAAGCATGTCCCGGCCCGGGGCGCGTCACCGCCTCGACACTTTTACACCATACCGCTGAAAAAGTTCCCTGCTTCTGTCCTCACGGTCGATAACACGAGCGACAACGTCGGTGAGAATCTTTTCCGCCTCCCTGACAGAGCGTTTGTAAGGCTCCGAAAGCCGGAGTTTTGTTTTCAGGGCGGCAATCTCCTTCGACACTTTCCCGATATCCTCGACAACCTTCATTTTTTCCCGCAGTTTTTCCTGGACAACATCCAGGCGCGACACATCTCGCAGTGCGTCAAACACCTCTTCTGAAAGAACTTCAAGACGCTCATACATGGAAAGAAGCGCACGGTAACACTCAAGCAGTACACCGGCATAATCGATCGATCCCTGCATCTCTATCCTCTGTGCACGGTCAGCACATGAAGATTTATCGGGTTCCACAATACTTTCTCACCCTTAATATAGGAAACAATATATTGTGTATTATTAAAAAAACAAGAAAAATATTCATATATTTTGTGGTTAAAGAGATTTTAAGTCTTTTTTATTGATACATGAATCACTGTAATAATGACTCCCTCGGATTCGCCGTGTCTTCCCCGATTTGTTATCATCTGTTGATAAAATGTTAGAATTTGTTGAATATTATCAGGGCAACCACAAGAGTTGCCCCTACACAATTTCTCCAATCATCAATCCGCAATCAAAATCCCACTCGGCTCCCGCTGCGACGGCGCGCAGCACGGCGAGTCGCCGTGTCCCCCTTAATCGAAAGAATTCCTCGACGCTTGCGTCGGGGTCAAGAAAATGGTCGAATACCCGATGAGTCGTAAATGCCCCCGTCCTGTCCCTTTCGGAACATCCCTCCCCCAGCGTGTCAGGATATAACTGCATAGTACTCAGGTACTTGCCCCCAATGGGGGAAAGGTGCCGAGCATATGCGAGGCGGAAAGGGGGCTTTCTTTGATACCTCGACCCTTGGGTCGGGGTAGTTCATTAAGGGGGATTAAGGGGGATAATACAAACACGCAATCCGAAATCCGAAATCAAAAAGTCCGCAATCGGAACAATCCGAACAAACAAAGATATTGATTGACTGGCCTTTTTTGTTTTTATTTGTTCTTATTACAGCAGGCGGACTTGACTCGAGAGTATTACGGACACACAAATACGCTGAATAAAAAAGAGAGTATGCTATGAAATTCATCCGCTTTTATTTCCGGCTTTCGACTGCGATCATGCTGTTCATGGCAGTAGCTTTCCTGTTCATACGGCACACACGAAATAGAGAATCCTCGGACATCGAGAAAGCCATGAAAGCCGTGAACTGGATGATTCTCCCCCCTGTCTTGAGCCGGTCTGCCTTCACCATCGCATTTCCCGACGGCAAGCCCTCCGAATTTGTCAATTACATGTTCTCCGACATGGGAATCGCTGAATGGCCGCCGTATGAGGGCATGAATGACGAAGACCTGGAAGAATACAGTAGTATTCGCATTCCGATGATACCTCAGTCAGTGAGCCTTGTCCCGCTCTATCCCGATCCCGTGAGGGGCAGACAGCTCGTCATCAGGTTCGACGACATCCGTGATGTACTCATTCTCGAGGGATATGAGGACCCGAAAGGTGAACCGGTGAAGGTCAAAGAATGGAAACTTCCAAAAGTCGAACCGGCTGTCGGAATCCGGCAGATCTACGATGCGAACCTCGAACAGGGCATGTCGGACCATGCATTCTGACGGCAGCCGAAAATAATCCCGTTTGAAGCGGAAGCGAATTATGACCCCACGTGAAAGAGTCTTCACCGTTTTCGAGCATGAGGAGCCCGACCGTGTGCCCGCCTGGTGCGGTGCCTCAGACGGGTTCTGGGAAAAGGCGAAGCGCTCCCTCGGCCTCGATGACGATGGTCTCCGCGGACGTTTCCGTGACGATTTCCGCCGTGTGTACTCACGGTACACGGGTCCGGAGGTCTCCCTGCCGCCGGGTATCGTATACCGTACACCGTTCGGGATCGACCGTCACGGCCTCGGGTACGGCCAGCCGACAGATCATCCCCTTGCCCGGGCGTCGCTCAATGATGTCCATAATTATCCCTGGCCCGAACCCGAACGGATGGATGTTTCGCTGATTCGCGCCGATGCAGGACAGTACGAGGGGCGGTACGCCATCCTCGGCGGCGAATGGTCGCCTTTCTGGCACGATGCAATCGACCTGCTCGGCATGGAAAACCTCTATTTCGCCATGTTTGACAATCCCGGGATTGTCGATGCTGTCATGACGCACATTGTCGATTACTACTTGGGTGTGAGCCGGAACATATTCGACGCTGCGGCTGATGTCATCGATATTTTCTTCATCGGCAACGATTTCGGAAGCCAGACCGGCCCCCTGCTGGGCGAGGACCTGTTCCGCAGGTTCCTTGCCCCTCACCTCATGCGGCTCGCCAGCCTTGGGCACGACTACGGGCTCAGGGTGATGCTGCATTGCTGCGGAGGGTTCGCGCCGCTCATCTCCGCCCTGATCGAAGCGGGCATTGACGGCATCCATGCAGTCCAGACCTCATGCCGCGGTATGGACCTCGCCGCGCTGAAATCCGGATTCGGTGACCGGATGGTTTTCAACGGCTGTATCGACACGCAGACAGTACTCATCGACGGCACACCGGAACTGGTCCGTGAAAAAACCCGCGAGGTTCTCGGTATCATGAAACCCGGCGGCGGGTTCATCGCCGGAGCGAGCCACGACACCATCCTCGAAGAAACACCGCTCGACAATGTGCTTGCCATGTTCGATGCCATCGAGGAATTCGGGGAGTATGAATGAGCGGGCATATGTGAGGACTGATGAGTGTTGTCATGTATGATTATTAAATCAAAACCTTTGAAATAATCGTAAAAATACGAAATATTATATGTCAATAATATCACTTGAGACTCACCCCCTGCGCCCCCTCTCTTGCGGAGCAAAAGAGGGGGATACGCTAACGGATCAGGGTGGTCATCCCCTCTTTGACATGTCAGAGAGGGGACCAAGGGGTGAGTCTCAGAAGATACATTTGTACAGTTTCCATCGATAAAAACCATTTTTTCAAAGGTCTCAAATCATGTTTGAAACACTCTCAGGAGAGTATCGAGATGAAAGCAGCGACAGGACCATCACGACGATCGATAATATGCAGAGTCGGATCATTTAGTATTTCTTCAGTATTGGGATTATCACTTTTTACAAAAAAAGTAGCGGCAGGTTCAGGGAAAAAAGCCTCTGCTTTTGCTTTGATCGGCGATCGCTGGCATAATCCGGATTATATTAGAACCGCGTTAACAAAAACACTTGTCAAGGGAATAGGTCTCTCAATCGATTTTACCAACGAGGTAACTGACCTTTCCACCGAAACTCTTGATGGTTATACATTACTCATCATATTTCGGGACGGCATGATAATTCCAGAAGGATATAAAGAGCCATTTTCAATTTATGACCCCCGTGATACAACCATATACAGTGATCCGCCTCTTCCGGAATTCGATGAAAAGCCGCAGATGTGGATGACCGGCACCCAGGGGAAAGCTGTCCGTGAATTTGTCGAAAACGGAGGTTCCGCATTCTTCTGGCATAATGCCAGCCACATTTCTCTCTCGAACAAAGATTTCCGCGATGTTGAGGGGGCCATTTATACCGGACATCCGCCACTGATACCGTTTAAAGTTAAAATTGTGAACAGGGATCACCCTATCACACGGGGAGTGAATGACTTCATAGTAACGGATGATCAACATTACGTTATTTACGACAAAGATCCCCGCCATGTCCTGATGAAAAGCCAGAATTTCAGTGTGGACTACACCGGTTCGCATGGAAGTCAGGGGAGAGAATGTGAATGCTGCTGGGCGTATGAATATGGAAAAGGTCGTGTGTGCTTCATGTCTCCTGGTCACATGATAACGACACTCTGGAATCCGGAATACATTAAAGTTCAGCAGAATGCCGCCCGATGGCTTCTGAGACAAATTTAACAATAATGCAGCAGTTATAGGATACCTGTGAATGGGAAGGTTGTTTGGAAGGAACTTTAAAATGGGGAAAATGATATGAACGGTAAAGAAAGAATCCTTATGACATGCCGGATGGAAGAACCCGACCGTGTTCCGGTAATGCCAATCACCCACTACCATAGCGCGGCGCTTGCGGGCTTGACAATAAGGGATTATGCTCAATCCGGGGAAAAAATGGCGGAAGCCGTTCTCAAGGGATATGAACGTTTCGGATGGGACGGATTCATGCTCGGTTGCGATGTGGGTGTTGAGGGAGAAGCGATGGGAGGTATCGCGGAATTTCCCGATGATGCGCCGCCTTTTCTTACTGAATTTGTATTGGGAACCGATACGGATAAACTCAAGAAACTTAAAGTCCCCAATCCTCTCAAAGACGGCCGTATGCCGGTTGAAATCCGGGCAACGGAAATTTGTGTCAAAGAAGTCGGAGATGAAGCTTTCATTCAACCGTACACTGCGGGACCGATGACCTGTGCCAGTCAGCTTCGAGGGGTTCAGACTCTCATGATGGATACTATCGATCGTCCTGAATTTGTTGAAGAATTACTGGATTTTACGACTGAGGTTGTCCTTGAATATGGAAAAGCTCTTGTCGATGCGGGGGCGCATTGCGTTTTACTGGGAGCTGCACTCTGCTCGCCACAGTTTACTCCGCCGCACTTCTATCGGGATACAATACTTCCACGGCATCAGAAACTGATCTCCGCATTAAAGGACTACGGGGCTCCATCAGTAGATTTACATATCTGCGGAAATATCTCAAGCATCTTACCGTATATGGTTGATTCGGGCGCCGACATATTCGATATCGACTGGCAGATGGATATGGGAAAACTGAAACAGGATGTAAAAGGTAGAAATATTACACTCCGTGGAAATATCAATCCGACACTCATTCAAAATCGTACACCTGAAGAGGTTTATGAGGAATCTGTCAAAGTCATAAAGGCCTCTGGAGCTGGAGGCGGAATGATTTTAGGATCAGGGTGCGATGTAGCCCATGGCGCCCCCCATGAGAACCTCGATATGTTGATGAAAGCGGCAAAGGATACACCTTTCAGCTCATAAAATATAATGTGATTATTACAGGTCGGTTTTTGGATGAATCGTCTCTGATCAATAAAAAACAATCCATTACGTTCGACAGAAAAAGACGCTTTATTCCACACAGCACCTTTTCCATTAAAATTCTTGACTTTCACCGGTTTAAACCGCTTACTGTTAAAAACCCCATACACCATTCCGGAGACTGTGCATGGAATCGAACAAAAAAGAAAGCCGCGGGGACATTCAGACCCGCAGGACATTCATGAAAACCGCGGGCGCTGCCGCAACGGCGGGGACGCTCGTACTGGCGGGATTCGATTGCAGAAATCTCAGCTCCCGCATGAAGTACGTCACCCTCGGCAGGACCGGAATCAGGGTTTCGCAGTTTCTCGGCGACCGTATGACAGACCGCAGGATGTACGAACTGGCGATAACCGCCGGGGTCAACTACTGGCACAAATTCGGGCACTGGGACGACCCCGCACCATACGACCTCTTTCGCTCCCTTGACCGTGATTCCTTTTACTGCGACACGACGGTTGCGAGCCTCGAAAGGGACAGGGCAATCGAGATTTTCGAGCGTATTCTCGAAAAGACAGGGCTTGCGTACATCGATGGTTTCAAAATTCATTCCCAGTACACCAACGCAGAGGACATCAAAAACAAAACTGGTGCTGTAGAAGCGTTCGAACTTCTGAAAAAACAAGGCAAAACACGGTATCTCATGATGTCCCAGCACACGAACGTCTCGGAGGTGTTCGAGGCCGCGGTCGAAAGCGACATGTTCGATCTCATCCAGGTCCCGGTAAACCCCATCGTCCCGCGTGATTATCTCACCAGGGAGGTGTTCGAGCAGAAGTTCAGCCAGGACGAATACCTGGCGCAGATCAAAAAAGCCTCCGACAGGGGTATCGCCATCACCGCCATGAAAGTTTTCCTCTGGGGGAAGAAATACTGGGAGGAGGTGCCCGACCTCAAAGACAGGGTAAAGGATTATCTTCCTGATGACTCACATATTGCTACTGCTCTCATACACTGGACGCTTGCGGTTCCCGGAGTCAAGGCGTTCGGCAACATGCTGTCCTCGTTCGAGGAGCTCAGTGAGAACCTCGAGGCTGTCGGCGGATCGCTCACCGCTCGTGAGGACGAGGGTCTCAAACGGTTCGCCGGATGCATCGGCGGCTGCACATGCAGGCTCTGCGGCGCGTGCGAACAGGCCAATCCCGGCGGCGTCGCAGTCCCGGATATTCTCAGGTACGCAGGGTATGCGAAGGAAAACAGCCGTCGCAACATGGCCCGGGCACTGTATGCCGCGCTTCCGGTAACTGCACGTGTCAAGCCGGGAGATGACCTCAAGCGGTACGAACAATCCTGCCCTTACGGGCTTCCGGTAGCGGACCTGTTGATAAAGGCACACTGCAAGCTCACCTGAAAACGGTCAATAGTGATAGGTGAAGAATGTCTGGAGACGACGAAAAAATAAGAATCGGTATAAGCGCCTGCCTGCTCGGTGAAAAAGTCCGGTACGACGGTGGCCATAAGCTCGACCCGTTTATCAGGGATACCCTCGGCTGTTTTTTCGAATACATTTCCATCTGCCCGGAGGTTGAATGCGGACTGCCTGTGCCGCGTGAATCCATGCGTCTCGCCGGCGATCCTGAACACCCACGGCTCGTGACAATCGGAACCGTGGCGGATCACACCGACCGCATATTCGGCTGGGGTAAAAAACGGCTCCGGGAACTGGAAAGTGAGGACCTCTGCGGGTATATCTTCAAGAGCGGGTCGCCGTCGTGCGGAATGGCGCGGGTCATGATTTATACTGATAAAGGCGTCAAAAACTCCGGCACGGGGATATGGGTGGGGATGTTTATGGACCGTTTCCCGCTCATCCCCGTCGTGGACGAAAACCGACTGCATAATCCGGTCATTCGAGAAAATTTCATCGAATCGGTCTTTGTCTTCAGACAATGGCATGAATTCTAACCCGGATTATTCATAATTAGCTTGTTCATAAAATCTTACATATTGATTTATCTTACTTTAGATGCTGAAACGAGTTCAGCATGACAGTGGCTGAATTTTCACCCTGAAATTAATTCAGGGTCTCTACTTCACACCATATCCGAAAAAACGTATGAATTATTCGGGATAAATAAATAGTTACGTTGTATCAATTTAAAAAAATTTTGAACTTTAACGGCATTGAAAAATACAACTATTTGTATTCATTATAATTATAATATTTAAATTAATTTTATTTTTTACTTGCTTTTTAATATAATTTCCATTTATTACGTGTCAATTTTAGGATATATTTCACCCTTTACCATAGTGGAGTAAAAAGCTGTGACACGTTTGATGAAACCACCTCATCTCCATGTATCTCAGGATAAATTCCCGCTCCCCAAGACATTTGGTCCCATCTCGGATCTCGAACGCCACCTCCCTTCTGACTGGTGGCGAACTATTTTCAACTCGCTGTACCTGAAGACCGATGGCGACGTTGTTGAAAATCCCGAAAACACCCGCCGCGAGATCGAAATGGTGTTGCAGATCGCTCTCCTCGAACCCAACGACCACATTCTCGATCTCTGCTGCGGCCAGGGGCGGCACGCTCTTGAGCTTGCCCAGATGGGGTTCAACCATGTCACCGGGGTCGACCGGTCGAGGTACCTGGTACGGCTGGCGAGGAAGCGGGCAAAGAGCGCCAATTTCCCTGTGACTTTCCATGAAGGGGACGCCCGGAAGTTCCGACCGAAGGACACCCCGTTTCACTGTGTGTACCTGCTCGGCAATTCGTTCGGTTATTTCGAACACAAATCCGATGACGAGGTGGTTCTGAAAAATATTGCGAGATTGCTCACCACGAACGGTTTTTTAATCCTCGATATCGTTGACGGCGAATGGATGTCGAATCATTTCGAACAACGGACCTGGGAATTTATCGACGAGAATCATTTCGTATGCCGTGAACGTGCACTGTCGAAGGATGGCGAACGCATAGTGACCCGCGAATTGATTTCTCACGCTGAGAAAGGGGTGCTCGCCGACCAGTTCTACGCGGAGCGGCTCTATACGAGAGACAAGATCGTCGAGATCCTCGAAAAATGCGGATATCAGAACCTGCGTTTTCATGAATCTCCGGAAACTGCCTCGTCACGGGGTCAGGACCTGGGGATGATGGCCCACCGCATGGTGGTTTCAGTCCAGGCTCCGAAACGGAAATTCTTTATACCGGCGAAAGTTCCGATCCTCTACCGTAAAGTGACAGTTATACTCGGTGATCCGACACTTCCCGACAGGGTAAAAAAAGACGGCATATTTAATAAGGAAGATTTTGAGACGATCAAACGGTTGAAACAATCCCTCGCCGAGCTTCATGAATACGAATTCACTTGCATTGACAATCACCAGAGCATAGTTAACTACCTCAAGGCCACACCGCCGGAATTCGTATTCAATCTCTGCGACGAAGGTTTCCATAATAATCCTTTTAGCGAGCTGCACATCCCGGCGATTCTCGAAATGCTCAACATTCCCTTTACCGGTGCAGGCCCCTCTTGCCTCGGATTGGCGTACAATAAGAATTTCATCAGGGCGATCGCTCAATCGCTCGATATCCCGGTCCCCATGGAATCATACCTCGCTCCGGACGATATGGGCGCGACCCTTCCGGCGACCTTTCCCGCAATCGTCAAACCCAATTACGGTGACAGCAGCATGGGAATTACCAAGGACAGTGTCGTAAACAATACTATCGAACTGCTTAATTATGTCGAATGGATTCATAAAACATTTGGCAACTGCCCGATCCTTGTCCAGGAATTTCTCACCGGACCGGAGTATTCCGTCGGAATAATCGGTAATCCGGGGCTGACAAACAAAATCCTGCCGCTGCTCGAAGTCGACTATTCCGGATTGGATCCCGACCTGCCGAAAATTCTCAGTTACGAGTCGAAATGGGTACCCGGTTCACCCTTCTGGACACAGATCGTTTATAAAAAAGCCTCGTTGAGCGATGAGAGGTTTCGCTTTCTCATCGATTACTCGAGTATTCTTTTCGAGCGCCTGAATTGCCGTGACTACGCACGGTTCGACTACCGTACAGACGCCGATGGAACGATCAAACTTCTCGAGGTCAATCCCAATCCGGGATGGTGCTGGGATGGAAAGATGAATATCATGGCAGGTTATGACGGGCTCCGGTATTCAGATATGCTCCGCCTCATCATCGAAGCAACGCATGAACGCCTGGCTATTGAAGCTCTCCCTGCAAACGTGGAAAAAAGCACTACCGCAAACATCTCACTATAATGGCGGGGCTGCACGTTATTCCATCCGAGCCGGGTTGACCTGACTTTTTTATAAAAGCTCTTCACAGCCCTGACCGGCAGAGCGAAGGAGTCAGGTGAATCGCATGCTGTCCCATAACTGCGAATGCCCTTATCGACCTGACCCTGTCGCAGGGCGGTGAGACTTGCATTTTTCAGGCGTTGCGCGCCGCACGGAACCCGTTGTACCAGCCGTTCATCCTCGGCCAGCTGCAGAAACAGGCCCGTGTAGCGGAACGACAGACCGATGGTTCGCTGAACCAGCTCCCTCCGCGCGTTATGTGCATCTGATGGTAATAGCTGAATGTGAGATACCTGTCATCCTTCGTCAGATACTTTCCGAACGCGAGATGAGGATTCCAGTCGTCGTTGCAGAACTCGAATACATTGCCGTGCATGTCGTAGAGTCCCCATGCATTCGGCTCTTTCATGGCAACCGGGTGTACCATCCCGCCGCTGTTCCCGCGGTACCAGCCGGCACGGTCGAGATCACGTTCGGTATTACCCGTGGAGAAAAGCGTGGTCGTCCCGGCACGGCAGGCGTATTCCCACTCTGCTTCAGTCGGCATCCTGAATCCGTTTTTTGAAAAGTCGCATTGGAGATATGACGGGCTGTTGCGCCGTGCGGTTTCGTCATAACAGGGTTCGAGACCTGCGGCCCTGCTCAGGGCGTTGACGAACAGCATGATTTCATAAGGCCCGATATTGGTAACCGGAAGGTCGTCTCCCCTGACTGCCGACCGGTTCTTGTCCGCTCCGACGATACGTTCATACTGTTTCTGGGTGACCGTAGTCTTCCCGATCTGGAAGGGCTTTACCCCGACCTCGTGGACCGGCTGTTCATCGGGATAGTATTTATTGACCATATCGGGAAGAGCGGAGTCATACGTGTAATCGTGCCCCATTATAAAACGCCCTCCCGGGATGGAAATCATGGTAATGCCTTCAATGACTGCTGACTGTGCCATCGCACACGCTCCTTATATCATTGATTAATCCTGTTATTACGGGTGATCCGGAGACCGCATTTCAGTCTGCTTGATCTTGTACCTCACGCTTCAGCGCCCACTGTATGCTGCGGCTGAAAAGGATGAGATAATTCGGATCACGGTATGCGAAGTAGGTATGACCGGCTGTGAGCCCCGCAACCCTGCCTCTGCCCTGGTCGAGGCACCAGCCGCCGTAATCAGTCCGTTTGTCCCAGCTCCCGGTTGTCTCGAAGAGCGGTGTCACATCTTTACGCACGATCTCGGCTCCGAAATTCTCATCAAGCCCGAGGGTAAAAGGCTCCATTCCCTTCGTAATGGGATGGGCAGGATTGAAATTATGGACGAGCACCGGCTGAACCGGTCCGTGGATGATTCCGTTCACTCCGAGAAAATCCTGGATTTTTTGCCGTGTGAACGCACACGAAATCATGCAGTGGATGCTCAGAAACCCCATCCCCCGGTTCACGACGTTATCGATGATGGCATCGGCAAGCTCTTCTGTCAAAAAGTCGTCGCTCGGTGGCGCTTCGCCATACACCGGTCCCGGTATCCACCCCGGCTGTGAACCGTCCCACCGCTCTATCATGAGGATATCGGCGTCGCTTATGAACGCCGGTGTCAGATAACGGGAATCGTGGATGGCATAGAACTTCATGCCCATTCTCTCGCATATCCGCCGGAGGGCAGGTTCCTGGGCCATGAAGTTGTGGAGAACGTCGCCGCCGAGAAAAACTGCCTTGGTTTCACCCGGTTTTTTCGGCGGTATCTCTTCCGGCAGGGCGGAATGCCCCTCGGAAGTGAGTATGGCGGCCGAAGCAATGGATGCGAGACCCACTTTGATCGCTGTCCGCCTGGTTGTCTGTGATGGTTGAGCCATATATTCCTCCTTACGGTAGTAACCGGAATATGCACAAGACTGACACATTAAGCGGTTATCATATAGACGCTGTGAATACGGAGCGGTTCGGCATCGAAAACCACTGTGCCGTCGCTGTATGTGAACGGTATCTTTCGCCCCTCGGGAACAAGAGCGACCGCCTGCGGTTTCCGCGGTAACCGCATACTGATCTGAATACCGTAGACCAGCGGAAAATCCTGTGCGTGGGGAACGCCTTTTTCGCGTTTGTCCCCGGCGTAATTCACGAGGTGGACGAACCTGTCGTCCCCCCGCCGGTTGTAGAACATCTCCACATTGACCGGCGCGTTCGCGAGTTCGATGGTACGCTCCTGCACGGGATACACCCTGTCAAGCATCCAGAGAGCCAGTTTCCTGAGAACGGGTGTGTCCGCGGTGAAATAGGCGGTGAAAAGCTTGGGCGCACAGTATATCGCTTTTCCTTTCCCGTATGAATTGAACGTGACGCCAGGGCCTTCCGTCTCGAGGGCGGGCGGCGGTGTTCCCTGCGCGATCCCCTCATAGGGGGGCACCAGTTCGAGGAGCGTCCGCGCCGTCGTGGTCTTCACCCGTACATACCCTGCGGGAATCTGGACATCCATGGCGGGTATGCCGAAACGGTCGTCGAGCCCGGTCACGCGGAGGTAACAGTTCACCGAATCTGCGGCGCCCTCGAATTTCACCCCGAGTACGTCGGCGAGAGAGAAATCCCGGAGGGGTTTGTTGTCAATGTCCCGCGTGCCTGTTTCTCCGGTGACGACGAGCGCCCCGCCGTTTTCGACGAAACGCCTGACCGCATCGCATTCGCGCCCGTCAAGAATCACCTGGTCGGCGAGTACGACTGCGCCGCAGTCACCGGCGGCACCGACGAATATGTCGCTGTTGAACATCTCCATCTGGACATGCCCCTCGATGAGCGCTTTGTGCGCGCCGCATACGGAATGGTACGGCGGCCCGACGACCCACTCAGGAGTCGGCACGAGCGGCGCCTTCGACCAGAGCGAACGCCCGGAATGGAGCACCGCCACATCCCTGACCGGCGAACAGCCGCGTACATACGGTTCGAGGTCATGGGTGCGCCGGTTGATCTCGCGGTAAACGCGGTACACAGCGGGGTCGGGATTCCCGTGCGGATACGGGATGTCGGAGAGATACGTCCGGCCGCAGGCGCCGAGAAGGATGGCGTTTTCGCTCAGGAACGCCTCCGGCTCACGGAGCGAGTATTCCAGCCAGGTATTTCCGCGTGTACTCATGCAGCTCCAGGTCACACGGGGAAGGCTCGAGAGGTAGCGCGCCTCTACGGAGAAATTCCAGGCATACATCCCCACGTTCGGGACCGGCGGGTCCCAGGTGACATGATCGATGTAATCCGGCGGCGTCACCGGATAGCGCATCATCCATGACCAGTTGAAGATGTTCGAGACATCGGGCTTTATTCGTTCAAGGGCACGCTGCACCTTCTCCATGTTCGCCTCCATCTGCCTGTTGCGCAGGAGGCGGTAGGCATAGGCGTTCGGGGAGTCGTTGGCGGTCGGCATGTCTCCCCCGACTTCGCGCGCGAACGATTCCCTGCAGTACCGGCAGTAACATTTCCCACCCTGGAACTGATGCATGAAGATGTCCATGAAAAAGCCGTCGATATCGTACCGCGACAGGATTTCCTCGAGCTGCGGTATCCCCACTTCATCGACATACGGCGAGTTGATGCACATCTGCCCTACATCCACGATTGCGGCAGGATCGGGCTCGAACACCGACGGGTCGGCGTTCAGCATCCAGTCGGGATGTTTGCGGTGCAGCCGGCGTTCCATCTGGAGCATAAAGTAGAGGATGCGCCGTATACCCCGCTTTTTCAGTGCTTGAGTGAGCTCACCGGTGAAATCGCGGTCAAGCCCCGGATGAACAACCCCGATATCGGTCGGGTAATAGGAATATCCCGCCCAGCATTTTGAAAAGTAACTGACCATCTGGAAACCCGCCTCCTCAAAAATCTGAGCGCAGGCCTCGGCGTCGAAATTCCGGTAGATTTCCCTGAACCCGCCGAAATGGGCATCGATATGCAGTTGACGGTATATGTCAGCAAACATGTTATTCCGTAATTCCGAAGTATCGGCCGATACGGGGAAAACAGGCATGACACCGGCAGCGAGGAAAGCCCCCGCCGCAGCACCGGACGCTTCCGTCATGAAATCGCGCCGTGATAGTACGGTTCCGCCCTGTGACATCATGGTATCCCCCCTTAAAAAACCTGGTGAAAAATATCATCTGTGCAGATACGTGCTGTCAAGGGTCAGCACGAAGTGCTGATTTACATGCCCTTGACAGCACACAGACAAAATATTTCATTATCGGGCGCGTTTTTAAAAAAATACTTTTTCGCTGCCCTCTAACTATGTGCTTCATTCAATCCTGTCATTACCCGGCCCGCGCGAAACCGGGAGTCATTGAAGGCTTGACGAATATCCCGGTCGTTCAGGGACGGCGCACGACACGGAATCCGATATAATAATTAGCACCGCCGGTCCAGAACTTGCTCCTGGTGAAGGAGCGGCACTCCGGGGGAGCGCTGAACCAGCCGCCGCCTCTCATGATCCGCATATTGAAATCATCGTAGCCCGTCGGGTCGGTGACACTCGTGGAAGGATAGACGGATTCGACAAGACCCTCATCGTACCCGTCGTAGCATAACTCGTAAACATTACCGTGCATGTCGTACAGACCCCAGGCGTTCGGCTCCTTCCGGGCGACCGGATGGGTTTTGCCGCCGCTGTTGCCGATATACCAGCCGGCGCGGTCAAGGTCCTGTTCGGTATTGCCCGTGTAAAAATGAGTGGAGGTTCCCGCGCGGCAGGCATATTCCCATTCTGCCTCTGTTGGCAGCCGGAAACCGTTCATTGAAAAATCGCATTTCCCTGTTTTTGGATCGTAGCAGGGTTCAAAACCGGCTTTCTCGCTCAACATGTTGCAGAATTTAAGCGCATCGCTGGCTCCCACATTGGTGAGTGGAAGGGTGTCGTCACCGGTGAAGGTCGAGGGATTCTGACCGGTGATAGCCGCGTACTGCCCCTGCGTGATCTCCGTCGCGCTTATCTGGAATCCGCTCAACACCACCTCATGGACCGGTTGTTCGTCCGGGTAAAACCTGTTCACCGTTTCAGGAATGGTGGGATCGGGAAGGTACAGGTGTCCCATCTTGAAGGTGCCGCCCGGAATCGTGACCATGGTGATTCCATTGATCTCTTCTTTCTGTATCACAGGCGCCTGCTGTGCACAGCCGGCCAGAATGAACAACATCGAAACCGGAATAAAAATCGCCGTTGTAAAACTCCATACTCTCATCGAAATCCTCATTTCATAATTCATGTTCTGTCCGTGAACGTCCATAATTTACGCATCCGCAGGAATGTCCTTCTTCATCGCCCAGTAAGCGCCGCGGACATACATCTTGTAGTAATCCGCATGACGCCATGATGTATACGTGTGGCCGGCAGCGAGCCCGACAATACGTCCATTACCCTGCTCGATGCACCATCCGGCGATATCATGACGCTTATCGTCGAGGCCTGTCGATTCATAGATCGGCACCGCTCTGGGGTCCTTCAGCTCGACACCGAAGTTTTCATCCAGCATCAGGTCGAAATCCTTGATGCCCTGCGAAATGGGGTGGTTCTGGTTGAAATTGTGCATGTGAACTGTCTGGGTGGGACCGTGCATCATCGTCCGGACACCCATGAAATCAGTGAATTTCGTGTTGCTGTAATGTGCGATGGTACAGTGGAGCGCCATAAAGCCCATGCCACGGTTGACCACATTGTCCATTATGACATCGAGAAATCCATTATAATCATAGGGAGCCCTGTTGATCTTAACCGTGGAGTCCATCAGCGGCTGCGGGTCCCAGCTTCCGACGAAATTTTCCCACCGGGTATAGATAAACAGGTCCGCCTGGCTCAGGACTTCGGGAGTAACTGCGTAGTTGTCGTACGAGTAGAGCAGACGCCAGCCCGCTCTGTCGCAAATGGATTTCATGGTGCCGACCTGCTGGATGTAATTATGGAGCTGGTCGCCTCCGAGGTAGACGACAAGGGTTTCGTCCTTTGCTTTGGGCCTCGGGTTTCCGGGAAGCGCCGCCCGTGCTTGAGGGACGGCAAATCCGGCGGCAGCAAGAGTAGCCAGCCCGGTTTTCATCGCCTTTCGGCGGGTTGAATACCTTTTTGAGTTCATACAGCTAACCTCCTTAAACGATTCGATTAATGTGGTTTTAATAAGCGACGCAAAAAACTGATGCACTGTACGATGACACAAAGATAATACAATATTTGTCTTCATAAAACGTTAAAATTCTGAATATATCTATAATTGTTTATTATCCCGGATTATTCACAAATGTACGAATATTTTTATCATTCGGGCACTCAGTCCCTGCACCCGTCTCCGCTGCGTCAGAGCGCCAGCGCGACGAGTCTCTCAGGCGAAAGAAAAGAAGGATGTGCTTGTTCCGGGGTGCCTTTTCTTCGATTCGTTCTCTGAGCAAGCAAAGAAAGAACATAATAATTTGAAGGTTATGGCATGATATTAAGCAGGTTTCCCGCCATAATCATCAATCCGCAATCCGCAATCCGCAATCATAAATCGGGTCAGGTATCTGAGAATAGTTAAAAAAATGAAACGTAAAACTCCGTTGGAAATCATATAGATAATTAGCTATATATGATATGCTCTATATTTATTATACCCAAAATTATATGTGACAAAAAAGATTTTTATAATATACTATATTATTAACATGTGGGGACACAATGAACACATTGAAAATGGCAGCGGTGGTTGGTTATGCGATCCTCCTTGATGTATTTCCGGTCAGAGCGGAAAGTCTGTGGCAAACGTTCACAGCCAGTGACAATTACGCCCGGGACGTCGCTATCGACGGCGACTTTATCTGGGCGGCGACTGAGGGCGGAGTGGTGCGCTGGGATACACGTGACTTCTCCCACCGTAAATATACCACATCGGACGGGCTCGGTGACAACATGGTCTGGGCGATAGTGATCGATGACAACGGCATTGTCTGGTGCGGTACATACGGCGGCGGCATTGCAAGGCTCGATGGTGAACGGTGGACTTCCTTCCAGGTGGAGGACGGTCTGAATTCCAATTTTGTCACTTCCATCGCCTTGGACCACGACGGCGCCATGTGGATTGGAACCAGCCGTGGGATCGCCCGTTTTGACGGTACGACCTGGACACGTTACGCTCTGGATAATATTTTTGTCTGGTCGGTCGCCATTGATAGTGACGGTGTCAAGTGGATCGGAACGGACTTCGACGGACTTCTGAGTTTCGACGGGGAGCATGTCGAGCAGTATACCAGTTCGAACGGGCTCACCTTCTCCCAGGTGACTTCGATTCATATTACCGACGACAACATCAAGTGGTTCGTGACGGAACGGGGGGCAACCCGATTCGACGGCCTCACCTGGTCGAATTATAAAAAGGCTGACGGCCTTGCAAGCACCGATGTCAACGAGATAGTGATGGATAGAAACGGAACAGTATGGTTTGCAACCGGCGCCGGCCTGTCCAAACTCGAAAACGGTCTGTGGACCAGTTACCATATTTCCGACGGGCTTGCTGACGAATATACAAGATCCATCACACTCGACTCCAATGGTGTCTTCTGGATCGGGACGTACGAAGGAATATCAAAATTCGACGGACTCGCATGGACGACGTTTGCGACACCTCCCGGCCTGGTGTTCAACAGCGTGTCTACTATTCTGGTCGAACCGGAAGGTACAGCCTGGTTCGGAACCCTCGGCAAAGGTGTTTCACGGTTCGATGGTGTTTCATGGAGCACATTTTCCGCTCCGGACCAATTGGCCAATAACGATATCTGGTCCATTTTCCGCTCGTCCGACGGGGCGATATGGGTACTGACTCGCAGTGGTCTATCACGGTATGACGGACAGACATGGAATAATATTTATCTGAGCGATTATCTCGATGTCAATCCCGGGGCTTTCTCCATGGCGGAGGATTCCAATGGTGACCTGTGGTTCGGCACTTTCGGTGGAGGTGCGGTCAGGTACGATGGTGAAGTGTGGACACGGTATACACGGAGTGACGGCTTCCCGGGCCAAACGGTGCTGTCGATCGCGATCGACAATAACGGGGTGAAGTGGTTCGGAACCAACGGATTTGGACTCTCGCGCTACGACGGTGAATCATGGACTACTTACACCACAGAGAACGGGCTTGTAGATGATTATGTCCGATCAGTCGCGATCGATCACGACGGCTCGGTCTGGGCGGGCACATACGGTGGAGTTTCACGGTTTGACGGCAGGATGTGGACCAGTTACACAAAGAATGAAGGTCTCCCGAATGTCATCGTCAGATCAGTAGTGATCGCTCCTGATGGGACGAAATGGATCGGTACCGACGGCGGAGGTGTGTCACGGTTCGATGGCACAACATGGACGACCTTCACGACATCCGACGGTCTGGCAAGCAAATATGTCAGGTCGCTCGCAGTCAGTTCCTCAGGTGTCGTCTGGGCGGGAACATATTACAGCGGGGTTTCACGGTTTGATCCCATCCCGACGACTGTCGCCGGGGAACCGGTCAGTTCCTTCGATATCACAATCAGTGGAAATTATCCCAACCCGTTTAACACGGAAACCACTATCACCTTCGTCCTCGCCCGGAAGGAACAGGTGTCGGTGGAGATATATAACGGCATCGGACAGAAAGTCCGCACCCTCGTTTCAGGAACACTCGAATCCGGCACCCATGCTATCAGATGGAACGGGAGAAACGATAAAGACGCTGTGGTCTCATCCGGCCTGTATATCGTAGGCATCCGGCATCACGGTTCCCCTGTGGTGTCTCACCAAATGACAATGTTGCGCTGAAAACGGTCGGCAGTCGCCCATCCGCTTTCGTGTGGATTTGTGGGGGAATTGCCGGGTTTTCCGGTGTTATTATTTCATAGTGCAGGGTGCGGTCGGGGGTATGACCGGAACGCCCGCCACCGGTACGCGCACTGTATAGACCTTTCCATCAGAGTTCACCCAGTCTTCCGGGCAGGTTACATACATTGTCCGCATATCTGTGCCGCCGAAAGTCAGGTTCGTCACGAGTTTCGAGGGAAGCCTGATGGCGTCGATTTTCTCTCCCGACGGCGATAACCGCCACAGTTCGCCCCGCGTGTGTACGGCAATCCAGAGACAGCCCTCCACATCCAGTTTCATGCCATCGGGAACCGTCCCCTCCGGCAATTCGAAAAAGATGTCCTTCGCTCCCGCGGTGCCGTCGGAGTTAACCCCATACCGCAGAATACGGCTCAGACCGGTCTCGGAAATATACACGTGCGTTTTGTCAAGATCGAACGCGATGCCGTTCGGATAGGCGAGTCCCCCGGCGAATCGTTTCGTGACCCCGTCGGTATCGATATAATGAATGCCGCCGATAAGCGTGTTTTCCCCCGATCCGCGCGGATCGGTGAAGTACAACCTGCCCGCGTTGTCCCACGCCAGATCGTTGGGGCCCAGGAGAGAATCACCACCGCTCACTGCAGTGACAAGGGTCAGCCCTTCCCGTGGTGTATATTTCATGATTGCCCTCAGTCCCGAGCTCGCGATGAACAGGTTTCCGCACCGGTCGAAAATCGACCCGTTGCTGAACTCCCCCAGATCGACGACCACAGAAACCTCTCCGGCCGGCGTGACTTTATGGATCATGGTTGCCTTGAAATTGACCAGGTACAGGTTGCCTTCACCGTCGAACGCCGGGCCCTCGGGAAAGGTGAACCCTGTGGCAAAAAGCTCGGGGTTTCCGATACCTTCGGCGGCATAAGCGGTTGAAAGAACAGACAGGCCGATCACCACCGCACACAGGACAACTCCTTTTATCATGCATAACTCCTTTCAGAACGATTTCTGCACTGCTGACAGGTAAAAGACGGTTTAACGTTTCGGGAGAACTTCATCGACAAGCCTGACTCTCATCACTCCCCTGACGGAATTGCACAGAAAAATCTCATCGGCTTCCCGTATGTCATCGGGTGTCAGCACCTCCTCGCGGGCGTGTTTCAGCTTTCCCAGAATATAATGCCGCATGAGCCCGCCGAGGAGTCCGCATGTGACCGGAGGCGTGAGGAGGCTTTCTTCCCTGCGTATGAAAACGTTGCTGATGGCCCCTTCGGTGATTTCCCCGCGCTCGTTGCGAAAAAGTACGTCGGTGAGCCCGTTTTTACAGGCGAGTTCGTACATGGTGTTATACATTTCGCGACGGGTAGTCTTGTGGTACAGCATGACTTCGCCGGAATCCACCGATGTTCCCGCGAAGGCGACTCGTCCGGGCTCCTTTCCCGCAGGGGAAGTGACGAGCGGGGCATGTTCGGCACGGAACCGCCCCCGACGATCACAGAGTACTCTCACACGGTACGGTCCCTTGTCCGCAAGCCCCCGGGCGTATGCGGAGAGAAACGCCGCGAGCCCTGCCGCATCGAACCCGAAATCGAAGTATCCGGCGCTTTCAGCCATCCGGCGGATGTGACTGTCGAGCAGGCGGTAGCGCCCGGCACGGTACAAAAGCGTTTCGAGCAGTTCGAAATCGCAGGCGGGCATGAAAAAGAAATCGGCTTTCAGGCGGCACTCGCGGTATTCTTCCACGGGGTCGGAATCCCATACGATCCCGCTTCCGATGCCCATGACACCTTCGTTTCCCCGTATCACCGGGGTCCTGATCGCCACATTGAACGCCGCCTCGCCGCCGGGCCCCATATAGCCGATAGCACCTGTATAGACGCCCCGCGGGCTTTTCTCCAGTTCGCGAATAATCTCCATCGACCTGATTTTGGGTGCTCCGGTGACCGAACCGCAGGGAAACAGTCTCCTGAAAATCTCACAGTACCCTGTCCCGTGACTGAGCGTTCCCTCAACGGTCGAGGTCATCTGAAAGAGGGTTTCGTACCTCTCGATATCGAACAGCCCGGTCACCGCCACTGAACCGGTTCTGGCCACAGTGCCGATGTCATTCCGCAACAGGTCGACGATCATGACGTTTTCCGCACGGTTCTTTATGCTGGTGCGGAGGAGTTCGCTGTTTTCGCGATCCTCACCGGGGGTTCTGCCGCGTCTCATGGTTCCCTTCATCGGGCGGGTTGTGATACGGTCACCCGACCTCCGGAAAAACATCTCCGGCGACAGCGACAGTATACGGGTCTCGCCGTGCCGTATATACGCGGCATAACTCACTGCCTGTTTGTGCTTGAGGTCACGATACAGTGCAACATGGGAACCGCTGAAGAAAAACCGTACCCCGAGAGTGTAGTTGATCTGGTACGTATCCCCGGAAGCGATGTAGTCCCTGATCCGTCCGACTGCCTGGAGGTATTCCCCTTCCTCAACATCCAGCGCCGCAGCCGCTATCTCGTACCCGCGGTTCAGGGAATCCGAGGATTCCCCGGACTCCGTACCGCCGTTGTATTGTTCCATGAGAGTGAAGTCACGAATTAACGGCTCCGCATAGATACCGAACCATGCGAGAGGATCGCGGGGTTCAGTGACGGGCACGAGTTTCACGAGCCGGTCCTCGAACGTATATCCGGCTTCATAAGCGAGGTATCCTGCCGCATACCATCCCGCTTCCACATACCGGTCGGCCTCGGACAGGACCGTTTCGACTCCGTCGGGCGTGAATGCGGCAAGAACCTCTGCGGGATCGAGGAAGGCAAAGGATCGGGTGTTCAACCGGTCGATTCTCGCGGTTTCGAGTATGACCGCATTATCGCGGTCGTACAGGTTTTCCGGGAAAGCGGTGGCTGAAAAGACCGTTTTCATACGAGTGCCCTGTCGGAATTGATCATCATTGCGAATACCCGTGGAAGAAGCACCATGTATTCATGTGCCGTAAGAGCATGTCGGGCAGGGGAATCACTCCGGGAAAACGCCGTGATCATCCGTCTCTTCCGGCTCGTCCAGCAGGGCAAGAAGCCTGCGAGCATCCTCTGCGTCCGGACCGTCGACCTGGATTTCCACAGGGCCGATCATCGGATTGAACTGCCCCGGGAACAGGCTTGTCAGCACCTCGTTTTTCGCAAAAAATCGGATGTTCTCACCGGCGAGGAGCGATTGCGCCATCGCGATGCGTACGGGGTCGCTCGATACAAACACTGTCACAGGGTTTGCATATCCGTCCTCGCCTGCAGGAGGTGCTTCCCCGACCAGGGAGGCGCCGCATTCCGGGCATACTGTCGATGTGTCATCGATTTCTTCACGGCAGCCGGGACATAACATCACATGTCCTTTCATCTGTCACCACCATAACCTGAAGATCATGAGGATTTCTCTCCAGGTCTCGTACGGCGGGGTATCATTCAAGCAGTTTCTCTATCTCCTGTGCCTTTCCCCGGGGCAGCTCCCCACGGGCGACAGCAGTGTCCAGCGCAATCAGCGCCAGACCCCGGTACAGAACTTCATAATCTTTCCCGATTTTCCCGAGAGCGTCGAGATGTCTGCGGATGATCACGCTGTCTCCCCGTGACACGGGGCCGGTCAGCGCTTCGAGGGTGCCGGCGTCGGCTATATTGCTGATTGTGTTTGAAAACAAAGGGATAAGCATTCTCCGCGCCGTCTCATCATCGACTCCCGCGAATCTCATGATGTCTTCCGCCATGCGCACGAGCGAAACCGTGTAATTCGAAGCGATTGTCATGGCGAGGTGGGTGAACACCCTCGTAGCCGGGTCGAGTCGTACCGACACCGCGCCGAGATTACGTGCGACCCGTTCCCCGATCGTGCAGGCACGGTCGTCGCCCTCCATATCGAAACAGATCCCTCTGAACACCGTGGCGTGGTCGCTTTTCGGAGTGAACGACTGCGCGGGGTGGAACGCCATGACGGATGCACCCGCCTTCCGGGCTGAATCGAGCGCATCCGAACCACGGGCGCCGCTCAGATGAGCCGCAACGGTCTCCGTCACAATGACACCGGCTTCGACAGCTTCTCTGGCGGAACGGGCGATTTCGTCATCGGGCACAGCGAGTATCAGAAAGCCCGCCTTCCCCGGGAATCCCCGGTACCTCACACCGTACCCGGTTATCCCGAGACGTCCGGCAAGCGCCCCGGCATTCTCGAGCCTGTTCGAGCCAATCCAGGTGTAGGTATATCCGGCGTTCGACAGCGCGAGCGCAACAACCGTCCCGGCCCGTCCCGCACCGATAAGCTGGCATGTCATCTCCCGCGGGTTCATTTCACCATCACCGACTGGATATAATGCGATATCCTGTTCATGAGTTTTTTTGCCCGTACAGCACTGTACGGAAACATGATTGAATAGGTTTCCTTCCCGAACGTGATAAGGAGAATATTCCGTGCACCGAATAGCTTCCCCGAAGGCGAGACGGTGCACGCATCAATCCCCGCTAGTTCAGAACCGGCTGTCGTATCGCCGAAACGGAGCAGAAACCGCCGGTCGGTGAGAATCACATCACAGGGTAACGGTTTTGGCTTACCGGAAACGCCGGTAACCTGTACAACGGGACTGGAACGCATGAAATTCCCCTGCGGGAGGATTAAAAGCGCGGTTTCCCCCTCACCGAGTGAAAGGCCGTTCGCCTGAAGCCAGAGTGCATCCCCGCCTTCGAGGATATCGAACGGTTTCACCATCTTCAGAAATTCCTCTATCAATCGCCGCCGCTCCCTGTCCATATCGGTGTGGCAGACGGGGCATTCCCCGGTAAACGTCTCGATCAGCGTGAGGCATTGGGGGCATTTGAGATACAGAGATGCCCCGCAGGACGCGCAGAATTTCAGCTCCTTCGGGTTCAGCTCCGCGCACCGGGGGCATGCGGTCGTCAGTCCTTCCCTGACAGGCGGTGGCGATAGGGATTCACGGCGTTTTTCGTTTCCGAGCCGGGCATCCGGCAGCGGCTGCGCCGGGCCGGGCCGGGTGAACAGGTCGTACTGCTGGGCCTTGAGATACGCGTAATAATGATAGCCGTCGCCGGAAGATTCCATGTCACGGCAGGCGTTGGACACTTCGACGAATCCAATCCGCCTTATTCCCCTGGCAAATCCGATGATGAGGCACAGGTCGGCGACCGAACAGATGATCCGGGGGCAGCCTTTGGTATAGTTATAGATGCCTTCGAAAGCATCATCGTTGAATATGTCGTCCACAATCCCGACCTTCCCGAGGCGGAACTGGATCAGGGATTTCGTATCGTTGTAATCGAGATTCTTGAGAAAAAACCGCACGGGGAGGCGCTGCCAGAATTCCGGCATCTCACGGAGAATACCGTCCAGCGGTTTCTGCCCTGAAAAAATGAACGTCAACAGAAACGCGTCCGATACGCAGAAATTCAGGAGTATCCGCAGTTCCTCGAGAATGTCCGCCCGTTCCCTGAGCATCTGCCCCTCATCGACAATTACGATGACCTTGACATTTTCGTTGTATAAACTGAAGAGGCGGTCACGGAGCGAGTTGAGAGCACGGATCTTTTCCGTCGTTTGAAGCTCGGTTCCGAGCTGACGGCCGATTTCGCCGATCATTTCTATCGGTGACAGGGTCGGATGATCGATGAAGACGACTATGACCCTGCCGCTGTAATAATCGTTGAGGTCGTTCTTCAACCTGTTGAGGATTGATGTTTTCCCGTTGCCCGCGTTGTCGGACACGAGAAGCGCCCCGCCCTTGTGGGAAAAAACGGCGTATTTCAGGCGCATGAGGCACTCGGAGTGCTGCCCGGAAAGATAGAGCATCTCGGGGTCCGGAGTCAGCGAAAAGGGAGGCTTGGTCATCCCCCAGTATTTGAGATAATCTTCCGTCACCGTCACCTCCCGGCGATAACTCCGGCGAGATACCCGGCGATTTCGGCTTTTGTTGTGAAACGCCCGAGCGCCCGGTGCTCGCCCTTTCCGAAACAGATCGCTTCGTGGCGGTCACGGTCCACTGTGTCGAGGTCGTTGGCGACAACGAGGTCAAGCGAATAGGTTCTGAGAAGCCCGAGCGCGCTTTCCGCGAGATGGTCTTCTGTCACGCCCGCCTCGAGCTTAAACCCGACGAAAAAGGCTTCGGGCATGAGCTCCCGCATGATCCCGATCACTTTCGGCGTCCTGACAAGCCTGATGTCCCAGGTCTCCTCCTTGCCCGATTTCTTTTTCCCCTCGAATGTCGAAGCGGGGACGTAATCGAGTACCGCCATTGCATGGACAACCGCCGCAATATCACCGGAACCCGCAACAGTCCGCACCGCAGCGATGAGGTCGTCGACAGTGGTCACCTGCACGGACTCGTAAAGGCTTCCGGCACCTGCCGTATCGGGTGTCTCGCTTCCAATGCCGTACAGATGCACAACCGGTATCTCACGCATGAGGAGTTCAGAAACGACGAGTGAACCGAGGGCTCCGCTCGATGTGTTCGCGATGTACCTCACACGGTCGATATAAGCCCTCGTCGGCCCGGAGGTCACCAGCACACGTCCTGACTGTCCCTGTTCCATAACGGTCCCTGCTCTATCCTGTTTTTCCATGATTGCCCGCGGATGGTGGGGATTTCCGGAACTGGCATGATCGGCCGGGTACTCAGGTGTTC
>Ga0315284_10001426_pt1 | contig 34078 bp, 35 predicted proteins | sample YL17G09_16_MG_FD_203696 | JGI IMG/M metagenome (GOLD analysis project Ga0315284, IMG submission 203696) | Sediment microbial communities from Yellowstone Lake, YNP, Wyoming, USA - YL17G09_16 | ecosystem: Environmental > Aquatic > Freshwater > Lake > Sediment | place: USA: Wyoming | collected... | reverse complement strand
TGGGTCTGCAAGAGTGGAATGACCATCCTTGAAATTCATTAAACTCTTACAATTTGTTGTATATAAGACTGTTGATTTATCAAGAACTGCGTATTCTTCATCTACAATTGTAATTTTTTGATTAAGTAGTGTGCCAAAAAGAGGTTTAAAAGCATCCACCACTTCCTTATAACTTAAAGTCATTCCATTGTTAATGAGAACAAAATCGGGTGAATCAAGCCAAGGTTCTGTAGCCATAACAAAGTTTGCCTCTTCAGCACCTTTAAAAATGGTATTAACAACCTCTTTTACTTCTCTTTTTGTTTTCTCTTTTTGAGCATCAGATACAGGCTTATTGTTTGTTCCACAGGAGATACAGACAATAAGCAAAACTAAAAGAATAAATCTTGTTTTCATTTGATTGGGTATTGGTTTATGAATAAAACTAAAATTTCAGAATTCAGTTTGTTGATGCAAGTTATGACTATAGCAACCCAAAGTCAAATAAATCTTAACCACTTGGAATGTTTAGCATTGAAAAATAGATATTTACAACACTATGGTATGATGCAAGTAGTATGGATGCAAAAGAAGGACAATGGTTTTTCCAATACTTGCTCTTTCACTTTAATATCAGTGAGCATTTAACCTTATTCCGACTGCAGGCACTTAATGAATAAGGTTATTGACCTGCCATTAGTTTGTCACTGTTCCAGATGTTTACAATTACCTTCCATTCTCCGTTTATCTTTTTGTAGATGCTAACCCATTTAATAGATTCATTAATAATCCCATTCGGAGTGTTACGGCTTTGCTGAGCAGTGCCACGGGTGTAAGCGAGGTCGCCAGAGGCTGAAACCTCTATAGCGTCAACCGTCTCTAAGTGGCTTACTGAGGTTGTAGAGTCAGCAGAAGAGGAATATGATTTGCGAACGGCTTGATGACCAACGCTTATTGGGACGTTTGCGTCCATGATTACAATATCTGGTGAACAAAAGCTGACTATCTTGTCTATATCATTTACCTTGATTGCAGCTACCCACTGGTCTTCTATGTTGCGAATTGCAACAGCATCATTTGATGCTGTTTTGGTTTTGGATTGGCACGCAGTAATTATCATCACCGCTACAAGCATTACGTAAAGAGTCTTTTTCATTTTAATGTTGATTTAAGGGTTACTAAATATTGGAGAATAATTTATAATCAGTTATATGATGGAAGTTACTACAATATAAAGCTAAAGTCGAATTATTATTTTTCTCGATAATAATTTTCAGTTTTAATTGGTTTATTATTTTCTATTGTAGTCACTACGTACATATCTGGAGATTTGAATTCAAACGTCCATCGCAATACAGCATTTTCGGGATTGGAAATGTATGCAATTGGAATTCCTTCGCATGTATTTGCGGATGTGAACCAATATGCATAAACATTAATGCCTGAACCAGACTGCCCATCTGCTTCAATAAATTTATCACTTTTTTTTTCATAACCATTAAGTGTCTTCCCTTCATTCACTGTTTTGCCTTTGGTGACAATTTTAAAAGTACCTTCCATTCCTGTTCCAAACGGTCTGGCTGTAAAAATAGAAAATGTGTCTTTGGCAACTTCACCCTTCCACGTTCCTAAAAACTTTTTCCACAACTCAACTTGATTAAGTCCTTCCAAACTCCCGCTATTCTTAACATTTTGTCTGACAGAAGACTCAACCCCATTTATTGCCTTCCATTTATTATCGATTTTCTTAAATGTGACTTGCACAACCATTGGGTCTGAAAGAGTTGAATGACCGTCTTTGTAATTCTCTAAAAATTTACAATTTGTTGTATATATGACTGTCAATTTATCAAGAAATACATATTTTTCATCGATTATCGTAACCTCTTGATTTAATAGTGCATTAAAAAGAGGTTTTATACCATCTGCAACCCCCTTATAATTTAAACTCACTCCATTGTAGATATATACAAAATCAGGCGAATCAAGAAATGATTCAACAGCAATATCAAAATTTGCCTCTTCACACCCTTTAAACATAGCATTTGCTACTTCTTTTACTTCACCTTTTATTTTGTCCTTCTCAGCATCGGAGACTGATTTATTCGTCCCACATGAATAACACGCAATAAGCAAAAGCAAAAAAATAAGTCTTGTTTTCATTTGATTGGGTTTAATTGAATGGATAAATCGTGATAAAATTATTTCAATTTGAAATATTTTTCAATGTAGTAACCGCTTTTAACTGGTTGTCCACCATCGTCAACTGGATAAGTTTGAATTAATGTATCATTCCTAAGTTCAAGCAATGCTTTTACCTTTTGACCTACCTGACTTTGATTCGGAAAATACAACAAATCTTCTTCATACCTGTTTCCCTCAATGGTATATGTACCTCCTACATAATTATCTATAAAAGTTGTATCTATCTTAATTCGACCTACAGATAAGAAATGCTTTTCTGACCACATTTTAATATCACTACCGAAATATTTATCTGGGAAAAGATTAATTACAGAATCATTGGCTACTCTTTGAATTTGAACCAATTGCCAAGCACCTTGCGGAAACTTGCTTTTTTGTTGAGTACAACTACTGATGACTAATGAAATCAAAAGACAAAGAAAAATAAGTTTTGTTTTCATCTGACAGGTTTTTATAAGTGGATAAGACTAACTGTTTTATTGAAGTAATGTTAAAGCGTTGGTACGTTTGGTACGGATATGTCTGAGTTCCAAATCTCACGCCATATCTTCCAATTCCCATCATTCTGCTTCCGCATTATACAGAAAATTGTACCCGTATCAATATAAGGGTTGAGTCCTGTCTGGTTAATCGGGAATGAATAATTTAACCGCAGATATGCGTAATCACCGAAGACTTCCATTTCCTCAATCTTTTGGTTGAAGTCCGACATGGGCGGATAGTTCTGATAAAATCCAATTAGTGCTTCTTGACCAATAATGGATTTTGCATTAGGGGGGAATATGATTGCATCCTCTGAATAAGTTAACTTGACGAATGTTTCAGCATTGTCTTTGTTCAGATTTCTCACCATTGTTAAGCCATTATCATTCCATTCCGTAATGGCTGTCTTATCTTTCTCAGTGTCAATGGCAGTTTTTTTAGGCTGACAGGAAGATATTGCCCATGCGAAGAGAATCATTAGTAATCCCCGAATAAGAAAATTAATTGATGTTTTCATTGTTGCTGGATTTCTATTTGTGGTTAAAAGAAAAATAACTGTCAGTCAATGATTTGATGAAAGTTACACCAATAATGAATTCAAGTCAAGTAAATCTTATTAATTTGTAATAGTTACCACTGAAGAATAAGTATTTATAGCACAATAATTTACTGAATTTGGTGCGCAAAAAAATGACTAAATATCTGTATAATAATATATTATAAAATACAAAATGCCCCAATATATTAACATTGGGGCATTCAATTGGTAGTAAAACCTATTTTAAATCCAACCAATCATTATTTTTCACGATGGAAATTATAAGAAAAGGTTGTTTTATTATTTTCGATGTTGTTCCATACAAACAAATCTGGTGATTTTATCTCATATTTCCATATTACAGGAGTCTTTTCAGGATTTAAGATATCTTCCCATGGAACTTCTGTTAAGGTACTCTTTGATGTAAACCATATTCCATAAAGCATTATGTCTGAACCTTCAACAAGGTCAGTTTCAACAAACTTATCATTTTTTTTTATCATATCCCAGAAGTACCTTCCCTTCCATTATTTTCTTTCCCCCTGTAACAATTTTAATATTACCTTCTAATCCATTACCAAACGGCTTATATTGCGCAAGATAAAATGTGTCTCTGGCTATTTCAGCCTTCCATGTGCCTATCATTTGCTTAAACAATTCAACCTGATTAAGTCCTTTCGAACTTTCGCTGGGGACGCATTTCTCAACATAAGAATCAACAGCATAAATTACTTTCCATTCGTTATTGATTTTCTTAAAGGTAAATTGCATTGCCTCTGGGTCTGCAAGAGTGGAATGACCATCCTTGAAATTCATTAAACTCTTACAATTTGTTGTATATAAGACTGTTGATTTATCAAGAACTGCGTATTCTTCATCTACTATTGTAATTTTTTGATTTAGTAGTGTGCCAAAAAGAGGTATAAAAGCATCCACCACTTCCTTATAACTTAAAGTCATTCCATTGTTAATGAGAACAAAATCGGGTGAATCAAGCCATGGTTCTGTAGCCATTTCAAAGTTTGCCTCTTCAGCACCTTTAAAAATAGTATTTACAACTTCTTTTACTTGTCCTTTTATTTTCTCTTTCTGAGCATCAGATACAGGCTTATTGTTTGTCCCGCAAGAAAAACAGACAATAAGCAAAACCAAAATAATAAGTTTTGTTTTCATAAGATTTGATATTGGTTAATGAATAAAACTAAAATAACTGGAAGTCAATTATATGAGGAAAGTTACGCCAATAAAAAACCAAAGTCAATTAAATCTTGACAATGGGTTTGTTTAGCGTTGAAAAACAATGATTTACAGCACTATGGTATGCTGCAAGTAGTATGGACTCTTAATTTGAATGAACAATATCCAATTCACTAAATTTTAAACCATAGTTACATCATATAAGTGGGTGTAGGTATGAAGGTGGTCTAAGCAGAATAATTTATTTATCATCGTAGTAATGTATCTTACCATCAACCACCAAATACTTGAACATTTTTTGCATTTCATTTTTTTCAAATTCGGGTGTTAGGTGAATATACCTGTCCATTATCTGGTAACTGGTCTGTCCCACCCATTTTAGTATACTTTTCCAATTGATACGTGCCTGTACTGCATTACTTATAAAAGTATCTCTGAAATTATGGCTGGTGTAGGTCTTATATTTCAGGTCTGGGTACTTCAATCTTAGTATATCGAATATATCTTTAATATTGCGGTTGTACGGTTGATTCTGAAGTTTATATATACTTGTGTCATAACCGACTTCACTTAACAATCCTTTAGCGTATTCATTTAGGGGTTGATGGATTATATTGATAAAACTCCTGTCCAAGTTGTTATGGTATCGGAAATCAGCCGCCTGGGCAGGAGAGTGGTCGATGTCCTGAACTTTGTTGAGTTATTACATGAAAAGTGTATTGCTTTATATATTCGGCAATTCAATATGCTAACCATGGAGAATGGTAAAGAGAATCCTGTTGCCAAAATGTTGCTCCAGATGTTGAGTATTGGTGCGGAAATGGAAAACAGCCAGAGAAAAATCCGTCAAAATGAGGGGATTCAGCTTGCCAAAATTAAACAGAAGTACAACGGCCGCAGAATTGGTGCAAGGACTTCTCCTTCTACCTTATTAAACAAATACCAGAATGTTTCAGCGCTTATTGATAAAAGTGACCTTTCTCTAAGGCGCATTGCCGGTATAACTGGACATTCTATCAATACTGTTCGGAAAATTAAGCAGTTGAAAAGCGTATAGTTTTTGCTTCAAACATTTGCCACTAAGCCAGATTTGCTGGCATTTGTTTGCATTCAAACATTTACCACAAAAATCAATTTGCTGGCATTTGTTTGAAAATTTATTATCTTTGTAAAGAGTAATAAATTAAGAACTTGGCCAAAGAAAAAATTATTGAACAATTACAAAAGGAATTTGGACAGGGAAAAACTTTTTCCAGGGAGGATCTTTTTGATTTCTTTCTGAAAACGGAACCTGATCTTAAAAATTCAACATTCCGATGGAGAATTTATCAATTGAAGGATTGGAGGATTATTACACCAATTTCGAAAAACCTCTTTTCATTCAGTTACAAACCTGATTTCAGACCTGCAATCGGTGTATATGAAAAAAGGATAACCTCCAAAATAGAGAGACAATTCCCTGGTATAAAGTATTGTATCTGGTCAACGAAAGCAGTTATTGAATTTATGCTGCATATTCCTGGAAAGTACCTGACTATTATACAGGTTGAGAAAGACGCATTGGAACCTGTTTTTGAATTCTTAAATGTGCAGAATATTGGAAGAGTATTTATTCAACCTGAAGAAAAGGAACTGGATCGTTACATTTTCGATGTCGATCGGCCAATAGTATTGCAGACTTTAGTTTCCAGGGCGCCAGTCCAGAGAGTAGATAAAGTCAGCACAATAACTATAGAGAAGCTTATCGTTGATCTATTCTGTGATAAAATTCTATTCATAGCTTTCCAGGGAAGTGAATTGGTGCATATCATTAACAATGCATTTCATCGATATTCAATTAATTTCACAAAGCTACTTCATTATGCTGGTAGACGTAGAAAGGGGAAAGATATAAGACAATTTCTTCAAGAAAAAACCGATATTCCAAAAGTCATATTAAATGATCAAACCTGAATCATTATCAGCTGAATGGATAACCGAGAAAAGAAAGAAGTTCGGGAAAGATCCAACCATTATTGAGGGTATGATATATGCTTTGTATCTCCTGGAGCACCTCAAACTTTCTGGTCTTGATTTTATTTTTAAAGGAGGAACCAGTTTGGTACTATTATTAGATCAGCCAAAAAGGTTTTCAGTCGATATTGATATCATTCTAAATCCATCAACAAAGAAGGCGGATCTGGAAGCATATCTTGTGAAGATAGTTGATTCCAGCAGCTTTATCCGGATGGAACTGGATGAACGCAGAAGTTACCAGCCAGGTATCCCGAAAGCGCATTATAAATTCTTTTACCTTTCAAACTTTTCATCCAGAGATAGAGATGGGCAACCTATTTCAAATCCTGAACGTGAAACATTGCTTGATATAGTTTTTACTGAAAATCCATATCCAGTACTTGTTGAGAGAACTTTACAGACTGAATGGTTATTAACTGACGGAGATATCGCAAAAGTAAATATGCCTGATGCAGATTCAATTACAGGAGATAAAATGACTGCTTTCGCTCCAAATACCACTGGCGTGCCTTATGGTATCGAGAAGGAAAAAGAAATAATGAAGCAGTTATTTGATATTGGCTGTTTATTCGATCATATTGTTGATATTGAGATCGTAAAAAGGGCATTTAATAATTGTGTAAGGTCAGAAATCGAGTATAGGCCGGACAGGAAAATCAAATCACCTGACCAGGTATTGAGAGATATTATTGAAACATCTTTAATGATCTCACGAATAGCTAGCTTATCATCCAAAGAAACTACCCGGGAATTAAATGAAATATATACAGGGATAAACCAGTTCAGACATTACATTTTTGAAGGTACTTATGGATTGATGGATGCAAAACTTGCCTCTTCAAAAGCAGCCTTACTTGCAACTATTATTCTTACTGACTTTAAAGCGGAGATGCCCAAATTCAATTCCAATATCTCGTATTCAGAGTTCTTAATAACCCATCCGGATTACAACATCCTTAATAAACGACTTAAATTCGTTGCTAAGGGAGAAGCATTATATCATTGGAGCCAAACCATCAGGCTTTTACATCCCAACAAATAAAAAGTCTGGTAAATATTAAATCGGAAACCATAAAGCAGTTAGTCCTGGTTGATGCCATTTTTCTCAAGCCCGGATGCAAGAAAAATAGTTTCTGGCACATGGTTGGCCAGAAAGTTCATTAATTTTTTGTCATAATTGGTAATCATACTACCAAAATTAGAACCTTTGTAATGTGCTTAACTGTAAACTGCTGATTTTCATTAAAAAATATTTGATGATCAAAATATGTGTTAAATTGCATTAATGCTTTTAACCAAACTACATATTCCTCCCGCTAGTCAGAATATAGTTCACAGGCAGGAACTATATGAGAAATTGGACATTGGACTAACCAGGAAACTAATTCTCATTTCTGCTCCTGCAGGATCTGGAAAAACAACTATAATAAGTGATTGGATTAATCAATATAAGATTCCTTCAGTATGGTTTTCACTTGACAATGGAGATAATGACCCGGCGGTTTTTTTGAGCTATGTAATTTCAGGAATTCGAAGTATTCTTAAAGAATTCGGACAAAGTGCCCTGCGGCTCTTGAATTCACCCAATTCTCCATCTGTCGAATCTATTACCAGTCTGTTAATCAACGAAATACTCAATATCAAACAAAACTTTTTATTGGTACTCGACGATTTTCATTTGATTAAGAGTAACGAGGTAATAAAATTAGTAAGCTATTTATTAGAGCATATTCCCGGTAATATCCATACTGTAATCCTGACCCGTTCAGACCCTGCACTATCTGTTTCAAGGTTAAGAAGCCAGCATCAATTGGTTGAGTTACGCTCATCAGACCTTAGTTTTTCAGCAAATGATATATCCGTATTGTTCAATAAAAAGCTGAAATTAGGTTTATCCATTGACGATGTTTATACTCTTGAAACAAAAACCGAGGGCTGGATTGCAGGTCTTCAGCTGACAGCCTTATCAATGCAAGGCCGTGAAGATATTTCCGGATTTATTCAGGAATTAAAAGGAGATAATCGTTACATCATGGATTATCTTATGGAGGAGGTACTGAAGATCCAAACCGATGACATCAAGGAATTTTTACTGCAAACCTCAATGCTGGAGCAAATGTCTGCTCCTTTATGTAATGCTGTTTTGAACAGAAATGACAGCCAGCTGATTCTTGAAACGCTGGAAAAAAACAACATGTTTGTTATACCGCTGGATGAGAATAGGATCTGGTACAGATATCATCACCTCTTTGCAGAGTTATTAAAACAGAGACTTCAATTAAGAGGAAAAGCAACTATTACGGAACTTCATAATAAAGCAAGTGAGTGGTTTAAGAATAATTCCATGCCATTATTTGCAATTGAACATGCAATTGTGACAGAGAATTTCGAAAAAAGCATACAATTTCTTGGGGAAATAGTAGAGGCTATGTGGAAAAACGGACAGCATGCTGCTATTATTAAATATGGAGATTTACTCCCTGACGAATTAATTAAAAAGAACGCAGATTTTTGTTTATACTATGCATGGATATTGATTATAGCCGGTCAGATTCAGAAAGCTGAACCTTTTTTGGTAAGTGCCGAAACAATTACAAAGCAGATCATTAATTATAATAATTCATCAAAAGAAGATGTTAATTATAATTTGAAACTATTAGGAAAAATATCTGTTGCTAATGCCTACCTCAATTCAATAATAGCAAATGCAGAAAAGACTTTTCATTATAGTAAAATAGCAATGCAAAACCTCTCGGAAGATGACCCTTTGTGGTTTAGCTGGGGATGGTACTCTGTTGGAATTGCAGAAACACTTAGTGAGCATTTTAAGGAAAGTATCGAGGCTTATGAAAAGGCACTGGAATACGGTAAAAAATCTGGAAACATATATCTTATATCTACCATTGCAAACAGGTTATCTTCCCTTGAGGCAAGGATGGGGCTTTATACATCATCCTATAAGAAGTGCTCTGACCTTATAACCTTCATGAAAGAAAGTGGCTATTCCCAAATTACAAAATCGGAATGCACTTATGCCGGGGTGTATTCAATGATGGCAGGTATTGAATCTATGCAGACAGATTTCGATGATGCTCTCGAAAACATTAAAACAGCTTATAGCTTATGTAAAAATGAATCGAACAATACTATTAAAGTGCATGTCTTAATGGTTTACTCACTTGCTTTATACGGACGTGGAGATATTGCAGGGATTAAAAAGATGATAAATGAGGCGGATAATATTCTAAAACAAAATATTGTTTTTCCAACCACTATGGCAATGTATATTGGCATGAAGGGACTAATGCTAATTGAGCAGAATGAACTTGAAAAAGCCAATCATTTTTTTAAGGAAAATAAATTAGAATGTGATAAAAAAATATCTTATTCAGATGAACATGGATATTGTCCTTATGCTTTATTATTAGTAATCGAAATGAAATTCGAGGAGGCGGAGATTCTTCTTTCAAAATTATTGAAAATGGCACTAGCCGCAAATAGAATTGAGAGAATAATTGAAACTAAAATTATATATGCCATTTTGAATAAGGCCATAGGGGATAAAGAAAAAGCCTTGATAAACCTGATTGAAGCATTGGAGGATGCTGCTAATGAAAATATATTGATGTCTTTTGTTGTTTATCATTCAGGTATAAGGGATTTACTAAAAGAAGTTTACAAAATACAGGCAACTACAAAAACTAAAATTCCCAAGAAGTTAATCGACAAGCTTAAACTCGCTTTGGAGAAGAGAGAAAAATTCATGAAAAATAATTTAGGATCCGTGTTAAGCGACCGCGAACTCGACATACTAAAACTTATTGCCGAAGATTTATCGAACCAGGAAATAGCTGATAAATTGTTTATTTCATTAAATACCGTTAAAACGCATGTCAGGAATATTCTTCTGAAATTAGAAGTTGAAAACCGCTCACAAGCCGTAAACAAGGCAAAAGAACAAGTTATAATATAACTCCGCCTTCACATAATAATCCTTTTATTAAGTAAAATCATCCTCTTAAATCATCCTCAGGGATGATTTTTTCTTGATGGGTGTACCCGACCTTTGCCTAGGAATTTAAACAATAAGAATATGAAAGGCAATACTAAAATAACAATTCAGGGACATCTTGATAAAAAATGGAAGAACAGCTTTGAAGGCATTGAAATTCGCTATGAAGGAGACAATACCATTCTTACAGTAAATATAAAAGACGAAGCACATTTGCATGGAGTTTTAAATATCATAAGGGATTTAAACATAAAACTTATATCGGTTAATCCTGATGAAACCGACAATTAATAAATTTTATTTAAAAATATAAGATTATGAAAAAGCTAATTTCAACAACAGTCGTGATTGCCATGTTTACAACAATGGCATTTTGCCAAACAGAAAAAAAAGATTCTACTTTTAGACAACACTCTATCGGAAGCTCACTCGCCCTCCTGGGTAATTTCGCGCCGGGAGATCCTGTCTATTTTTTTCAATTGAACTATGGATACCGGCTCACCCAAAAAGATAACATTATAGCCGAAGCTATCACGTGGACCTATTATGAACCCTTAGGTACAGGTACATACGGACCTTCCGATGAATTATACCCGGGTAAGGTAAGGGCATCCGGTGTTGGATTGGGTTATCAGCGATTCCTGTGGAAGAACTTATTTACGACTCTCGAACCAACCTTTTTTCTTCAGCAATTCTATGATACAGATGATAAAAAAATCCAGAAGGGTTTTCAGTTGTATCTTCAGTTTATCTTGGGCTATCGATTTGAATTCTTTATGAAACGAGTGTTCATAGAACCTGCTTATGCTCTCAAATATTGGCCAGTTAACACCAACGTTCCTGCATCTTTTGCAGCTATTGACAATGGAGCCCCTAAATACGAACTTGGACCCAGTCTTAATTTTGGCTTCAGGTTTTGACCGGAAAGGCAGGAAGAATTGATTATATTTATAATCTCTACCATTGAATTTCATCAGAATCAATAATATGAAAGAAAATACAAAATGGCTCTTATTTAATATTACAGTTGTATTCGCTATATATTGGGCAGGTAATTTATTGTTGTGGTTTCCCTGGAGTATTGATGCAAATCTTGGGATCGGATTAATGTTGACAATTATGCCTTTGTTATGGGGATTTGGAATATACCATTGTTTAATCAGGTATAAAGGTGAAAAAGTTTTAGCCGGAGTGATTATTAATTCGATAATTATGCTTGTTATTGCAGTTGTTTCTGACTATATATTTTTTGGATTAATTCGTGGAGCTATGGACGATCTGTATCAACCTACCACATTTTATGGATATGTATTTTTGACAATAATGCCATTTTTAGAATTACTATTTTTCAAAAAGTTAATTATCAAAAAAAAATGTCTATTAACGGCAAAAAGTTTTATTTCATTTGGGGCAATTGGACTGCTCTCTCTTTTAATTTTAATAGCGATCATAAAATTTGATATAAAAATTTAAAACATCTCTAGATTACTTTTATTTACTTAATTCTTATAGATATGGTTATAAATACAAATGATATCGGAATATTCCTTGTAAATGTGTTTGTTGCATTGGTCGTGTTTATCGGGTTACTTATTTTTAGTTTACGAGGCCGTTCACAGAGGCCGGTTTTTAGAATATTGATATTAGCATTAATTGTTGTTGTTTGCGGAATGTCATTTGCCAGAATTACTTATGGAATAGGAGTACCATGGTGGATATTTTATGGACTTCCTGCATTGAATACATTTGTGCTTCCACCACTCGTCTTGCGCATGTCGAGGCGTGAATTACTGATCTATGTGCCTTTGGCAATATTGATGTCTCCTGTTATTCACATTTTCTTCTCTTTTTTCTTTGGTTGGCATGATTATATGCCACTTTTTTATGTGCCCTGGTGGCACGAGTTATTATAGAATTTAATATGGAAAAAATGAAAGCAATTGTACACATAAAATACGGACCACCGGAAGAACTCCAGCTTATGGAGGTGGAAAAACCCGTTCCAAAGGACAATGAAGTACTGGTAAAAATGCATGCCACAACCGTAACAACCACGGACTGCAATGCCCGTAATTTTACATTTGTACCTGCATCGTTTATGTTTTTCGCACGGCTGATGTTTGGTTTTAAAAAGCCAAAAATAAAAATACTTGGGATTGATTTGGCAGGAGAAATTGAAGCCATCGGAAAAGACGTAAAACTTTTTAAGGCGGGTGATCAGGTCTTTGGATCACCAGGGACCAAATTTGGTGGTCATGCAGAGTATGTCTGTGTTCCTGAAAACGGGGCACTGGCTATAAAACCAGCTGATTTGAGCTGGGAGAAAGCCGCCGCCATTTCATTAGCGGGAAATACTGCATTGTTTTTTATAAGAGATTTGGCAAAGATCAAGCCAGGGCAAACAATACTTATCCATGGCGCTTCCGGAGCGATAGGTACTTATGCTGTCCAGCTTGCAAAGTACTATGGAGCATTGGTTACAGGTGTCTGTAGTGCCGCTAATATTGAAATGGTGAAATCTTTAGGAGCAGATAAGGTAATAGATTATACTAAAGAAGATTTTACAAAAAGTGATGAGAGATATGATTTTGTTTTCGGGGTCGTAGGCAAGACTACTTTCGCGCAATGCAAGGGGTTATTAAAGCCAAAAGGAATTTATCTTGAAAACATGATGGAAATTAAGGATTTCCTGAAAGTGCTTTGGACCTCAATAACAGGCGGCAAGAAAATTAAGGGAGGTGTATCTTCTGAACGTGCTGATAATCTGAATTTCTTTATTGAGCTTATTGAAGCAGGAAAGTTTAAACCGGTTATTGACAAAGTCTATCCATTGGAAAAAACAGCTGAGGCTTTTCAGTATGTCGAACAAGGTCATAAAAAAGGAAATGTAGTTATTACTATCTAGTTTAAAAATTAAGGGAATGAAATCAACAAGAATAACTGCAAACTTCTGGTTATCATTTAGGAAAATCAATTTATGATTAGAATATTTGTTAATTTGCAAATATGCTTTTAACAAAACTCCATATTCCCCCCGCCGGAAATAATATAGTTCACCGATCCGAACTATTTGAGAAATTAAATCTGGGGCTAAGTAGAAAACTTGTACTAATTTCTGCTCCTGCCGGATTTGGTAAAACAACAGTCGTAAGTGACTGGATCTATCAAAATAAGATACCTGCAGCATGGTTCTCAATCGACAATGGCGATAATGACCCGGTTGATTTTTTAAGCTATATAAGTTCAGGAATTCAAAGTATTCATTCAGAATTTGGGCAAAGCGCCCTCAAACTGTTAAATTCACCAAACAGACCATCTGTTGAATCAATTGCCAGCCTGTTAATCAACGAAATACTTAATATCAAACAAAACTTTTTATTGGTACTCGACGATTTTCATTTGATTAAGAGTAACGAGGTAATAAAATTAGTAAGCTATTTATTAGAGCATATTCCTGGTAATATTCATATAGTAATCCTGACCCGTTCTGACCCGGCACTATCTGTTTCAAGGTTAAGAAGCCAGAATCAATTGGTTGAGTTACGTTCATCGGACCTAAGTTTTTCGGCAAATGAAATTTCTGTATTATTCAATAAAAAGCTAAAATTGGGTTTATCTCTTGACGATGTCTATGCTCTTGAGACAAAAACCGAAGGCTGGATTGCTGGCCTGCAGTTAACAGCCTTATCAATCCAGGGTCGTGAAGACATTTCCGGATTTATTCAGGACTTAAAAGGAGATAACCGCTACATTATGGATTATCTGATGGAGGAGGTACTGAAGATCCAGACAGATGACATCAAGGAATTTTTACTGCAAACCTCAATACTGGAGCAAATGTCTGCTCCTTTATGCAATGCTGTTTTGAACAGAAATGACAGCCAGTCAATTCTTGAGACACTGGAAAGAAATAATATGTTCGTTATTCCTTTAGATTCGGAAAGGACCTGGTATAGATACCATCACCTCTTTGCAGAGTTATTAAAACAGAGACTTCATTTAAGAGACAAAACAGCTATTATTGAACTTCACAATACAGCGTGTAACTGGTTTGATCAACACAAACTGTTTGATTTTGCTATTAGACATGCAATAGCAATTCAAAATCATGAAAGAAGCTTACAACTGATTGGTAGCGTGGTTGAAGAAATGTGGGAGAAAGGTCATCATGTAGCTATTTTGAACTATGGAAGCTTATTGCCAGAAGAGTTGATTAAGAAAAGTGCAAACTTTTGTTTATATTATGCATGGGTTCTGATTATTTCTGGGCAGGTTCAGAAAGGAGCAACCTTTCTAAATGATGCTGAAACAGTTTTTGAAAGCAATTACGATAAAAATATTCTCCCAGATAAAAAGAATTTATGGGGTAAAATTACAGTTGCTTCTGCATATTTACATTCCCAGTTAAATAATCCTGAAAAAACAATTGCATATTTTAAAATTGCACTTGACAACCTGGGAACTGAAGAATCATTATGGCTGGGATGGGGATGGTTTGCATTTGGCATGGCTCAATTTAGTCTGGGTGATCTGTCACAAAGTATAAATTCCTTCAATGAAGCTTTCAAATTTGGCAAACAATCGCGTAACATACATCTTATCTCCACTGTTGCACAACGGATGTCAGATAGCGAACAACAGCTTGGGCATTATCGCTCAGCTTATGAAAAATGCTCAGAATTTATTACATATATGAATGATAATGGATATTCTGACATTGTCAACTCGGATTGGTCATATGCCGGGTTACACGTCACCATTGGCAATACTCTTTATATGTGGGGCAACAGTGATGAAGCATATGAATCTGCGCAGATAGCTTACAAGATGTACAAAGAAAGTAAAGATATTATGCTTGGAATATCAGTACTCCTACTCAATTCTATGGTATTGAGTACACGGGGTGAAGAAAAGGAATCAGAACTGATGATTCTTGAAGCGGAGAAGCTTTGCGAAAACAATCAACTTTTGCCTTATCTGTATAATATGTTACAATCTTTAAAATTGATGTTTTATCTTAACATGAATCAAGAAGAAAAGGCAAAAATAATTGTTGATAAATTAAAACTTCGCCCAACAGATAAAATTGATCACTTAAATGAGGCAGTATACCTGGCATATGCTTATTATCTTCTTTTACAGGGACAAAATAAAGAAGCGGGTAGCATACTTTTCCAATTGCACGATATTACATATACCAGCAAAAGAGTAGAAAGATTAATTGCCGTAAAAATTATCTATTCAATTTATTATAAATTGACAAACGACTTCGATAAAGCATACGAGAAGCTGATCGAAGCATTAGCACTAGCTGCGACAGAGAACTTGGTTATGTTTTTTATTCATACTCTCAGTGATATTGAAGGTCTACTCGAAGTAATCTTTAAGAAACCTGCTTGTAACGAAAAAATACCACCTCAATTTATCGAAAATATTAAGATTGCAATTGAGAATAATCGTAAAGTTTTGAAAAAAAACAATATAGAAGTGTTAAGTATCAGAGAAATAGAGATAATTAAGTATATAGCAATTCATTTGTCAAATCAAGAAATTGCGGATAAGCTTTTTATCTCGTTAAATACCGTTAAAACACATTTAAAGAATATCTTTCTGAAACTAGAAGTTGACAGCCGTTCAAAAGCTGTTTCTAAAGTAAAAGATATAGGCCTGATTTAGTATAGTTAACCCAAAGTTTCAAAATCACTCCATCAAATCACCCTCGAGGGTGATTTTTTTTTGATGGGTGTATCCGACCTTTGTTGAGAATTCAATCAAAAAAACATGAAAGGGAAGACTATAATAAAAATTCAGGATCATCTTGATAAAAAATGGAAGGACAGATTTGAAGGTATGGAGATTAGCTATGAAGGAGAAAATACAATTCTTACTGGAAATCTAAAAGACGAAGCTCATATGCACGGAGTTTTAAATATCATAAGGGATTTAAACCTGAAACTAATTTCGGTCAATTCAGTGGAAGAATAATATAATAAAATGTTTTTCAATAATAAAAAATATCTTATAGTTATGAAAAAGTTTATTTCAACAACATTAATAATTGCCGTGTTCACTACACTGGCTTTTAGTCAAAACCTTACACAAATAGTTCGGGGTACTATAATTGACAGCGATAACAAATTGCCGCTCATAGGTGCGACAGTGATAATAATTGGTACCGATCCATTAATTGGTACTGCAACTGATGTGAACGGTGAGTTTAGACTGGGAAAAATACCAATAGGCAGAATAGCAGTCAAAATATCTTACCTGGGTTATGAAACCAAAACCATTCCGGATATTGAAGTAAACTCCGGTAAGGAGGTAGTATTGGACTTAAGCATGCAGGAATCTGTATTAAGAATGGAGGAAGTTGTTGTTAAGGCATTCAAAAATAAAGGCGAAGCACATAATGATATGGCGATGATCAGCGCCCAATCTATTTCGCCGGAAGAAACAAAACGTTACGCTGGCAGCTATGATGCCCCATCCCATTTACTGACAAATTTTGCTGGCGTAACAAGCACCCAGAGTGGGAACAACGATATCATTGTAAGAGGTAATACGCCCAAATACATCCAATGGCGTTTGGAGGGAGTTGAAATTACAAACCCGAGCCATCAGGCAGATCAAAATTCAACAGTTGGAGGTTTTAGCGCCCTGAACAATAAATTATTAGCTGCCTCCGATTTTTATACCGGAGCATTTTCACCCGAATATGGCGATGTGTTGTCGGGTGTTTACGATGTAAAACTAAGACCCGGGAATAATGAGAAATTTGAAGCCACGACAGGGATTGGTTTGATGGGCACCGAAATTACAGTGGAAGGCCCGTTTAAAGTAGGGTACGCTGGTTCATACCTTGTAAATTACAGATACTCCACAATTGGGTTGCTTCAAAAAATTGGTATAGTAAATGTTGATGGAGTTACTACTTCATTCCAGGATGCAACATTTAAGGTTGTGCTGCCAACAAAAGAAATGGGTACATTTTCTTTCTTCGGATTGGGAGGTAAAGATAATTTATTGGTAAAAGACGTCGAACCTCAGATCTGGCAAACACCTGGTGACAGAAGTATGATGCCTGAGATTTCAGAAGATTTTGATCAGGATAATTACCTTGGAAATTTCGGAATGAACCATACCTTAAGTATTAATAACAATAGTTTTATTAAAACTTCCCTATCCTATTCAATAACAAGCATTGATGAAGATGTATATGAGTCAACAATAACTAAAACTGACGATGGCGAAGGGGGCGTTTTAATTGGAACAAGTGCCGGAATATTAAATTTTAGTAGCAGGATGAAAACATCTGCCTATAAAGGAGATATAACATATAGCACCAAAATCAATTCAAAAAACAAAATTCAGATAGGTACAGTATACTCTCTTTATGATTGTAAAACTAATCAAAGTCAAATTGAGAATGAGGGAAATACCCGGTTTACATTAATAGATTTCAATGGAAATGCAACTACATTACAGAATTTCATAAGTTGGAAACACAACTTCAATGATAAGATCTCTTTTGTATCGGGATTTCATAACATGAATGTTTTACTTAACAATAGAAGTACACTCGAACCAAGAATTGCTGTAAACTGGAAACTTAACAACACCAATTCGATACACATTGGATATGGTAAACACAGCACAATGGAAAGAATTCACAACTATTTTACAAAGGTTCAACAGCCCGATGGAATTGTAACAGAACCCAATAAAAACCTCGATTTACTGAAAGCAGACCATTATGTGCTGGGATACGAGAAAAATTTTACAAAAAATTTAAGGCTAAAAGCAGAAGTATACTACCAGCACCTTTACAATTTACCTGTAGAAAATAACGACACAAGTTATTATGCAACCATTAATGAAAGCTCTGATTACAGATATGTTTCCTTAGTCAATAAAGGAACCGGAAAAAACTACGGTATTGAAATTACCCTGGAGCGGTTTTTCGACAATCATTTTTATTACTTAATTAATGGTTCGCTGTATAATTCAAAATACAAATCATTAGAAGGTGTTGAGAGAAACACAAAATTCAATAGTAACTACGTGTTTAATTTATTGTATGGAAAGGAATTTGACAAACTCGGTAAAAGTCAGAATAAGACACTGACTTTAAATGCCAAAGTATTTTTCTGTGGTGGGCAGAGGGACATTCCACTATTACGTGATGTAATCGGAAATTTAGCTGTTGACCCGGCGAATGGCAGGTTTTGGGACTATAAAAAGGCTTACGATAAAAAGATGGATGTATTATACTCATTTAACTTATCAATAAGCTATAAAATTAACAGGCCCAAAGCTACACATGAAATATTTCTTGATTTGCCAAATATCACCAATCACCAGGGAAAAATATCAGAGTATTACGATGCAGGCAAACCCAACTCTATTTGCTACATTACTCAAATGGTCTTTTTACCTAACATAATGTATCGTATTTATTTTTAATTAGAAAAACTAAAAATGAACTCAATCAAAATGAAAGCCATCGTGTGCACAAAATACGGACCACCCGAAGTCCTTAAACACGGAGAAGCTAGGAAACCGGAACCCAAAGACGATGAAGTGTTGATAAGGATATTTGCCACTGCCGTAACCGCAAGCGACATCTATATCAGGAGCGGACGTGTGAAATGGAGCATGATGATCCCGTTCCGTCTGATGATGGGCCTTACAGGACCAAGAAATCCCATAATTGGTGAAGTCCTTTGCGGGGAGATTCAAGCTATTGGCAAGGAAATTAAAAGATTCAGACCAGGCGACCGGGTTTATGGTCTTACTGGTTTCAGTCTTGGTGCATATGCGGAATATAAATGCATGAAAGAGAATGATTCAGTTAACGGTTGCATCTCACTGAAACCTGAAAATATCACTTTTGAAGAGGCAACCATGGCAGCATACGGCGGATTACTGGCTTTTCAGTTCATGGAAAAAGCAAATATCCAGAGAGGACATGAAGTACTCATCTACGGAGCCTCAGGTACAACCGGTATCATTGCCATCCAGTTTGCCAGATCCCTGGGTGCCAGAGTAACTGCAATATGCAGTGCTTCAAATATTGAAATGGTGAAATCCCTGGGAGCAGATGCAGCAATCGACTACACAAAACAGGATGCACTTGATCCTCAAATGAAATTTGATTTCATCTTTGATGCTGTGGGCAGGAATAAATCATCAGGGTTGAAGAAATCACTTGGCAGGAATCTAATTGCTAACGGTACAGAGGCATCCATCGATGATGAAAACCTGAAACTTGATTCAAAACGGCTGGACCATGTCAGGGATCTTATTGAGACTGGTTACATAAAACCTTTTATTGACAGGTGTTACCAGTTTGATGAGCTTGCAGAAGCTCACGAATATGTTGGAAAAGGACACAAAAAAGGTGGTGTTGCAATTACATTATGTCATAACAGCAAATAGCAAAAAATAAAAATCGGACCTATTCCCATAGTTAAACGAAGAATTTATGAAATCAAAACAACTTAAAATTGCAGGAATAGTGACAATAGCCACTTATCTTCTTGTAATCTGCCTGTATTGTTCCCATCAGGGTACTAAATCCCATCTGGATGCAAGGCAGGCAGAATCATATATGCATCAATTAACTGATAATAAATACGATAGTATCAGAAATGACATGCTGATAAGCGAACGAACAGCTATTAAAATTGCTAACCAATTATTTTCAGAAAAGTACGGGAACTGGCATACTTTTCTTTGTAAACCATTTGATATCTATTCATTTAACAGTTATTGGTTTGTTTATGGGCCTGTTTCTAAATCTAAGCTTGATGGCGGTCCTATGATAATTATTAACTACCATACTGGAGAGACCAGGTTTAAACTATAAGACAAAGTTCACAAATTAATATTATCATGAAGAATATATTTATTTCTATAATGATCCTTATTTCCGGAACGATTACTGCTCAGGAATGTAAAATTGATTTGCACTCCTTGGCACAACCTGATGTTAATATGATTCAGTTAAATAAATTTGGGCAGGGTAGATTATTTAAGATTGTTTTATCCGAGGGTTTTGACACTATAGCCAATAAAGAAATTATTGATCATCTATCGCAATGGTTTTTAAATCAGAAATCCAGGATTAAAATCGTAAATTTAAAGGATGTTAAAAAGCTGGATGACAGTAGCCATTATCTGATTATTGGTTTAACCGGTAAACTAAAAGATCTGTCGGTTTTTGATCTGCCTATAAAAATTATCAATAACAAATGTACTCTCGGACAAATTGAGCTTACAGATAATGATGATGCAATAACAATAATTAACGAAAAGGCCCAATGTTCAGCGGTAATTGGAAATTCATATCCAGCCCTAAGAAATATATCATTTGGACGTTTTATGGGAGTATATAATTATTCTATTCTTAAAAACAACAAAATGAGGTATTTGGGCAATCTAAAGGATAATAAATTTATACCCGATAGCCTTGTGGATTTAGCACTCATACGAAAGGAAAACTACTCTCAAAAAATTGACAATAAATATATAGAAGCTTGTTTTTCATGTAAATACAAAAAGATCACTCAGTTTCAAGGTTCAATTGATGATGTAATGAACTCATTTGATGATTTTTGCAGGCTTTATGAAGTAAAGAAACCGTCACAGAAATTAAAATACTTTATACATTGGGATCAATTAGAGATAAATATAGTGAGCGGTGACCCAAAACCCGGTACTACAGGAGGATTCGTGATTGACAGTCTGATTCATACAGTAGGGATAGATAAAGAGTTGTTAACACATGAAGGAGTTCATTTTATATTTAATTACAATTTTAAAAGTCCAAATGCATTTTTTAACGAAGGGATTCCTATGTCCTTTGCATTATTTCAACATCCTGAGCGTATTACAAGTGAATGCAAATTAATTCAGGATAATTTAGATATAGCCGATTTAATAACAGGAAAGACAGAATTCTGGAAGGGGCCATATAAAAACGGACAATGTTTATCATACACAATATCAGGTCTTTTTATAAAATTTCTAAGTGATAAATATGGCATTGAAAAGCTAAAGAGATTTTACCAATATTCTGACATAACTGAAGGCTTTAAGAATATTTATAACATGACACTCCCTATGATAGTAACGGAATGGGGAAATTATATAATGAGAAATATTGAATAACTAAAATACCTGACACTAGCTTTTCAAACGACTCATTGATTTATGTCAGGCATTTAACAACAAAAAAAAAATCTATATGGATAATATTTGGAATAACATTAAAACAGGTTTCAGGTACTTAGCCAGGCAAAAAAGTATTTCATTGATGGATATACTGGGACTTTCATTAGGAATGTCAGTTGCCATCCTCATTTTCTACTTTGTTACACTTGAAATGAGTTCCGATAATTTTCACAGGGATCGGAAATTGATTTACAGGATCCAAGACAACTAAAGTTCGACAATAATATTAATCCCGCAAGAATGAAAACAATCTGCCTATTAACATTGATGTTTCTTATTACAGTAGATTCATTTTCACAAAAAGAAGACTTTGAAACTATTGTGAAGAATCCGGCGACCAAAGTAAAACACCAAATGGAATCCGGCCAATATTGTTGGAGTTATGCCACTTGTTCTTTTATTGAATCTGAACTAATTCGATCAGGAAAAGGAATATATGACCTATCTGAGGATTATTTCATTTATCAAGCATACATCGATAAGGCAGTTAATTACACATTGCGTAAGGGTATGACAAGTTTCAGGCGAGGGGGATTATCGCATGATGTTTTCAGGATCATAAAAGAAAAAGGTATCATGCCAGATCCCTTCTATAAGATAGATTATATAAGAAATAATCATGAACCGGAGGATGTGTTAGAGGCATATCTTAATACAATATTAAAAGAAGAATATCTGACAGAAAACTGGATGAAGCATTACAGGGCTTTACTTGATAGTTATTTTTCGGATCGACCTGATCAATTTAAATATAATGGAGCCATTTTCACTCCTCCTGCCTTTTCGAAGTATCTTCAAATTAATGTTGACAATTACGTTTCACTAACATCCTTTACTCATCATCCATTTCATTCAGAATTTGTACTTGAATTAAGTGACAACTTCGCTGGTGCTCCATCCTTTAATTTGCCATTAAATGAATTTCTGCAAGCCATTGACACTTGCTTATCAAAAGGATTTACTCTTGTTTGGGACGGCTGTCTAGATGGGGACAGATTTTCATATCATAAAGGTCTTGCTATGATCCCGGATTCTGATAGTAAAATTCCGGAATTAAACCCTGACATCATAGAAAATAATGTCGATCAGCAAAAAAGGCAAATAGCATTTGAAAGATTACAAACCACAGATGACCATCTAATGCATATTGTTGGTATTGCAAAAAACAAACAAGGGAAGAAATTCTATATCATTAAAGATTCAGGAGGTGAATATGGGCCTTTCAAAGGTTATATATACATGAGCCTGAACTATTTATTAATGAATACAGTTTCAGTTACATTAAATCAAAGTTCATTACCAGGAAATATTAGACTTATGATGAGTAAAAATTAACCTGCACCATTACTAACGAAACTTTAAAATGCACTTTGCCAAACAAACGGCTACAAAAATGCAAGTGGAAGTAAGCGGGCATCGGGCTTCCTCGTAGCAAGTTAATATCGGGGGATACAAACGCAGTTGACTCCCTGCACATCGTCAACCGTCTGCCGTTATGCCAAATTGTAAAAAAGCCTCATTTACAATGAAATAAGAAATATGGAATTAATACCTTAAGAAATGATGAGAAATTGTAATCTTCAAATTGAGACAGGATTGAAATCAATTCTATTATCAGCTGCCTTTTCTATTCTGGTAAATTCCGGTTTTACTCAATCCGTAGCAACTGGAAGTCTTTACATGGGTCAGACCCCTCCGGGAAATACACCAAAAATATTTCCTCTGTCTGTGAAACCTGGGTTCTTTGCTGCCGAACGGATTGCTATTTCGAATGACGGCAAAGATATTTATTATACAGAAATTCAAGGGTACTATCCCATAAGAGGAGAAAACATTAAAAGGTATAGCTTGTCAGACGGCAAATGGACCGGTCCAATCGATCTGTTTGAGGGCTATGCTCCGGCATTATCAGTTATGGGAGATACAATGTATTTTGAAAGAAAAGGTTCTAAAAATAAATTCGAGATTTTTATTTCGATCAAAAGCGGAACTGGCTGGGGCAAACCAAAAAGGATTTTAACCGGGCTTGATATAGCACATTATTACCAGGTTACCAGGACTGGAAATAAATATATTTCGTCAAATTCAGGGAATGGTACCGGATTAAATGACTGGTGCAAGGTCATACTTAAAGGAGCTGATACTACTGCATTGAGCCTGGGAAGACCATTAAATACCAGTGGGGAAAATCTCGATTTTTTTGTTTCCGGAGATGAGTCATTTATGATTGTGACTAACCGTCCGGCATTAGCAATAAGTTACAGAAATAATGACGGCAGCTGGACAAACCCGAGAAATTTTGGTCCGAAAATAAACTTTGGACTCGGAAGCTGGGGTCCATGGGTTACACCTGATAACAAATACCTGTTTTATACCACCGGTACAAAACCTGACTATTCAGATGTTTATGTATATTGGGTTCGAATATATTGTACGATTGATAGTCTTAAACATACTAATTTAAGTCCGTATATTAAATCATTAATAAACAATCAGTCTGCAGTTGCTGGACAACTATTCAGTTATATAATACCAAATAACATATTTTTTGATGACGATAGTAAGGTTTCCCTGACCTATTCTGCAACTTTGATCACCGGTGATCCATTGCCTTCATGGATAAGCTTTGATCCCGGAACAAGAACGATTTCAGGTACACCATTGGAACCAGGTGAACTCACAATCAAAGTAGTTGCTGCTGATTCAGAAAATGCCACTGCCTATTGCCCGGTGAAAATCATTATTACAGCCAATCCTGCGAAATGACAGACAACCTGATTTATCCTGAAAAAATACACAGATCGGTAAAATGAGTAAATTAACATCTGTTAATCAATTTTTAGGTACTCTGACCAATCCATAACTCAAGACAATTCCAATGGGATTATAGTTGACCAAAACTTAAACTCACTTAACAACAATGAATACAAAATTGATTTTAATTATTGCCTTTTCAGCGCTATATGGATTATTTGAGATCTTCATGAGCAAGAGACTAAAAAGTAAGAGAAATGTTTCCAAATCCGGAGACAAAAGGAGTATTTGGTTTCTCACCATTTCAATCTCAATAGGCTTTTGGCTTTCTTTTATTATGGCTTCAACTAAAATGGGACGGATTTATCATTGGAACACCTTTTTCGTAACTGGATCTATTTTGGCATTAATTGGATTAATAATTAGAGTGACCTCAATATTGACCCTTAAACAACAATTCACTTATACAGTGACCAAGATTGAAAACCATGAGTTGATTGAGACAGGATTATATAAAATCATAAGGCATCCTGGTTATCTTGGACAGCTTATTATTTTTCTTGGGATTTCTACCTGTTTATCAAATTGGATATCTGTTTTACTCATGATAATTCCGGTTTCGTTAGGATATCTCAATCGAATAAATATTGAGGAAGAGTTTATGGTTGCGCAGATGGGACAAAAATATCTTGACTATCAAAAGCGAACAAAAAGATTGATTCCTAAGATATATTAGAAAAAATTAGATTATAAAAATCATCCTCTCAAATCACCCCTTCGGGTGATTTTTTTTTGACGGGGGTACCCGACCTTTGACTAAGAATTAAATAAATAAAAGTATGAAAGGTAAAACTAAAATAAAAATTCAGGGACATCTTGATAAAAAATGGAAGAACAGCTTTGAAGGAATGGAAATTTGTTATGAAGGAGACAATTCCATCATTACCGGAAAAATAAAGGACGAAGCTCATTTACATGGGGTTTTAAATCAAATAAGGGATTTAAACCTGAAACTAATTTCGGTTAATTCGATGGAAGGATAGCTTAATATTTTGTGTAGATTTTTATTTAAAGAACTAAATATTAACTCAAACAAAATGAAAGCATTTCTCAGTAGACAACAAAATCAAAATAACTTAAATCAAATAATTATGAAAAAATCATTAGTTCTATTAATCGTCGCAGCATTTTTATTACAGAGTTGCGCTAAGGTATTTTATACTCCTGATGCTAGATACCTTGTAGGTAGTCATAAGATCATAGCCATAATACCTCCAAAAGTATCTATAGCCGCAAGAAAAAAAGTCGATGGTAACGCTTTGATTGAACAGCAAAAAACTGAATCAGTCAATTTCCAGAGAGAAATGTATAGCTGGATGCTTAAAAGAAAAATGCAGGGAACTATCTTCGTTGATATCCAGGATGTTGAAACTACCAATGCAAAGCTATCGAATGCCGGATTTTATAATGGAAAAGTCCTGACACCAAATGATATGTGCAATATTCTTGGCGTTGATGGGATCCTGACATCAAATTATTCTTTCTCGAAACCAATGTCGGAGGGGGCTGCAATTGCTATGGCAGTCCTTATTGGAGAGTGGGGTACGACAAATGAAGCCGTTGCTTCTTTGTCAATTCATGATAGCAGATCAGCTAAAATGATATGGAACTATGACCATAGACTTTCATCCTCATTAGGAAGTCCAGCCAGATTGGTTGATGATCTCATGAGGGAAGCTAGCAGGGCGATGCCATATTTTACAAGTGTGAGAAGTTATTAAACAAAAAGACAATTCTATTACGATTAGCAGGACATATCCAAAATGGATCTACTTTATAAGCCCGCTAAAACAATTATTTAACCACTCTTTTAAAAATGAAGACAGATAACAAAAGACACCACTGTAACCATTTGACCTGAATAGTCACCACATGATTTAATTGAAATAACAAGAAAAATTTAACTTAATACCATGAGTTTATGCAATTTATAATGAAGGAAAAATCAAAGATGTGTTTTGGTATCTGTGGCAAAATATTTATGCTGTATTGCTTTTTATTTATTTCAGTATCTAATGTCAATGCACAAAAAGGATTGTTTGCAAAATTTAGTATTGGTCCTGGATATACAACAGAGTATTCAAATATTAACAGTAATGGTTTTTCTGTAGTAACTAAAAATCATGCAATTGGTTGGGGTATTACTGATAAGTTCGCTATACAGATTGGGGAATTTGGAGGCTTAAATAAGCAAAAATTCGGAGATTATAATTATATAAATCTTGATGCATTCGGACTTGGTTTTAGTTATCGTACACCAGTTGATATTAAAATAACTGTTTTGGGAGCTTATAGTATGGTTTCGTTCGCAAAAGAATGGTCGCAATCTTTTGGAGATGATGGCGGAAATGGATTTGGCCTAAATATGAGTATTGATAAGGAATGGTTCGTAGCTAAGAGATGGGGTATTCGGTTAGGCCCTCAATTCTATTGGCTTAAAACAATAAATACTGATTACAAATTCTTTAATGTAAGTATAAACGGGAGTCTTGTTTTTTACCTGACACCTGTTCGTTAAAATTCATGTGATTCAAAAAATACAAATAAAAAAATTAATTAAAGAAATTATGAATAATAATGTTCGTTTCCCTTTCCGATTCTTTTTAATAACGTTTATTTGGTCGTGGATAATCTGGACACCTCTCATCCTCGCCAGCTTCAGGATCATTCCTGTCTCAGATAAATTATTATCAATCCTGACAATTCCTGTAATTATGATAGGTGTCTATGGTCCGCTTGCAGGGGCACTTTTTGCTTTGCATAAGGAAAAAGGCAAGGGTTCTTCGAAAAAATATCTTCGGAGTTTTCTTGATTTCCGTTTAGGATGGAAAGTTGTCATTCTTCCAATATTTATTTTCGGAGGCAGTTCATTTATTGCCTGGTTTTCACCTGAATTATTCGGGGAAGAACGATTGCCAATGTTACTACCCTCAGTGTGGTTATTTGTTCCTTATTTATTAATTATGATCCTTCTGGGTGGAGGTCAGGAAGAATTTGGATGGAGGGGTTATGCCCTTCCTATTCTTGAAAGTAAATTCGGAATATGGTTCGCAAACATTATTTTAGGGATCATACATGCCTTCTGGCATCTTCCTTTATGGTTCATTACAGGTTCAAGTCAATCTTATATGAATTTCGGAGGTTTTATTTTCCTTATGGTTGGATATTCCTTCATTCTTTCATGGATTCGAAAAATCTCAGGAAACAAACCATTTTCAGGACTTTACTCCCATGGTCTTGCAAATGCATTTATTCCCTTTATGCCAACACTGATCATGCAAAAAAACGTGCCTCAGCCTCATTTTTGGATTTGGGTAATATTGACATTATTAATCGGCATATTAATTACGGTTTTTCGGAAAAAATCAATGACGCAGTAATAGATGTTAAGACTTATATATGTTGAACCCGTTAGTCATAAAATAATCAAAACTCTGAAAAATGAATTGGAAATATCTAAGAAATGTATGGCGTAATTTAAAAAGGAACAAGCTCTCATCCTTTATAAATATAGTTGGTCTTGCAACCGGAATAGCCACTTTTATGCTAACAGGCATATATGTATATAACGAACTTAGTTATGATAGATTACATGTTAATCATGAGAGAATATTCGAAATAAGCATAGATGGAGATTTAAATCTCTGTGCCCCGATAGCAAAATGGTTAGAAAATAAATATCCTGAAATTGAAAATATTGTCAGGTTGGATAAAGAGTTCGGCGGAGGAGGAAAAGCTATCCTGAAATATTCAGGTGAAAATCAACAAAAAAGCATTGATGTTACGGATATAATTTATGCTGACAGTTCATTTTTTGATATTTTTAGTTTCAAGGTATTCCTGGGAAATAAAAATGAGGCGCTGACAGATCCTAATAGTATTGTGCTTACAAAGAGCGTTGCTGAAAAGCTTTTGGGAACTGAAAACCCGATTGGGAAAAACATCAAATTTATTAGTAAATCGAGAGAATTAACTCTTGATCTGACAATCACAGCCATAATAGAAGACACTCCTGTACATTCCTCTATTCCATACAGCGGTATTATTTCTTTTGAGACAAGATATTCTGATTCTCCTAAAATGGAAGAAGATTGGGGGAACTGGGGATATCCGACATACATTAAGCTAAATAAAAATGCCAGAATTGATGATTTCAAATTAAAAGTAGATCCTTCCTGGGTCGAACTGGCAAAAGATAAACTGCAAATTACAGGAGCCAGTGATAATGAAATAGTAAATTACCTGAAATTTGTTCCATTAAAAGATGTCCAGTTCTTCGGAAACAGTAAACGTCAGTTTATATCTTTAATACTTATAATTGGTATTATTGTCATTGTTATAGCAATAGTCAATTTTATTAATCTTTCCGTAGCTAAATCATCAAACAGGTCAAGGGAAATTGGTATTAAAAAAGTTTTTGGATCGGGACGAACAGGAATAATATTTCAATTGCTTTTCGAGTCAGTTTCATTATCCTTTCTTTCGACCTTTCTTGCTCTCTTTATTGTTGTAATAATAAGCCCAGTTTTTGAAAAAATAACTGGTTGGAATGTATCGTTTGAACATGGATACTATTTTTATATAATTGCAATTCTAATATCCGGATCTTTAATCATAGGACTGACTGCAGGGTTGTATCCTGCTTTATTTCTTTCATCATTTAACCCGGTAAGAACATTCAAAAACGAAACCTCATTTGGAAGTAAGGGGAAAAAATTCAAAATATTTTTGATGGTATTTCAATTTGCCATTTCAATTTCCCTCATAATTTGTACGATTGTTATTACAAAGCAAGTCAGATATTTAAGAACTAAAGATGTCGGTTTTGACAAAGAAAATCTTATCTATTGTTCCCGATCAAAAGTATCAAAGAAATATGGCACGTTTAAACAAAAGTTATTACAAAATCCCAATATTCATAATATAGCCTCTTCGAACACATCTCTGGCCCGGAACTTTCCAATGACAAATAGTTGTGTTATTAATGATAAGGAAAGGACCTTTTATACGATGACCGTTGATCAGGATTTTGTAAAAACTATGGGACTGAAAATAATTAAAGGCAGGGATTTTTCATGGGATATCAGCACAGATCAATATGGGGCAATGATAATAAATGAAACGGCTGAAAAAGAATTTGAATTAACTGATCCAATCGGAACTGAACTGGAAATGTTTGGGCACAAAGTTTACATCATTGGGGTAATGAAAGATTTTCACGCATCCTCATTTCACCAGAAGATACCTCCGTCTGCATTATGGGCTGCTCCATGGAACGGAACCATTAATTTCAGGATAGACGCTAAAAATACGGATAACAGTATAGGGTACATTAAAAAAATATGGGATGAGTTCTCACCTGATGTCCCATTTGAATACCATTTCCTTGATGAAGAATATGATTCATTATATAAATCAGAAGAAAAGTTCAATTTATTAATTGCATATTTCTCGATTCTGGCAATTTTTATTGCTTGTCTTGGATTGTTCGGATTAGTTTCATTCTCAATTGACAAGCGTATCAAAGAAATTGGAATAAGAAAAGTAAATGGAGCAAAAGCAATTGAGATAATAGTATTAGTAAATAAGACTTTCATATTCTGGGTAATTGTTGCTTTTATGCTTGCCTGTCCAATTGCATTATATGCTATGAAAAAATGGCTGCAAAACTTTTCATACAGGACTGAAATAAATCCCTGGATATTCATACTGGCAGGCATTATAGCATTAATTATAGTTTTTTGTACGGTGAGTTTGCAGAGTTGGAAGGCCGCAACAAGGAACCCGGTTGATGCTTTGAGGCATGAATAAAAACCGATAGCAAAGCTGTAAAACCATTTAAAGTGGGTGATCAGGTTTTTGGATCAACCGGGACCAAATTTGGTGGTGGTAAATTTAAAAGGATTCTGAAATGAAAAGAACATCTGCCGTTATCTTATTTGGATTGCTATTCAGCCTGAATATATTCTCACAAAGTACAGAATATAAGATTGATGTTACATATATTGCGAACGCAGGTTTTCTGATTGAAAGCAGTGGAAAGAAGGTATTAATCGACGCTCTGTTTAAAAATGGCTGGAATAATTATTTAACCCCTGCAGATTCTATTGTATCAAAAATAATAAATCAACAGGCTCCTTTTAATCAAGTTAACCTTATGTTGATAACGCATAATCATGAAGATCATTTCAATGATTCAATGGTTGTTGCATATATGAATAATAATTCTGAAAATATCCTGATAGCACCACCTCTGGTGACTAATGCAATCTTAAAAAACCCGGCTTTAAGAATAAATGAGAATCAAATAGTGGAATTGGATAAAATTAGTCGGGAGAAAAATGATAAAACTATTAACGGAATTAGAATAAGGTCTTTTTTCATACAGCACGACACACGCCCTCAAATTGAAAGTGTTGGGTTTTTAATTGATATTAATGGAATGAAAGTATTTCATTCTGGAGATTATAATGGTTCGGAGACTGTTGAATTTGGAAAGTTGGAGTTACAAAAAGAACAAATAGATTTAGCATTATTGAATTTTTATGGTTTTTGGAGCACAAAAGAGGAGCGGCTGTTTACTGACAAATATATTCATCCAAAAAGAATCACATTGACACATATTCCTCCAGCTGAGATTAAAATCGTAAAAGACTCTGTTAAACTCATTAATGATTTTATAGATATTACAGTATTTGAGAGTAGTATGAAAAAAAAGTCGTTCATCTTTGAGTCATCCAGATAACGGGCAACAACATAACAAATGTATCTCGCGAATTAAAATGCAACGATTAAAATAATGGTCTGTCTTCAGGCTTGTAAAGCAATAAGAATTTTAAAATGAAAATAGCAATAATCGGAACCGGAGGTGTCGGAGGGTACTTCGGCGGAAAACTGGCTTTTACAGATTGGTATCAGAAATCAAACTCCAGAAGTTCTACCTCCTCATTAACTTCATTCCACAACCTGATAGACATTATCTCATCAAACTCCCTGTTATCAGAGATACTCCATAAAACAGGAGCATCTTTCAGCATTGTCTGACGGACAGTGACTATTTTATTCACGGAGAAGAAATAAAGACTGCAGTACAGGTATCTTCTTTCAATATGGACATTGGTAAGTCTTACAATTTCAACATTATCTCCTTCCTTATAGGTATAGATTCTATCTAACCTCAATACTTTACCTGGTGTACAGATGGAATTGTTTTCGATGAAATACCAGGACGAAAAGAAATGACATCCAAGCCTAAGCAGGCAACCTTTTATTTTTTCCTTCAAAATAAGGATATAGAGTCGTACTTTGTAGTTTATTTTCATCATAATAATCAGTTTAAGGGTATCCCCCGGTATCACTCCCCCCTGGGTAACCCCCTGGAATGAGCATGAGGGTGCTACAGAGAGAAATTCAACAGAAATATATTATTTTAATATAAATACCTGCCTGATCCGAATCTGTTTACAAAATCAGAGATAAAAAAATTCCTGGAAAATAAAAGAATTTGGTTAAAAATTGACTCTCGAAAATATTTTATAAAAATTTATAAAATCTTCCAGTTAAGAGGTTGGAAAACAGCCTATATATGGATCGTTTTTTATAAATTGTGGGGATACGCCTTTTGAGTTTAAAAAGGGAAATATTTTGTGGCGGATTTTGTGGCAGACACTAAAAAACCCCTTGAAAATCAAGGGGTTATGAGGTCTTAAGGGCGGTGCGGACGGGACTCGAACAGAAAAATTAATGCCCATATATTCAGCATTTTAGCAATACGATCTTTCAGATTATTATGTCAATATACAAATTTGACTGTATTATAAAAGCCAGGAATAATGGCCTCAGGTAATAAGTGCTATAACGATCAGCATAGATAATTAAACAACCCGCTTTTAACTCCGGTTTTAGGTATTAAATCAAATAATGTGAATAGGTTTAAGATCGCTCGCATTCCTAAAATGATCATCAGTTACTTTAGGTTACATCTGTATCAATGGTTATTTATTCTGCCTTTTTTGGATTAAGTTTTGCTTCAACTGGCTTACTATAAAGTTTCTTCATCTCACTTTCTTCAAAAGGTTGTGTAAGGTGGATATATCTATCCATAACACTATAGGATGATTGGCCCACCCATTTCAATATACTTTTCCAATTAACCCCTTTGGTAACCGCCAACGAAATGAAAGTATCCCGAAAGTTATGACTTGTCTGATCTGTCTTGAATTTAAGCTCTTTGTACTCTTTTTTTTCGGCTACCGATTCCAATAATTTCTTTATCGCTGTATTATATGGCTGATTTTGCATTTTATAACAGGAAGTGTCATATTTTACTTCTTCAAGTAATTCCTTTGCGAATGGGTTTAGTGGTTGTTCAACTTCGACATCATACCGTTCTGTTTTTTTAGGCGTGAATACTATAAAGTTATTTCGAATATTTTCTGGACGTATCCTTTTTATATCATCGAAACGCATTCCAATAAAGCATTGGAGCAATATCATCTTTTTGACGATTTCAAGATGCTTTTCTTTAAAATTGTGCTTATATAAAGCCATGATCTGTTCTTCTGTAAGAGGATTAGGTTTGTTTTTACTTTTATCGCCACGTTTGAAAAGTTTTGATTGAAACTTATCCGTCATTTCAATTTTCTTTTCATCCTTTATCTCCCAATAATAATAAAGAACTGTGATCAGAACAGTGTAAGTTTTTTCAGTTGTGCCATCACTGTATTCCTCCTGTTTTAACCAGACCTCAAAATCATCAGACCAGCTAATATTTATATCAGGCAAGTATGTTTTTTTATCTCTGCTGTCATCAAACCGCTTAATACGGTTCATAACTGTCTTGAACTCCTTAATTGTACCATTGGGATGGCCTAACTTCTTACGTCTGTTATAGTAGTCATCAATATAGTCCACAAAACATTTCTTGTATTTAAAAAGTCTTTTGGAAGGGAAGATTTCCTCTATCATAAGAAATTCCTCCCTTCTCAACTGAGCCATTATGTAATCTAAATCAGGTTTATAGATATAATTACTGATGCGACTCTCCTTTTCTTTAATAAGCCGGTTTTTATTTTGGAAATCGAAATCCCCCCTCAATACCTCACCCTTTTTAGGTGACCAGAATTTAGGGTTTACTCTTACATCAGTAGGAATTCTTTTTTCTTTTGAGTCTTTCCTCGTTAGTGGATCGTACCTCCTCAGCCGGATATAAATCATTGCTTCGCCATTCTTATCCGTTTGGGGTTTAAGAATCATTCTTTTTATTCTGAGGTCTTTCGGAGTGTAATAGAGATTTGCAAATTTTACTATCTTTTCTTCGGTAGCATGTTTCATAGTAGTACAAATAATTACTATTTTTAAATAATTTATGTAATCACCACCAGTAGGAGATTACAGGACTAAAGTTAGTACAAATAATCCAAACATGCAAATAAGTAGTACAAATATGACTATTGAATATCAACGCATTAGGTCAATTAATTACTCTTCTCACCCCGACTTGGTAAATTAAGTAGCCTTGTAAATAAGATATTTACAAGGCTTTTTTCATTAGTACAAAAAGTATTACAAAACTTTGATGAATAATCGTTTTTAAATAA
>Ga0315284_10001425_pt1 | contig 34088 bp, 36 predicted proteins | sample YL17G09_16_MG_FD_203696 | JGI IMG/M metagenome (GOLD analysis project Ga0315284, IMG submission 203696) | Sediment microbial communities from Yellowstone Lake, YNP, Wyoming, USA - YL17G09_16 | ecosystem: Environmental > Aquatic > Freshwater > Lake > Sediment | place: USA: Wyoming | collected... | reverse complement strand
CATCTCCTTCGTTGTCATGCGGGTGGCAATCAGCGACTGCTGCGCATCCCGGAGAATCGTCTCCATGATGCCGACCTTGTGAGCCGGAGCTATGCTGAAAGATGGGGATGCCAAGTCTGGTCTGCTTCCTGCGCCGATTTCCTCAATCTCGACGTCAAACGACTTGCCACCGACGTTCATGCTGAACTTGTTTGACACGTGAACCCCCTCTGCAGCGATTTCTCCACCTCGGCACCAGCAGGACGGCGCTCCCTCTACCGTTTGCGCCACGTCATTATATCCTATTCTGTCCCGATCTGACACATTAGGGAGAAATGGAAACCCCCGCCGAAGCGGGGGCTGAGTCTTTCCTCGGAAGCAGGGTGTTACGGGTTGGTGCGTGGCGCGAAAACACACGGTTCTCGTCCGCGACCCATCATGCCACCGCGGGGGCCACCATCTGCATCGCCGTCTGGATCGTCACTCTGCCGTCCGCCGCGCATGCCGCATCCACCGCGGAAGCCGCCTGCGGCAATCGTGACCGCCTTGCCGTCAGCACCTGTGAAGCTGGTTGCCATAACTGTGTTGGCATCCATAGGGGTCTTGAAGCCTTCGATCTTGACCGCATCGCCGACCTTCACAGTGACCTCAGCGAAGTCGTGTCCAAGGACCACTGTCACGACGGTGTCATCAGTCTGCTTGACCTTGATCGTCGCCATTGCCTTTGGAGCCGGCTTCGTCGTATCACCAGTCGAGGCTGTCGTCGTGGTCGGCACGTTGACTTCAGCCACAGTACCCGCGACACTCACGGTCTCGATGTTAGGGGACCCGTCAGCCTTGCGCAGCGTGACGGTCTTGCCGTCCGCACCGGTGAAGGTCCAAACGTGCAGCTCATTGACACCGTTTCGTGCCAGAGGAGTCCCCTCAACCGTCACGGTGTCACCGACCTTCATCGTGATGCCTGCGGCCTCCCCGCGGCCAAGTTCAAGCGTGTAGACTGTCACGTCCGCGTTGTCCTTGATCTTCGCATAGCCCGCGGGTCCACGCCGGAACATGCCCATGATACCCCTGCCATTCTCGGTCGTGCCAGCGGTCGAAACCTCTGCAACTGTGCCCGTCACGGAGATGACATCGACAGTGGTTCCTCGTGGCATCGTCACGGTCCGTACCTTGGTCGCTGCTGATACTATGGCGATTCCGCCTGTAAGGAGTCCGGCGATGACGACTGCCAGGACAACCTTGCCTATCGTTTTCCTCATAATGTTCTCCCTTCTTACGGGGTCACCCCCGGAGTGCCGCACCCATGGATGCTGCCACCTCTAGTACAGCACAGGAAGGGGTTTCGTACACACTATCCTGTGAAGAGCGCGGCCGTCAGTCCTCATACGGATTTGGCCACCCGGACTAGCCCACCTGGATGCACCGCATGCACAGGGAGGCGTTCTGGAAACCCTCGAACACTGAGGCAAGCACATCGTCGGGACTGCGCACTCCGGCGACGTAGAGGAGAGGGAGGCAGCGCTCGTCGGTCGGGACCGCCAGTTCGGAGAACGGCGGCGGCATCCGGTACCGTGTCAACTCCTCGACGTGCCCGGACTCGACACAGCCTGCGAAGGCGGGCGTCTGGCGCCGGTACAGAAACGGACTCCCGCGTCCGCGGGAATGACAAGCACCAATAACAGGTTGGCTGCAGCGGAACCGGGGGAGGGTCAGGAGTGGAACTGGTGACCGAGATCTATGGAGTGGCAAACTCCGCCGTGAACGTGACCGTCTCTCCGGCGCGACCCAGCTGTGAACCCACTGGCGCGACGCCGAGCAGCCTCGCGCCAGGAGGTCCGCCACCAGTCACGGTTAGGGTGTAGACCCCTGGGCGCACGATGATTTCGTAGGGGACCATTGAAGCGGTCCACTGCTGCACTCCATTCAACCGGAAGGCGAGGCGCCCCGACCAAGCCGTCCCCTTCTGGGTCGCCTGGATATGGACAACGGTCTCACCTTCCGGCCCCATCACGCGCCTGATCTGACCGAAGAAAATGGGCAGAACCATCCCCAACACAACGCAGAACGTCAGGAAAACGGGGAGACCTCGCCGGATCTTCGCCAACTCCTCCGAATCGCGCCAGACGGAGCGCGCGCGTTCAGGCCTGGCCGAGGGCACCACCTTGTAGCGGGATCGGGAATGATAGCGAGCCCCGTCCGCACTCCTGGATGGACGAGGAGCTGTCGTGTATGAACTGCGTGACTTGTAGAGTCTCATCTTCTTCTCACCCTCAGTGTAGCAGGCTTCGATGCGCTGCCAATCCTGGGATGACAATAGACGGGGCTGGGTAGCGCCCCCAGCCCCGTCGAAGCGGTCCCTACATGTGAGACGCTACCATTCTTCCGACGTCCCCGCTGCTGTCTCCTGTCAGGAACGACGGAACAGACTCAACAGCCCAGCGAGGAACCCAACCAGAACCACCACCATCGCTAACAGCGACACCCACGCTCCTGACGAAAAAAGCACTGCAAGTCCGCTGAACCCGGCAGCGGCCACCGCCTTGGAAACTACCCAGAGAAGGGTCAAGTCCAGGGTCGATACGGCCAGACTCACCACAAAGGCAAGTGCGACACGACGCCCCCCGCGGGCAAACAGCATGAGAAGCCCACACACGATGACCGACAGGTCAAAACCTACATTCGATGGGGTCAGCCCCCTTCGAATACCAACGCATGCATGGCCAGCATGATGATTCCGGCTATCAGCGTCAGCGTTCCACCGCCGAGACGCTTGCGAGACGGGGCTCGCCGTGCCGACATCGTCCTCCGTGGTGATCCTGTATGGTAGTTGCCCGAAGCCGGCGGCGGGCCACCGTGTGCCCCCTCCTGCGGGACTGTCCCATGTTCGCCGTATGGAGAAGGCTGTTGCGAGGCTGGCGTGCCATATGGGCCCGCTGACGGCGCCTGCTGAGGAACAGGTGGCACAGGCGATGGTAGGATGGGTCGCTCGGCTTCGCCGGGCTCCGGCATCTGCACAGTCGTGACTTCTGCTCCACAACGTGGACAGTGCTTCGCCTCGGGTGGCAATGCCTCGCCGCACTGAGCACAGAACTTCGCAGTCTCCATCCTTACACCCCCTTAGAAGAACGTGTAACAACTCTGACCGCTGCGCCTAGACTTGTCTCAAGTAACCCGCATTGGCGTCAGTATAGGGAACACCTTTCTGACTGCAAGAACGCACATGGATTCCTTGAGAGCATGTGAACTGACTGCCTCCCCTGCTGGACGTCATTCGGCGAATCCGGGTGAAGTTCGGCGACTTCCGCTCCGCGGTGGCCTCAGTCTACGGGGTGTGCACTGGCTTCAAGGACACGCGATGCCTGATGGGACGCTCACCTGACAGGACTGGCTACGAGCGCATGATAAAAAGATTGGTGCGGGTGCGGCCCGGAGGCACGACCATCGTGTCGCACAACGGCAGATACCCTGTATTGTGCCAGAAAGGACCAGGATGAACAACGACCTCAACTACCAGGGCTCGGATCTCATGCTTGACCGTGTGCCTCTCGCCAGCATGGCGAGGGAATACGGCACCCCGGTCTACGTCTACTCGGCCTCCTCGATCCGCAGGCAGACCGCCCGTCTGATGCAGGGTCTGGGCACGATCGGATGACTCCGCTACGCCGTCAAGGCCAACGCGAACCCCGCACTCCTGGCCCTCGTCTTCAGCATGGGCATCGGGGCAGACACCGTGAGCCGGGGAGAAATCCAGGCCGCCCTGGATGCCGGTTGTCCTGCGGACCGCATCGTCTTCTCCGGCGTCGGAAAGACACAGGAAGAACTGGCATTTGCGCTGGACCATGACATCTTCATCAACGCCGAAAGTGAGGAGGAGTTGGCTGCGATTGCCCGCCTGCGAACGGGCGCCCATGTCGGCATCCGCATCAACCCCGGTGTCGACGCCCACACCCATCAGTACATCACGACGGGAACCCAGGAGAACAAGTTCGGCATCCCGGTCGACGCCGCCCCTGACGCGTTCCGGCTGGCAATGAACGCAGGGCTCCTTCCAGACACCATTTCCTGCCACATCGGCAGCCAGATCACGAGCCTCGAGCCCTATCGCAAGTCGCTGGCGCGCCTGCTGGAGCTCCGTGACTCCCTGATGGGTGACGGCATCCCTGTGAGTGGTCTGGACATGGGAGGAGGATTCGGGATCAACTATGAGGAAGGTACCGACTTCGCAGTGGAAGACCTGCAGGCTCTCCTGCGCCGCGATGTTCCCCACGGCATGAAGTTGTGGTTCGAACCGGGCAGGTATATTGTGGGACACGCAGGCACACTGGTGACACGTGTCCTGTACCGCAAACGCTATGCCAGGACGTTTGTGGTCGTGGACGCCGGTATGAACGACCTCATTCGTCCCGCGCTGTACCAGGCGCATCATGTGATCGTCCCGGTGACCCGGAGAGATTCGGAGCCGACCCCGTGCGACATCGTCGGCCCCGTCTGCGAGTCCGCAGACTGCTTCGCCCGGGACGTCCCCATGCCGCTGCCTGAGCAGGGAGTCCTCCTTGCCGTCTTCGACACGGGCGCGTATGGATGGTCCATGAGTTCGACCTACAACGGTCGCCCGCTCCTGCCAGAAGTCCTCATCGAAGAAGGAGAGCCAGCCCTCATCCGCGAACGCGGGCGGTAGGAGAGGGCTGTCGCGAAGACGCACCGGTGACCCCCGGGCATCAATGTCGCGGGGGGAACAATCTGTTACCTGGGGTTGGAGGGATCGACGCCAAGCTTGCGGTAGAGCTCCGCGCGCGCCATCGGCAAGACGTGCACCTTCACCGATCGGCGGCCCCAGGCACACGCGTCGCCATACGAGTTGAAGAAGAGGTCGATGCAGTTTCCGTTGATGCTGGTACCGGTATCCGCTGCGACTGCGTAGCCGTATCCTTCGATGTACAGCACGGTCCCCATGGGGATGAGGCGCCGGTCGACTGCACAGGTGCCGTAGTGAAGCCACAAGCCCGAGTAGCCATACAAGTGGTCCTTCCCGTCGAGGATCGTGGAGCGTCTGTTCGAATAAGCAGTGGCAGACATCGTGTAGGTGCGCGTGGGCTTGAGATCCAGGCGAGCCGTGCCGACGTCATAGACCTCGTGCACGACAGGCTTGATAGTCTGCGCCTTGACGACTACGGAACCGACTGCCTGCTGTGCGACCTTGGTCACTTTGATGGTCTTCTGGAGGAGGCCGTTCTGGCCCATGACACTGATGTAGCTTCGCCCGACTTCCATATACGGGTTCTTCTCGTAGACGCGCTTATAGGCAATCGTCTCGGTCTTGCTGGTGTATGCGTAGGTCGTGCGCATGACGACGATGTCATCGTTGTACGGCACGAGATCCGTTGGATCAGGGCTGACCTTGTCTTCCGTGTTCAGCTTGATGCCGTTGTCCGCCAGAAGCTCTCCGACCGTCCCCACGGTTGAGTAGATGGTTTCACTCATATTGTCAATGGTGAGTGTGACCGGCTTGGCGCGCACGATAGCGATTTCCCCATGATGGATGACCGCGGCGACATTCGGTGTTACCACATCTTCCGGGCGCAGGCCACGAGTGTTCCCCTTCGCCAGGACGGTGCTCACCGACATGCTGTGGAACGCGACGACCCGCGTCTTGCTGCCCGCATCGTTGACAACATACGCGTGAACGCCCGCACTCCAGAGGAAGAACCCACCGAGAAGGACGCCCAGGACAGCAAAGAGGACGGCCTTTCTCCTGTGAAACACCCTCACGAGTCGTGTTGTGTCCATAGTGGGGCGATTATATCACCGGCCGAAGCAGCTGCAAAGGTTTCGTTGAAGAACGAATGGCTGGACCACTCATCAGGAGAGGTCCAGCCGCATTCACGACATAGGGGGGTGAGTCAGTCGCGCCTTCGGCCACCAAAGAACCTGAGGACGAACAGGAACAGGTTGACCAGGTCCAGATACAGGCTCAGAGCGCCGATGACTGCCACTTTCTCGGCCTGCGGGTTTCCTCCGGCCATTGTGATGGGGTTGTCGCCCGTGGGGTCCAGACTGAGCGCCATCCTGCGCAGCTTCTGGGTATCCCAAGCGGTCAGCCCGAGGAAGACGACGATGCCCACGATGCTGATCAGGAACTCCAGACCGGAGCTCCTCGTGAAAATGTTGATGATGGACATGCCGATGATGCCGAACAGCCCGAACAGGGCAATGTTGCCGACCCTCGACAGGTCCATCCGCGTGGCCGACCCGACAAGCGACATTGCCAGGAACATGCCCGCCGAGGCGACGAACGCCGTGGTGATATCTCCCTTCGCATACACCATGAAAATAGAAGACAGGGTAAGCCCGTTCACCGCAGCATAGGTGAGGAACAGGAGCCCCGCCGTTTGCGGAGACATTCTGGCGATAGCGCGCGAGAGTCCAATGACAAGACTGAACTCGGCAACAATGAGGAGAATAAGCACGAGCGGGTTGCCAAAGATCACCTGCTGGACTGCCTGGTTGATGCCGACGAACCAGGCAATAGCTGCTGTCAGAGCAAGTCCTCCGGCCATCCAGCCATAGACCCGGTTAAAAAATGCCCGGACACTGTCCTCCGGACGTATGACCGTTCCCTGATATTCCATGGAATCATCTCCCTTCAAGCGCAGCAATCATACGCCGCGTCCGTCCTGCATCATGAAGAAAAACCGATCGACTGGCACGGGCCTGTTGCAAATCGTGTCCGGGCGTACAATTGTGTCCAGAGACGCCGGTGCCCGGAGCGCGGGGGTGCAGCGCCGAGCCCGTTACAATAGATAGTTCTGTCCCGTGATACAGGGAGGTGCGACGATGTTCACTGACTATGCACGAATCTGGCCGGTTCACGCGATCCTTATGAGCAGTGCTGTCTTTGCGCTTTTCACCGCCGCCTGGGCTGTGACGCTCGGACGCCACCGCAAGAGATCCTTCCGCATTCACAAGGTTGCCGCCGTGACGGCCTTTGTGCTCTTGACCGCGGGGTTCGTCGCAGCGGCCGGTATGGTGCAAGCTAGTGGTGGACCGCACCTGCGCGTTCTCCACGGTGTCTTCGGCACCGTGACCATCGTGCTGGGATTCCTCACTGGCGCAGGAGGGCTCATCACCACCAAGATGCATGCCAGCAGAAAGCGCCTCCGTCCCATCCACATCTGGGCAGGGCGGGTGGCCATCGTGATGTTTCTGGTGACCGTCTTCCTGGGCTTGCGCAAGGTGGGTATCCTCTAGAAGCTGCCCGGGAGTTAGTTCATCGGCGCGGCCTCGGTGACCACGCGCATCATCGCGGCAAGGTACCTCGGTTGATTTTCCGAGTTCGTCAACGTATACTGTGCTGGTACAACGCCTTGTGGCATGAGGTTGCGACAGGAGGTTCTCGTGGACAAACGACCGGACAAGCACCTGGCAGGAAAGCACGGCGACTTCTCTGGATGCGCCGCGCCAGTTGATGCCGTAGGACTCGCTGCACACCAGTGGCAGGAGTTCCTGGAGTCGTCCCCCGATCCGATCTGGATCAAGGATGCTCAGGGTCGCTATGTCGCCGTCAACAAAGCCTACCTGCACGCCGACCCGGTACACACGCCAGACGTCATCGGCAAGACAGACTTCGAGATTCATCCCCGTGACAAGGCCGAGATGTATGTGGCCGACGACCAAGTCGCCATCCGTGACGGCATGTGCGAACACGAGTTCAGTGGGGTGGATCAAGAAGGCAACCTGAAGTACTACAATACGAAGAAGACCGCGCTACATGATGCTGACGGCCGGCTTACCGGCGTCCTCGGCCAGGCCCGAGACATCACCAATCAGCGGCGCCTCGAACTCGCGGTCGCACTAGAAAACCGCCGGTCCCATTTGTCTCATCGCCTTCTCGAGGCGGCGGCCACAGCCACCACTCTCGGTACGTTCCTTGCGGACGTCCTCACTATGGTGCATGAACTGTATGGCTACGATCGCGGTGGCGTCTACATGCTGGACCCCGACGGGAAGACGGCGCACCTGGTGTCGGCGCAGGGAGACCCCCAGGCAGTGCAGGAACAGGCTACGTCCGTCCCCGCGGACGAAGAACCGTTCTCGCGGGTGTACCGGACGTCCGAGCCCTTCTTCAGCAACACCTGGCACAACTCAGGATCCTTGGGCCGTCCTGATGACCAACTATTGACTCTTGCCGTCGTACCCCTCGTCAGCCTGGGACGCGTCGTGGGTTCGCTCAACATGGCATGGCGTGTGTCACCGAAACCCGAGGAAGACTGGCAGGAGGCGCTGGTGGCCATCGCCCGCGAAATCACTGTCGGCATGGACCGCATCCAGACGATGGCCGCACTGCGCGAGAACACGACCAACCTCGAAGCATTCTTCAACTCTATCCAGGGGTTCTTCTTTGTCGTTGGCCGCGATGGCAGGATCCTAGCTGTCGGGGAGCAGGGGGCCCACCGGCTGGGACGGACACCCGCAGAACTGGTCGGCACGGACATTAGCGACCTGCACCCTCAGGAAGAGCGCGAGCTGTCACGCATCATCTTGGGTGACATGATCAACGGCACGAGGACGAGCAGCACACAGACACTTGTGGCAGCGGACGGCACGCGGATCCCTGTCAACACCCTGGTGATGCGTGGTTCCTGGAACGGCGGTCTCGCGCTGTTCACGACGAGTCAGGACGTCACCGGCTCACGGAGGGCGGCTGAGGCGCTCGCGGCTGATCGCAGGAGGGCAGACGCCCTGTATGACATCATCGAGGCGGCAGGCAAGGCGCGGTCACTGGAGGAGTTCCTGCCCGAGGCGTTGGCCACGGCTCTCCAGGCCACACCTTTTGAGGGCGGCGGCATCTACATTGTCGACGGCGACCACGCTGCCCTCGCCTGCGCGACGGGCCTTGGCAGCGACCTCATCGAACGGGTCCGCTCCGTTCCCGTGGACGAGCGGCCCTATCGCACCGTCCTGAGGGAGGGAAAACCTATGGCGCTCACCGAACTCGACCTGCTGCCACCCGGGATTTCCCAGCAATGCGGTATACAATCCTTGATGTCCGTCCCCATCGCAGCAGGCGACACCGTCGTCGGCGCCCTGAACCTCGCCAGCACACATACCCAGAACGCCGAGGTGGGAACGGACCTACTGATGTCGATCGGCCGTACCATCGGTGAAACCGTCGTCCGCCTCCGCGCCGACGAGTCTGTGCGAGCCGGCCGGCAGGACTTCGAGACGCTGTTCGAGGCCATGCCACGTCTTGCGTTTATTCTGCGAGAAGACGGAACGATCGCCAAGGTCAACACGGCTGCAGCAGAGAGACTGGGGCGGAAAGCAGAGGAGTTGTGTAGAACAACGGTGCTGGACCTCTGTCCTCCGGACCGGCGAGCAGAGGCTGCCTGCATCATGGCCGACATGATTGCGGGCAAGACCAACACTTGTACCCTTTCCCTCGTGAGCCACGAAGGTGAGCTCATCCAGGTCGAGACACGGGCCGTTCGCACGATGTGGGGCGGCAAGCCCGCCATCTTCGGGATGAGTCGGGAGCTGACGTCACATGAACTGGACGAGGAATACACCGGGCAGACCGTGCTCAACGACGAGCTGACCGGCCTGTACAGCAGTCCTGGGTTCTCTGCCATCGCCGGCCAGCAGCTCAAGATGGCACATCGGGGACACATCAACGCAGCACTGGTCGTCGCAGAAATCGTCAGCGGAACCGACGCGGGACCCCCCGAACCGCACATGCTCACCGACTTTGCGGACGTTCTTCGCCAGACATTCCGGGACTCTGACACGGCCGGGCGTATCGGCACCGCTCGATTCGGCGTCCTGGCCATCCAGACAGACAACACCTGCCTTGACCCACTCGCACAACGCCTCCAGGAATCTGTCGCAAATCTCAATGCCCAGCGGTCGACCGACAAACCCGAGCTGGTGGCGCGCGTCGTCGTCATTCCAGTGGATGCCACGAGGCCGGCTCTCCTGGACGACCTGCTGTCTCAGGCCGGCGCGCGGCTAAACGGCCCCGACTGACCGCAACCTCTGCTAGACGTCAGCCTTCGGTAACAGGCTTACCGTTTACCAGACTGCTGGAGGCCGGTATCCTGTTGCAGGGTGGCCTACAGCTTTGCAGAAGTGACTGTCACGACCCGCGTTGTCGAGTCGTAGCTGACAGCACATCCCCGCTGCTCGGCGATGAATCGGGCAGGCAGCATCGCCCTCCCCTGGAAGATGACGGGAACCACGCAGGCGTCAGCCGGATCGATTGCGATGCGTGCCCGTCGAACCATGACATACCTCCCGATGTCAGCCGTGCTCCAGGGACAACGTGCTTTGACTGGACAGCCGCCTGACACGCCCCCGACTACTCTCTGCCGTGTACGATGAGCCCAGTTCCCTTGCAGGACTCGTACTCGAACTGCAGGGTGGCGTGGTTGATGCGATACTTGTCGTGCAGCAATTCCTGGATTTGCACCCGGATCGGCCCTGTGTCGCAGACCGAGATGTCGTCTACATTGACGTGCCCCTCGAACATCGTTTCAGTATCGCTGAGCTGCCAAACATGGACATGGTGCAGATCCTTGACGTGGGACAGTGCACGGATGTCGGCGTCCAGCCGCGCCAGCTCGAGCCCCCCTGGTGCGCGTTCCATGAGGATACTCCCGGCCTCGCGGACGACCGAGAATGCCTCCTTCAGGACCCACGCTGCCACGAGCACGGTGACCAGCGGGTCTACCCACGTCATGTGCCACAGCGTGACGACGACGCCACCCACGACGACGCCGACCGACGAGAGCGTGTCCGACAACAGGTGCAGGTAGGCGCCGCGGATGTTGAGGCTCTCACCGGCGTAGCGGTGGAGCAGGAGGACGGACATGAGGTTGGCCGCCAGCCCGACCAGTGCAACGGCCAGCATGATGCCGCCCCTGATGGGCACTGGATGCAGGAACCGTTCGTATGCCTCGCGGAACAGGATGACCGCAATGACGACCATGGCCCCGGCGTTGATGCCCGCCGACAAGATCTCGGCGCGGCGATACCCGAATGTGTACTGCTCATCATGGGCGCGCCGACCTAGGCGCAGCGTCCACAGCGCCAGGACCCCGGCCAGGGTGTCCGTCGCGTTGTGGAATGCGTCAGCGAGCAGCGCCAGCGAGCCGGAGACGAGGCCGCCGACCACCTCGGAGACGGTAATGACGACGTTCATCAGAACGGAGATGAGCAGGTTACGCCCGGTGGGCAGCTCGTGTTCGTGGTGGTCACTCATGGTGCACTTCCTTTTCTGCAAGGTGGTCCAACGCGAACCCGACGATGATGTCGATGTGCTTGTCCGCCAAGGCATAGAACGTGCGCCGCCCGTCCCTGCGAGAACGGACGACATCGTTGCGGTGCAAGACGGCCAGCTGGTGCGAGACGAGCGTCTGGCTCAGACCCGTTTGGCCGCAGATGCCGGCAACGTTGTCCTCACCGTCGCGCAGGGCAAGCAGGATGGACAGCCGAGATTCATTTGCCAGCAGCTTGTAGAACAACGTTAAAGCATCGAGAGTCGGGTCGGTTTTCATGATGGTGGTATCATATGACACTATTGTCATATGTCAAGAGTCCCACGAGAACATGCTCATTCCTGCGAACTGGAGTAGGACATCAATGTTTGACTAGTCTCGCAGCAGAAAACCGCTTGCAGAGTGGTTGCGCCAGAAACGGTCAAACTATGATGTCACGCGATCTGGAGCTTGCTACGGAATTCGCGTGCCGATAAGTGGCGGACATATCCTTTCGCAGTATGCGATCCATAGAACGGGCCGACGCGCGTCCATATGATCCAGAGGACTTCGAAGCGCTACAAATCACACAGGGTTCCCAGCGCGCCCCTGACCCTCATCGGACATACTATTATCGGCAACAACAGAACGCCTGGTTCTGTGAGAACTCAGTTCCGAGGTTCCCTTTGTGTCTCGGGCTTGCCCTATCGAGGGAACGTTAGCCTGTTGGTGGCACCACTCCTTTTGCTCCATCAACTGCCCCCGTCCGTGCCGTTCAATGCCCTGGAGAGTTGGTTCCCCATACCCCTTGGACAGGATCAGGGCAAGTGATGGTGTGGTAGCGGTATAGCACAATGGCCCTATCGCAATATGGCGTAGTGGCTGCATGTCGCTGTGGGGCTTTGTCCCCTTGTCCCTTTAGTGCTTTGGCGACAAGGTACGGTGTGCAAATGCACCAATGGACAATGTGCAAATGTGCGAGGCGGCCCTGCGTGAGAGGCCCGGCCTGCTGAATCCGATTTCTTTGGCCGCGTTTGGAGCAGCTAGGTCTCCACGTAGTACGTGTTGTCGCAGATTTCGTCTCCGTTCATGAGCGCCTTGGTTCTCCTAAAAGCTAGCTTCGGGTTGAAGGATTTAGCCCAAGGCTCGTCTCTTGCACACATTATGAGCCCCAGTTCAGGCTCCTCAAGTTCACGAAAGATCTCGGCGTACATGCATCTGGTAAAACTATAGCCTACGCTGTGAGGCTGATCCTCGGTCTTCTTCCATTTGTGAGTGCCTACAGCGGCCTTCTCTACCATTGCACAGAAATCGCGAAGATCCGTCTCTGGCTTTCCGGCATCTTGGCGTGATTCAAACTCTTGGTGGTCGACCATTTCTCGAACGACTTCACGCCCTTTGGAACCGAATTCTCTCTCCATGGCGCGCACCAGCTCTACGGCGATATCCGCCATCACCGTCATCTTGCGCTTCAACAAATCCAGCAGAACCTGCTCATCTGCCTCGCTGATAGGATCAGGCAAAATCTCATTCAGAGTGCCAGCCATATTATTCCTCCCTGTTTTACCTAGAAGCAGGAACAATTATAGTCTTCCTAAATCTTCCAGGCGGTGTTCCAGATCTTTCTTTGTCAATTGGGGACACCGAGAAAGGGGTTGTCTCCGTCAACCCGGTGGATCGGTATCCTACGGCACAAACATTCCAGAAAAAGGGTCGGAGACTAATGTATATGGTCGACGTCTGATGTCGTACTCCACGAACGCGGGCATTACTCATGCTATCATTCCCGCGCGGGCGGGAATCCATCCTTGCATCACCGCATGGGTCCCCGCCTCCGCGGGGACGACAAGACTGGATCCTGACTACCGTTCGTATCCTGTCAACTCCACGTAGGCGAAGCCGTCCAGAATCCTCCTATCGACGAAACGGGCTCCCTCCAGGTCAATCGGGGTCAGGATTTCGCCGTGGACAACGCACAGGCCCTCCCAGTAGTCCGGCGTGATCAACGATGACAGGTACTGCTCTTTGAGGACCGGCCTCACGTGTGCGATCATGAAGGGAGTGGATGCTTCGGGGTTCTCAAAGATCCGCAGCTCCCAGTCGATGGGGTAGGTGATGCCATTCTGAGACACGCAGATGTCCGACGCCCACACCTCAAACCGTTCGACCCGCATCGTTCGCCCATGCCGGTACACGTTCCCGGCTCCGTACGTCGTGCCCCACCGGTCGAAGTTGAACAGCATGACGTACAAGTCATCGGCGTCGAACCGCAGGGAGAACCAGCCCCACTTGAGCTTGACTACGTTGAAGTTGCCCCACTGGTGGTCATGCCACGTCAGCCCGATGACGGGAAGACTCTCGCCGTTCAGGACGATCGTGCCCTCGGTCCTCAGGTTGGGCAGTGAGAAGTAGTAGGACGCATCGCCCGGGCTGTTCTGCATCTCCAGGATACCGCCCGCTCCCTGTGCTATGAGGTCCCGGATGGCACAAGAACAGTGCACCTGCAGACCCCTCAGACGTGTGTCAATGATGAGACTGTTGGTCTCCTCGTTGAACCCAACCTGGTTGCCGAAGAGTGCAATTACCGTCTGAGCATCGGATGTGAAGGGGATGTGCACGGGCAGGACCATACCGGTATAGGAGAACTTCTGGCTCTCGACGTCGGTGACAGCTGCATGGACGATCACACTGTCGACCAGCGTCCTCACCCGGAAGAACGTCACTTCAAGTCCAACGGGGGCTTTCCTGTTCGGCGTCGTCAGGACGCTGGTGAAATACCACCACTCGATGCGTGCCCCTCGATGTGTGAAGTGGTCCCTGCTGGTGAAGGTGATGGGAGGAAGCGGGCGGCGTGACGCGCCTCGGACCATCAGCTCATAGAGTTCGATGGGCAATTGGGTCAGCGCGCCTCTAAGGATCTTCCTGCCGGTCATCGTCTATCACCTCCCTTACTCACAGTATCGCCGGATTCCACGGCTTGCTCAAGTGCGACGGTATTGTGCCAGCAGTCGTAACTTGGCCGGAGGACCTGAGGGGACAGCTACCCTGGAGCATGGCAGCAGAACAGGTATGGATTCCCGAATACGCGGGAATGACAAGCGGGAGGATCCCTTCCTGTCGTCCCCGCGCAGGCGGGGACCCAGACGGTGATGCAAGAACGCATTCCCGCCTGCGCGGGAATGACGAACCAGGGCAACCGTTGCGAAGCAGCCTCCGTCTCGTAGACTGATTGCATGAGCGCACATGTCATCCTGATCACTGGTCCGCGGGCAAGCGGCAAGTCGACGTTCGCGGCCGAGGCCCACCGAGCACTGGTGGGCTCCGTCCTTCTGCACGTTGACGACCTGTTCCATGAGGTGCTGGCGCAGGGCCACAACAGATGGATGGGCAACGAGGCTGAATTGTACGCTGTGGTCCTGCGCCACCAGCTGGCCCTCGCGCGCGATCTGGCAGCGACGTGCACGGTCATCGTCGACGGTACGGTACTGCCAGACCAACTTGCCCCCCTCGTCGACAACCCGCCCGCGCCCCGGCTCGACGTCCTGGTGCTGCTTCCCTCACTGGAGGAGTGCCTAGCGAACGAGCACTTTGCAACGCGCACAGTCCCGGTTCGAGAGGAGAAGGTAACCACCACGTGGCAGGAGATGCAGGCATGGCGCCATGTAAGCGGGATTCCACTCCAGCTGGTCGAGGAACATGGGGCCGGACGTACAGCCGCGCTGTCTGCGCTGGTCGCCCGGTTGCAGCGAGCAGGCTAGTTCCAGTCGGACCGGCTGCGCCGTAGCAGCAGCGCGAAGACGGGCGCACCAACAATCCCGGTCAGGATGCCCAGTGGGATCTCCGCCATCGTCAAGCTACGCGCCACATCGTCGATGACCATCATGTAGATGGCCCCCAGGGCGATGGAGGCGGGTATGAGCCTGCGGGAATCCGGCCCGACGATGCCGCGTGCCAGGTGCGGCACGACCAGCCCCACCCACCCGATGACACCGGAGAGCGCCACGCTGACACCGGTGGTCATGGTCGTCAACCCGATGAGGACGGCCCTCATCGCCCCGGGGTTCTCGCCCAGCGACCGTGCCTCGTCGTCGCCCATGGAAAGGATGTTGAGCTTCCAGCGCAGCACTGTAATGGCCAGCAGGCACGGCACGATCACGACGACTGTCCTGAGCAGGTCTCCCCACTGGACAGACGCAAGCGAACCCATCAGCCAGAACACGATCTGGGGCAGCTTCGTCGACGGATCGGCCACGTATTGCGCCCCGGCCACCAGTGACGAGAACAGGCTGCCGATGACAAAGCCCGCGAGCACCAGGGTCACATGCGACCGGTCACGCCCAGACTGGGCAACCAGCCATGTCAACGAGACCGCCAGTGCCCCTGTCGCAAAGGCTGAGGCCTGCGTGACGGCAGCGCCTGCGCCCAGCAGGATGGCGACCGCGGCACCGAACCCTGCACCCGAGGAGACACCCAACACGTACGGCGAGACCAGCGGGTTGTGGAATAGCCCTTGGAACACTGCTCCGCCAGAAGCAAGCGCGGCACCAACCAGCGCAGCCGCCAGCGCGCGCGGCAGGCGCACCTGCCAGACCACCGTCTCGACGGTCGGGTCCCATGTGCGAACAATTGGCGTAATCCTGGAGACCAGCACCTGCAGGACCGTTTTCGGGGCGATGGGATAGCGACCCAGGCAAAGTGACGCCAGGAGCACCACCAGCACACCCATCCACATCAGGAGGAGGGTCGGCAGGAACCGCCCACGTTTCATGAACCGATGCCCGCGACAATCACGCGCCGTGCGCCGTCGGTCAGGACCTCGATGGGCATGCCATACAATCGTCCCAAGTTGTCTGCCGTCAGGACCTCTTGTGGAGCCCCGAGAGCGACCAGCACCCCGTCCCTCAGAAGCCCCACCCGGTCGGCGTACTGCATGGCATCGTTTGGGTCATGGACGGTCATGATGACTGTCAGCCCACGGCGGACGGCAAGGTCGCGTATCCTGCCCAGGACCAGGTGCCGATTCCGGAAGTCCAGGTGCGCCGTCGGCTCGTCCAGCAGCAGGACCTGCGCCTCCTGCGCCAACGCGCGGGCAAGCAGGACCAGTTGAAGCTGTCCACCGGAGAGCTGGGTGTAGGGACGCGCGGCGATTGCACTTATGCCGAGTTCGTCCATTGCCTCCTGCGCCACCGCCACGTCATGTGGACCAGGCTGAGAGGCAGCGCCCAGATGGGGATTGCGTCCCATCAGCACGACGTCCTGGACGGTATACGGGAACGCAGGCGTATGAGACTGTGGAACGGAAGCCATACGCCTGCTCACGTCGCGTGCAGACAGTGATTTCAGGTCGCGCCCGTCGATGCGGACCGTCCCGGTTCTGGGGGTCAGGACCCGCTCAATACAGCGAAGGAGTGTCGTCTTGCCAGCCGCGTTCGGTCCCACGATGGCGAAGACCTCGCGGGGACCCACCGCCATGGTGAGGTCGTGGAGGACTACGGCCTCCCCGTAGGCGAAGCCCAGGTCCTGGATGTCGACGACCGACGGACGAGGTTGTTCCATGCACTACTGGCAAAGCGCTGCGAGGTCGGCTGCGGGGACAGTGAACCCATAGAACTGCCGGTAGAACTGCGCGATCTTGGCAGACATGTCGAACCGGACCTGATCGGGATAGAGCTTGTGCGCCAGCCACATCATGCCCAGGAACGACTCGGGGACCGGCATGTCCCACGAGACGACGTATTTCGGCATCACGTAGACCTTGTGGTCCCGCACGGCCGCCACATTCTGCAGTTTGGGGTTGGCAAGGACGTCACTCACGGTGTCCTGGGTATAGGACGTGAGAATGATGACGTCCGGGTTCCAGATGAGCACCTGCTCGGGAGAAACGTCAACCTTGCCACCGGTCAGCTGCTCGGAAACGCTCACGCCCCCGGCGTTCCTCACCATGAACGTCTGGAAGAAGTCGCCGGCAAAGGTCTTGAAGATGCCCGACCCGGCGACGTAGACCTTGAGGCGTCTCGCGGGTTCCACCGCGCCGACCGCGTCCGTGACCTCCTTCATCTTCGCCGTGAGCAGATCAAGCGAGGCTGCTGCTTCTGCTGTGTGTCCGGTCAACGCTCCCATCCGCCGGATGGCATCGTAGAGCTGCCCCGGCTGCTCGGCCGAGAACGCATACGCCGGCAGTCCGACCGCTTTCATCTGATCAAGCGCAGGGCCCTCCTCTGTCAGGACGATGTCGGGACGGGCCGCAAGCAAAGTCTCGACGTTTGCTGCATTCTGGCTGCCGGCTTCGGGGACCTGGTTCATCCGTGGATAGATCGCCCCCATGGCCTTCCCTTTGACAGCAGAACCGAAGCTTGCGACGACGAGCTGGTCCTGTGCCCCGACGGCAAAGACAAGCTGTGTGGCGGTCGCGGAAAGGGTCGCGATGCGTACGACGCGACGCGGCACAGTCACGGTGTGCCCTATCATGTCGGTGACCTGCTCCATCTGTTTGGGCAGAGTGAGCGCAATCGTCCTGTTCTGGACATTCCAGATTGCGAGCCCCCCGAGCGACTGTGCGGCAAACCGAACAGGGATCATCACGTGACCGAGAACGATGATCGGCGCGACCCGGTGGTCTGTGTCCATCCGCACCGTGTGCCCGTCGACGCGCGCGTTGGCGTTCCCGACCGTCAGCTCTACCACGTGCGACTCCAGCGACAGATGCACTGTCCTGGTGGCGGGGATCCACTTCACGTCGCCACCAGTCAGCTCCACGATGCTGCGAATCGGCACGAGAGCTCCGCCCCAGGCTGCTTTGACAACAGGGACGACCTTCGGGTTCGCAGCGTCGATCGGGAAACGGAAACCGTTCACGCTCATCGTGGGGCTCCCCACGGTGAGAACGATGGAAGACACCGGTCGGTAAGCCGCCCATGCTGTGGCAGACGGAAAGCTGGCGACAAGCATGGCGGTGACGGTCAGGACAAGATACATGGAACGATGAATTCTTGTGTGCATAGCGCAATCCTCCGAGTCAGGTGGCACATGAGGGCGACAACACGCCCCGTTTCCCCGGAGGCACAGCGCACGACGGCGCAGAACCTGAGGCCACACGCACGACGGCGCACGGCCACAGCGACAGTTCGCGACGGAACTGAAGCCGGTTTGTTCTTGACCTTGAACAGTATAGGTCCTGGAGGCCTGGTGTCAAAAACCGGCGCTGCGTGACCCTGGTTTGCCCTCGAACATCTCCTCGCCCTTGTTGCTCCAGAACTCGCAACGAATCGTGTGCAGTGTGGGAGAGCCCTCGTCCTCCGCCTGAACGCTTGCACCACAGCGCCCTTGTGCATATGCTGGTCTCATCGATTCTGAGGAGGTCGGACCATGGAGAACCTACCTGTCATTATGAGTGGAACCAAGGTTGTCCTGACGCCTGCGTGCCGCGAGGACGTCCCCGCGTACTTGCACTGGATCACGGACCCCGAACTGAACGTCTTCCTGCTCGACTATGGCAAGGTGTTCACACTGGAGCAGGAGTACGCCTGGTACGGTGACGACGTCGCGAAAGCCGGCAGCCGCCACATGGTCCACATGGACATCCGGTTGGCTGGCGATCAGAAGCTCATCGGCGACTGCGGCCTGTTCGACGTCAACCACAGGGAAGGTACCGCCGAGCTTGGGATCCTGGTGGGCGAGAAGGAGTATCACGGCAAGGGGTACGGTACTGAAGCGCTGTACCTTCTATGCCGCTACGGGTTTGACAAGCTGAACCTGCACAGCATCCTCCTGCGTCACCTGTCCATCAACACGCGCGGCGATAAGGCCTACCGCAAGATCGGCTTCCGGGAGTTCGGCTGCTTCCGCGAGTCCGTCGTCCGTGACCGTATGCGCTACGACATGGTGTATATGGACCTGCTCGAGCCCGAGCTGCGCAATCCAGCTACCGGAGAACAATGACGCTCCGCGAAAACCTGCTCCGGGAGTTCTGCGGGCAGAACGCGCTGGAGCTGGAGCGCGACCTTGCCCTCCTGCATCGTTCGAAGGGCGGGCAGGGATTTGCCGACGCCATCGCCCGATTGCAGAAGTTTGTCGAGGCAAGCATGGTACGCCACTATTCATGCGCCACCACGTGCCAGGGGTATCTCGTGCCACGCTCCTGGAACCTCAAGGGCGGCTTCCTGCGCCTGTCCACCGGCGAGTGGCTGGTCCCCGACCTGAGGATGGCCCCCATCGGCGGGATCTTCCTGTCCGGGGCAAGTCATGGCATCGAGCGCATCCGCGTCGTCGACGTCGGGTCCGGAACTGAGGACGCCGAATACGCTCAGCCGGTCGAGGGCTGTGCCGTCCTTGCCACGGGCAAACCTCCGGTCGTCTACCGCGAAGCGGTCATCAAGCGCGGGGGGCGCTGCGTCATCACCGACTTCATGCCTGCGCAGGACACCCACATCGGCCGGACGCCGGAGGAGATGCCCGACACGGTGAACTATGCCTCCTTCGGCTCCGAGGCACAGGGTGAGGGCTTTGGCTTCAACGTCAGCCACCGTACCTTCAAGCGCCTCCAGGACATGGTCGCGGCGGAGGCCGTCGAAGTCGACGCCTTCTTCGATGCTGACGCCGGCACAGGGGACCTCCAAGTGCTAGAAACTCACGTGGGTACTCCGGGAGCGCAAAAGCCCATCCTCCTGCTGGCGCACCTGTGCCACCCCCGGCCGGGCGCGAACGACAACGCCAGCGGGGCCGCCCTGCTGGCCGAACTTGTGCGGGTCCTCCGGACCATTCCGCTGGAGCGCGAGGTTATCGCCCTGTGGATGCCCGAGTTCTATGGCACAATCGCGTGGCTTATTGACCAGAAGCCTGATCTGGCATGCTCCATCAACATGGACATGGTCGGCGAAGACCAGGCGAAAACCGGCTCCACCCTGGAAGTCACAGCGACCCCATGGTCACTGCCGTCGTTCATTGCGGACCTCATGGTCGTCAACCTGACCACTCACGACTTCCGCCTGACGCTCACTGGGTTCACATGGGGCTCTGACCACGCCATTATGAACGACGCAAGCATCCACGTTCCTGCCCTGTCGCTGACCCAGTGGCCCGACCGCTTCTATCACTCCAGCGACGACACGCCGGACAAGTCCAGCGTCCAGTCCTTCGAGTGGGTGGGCCGCGGCGTTCTGGATACTCTTGCGGACCTTGTCTCCGGCATCCCGGACGAGCGCGCCGCCGTCGTCGCAGCTCGCATACGTGCACAGGGACTGGCAGATAGCGTACGGTACAACGACCCATTGATACGGGACTGGGTGGCTCGGCGTACCCGTGCTGCCCTTCTCGCGTTACAGGAGACCACCGACACCCCCGTCGTCCGCGCTGAACTGGCCGCGACGGGAACCACCGCTCCCATGCCCGCATTCCTGCCCAGGGTCCCGGTCATCGGCCCCATCGAGGAGGTGTGGATGACCCCGGACGACCTCCAGTGGAATGACCGCCTGATGCGCGACTTCCCCTGCTGGTACAACCTTAAGGCAGAGGTCGTCAACTTCATCCAGCTGGGCGTAGAACGGGAAGACGCCCTGAAGCTGGCCACCGCGGAATTCGACGCGCCGGCCGCCGCCGTCCACGCAGCACGACACTATCTCGACCTTCTGACGGCAAGGGGGTACCTTCTTCCATGACCACGCAACTCACGGGACCCAGCATCGCACATGGGGCCCTCGTCGTCCTTATCGGCCCGTCCGGATCGGGCAAGTCGACCTTTGCACAGCAACACTTCAAGCCGACCCAAATCGTGTCGTCCGATGCCTGCCGCGCCATGGTCGCGGACGACGAAGCGGACCAGGCGGCGACCACGGCGGCATTTGCGGTGCTCCACTCTATCGTCGAACAACGCCTGCGCGCCGGCCGCCTCACGGTCGTCGATGCCACGAACGTGCAGGCAAAGGCACGCCAGCCGCTGCTGGAGCTTGCAGCCCGTTATCATCGACCGTGCATGGCTATCCTGTTCCAGCTGCCACCACAGGTGTGCAAGGAGCGTAACCGGCAGCGGCAGGACCGCGTCGTAGGCGACTTCGTCGTGGACCGTCAGTGTGCCCAGGCGCCCGTCAGCACCGATGCACTGAGGCATGAGGGATTCGACCCCGTGACCGTCCTGCATTCCGCGGAAGAGGCAGACGCCTTTGGGGCGCCGTCACGTCCCTCCCCGTCCCAGTGGCGGGACAGGCCCGGCTCCTTCGACGTGATTGGCGACCTGCACGGGTGCTGCGATGAACTCCTGTCGCTGCTCAGGATCATGGGCTACAAGGTCGAGAACCCCGGCTCCCTGATCCCCCGCATCACGGCGCCAGAGGGCAGGACGGCGGTCTTCGTCGGCGACTTCACGGACCGCGGGCCAGACAATGTCCGCACGCTCCTGGTCGTCATGGCGATGGTCCGTTCCGGCGTCGGCCTCGCCGTGCCCGGCAATCACGACGACAAGTTGCTCAGGGCGTTGCAGGGGGCACCAGTCAAGATCAGCAACGGGCTCGACCGCACGCTGCAGGAGCTGAGTGCGGCGGGCGAGGAGATGGAAGCGCTCGTCCGCGAGTTCCTGGACAGACTGCCGTCACACCTCATCCTGGACGGTGGCAACCTGGTGGTCGCGCACGCGGGCCTGCCGCAGGACCTGCACGGCATCGACTCGCCGCGGGCGCGCGACGTCGCCCTGTTTGGCACGCCGACCGGCCAGCGGGATGAGTTCGGACTCAAGGTCCTCGCCGACTGGGCCCATGCGTACGAGGGCGAGGCGGTCGTCGTCTGGGGACACCTGCCCGTCGCCGAAGCAGCATGGGTCGGGAATACCATCAACATCGACACCGGCTGCGTCCATGGAGGAAGCCTGACTGCACTGCGCTATCCCGAACGCGAGCTGGTCAGCGTGCCCGCCGCGCGCGTTTACTCCACCCCCATCAAGCCTCTGTAACAGACATGGAACCACCCTGATGTCACTGTAACAGATATGGAACCGTGCCGAATGTTAGAGGGCCCTGTTTGTCTGGTAACAGGGGCCACTCGCGGTATCAGCGCGGCCATGGCGGAGGCCCTTGCCCGCATGGGGGCGACGGTCGTCGCCACGGGACGCAGCGCGGAGCGCGGACAGGAAATCGTGTCTCGCATCATACGGCGCACAGGCAACGACGACGTGCACTTCCTGTGCGCCGACCTGGCGTCGATGGCCGAGGTGGGCGGTCTTGTCCAGGCATTCATGGACCGCTCGGACAGCCTGCACGTCCTGGTCGACAACGCCGCAACGGTGTTCCCGACACGGCGCACCACCGTCGATGGGTACGAGGAAGTCTTCGCCGTCAATCACCTGGCGCCCTTCCTGCTCACCAGTCTTCTGCTTCCCGTCCTGCGGGGCAGCGCGCCGTCGCGCGTCATCGTGACCTCCTCTTACGAGCACCGCCGCAGGGGCATGCACCCGGACAACCTGCAGGGCGAACGCTTCTACTTCTCGCAGCAGGCATACGCGCAGTCCAAGCTAGCGAACCTGCTGTTCGTCTACGAACTGGCGAGGCGACTGGAGGGAAGCGGGGTCACCGTCAACGCCGTCAACCCAGGCCTGGCGCACACGAACATCTGCATGGACAGCGGCTGGCTCATCGGGACGGTCAAACGGATGATGGACCGGTTCTCTGGACTGAGCCCGGAGGAAGGCGCGGACACTGGCGTCTGGCTGGTATCGTCACCTGATGTTGAGGGAGTCACTGGTCGCTACTTCCAGCGCAGACAGGCAGTCCGGTCCTCGCGCTTTTCGTATGATGTGGCCTCTCAGCGGCACCTCTCGCGCATCAGCGAGGAATTGACGGAGCTGTCAGCAAAACCTAGCGTATAGCCACCGCCCGCAAGGACGAGCAACTATTGGTCGAACAGGAGCTCGGGGGCTGTGGGGATCCTGGGCAGCTCCAGTAGCTCGTAGTCCGTGCCGTTGACCGTCACGAAACCACACCGCTCGTACAGTGACAAGGCGTTCCGGTTATCTGTCTCGACCTCGATCGTGATCCACTGACTGCCGCTGTTCAGCAGGCCGTGGACGATGGCCAGCAGCATCTGCCGCCCGATGCCCTTTCCCTGCATCTCCGGCCGCACTGCGAAGTGGACGACGAAGGCGCGTCCGTCGCTGACGGCGGACTGAATGACCCCGACGGGCCGCCCGTCCTGCGTTGCAAGGTAGGTTATGCGTGAAGGGTCCTTCATCAGACGCACGAGCGCCTGCTCCTCTTCCTGAGTCGGCTCTGCAAACGCTGACGCAACAATGGCTGCCATGATGGGCACGTCCTCGGCCCCTGCAGGCCGGAGCTCCACCGGGTCAGGAGCTCTCTCAAACGGGGGAATCCGCTTCACGTCAAGGTCCATCGTGTACTCACTGTGGGAGTGCTGCGTCCCCATCGCACGAGCGAACTCGGCGCCCTCTCGCGACTCCTGTGGCACGACGAGCAGGAGCCGCCGGACTCCGCGCTTGTGACATTCCCTCACCACGGCGCGCGCCATGAGGCGCCCGATGCCTCTCCTCCGGAAATCCGGATGAACGAGGATACTTGCCTCAACTTTCGAGGGGTCGCCATAGCCGTATATGCACGCGAACCCAACAAGCTGTCCGTTCTCATACCAGAGCACGTCGCTGGGCGAACCCTCTGGCCGTGTCTCCAGCGTACCGAAGTCCAGCCGGGCCTCCACCCCGTAGCCGTCTCTCGCCTCGCACAAGCCCGCGAGAACCCGAACCTGGTTGACCTGCTGCGCCGAAAGCCCGGCCGGTATCATCATGCCATCATCGTCAGTCGGCACACGAGCCTCCTCCGGACCACCATGTTCTGTGCTTGTCGTGCTGGCCCGCTAGATGCGCACCCGGCGCCCCTTGCGCAGCAGCGAAGATGGGTAGAAGGTCCCGCGCCACCACACGCCACCACGGATGGTCCCCAGGACCCCGGCCCGCAGCATGAGGATCCCGTTCATCGCTGCCCCAAGGGGATGGGCCATGGCGGGTACCGTGCGAGCGCCCGCCCATCTGTTCAACGAAACGCACGTCGCCTGGGCCAGGATGACGAGTACAGCTCCCACAATCTGCAACACAGGGATGCGCCAGAATGCGAGCGCGGCGTACGGTGCGAATTCCATTGCCCAGTAGCCTGCGATTTCGACCACAATGCGAGGCAGGCTGAAGTGTCCGAGGGAGGTAAACCCGGCACGTTCAGCAGCGCGCGCCATCGCACCCATGGTCGGGTAGAAGAGGACGTCCAGCATGCCGCGACCCATCGCCATCGAGCAGTGGGCACCCGACGCCTTGAGCATCTGCCCCAGCGCGATGTCGTCACCCATCTCCAGTCTCAGCCAGGCCAGTCCGGGTGACCTCTCAAGGGCCGAACGTCGCACGAGCGAGAACGCTCCCGCCCCGACGCCCGCGTCCGTATGCTGGTCCTCGACAGCCCAGGGACGGGCGACAACCAGCACCATCCGCAGGAATTGGGCGATGACGGCTTCCAGGACAAATCCTGTCGACCGCAGTTCGGGGATGATGGCCAACAGGTCGAACCCACGGGCCTCACATCTGGCCACCGCCCTGCGCAGGCAACCGGGGGCAGCATGGACATCCGCGTCTGTAAAGAGAATCCAGTCACCGGTGGCACGTTGCAGGCCAGCCTGCATCGCGTGCTGCTTGCCCAGCCAGTCCCCCGGCAGTTCCGTGACATGCACTGGCACGACTCTGGCGTCTTCCGCGGCAAGCCGGTCGATGGCAGCTCCCGTTTCGTCGGTCGACCGATCGTCGACGAGGATGAGTTCCACGTTAGGATACGCGTCGAGCAGGCGACTGCGCACGGCCGGCTCGATGGTCTCCTCTTCGTTGCGGGCCGGAACCACGATCGAAACTCGGGGCCATTGCGCAGCAGCCGGGTCGTCGAAATCGCGGACGAACGGGACCGCTCGCCTGATCCGCAGGAATGCGCCGAGCATGCCCAGCCACCACACGGCACCGGCTCCAACGTAGATGAAAGCGGCAACGGACGGGACGCTCATATCGCTTCGCGCGCACCCCTCAGACCTCGTGTGCGCGCCCGTCCGCCCACGCAAGCAGTCTGGCCACGATGCCGTGCTACTTCGCTCTCAGGCCGTCCAGAGCGGGTTTTGCCTCTGGGCAGAACCCAAAGAACCCGTTGATAGTCTTGCACTCGTTGTAGTCGTCACACTCCGCGCAGGTGGCGTAGCCCTTGCCATGGGCGCACGCCCGCACGTCGCAGACGGTACAGTGCGAGAAGAGCCGAGGACCTGCAGACTGGCACCCATCGCAAGCGACGTCCTCGGGCTTGACCTCGATGCCATAAGCTGCCGACCACGCGGCGGCCGTCTTCTCCTGCAGTGCCTTGTCACCGGTCGTGCCGGCGACGTAGGCCGGGCACGACGTACATGCAAGCCCGCACGCTCCGATCATCTCCATATCCCTCTCCTTTGTCTGCCATGCTACTGTGGTGGTACGACCTGCGCAAGTTTCTGATCCAGTATACTGTCACACAAAGGAAACACCACGCAGGTGCAACCAGCGCCGAACGATGTTATGAACGTGACGGGCAACTCACGCCTCTTGGGTGGAGTCGGGTCCGTGAAGCTCCCGGCAAATGTTTCACTCATAGCTGGGATTACCAGATGCTCCTGAAGATCAGTGCGGTCCAGTGGACTGCCTCATGCCCAGCTGTGAGCGCATGTCGGTGGAGCCCTCGGACGTGCGCATGCCTTCCTGCTCGTAGTCTGCCGCTTCTGCCTGCTGCTCGTAGTCGGCCATGCCGAGTATCGGCAGCGCCTCGCCTTGGTGTCGCAGGACGCTGCGCAGGAAGAAGGGAATCATGTTCTCCATCTCCCACTTCACCTCCATGCCCGGCACGATGCGGTCGTGGTACAGCAGCGCCGTACTCAGCGGCGTAAGCGAACACCCGATGCTCCATGCCTGCGTCAGGATGTCGTACGGCTCGTAGACAGTCCACGGCTCGAGGTATGCGTCCCGCAACTGGTCCGGCGCGTCGGGAGCATCCCAGAGATACGGGCGCATCTCCTCCTCATCGGAGAAGAAGTCCATCGAAAGGAAGGGATGCGAGAGGGATGCACCAGGCCAGTCGATGAACACAGGGTTGGTGTCACTAGCGACAATCTGACCCGCCCACAGGTCGCCATGGTCCAGGCTGACCGGCAGGCGCAGTGTGCCCGGGCGATGAGCAGCAATCTTGGGGACCCGCGCACGATAGCGCAGTGCGTGGATCTCCTTCATCGAAAGCCCCTCGGGTTCGCCGGGTTTCATGACCACGGTGTCCACCAGCAGGCGGTCTACAGACTCCACAAGCTGCAGCAGTCCCCGGTTGGGGCAGCCTGCGATGGAAAACCTGCGAGCCGCGTCCACCCAGTCTACCTGGAGCTGAGCGTAGGCGTGCACTGCCGCCTTCCACTGCTCGAGGTCCGGTCGGCTTGCTGTCGAGCCTGGCCAGCTGCTGCACCATCCATACGCCTGCCCCGTTCATCCATCCGGCTTCGTACCATGGGACCCGAGTGTCTCGTTGGCAGCCTTGTTGACGTGCGCAGTCGACTGCCACTTGTGTGCGCCGGTGAGGGTCATGTGAAGCAGCGTCCAGAATCTGCCCTCTGGCACGAGGAGGACATGGGCGTCGTCCGCGTCCGGGACGATGAAGTAGTACTCGCGAACCGGGTCGCTCATACGTCTGTTTCAACTCCTTATGGGTACATTCTGATCCGCATGGCACCGGACCCGCATCCCCGCCCACAAGTAGAAATGATCTCCACAACCTTCTCCTGTTCCAACAGCGCAGTGAGTCACCTCACCGTACTCTGTCCGACCAAATACTGGTACACCGCTTGTCACAGAAGATGCCACACGCGCAAGTTGCCCGTCCAGTTGATCTCGTTCGCCTGCGACTTCTCGTATTGGATATGATGACGGTTCAAGCAAGAACTCTCAAGAATGAGTGTCTGGTTACCATGTAAGGGGCGTATTAGGCTCAGTTCCTTTGTGGAGTCTCTTAATATTGTCCCTCAAAGCAAACACCAAGAAGGATGCCCCCAACAAAGCGAAGATGGCGTAGTATAATGGAAAGAAGATATACATCAGAACTACCAGGACCCACGAGAATACTAAGTTAGACAAACTCGTTTTCTTGGTCACAAGAAAGGTCAGCAGCAAGAAAGGGAAGAAGCAGACAAAATACCGTGGCCCTATGAATGCAAGAGTCGCGCCATAGAGAGTAGAAGCGCCCTTTCCTCCTTTGAATCTAAGAAAGATCGGGAGGACCTGTCCAACGGTGGGGAGCAATGCGACAACCACAATCTGCCAGTGACTCGACAAGAGTGTCTTGGCCAAATATGCCGGCAAGAAGCCCTTTGAGAAATCGAGGAGTGCCGAAACAGCCCCCCATTTCCAGCCAAGCGCCCTTGAGACATTTGTCGATGAGGCACATTTTGAGCCAATCGTCCTTACGTCCACTCCCTTCGATTTGCCTACCAGAAAACCAAAAGGAATAGAGCCCAAAAGATAGGCGGCAATCGAAAGCACAATGAACGCAGTCATCCCCTTGCCTTCATCGTTTGGCAAATCTTCCTATTCACCCGAGTATCAACGTTGAATCGCTCCCCAATTCTTACGACTGCACCGTTATAGTAGTCAATTTCGTCAATGTTGCCTTTTTCCTTCCTTCCTCTCCCTTTCGCAATTGCTTTGCCAATCCGCTTTCTGAAAAGGCTCAGAAGGGGCAAAGGAAGAGAGCTAAGCAAAGAACCATACAGACGTATTGGATAGCGGTGCAAATTCAAGAATCTTCCTCCACTTTCTTTGACTGTTCTTGCATACTCTCTCAATGATTCAATTTCTTCCTCGAAAACCTTCTTGTCTGCAAAACCCTCTTCAATGGTCAACCCGTACGAAGAGGAAGACATTCCCAACAGATTCGTAAAGAGCTTCGAAAACTCCATGTTCTTGACGTTTTCGGATGCAATTTCCTCGGCTTCAAGTTCGGCCTCGAGGAAAAGTCCTCTTAGATCCTGTATCTTGTCAGGCCCAAACGCCACTCCGAAAGCCAATCTTATTGGTACAAAATACGAAATCACCGTGTTGTCAGCGGTCTTTTCCATGGAAACGGGGTTGAACAGGCTAACCCTTATTATTCTGATCCTTTGGGCGTTCGAACCGAATATTCTCCCAAGTTCGGTTCTTGCCTCTTCCGCTGCAAAAACACCATTTTGAGACAAGATCAAGTCAGGAGGGTTTTCTTGTTGTACTCTTTGGTAGTAGTACCTCACTGATGGAGCAACGGGATTCTTCGTTGTCAGAAGAATAAAATCCGGGTCAATTTCCTTGGTGAATGCATCTTCTTCAATGACATCACATCCAAATCTTGTCGGCTTGCTCCCTTGCCTTGCAACAAGGACTTTGCCATCCTTAATATTGTCCATTTGCGCATGCCTTGCAACTCCCAGTATTTGAGCAGAGTTCCGCATCTCATAGGCAAACAGCGTCCCCGTCCTGCCACCAACTCCAACAACAGCAATCTTCTTTGTCATGTCACTATTGTATCAATGGGGGAGCGTTTTCAGTGGTCATTGCAGCAGCTACTTCGGAACATTGCCCCTGGGAAGAAGGGTACGGATACTCTCTCCTTGACGCTGCGACATGTGCGTACATCACGCTTCAATTCTTGATCGTGCGCCGTTGCTCCGGTCGACGATAGAGAGAATTGCTTGGGCAGGTGCGGGGCTTGCCTTCAGGGCTTCTTGACCACTGTGACGCTTGTAGTAGGGTGACATGGCGAGCAGTTTCCGACGGATGAATGGCCGTGCGATGGGCACGAACAACTTCTTCCATCCCAGGGTCTTCCGCTGCAGCGCCAGCGTCTCGTCAAAGCTGTGGTGCTGGTAGTGCAGCAGCTGTTCGCTCTCCTCGGTGTCCATGAAGTCACAATGGAACGGCGTCTGCGAGAACGCCGACTCAGGCAGCATCCCGATTCCCAGCGCGTCGAACGAGCGCTGCATGAACTGCCGTCCGGTCACCTGGCAGGACGGGCCGCCCGCGACCATCAGCGTTTTTCCTTCCAGTCCAGGCAGCATTGCTGCCGCGGCGACTGCAGCACCAGCGTCCATGGGCGGAAGGTACTCCATGCGGTCGTCCATCCGGACCTCGAACATGAGAGGGTCCAGTTCGCCGAATTCGATGGGAGGAACGGCACCGAACCGGAGGATGACCCAGGGCAGGCCCGACGCATGCAGCATGTGTTCGCAGGTCAGCTTGTGGTAGGCATAGTCCTCGTATGGGTGCAGCTGCTCGTCAGCCTTCCGGGGCGGTACGAGGTGCTGTGTACGACCGTACAGAGCGATGGAGGAGCTGAAGATAATACGCGGCCTGTGCCCCGAGGCAAGCGCGGCCTGCAGGAGATTCCACGTGCCGCCGACGTTGATGGTCTCAGCCCACGCGGGACGCTGCTCGCTCTTCGGCGGGATGATAAAGGCCAAATGGACAATGGCATCGACACCCTGCACGGCCCGCGCCACGACCTCCGTGTTGCGGATGTCGCCCCAGAGGATCTCGACCTTGCCGGCATAGGGCCGGGCTTTCCGCTTCGACATGGGCGACGGGATGTCCAGACACCGGACGGTCGCTCCACGGCGCAGCAACTCAGCGACGGCGTACGTTCCGACGTTTCCAAATGCGCCTGTTACCAGGACTTTCATGGTTTCCTCCCGCCCATGGACTCCATGAGCATGGCCAGTACGCGCTGCATGAGCGCCCCCCAGTCTTGGCCTTCGGGGTCCAGGATACCTTGGAGCAGCAGCCCCAGCACGACGCTGAGCGTCAGGGTTGCTGCCAGGTTCGAATCCTTCACCTGCAGGCTCCCTTCGGATACACCACGTTCAAGCACCTGCTGGAAGAACCCCTGGTATCTGCGAATCATATCGACGGTGCTGTGTGCCACTTCAGGATCTGCCTTGGACTTGGCCCAGAATTCGAGCAGGATGTTCCACTTGGTGCCGGCGACGTGGTAAATCTCGTTCACCCCTGCTCCCATCGCCGCAACCTGCTGTGGCACGAATTCACCGCCGGTCTGCGCCGCAGCGAACTGCCTGTCGAGCTCTGCCAGCCAGGCATCGAGCAGTGCCACAAACACCGACCCCTTGCTGGGAAAATGATGATAGAATGCGCCCTTGCTGACACCGGCGGCGTGACAGATGCTGTCGACGCTGGTCACATCGTAGCCGTGTTCAGCAAAACTCTGCTCGGCGGCCGCAAGGATGCGGCCTCGTGTCTCCTGCGAACGTTCTTCCTGTTTCACGGTAACTTCCAATGCTTCGGCCTCAGCCACACAAACCGACCGGTTGGTCTTATTGTCGCCAGATACAGGCGGCGGTCAAGCCCGATGATGGAGGCGCTCTTCGCAGATGCGGTCGGTTTCTGTGAAGGAATCGTCAGCGAGGGCGCAGGAAGAGGTACCAGCCGGCGATGGCCACTGCCTGAACGGCAACAATCAGCCCGAAACGCTCGAGAAAGCTCTCCTTGCTGGTCTTCTGGTGAAACAGCCGCATGCCGAGGAGCGCTCCGACGGTCCCCCCAGTGAAGGCAAGCGCCAGCAAGATGCGCTCGGGCACGCGTGTGGCGCCAGTCCCCGCGATCAGCTTGTCGTATCCGTAGGTGAGGAACGTGATGACAGTGACAGCGGCCAGCCAGGACTGCATCCAGTCCAGCGCCGGCCCATACCTGCGGAGGAGAAGTGCGCCGGCTACCGCCGGCATGAAGGTCATAAACCCGGCTGTGAGCAGTGTCCGGGAGGAAGCGCGGCGTTAGTGTCCGCCCGCGTTCACGACGGTTCCGCTTCCTGGCGTTCGAGTTCGACCTGCGTAATGGCGAATTCGGCAGCGTGCCGTAAGGAGAACGGGCGGCTCGGCGCCCAGCCCACGTAGCTGACGGTCACCACGCACTCCTTCTCGAACAGATAGCCGAAGCGGGCGAACCGTTCATCCTGGAAGACCATGTCGCGGTACGTCACCCACGTTCGCCGTCCACACAACATGACCGCAGAGCCCTCCGTGAGTTCCTTAGCGCCGGGGGCACAGTACTCGGCGAGGTGGAAGCTGGTGTTGTACTCATACCCGACCCCGAGCAGCGCCACCTGGGAATCGAGGTCGTACAGGCGCGCCAGCGGCGAATGCTCGCCCAGGCAGTACTCCAGTTCGTGATTGTCGACGACCGAGTGCGCATTGCGTCCCCAGGCCGTGAACGACGTGTTGGGATGCGCACTGCGGATGACGCCGGGGAACGAGCGGACTACCTCTGCGACGACCCCCATGCCCCGCGTCGGCGTGATCGCCCGGTCATAAGCCGGCGTGGCAGCCCGAATGATGGGGATCTACTCTCTGGGAACCGGCGGTCACCCGGGCCGCGGGGTCGGTGTTGGAGGCCCTCATAGCAGGCAGGACAATGGCCCCCGCAGGGGTGACGACGTCCATCAATGCCTGCACGACGGCGATGGGGCCACTGCAGACCCATCCCACCGAAATCAGGGACACGTGCACCAGGACTGTCATCCCCGCGGTCATTCCCAGCTCGCGCAGGTCGTGTGCCAAGCTTTCGCGCGCGCGGTTCCGTGCATGGCGCTACCGCATCCCGTTCCGCTGCCATGTCCCCAACGTCTTCGGCAAGGTGCATTGCGATTCCATGATACGAAGAACCCCGTCACGTTGTACGTGACGGGGAGCTCGCCGACGTCGTCAGGACAGGGACGTGAGGCCGTCGACAGAGATGGAAGCAGGTCAGGAAGAGACGTCCACGAGGACGAAGCTCCCTCCCGTTGCCGACGCAAGGGAGAGCTCTTTGGCCTCCCCGGCCACTCGTCCTTGGTCTCCTTGCTCCAATAGGGTGCCGTTGAGCGCGATGGATCCGGACGTCACATACAGCAGGACACACCGGTCTCCTGCGATGGGGTATTCAAGCGCAAAGGCTGGAGAAAACGTCGACAGCGAGACGGAAGCATTGGCATGCAGCGTCACCGCACCGGGCTGCCCCTTGCCCGAGGCCACCGTCAGCAACCGGTCCTGCCGCGACATCTGCGTGAAGTCCTTCTGCTCGTGCGATGGTATCAGCCCGGGCTCGTCCGGGAAGATCCAGATCTGATAGTACCGGGCCGGGTCGCTCGCCTGGTTCTTCTCCGTGTGCCGTGTCCCCGTGCCGGCAGATATCCGGTGTACCTCGCCTCCATGGACAATCGTGCGCTCCCCGGCATCATCGGTGATGGTCAGTTGCCCTGCCAGCATGATCGTGACCATCTCCAGCTCCTCGTGGGGATGCATCCCGAAGCCTTCCCTCGGCTGGATCAGGTCGTCGTTGAAGACGCGCAGCTTGCCCAGGCGCACGTTGCCTGGTATATACCACTCGCCGTATGAGAAGAGCCAATAGGCCTGGATCCATGACAGGTCGACAAAATGGCGTTCCTGCGCCGGTATGCGGGTGACCATGACAGACCCCCTTGTGACAACCGTACAGAACCTGCAGCGTACCCGATTCAGACCAGCAGGATTCCTCTTATCCGACCCCGATGCCCATGACGGGCATTCGTCTCATGCGTTCATCTGTTTCCGGTATAGAGGAAACGCGGCGCGAGTCAAGCAAGCGGCCGGGATGCGCACAACTCTTCCGTGGCCTACTTCAGGTTTTGCGGGGAGTCTTCTTCCTCCTGCCGGCGACCTTGTAGCGCAGCCACACCAGGCCCTCGCCAATTGTCTCGGCGCTGACAAGTGTGAGGGGAATGACGCCTTCGGGAGACGCCAGGTCCGGCGCGCGGAACATGGAGCGCTGCGACGTCCCGCCCACCAGCGCGGGATGCACGAGGATGCTGACCTCATCGACGAGTCCGGCCCGGAGCAGCACGCCGTTTAGTATGCCACCCGAGTCGACGCGCACGGTCTGGATGCCGTAGCGTGCGTTCAGCTCTTCCAGCGCGGCTCTCATGTCGACCTTCTCGGGTCCGGCGACAATGAAGTCGGCCCCCACCTCGGCAAGGTACTGTAGATACTCGTCCGGCGTGCTGTCTGAACAGATCGCCACACCCCCTCGCCAGTAGGGCATCGCCAGCCACGTCTTCCAGCAGTGGACGCGCCCTCGGCTGTCCACGATCGCCAGCAGCGGACGCGTGTCGGTCGGGAGGGCGACCTGCGGTTCCCAGGGACCCTTGTCCCGCGCCGCCGATTCAGGGACTGCCAGCACCGTCCCTGAGCCCACCAGCGTGCATTCCTCGTGCCATCTCCCCGCGAGATCGTAGAAAACCCCGATGTCGGCTTCAAACCAGTCGATACGTCCATCCGCGCTCACTGCATTGCATATGACCACCCGTGGCAACATATCACACCCCCTGTCCCCCAGCTGCATCATACCGCAGGAGCGGCAAGGGTCAACGTGGCGACGCATGCAAACGCATTGAGACCCATGAACGTCAGTTTCCCTAGTCCGAAGGTTCTCGTGCCTGTGCAACGCATGGATTCCCGCCTGCGCGGGAATGACGGACCACGCAGTAACGCTTGTCCCAAGATGACAGGACATGGCGATTCCTCATCGTACTGTCGTCCCCCCAGAAGCGGGGACCTACTCGTTGATGCAGAACTGGATTCCCGCTTTCGCGGGAATGACATCGGGGGCATGGCACAGCCTCGCATTGTCGGGTGGCTGCGGTACACTGGATGTGCTGAACCGACGACGCGCGACGTGAGAACAATCATGAGGAGGTCTTCTATGGTACACCTGCTGCCTGAACTACCGTGGGCCAAGGAAGCATTGGCGCCCATCATCTCGGCTGAGACGATCGAATACCACCATGG
>Ga0315284_10001424_pt1 | contig 34099 bp, 36 predicted proteins | sample YL17G09_16_MG_FD_203696 | JGI IMG/M metagenome (GOLD analysis project Ga0315284, IMG submission 203696) | Sediment microbial communities from Yellowstone Lake, YNP, Wyoming, USA - YL17G09_16 | ecosystem: Environmental > Aquatic > Freshwater > Lake > Sediment | place: USA: Wyoming | collected... | reverse complement strand
CCTTCCTTCAGTTGAAAGAACGACTTGAAAAGGAGGGGCTATTTGACGATCACCGCAAGAGGCCGATTCCGACCCTTCCTCAAAAGATCGGAATCGTCACATCTCCCACTGGGGCCGTCATCCAGGACATGCTCCGCATCATTGGGAGACGATTTGAGAATGTTCACATTCTTCTCTATCCTGTCCGAGTTCAAGGAGAGGGCGCCTCGTCTGAGATCGCTCAGGCGATCACCTATTTCAGCGACGAGAGCGATGTGGACGTGATGATTGTGGGTCGGGGAGGCGGTTCCCTCGAAGATCTGTGGTCTTTTAATGAAGAACCCGTTGCCAGAGCAATCTACCGCTCCAAGATTCCGGTGATCTCAGCCGTAGGCCACGAAACAGACTATACGATCGCAGACTTTGTGGCAGACGTGCGAGCTTCCACTCCCTCTGCCGCGGCAGAACTGGTGGTGAAAGATAAGCGCGAATTAATCCATACGCTCTATCATCTTGTGACACGGCTGGAGAACCAGATAGGAGAGTCTCTTCAAAACTGGCGAACTCATCTTTTCCACCTCCGAAAGAGGTTAGGGGATCCTTCGAAGAGACTGGAGTCCTGCGTTCTCCGAGCGGATGAACTTGAAAACCGCCTCCATACATTGATCCTGTGGAATGTTCAAAGGAAGAGAGAAGCCTTCTCCCATCATCAGAAGACGCTCTTTCTTCAACGTCCCAGACAAAAGATCGAGAAGATGCGGTTATCCGTTTCGCAGATCAGGAGAGACCTGGAACAGAACCTCAGACACTCGCTGGCAATGAAGCGAGGCACTGTGAAAGGCCTGATGGGAAAATTGGACTCCTTGAGCCCCCTGTCGATCCTTCAGAGGGGATACAGCATTACGCGAAAGCTTCCTTCCCTGAGGATTGTACGACGGGCTTCTCAAGTAAAGCAAGGAGACCAGGTGGAGGTCCGGCTCTTTCAAGGGACCCTCGTCTGCGACATCGACAGGACGGAGAACTCTTGACGGTGAGTGGGATAAGGATTTAAGATAGTTGCACACATTGAGGATTCGGGGGTAAGGATGGCAAAGGAGAAGTTCGAAGATGCCTTAAACAAGCTCGAAAAGATCGTTTCCAAACTCGAAGAGGAGGAGATTTCCCTCGAGGAATCTCTCAAGTTTTTCGAAGAAGGAGTTCGACTCTCACGCTTCTGTAACCAGAAACTGGATGAAGTGGAAAAGAAGGTCGAAATTCTTGTCAAGGACAAGGAGGGAGTGCTGAAAATAGAGCCCTTTATTCCGTCGACCAAGGGCAATGAGAGTCTGATTACGAGTGGGGAGGACGAAGCCGAGGAAGAGTGAAGCTACACGCCGTAAGGGCGTGGCTTCCCGGTAAGGTGTTTTTCTGTATTGTGCCCCTTTGGGGCACTAGCCGGCCAGAGGATTCCTTGGAGGAGGAATAAGCCCAGATCGATGGATATTGCAGGTTACCTACGTGAAAAGAAAGAGATCATCGATTCCGCACTCGAACAGTATTTCCCAAAGGATGCGGATTTCCCTTCTTCTTTGCGGCAAGCGATCCGCCACAGCCTTTTCGCCGGAGGCAAGCGGATTCGTCCCATTCTGGCCATCGCGACCTTTGACGCGGCTGGAGGCAAAGGAAATTCAGTCCTTCCGTTTGCCTGCGCGCTAGAAATGATTCACACCTACTCCCTCATTCATGACGATCTCCCCGCCATCGACGATGACGACTTCCGAAGAGGCAAACCCACTTGCCATAAGGTTTTTGGAGAGGCCGTGGCGATTCTGGCTGGTGATGCACTTCTCACAGAGGCCTTCCAGTTAATGACCCATGGCGCGAATTTCCATGGGATCGTTTGTGGCGAAAAGGGAGTTCTCGACGTCGTGAATCGAGTCGCCCAGGCCGCAGGGATTTCAGGAATGGTGGGAGGACAGGTGATCGACATTGAATCCGAAGGAAAAGAGGTCGACCTTGCCACGCTCCAGTACATTCACACGCATAAGACAGGAGCCATGATTCGGGTTTCCGTTCAAGCAGGAGCGAGGTTGGGGGGGGCGGAGCCGGAGGCCTTCAAAGCCTTTACCCGATACGGTGAGAGAATCGGACTCGCCTTTCAGATTGCAGATGATGTTCTGGATGTGGAGGGCCACCCTGAATTGTTGGGAAAAGACGTTGGGAGTGATCAGGAAAAGAAAAAAGCGACCTATCCAGCACTCATGGGGATGGAAGAATCGAAAAAGCGTGCAAGAGAACTAATGGAATTGGCGATTGAGACTTTGACTCCTTTCAACGAGGAGGCCGAACCCCTCAGAGCGATTGCACGGTTTATTGTGGCGAGGGACTATTGATTGATGGACAAGCTCCTAGACCAGATACAAAAATCTTCGGACATCAAGCAACTCAGCCTTGAAGAACTCAATCGGCTCTGTGGCGAGATCCGGGAGGAAATCATCCAGACTGTTTCGCGGTGTGGAGGACACCTAGCATCCAATCTCGGCGTGGTGGAGCTTAGCGTTGCCCTTCATTATGTCTTCGACTTTCCAAAGGACAAACTCGTGTGGGATGTGGGACATCAGAGTTATACCCACAAACTGATCACGGGTAGAAGGGACTCTTTTCACGCCCTTCGGCAATACGAAGGGCTCAGCGGTTTTCCGAAACGAGAAGAGAACCCCTGCGATTTTTTCGATTCCGGCCATAGCGGGACGTCCATCTCTTCTGCCCTCGGAATGGTCGAGGCGCTCCGATTCAAAGGGGACGATGGAAAGGTCATTGCCGTCATCGGAGATGGTTCCATGACCGCAGGCCTCGCTTTTGAGGGACTCAACCAGATGGGACACCTTGAGCGCAACGTCATTGTCGTTCTAAACGACAACGAGATGTCCATCTCACCGAATGTAGGGGCTCTGTCTGCTTACCTGAACCGTCTTATGACAGGAGAGTTTGCCAACCGTTTCAGGGATGAGATGAAAGCGTTTCTCGAAACCCTTCCTGGAATCGGGAAGTCTGTCCTTCGGTTCGCTAAACAGGCGGAAGAGTCCTTCAAGGGCCTCTTCATGCCTGGTCTTCTCTTTGAAGAATTGGGAATGAAGTACATCGGGCCAATCGACGGACATCGCCTCGATTACTTGATTGAGAACCTCCAGAACGTGAAGAAGATGAAAGGGTCCATCCTCCTGCATGTCATTACCCAGAAGGGGAAAGGGTATGTCCCTGCCGAGATGAATCCTGCCCGTTTTCATGGGGTGGGACCTTTCGTCATTGAGACGGGAGAACCGAAGGAGGTCCAGGGAAAGTCTCCTCCCAGTTACACCGAAGTTTTTGGTCAGATGCTCTGCCAGCTCGCTCGGGAAAATAAGAATCTCGTGGCGATTACAGCCGCCATGCAGAGTGGAACAGGCTTGGAAAATTTTTCCCGGGAATTCCCTGACCGTTTCTATGATATCGCGATTGCCGAACAGCATGCCGTGACCTTTGCCGCGGGTCTCGCCTTGGAGGGAATGAGACCTGTGGTGGCCATCTACTCGACCTTTCTGCAGAGAGCCTATGATCAGATTCAGCAGGACGTGTGTCTTCAAAATCTTCCTGTCATCTTTGCCCTTGACCGAGGGGGGATTGTGGGAGAAGACGGTCCAACGCACCACGGGTTGTTCGACTTTGCGTACCTGCGCCATCTTCCCAATCTTGTTGTGATGAGCCCTAAGAACGAAGCCGAACTCCAGGCCATGATGAAGACGGCCATCGAATGCTCGAGCCCCGTGGCCATTCGATACCCGAGAGGAAGGGGAGTGGGCGTTGAACTGACGTCCACCCCTTTAGCCCTTGAGATTGGAAGAGGGGAGGTCTTGAGAGAAGGAAATGATCTTCTTATCCTGGCGATTGGTTCCACGGTTTATCCCGCGATCCATGCCGCAGAGCGACTCGAAAATAATGGCATACATGTGGCCGTCGTCAATGCCCGTTTCTTGAAGCCTCTTGACCGGGAGCTCATCAGCCACTGGGTGTCGAGAACCAAGAAAATCCTCACTGTGGAGGAGAATGTTCTCCAGGGAGGGTTCGGGAGTGCCGTTCTTGAGCTCCTTCAAGAGGAAGGACTTTGGGGGATCGACCTGATCCGTCTGGGCATCCCCGACCGCTTTATCGAACACGGATCGCAATCTCTGCTCAGAGCGAAATATGGGATCGACGAACAAGGCATCTTCCAAACTGCGGTCCAAATGGTTGAAGGACGACTTTCGACCTCTGCCGATCCCGAACAGGCCATGACCTCTGAGGGCAAATGGGTCTCACATCCGAGATAGAATTTTACCCGCACATGAGCCTCCCCCCGTAAAGTAGAGTGGGCTTGATCAACGACGCTCCGGCTCTCATGGGGCCTCGCCTTTGGGAGGTTCTTTGAGAATGAAGCTTCCCGCCTCCCGTTAAGACGGGACAGGCAGGGGCGGGGCTCCCGGGTAATGAAGATATGATTACAGGGTCGGCTTTGGCCGGCAAGTTCCCCTTGACCCCGCTCTCAATGGCGGGGTCAAGGGGAACAATATAAAAGGAAAATACCTTACCGGGAAGCCGCGCCCTTTAGGGGGTGGAGCTTCACTCCACTGCGGGAGTCCGTTACCGCCCTCTCCGCCATCCCGTTAAGACGGGACAGGCGAGGAGGGGCATCCAGTCGACTTGCCTGTGAGGATCAGTCCATGGATGTTGTCATAGCAAAAAAAGAGAGACTCGATAGACTCCTCATTCAGCTCGGGCTCGCGGCGAGTCGAGAAATCGCCAAGGCTCTCATCATGGAAGGCCGGGTGTTGGTGAAAGGGTGTCCTGTGGATAAACCCGGGATTAATGTGGACAGGGGTGCTGAAATCCACATCCGTGGAGAAGAGATTTCTTACGTGAGTCGTGGAGGCAGGAAGTTGGAGGCGGCTCTGGATGCGTTCCGTGTCGATTCAAAAGGACTGATCGTGATGGATGTAGGAGCTTCGACAGGGGGGTTTACAGACTGTGTGCTCCAAAGGGGTGCGAAACGGGTCTATGCCGTTGACGTGGGTTACGGCCAGCTTGCCTGGAAGCTTCAGAAGGACCCACGTGTCATCAGCCTTGAGCGGCGGAATGTGCGCTATCTCAAAAGGGAAGAAATAGGAGAAGAGGCTGATCTCATCCTCATCGACACCTCCTTCATCTCGATTGAAAAATTCCTCTCCCATCTCCTAGGCTTTCTAAAGAGAGGAGGTTTGATCATCAGCTTGATCAAGCCCCAATTTGAGGTGGGAAAAGGGGAGGTGGGAAAGGGGGGAGTGGTGAAGGATCCTAGACTCCATCAGAATGTTCTCGACCGCATTTCCCAATTCTGCACAGGCTTGGGTCTCACCATTCTTGGAATCATCGAGTCACCCCTGCTCGGTCCCAAAGGAAATAAGGAGTTCTTCATTCATTTGAGGAAGGGTGACGTTGCGACGAATAAGGAGCAACTCTTTGTCACGCCGCCGAGAGGGTGAGGCGGCCGGAAGACCGTTGAGTCAGTTGAAGTATGGTAAATCTGGTCCATTGAGTGCCTAAAGGAAGAAACAATGGGGATACCGCGGGAACCGAAGCCCTCTAAGCTTTTTATGAGCCTCATCTACGCCGAGGAGTCATTTTTCAAATTGGGATTACAGGATCTCCTCATGACCTTTGGTGAAACAGATTTTCTGAGCGAGAGATTTTCGTTCAATTTTACTGACTATTATTCCGAGGAGATGGGCCCCATTCTTTTTCGTCGTTTCCTTGCTTTCCCATCTCTGATTCCGCCGTCGTCCTTGCCAGAGATCAAACAGACCACCCACCGTATCGAAGGAAAGTATGTCCACTCACAAGGAAGCCGTCGATTGAACATAGACCCTGGCTACCTCAGTCTGGAACACGTCATTCTTGCCACCACGAAAGGGTATACCCATCGGCCCTATCTCAGAGACGGCATTTATGCCGATCTGACGCTTATCTACCAGAAGGGATCCTACCGAGCTCTGGAATGGACTTATCCCGATTATGGACAACCGAACATCATCGCTTTGTTCAACCATCTGCGCACCACGTACGCTGAAGCTCTCAAAAGGAGGACAGACCATTCATGCTAAAATCCATGACCGGCTTTGGAAGAGGAGAGGGAGAGACGAGCTTGGGGAGGGTATCGGTCGAGAGTCGCTCGGTGAACCACCGGTATTGTGACATCAGTATGAAACTTCCAAGACGACTGGCTGTCTTTGAGTCCCGGATTCGCGAAATCGTGCGATCAGAGGTCTCTAGAGGAAAGATCGATGTTGCTCTCCGATTGGATGCCACGGGAGAAGGGAAAGTTCAGCTCACGGCAGACCTCCCCCTGGCCCAGCAGTACTATCAGGCCCTTGAAACGATCAGAAAGTACCTTAAGCTACGAGATAAAATCACGCTCGGGATGTTAGCTGGAGCAAAAGACCTGATTGCAGGAAAAGAGGAGATGGAAGATGTGGAACCCTACTGGCATGAGATGGAGCCTATCTTGAAACAGGCTCTTAAGGCCATGGACCAGATGAAACGCTCCGAGGGAGAGGTGATTGGAAGAGATATCCAGGCTCGGTTGAAGAAGATTACTCAAGAGACCCATGTCATCCGAGATCAATTCCCATCGCGATTGCGAGGTTATCAAGAACGGTTTCGAGAGAGACTCCTCGGGCTTCTCAGTGGATTCGAGGTTGATCCCTCCCGGTTTCAGCAGGAAATCGCGATTCTCGCTGAAAGAACAGATATCACCGAGGAAATGGTCCGAGCTGAAAGTCATCTGGGTCAATTGGCGAGTCTAATGGTAAAGGGGGAGTCGGCAGGTCGCAAATTGGATTTCCTGCTTCAAGAAATCCATCGGGAAATCAACACGGCAAGTTCAAAGGCCAACGATGCAGAAATCTCTCAGAGAGCGGTGGAGATCAAAAGTGAGTTGGAAAAGGTTCGAGAACAGGTTCAAAATATCGAGTGAACCTCTCCGCCTTGTAGTCGGGGAGGTTCACTTGCGCTTTCCCATGCTCTTCTCTTAAATTTGTATTGTTGACCGGCAAGTGCCCCTTCAGAAGGGGCACAATATAAAGGGAAACACCCTCCCGGGAAGCGCCGCCCTTTAGGGTGGTGAGTTTCAATATCTTTCCCGCATCTGGATTGCGAACATGGGAAAAGGCCAAGGAATCTTGTTCGTCATTTCTGCTCCGTCGGGTGCTGGAAAGACCACCCTCCTCGGAAAGGTCATGGAGCAAGTAGCAGGGCTCTCCTTTTCGGTGTCGCACACAACCCGAGGACCACGATCGGGAGAAAGGGACGGGAAAGACTACCACTTTGTTTCTCTAAGGGCTTTTCAAGAAATGATTGAGAAAGGAGAATTCATAGAATGGGCTGAGGTTTTGGGGAATCGGTATGGAACAGCTCTCCGAAACCTTCAAAAGCTTCATTCCGAGGAAATCGACATTCTCCTCGATATTGACACTCAGGGAGCAAGAAAAATAAAAGAAAAAACAGAGTCGGCCGTTTTCATTTTTCTTCTTCCTCCGTCTCCAGAAACCCTTCGGGAACGGCTCCTCAGCAGAGGACTGGATTCCTCTGAAACGATTGAACGTCGCCTGGCCAATGCCTGGAGGGAAATGAAAGAGGCTGTATGGTACGATTATGTGATCGTGAATCAAGAAGTGGAGGAGGCGGTGGAGCAACTGAAAGCCATCATCTTGGCTGAGCGAAACCGAAAACAGCGAACGTCCATCCTTCAAGAAAAACTGAAACAGTGGGAGGAATCTCATGGCGAGAATCACAGTTGAGGATTGCTTGAAAAATGTCGGAAGCCGGTTCGAGCTGGTCATCCTGGCAGCGAGAAGAGCCAAGATGCTCATGAAGGGGGCAAAACCACTGGTGGAGTCCACCAACCGCCCCATTGTGGTTGCGCTCAGAGAGGTGGCTGCAGGAAAGGTGAAGTTTGACGATGGGAAGGCGGAAGAAACTCTGATCGAATCTTCTGAAACGGAGTCATGAAGCTCGGTGACGATTGTGAGTTCAGACGGTGAGTCGGCACCTTATTCATTTTTGATCTTATCCGCCTACGCAGAAGACCACGGGCTCTGCCCGTGGACGCCGTCGGCCATAGCCTATGGCGTCGGACGATGAATGCGTAACCTGTGCGTCAACCCTGGATGTGCTGAAGCTCGTTGCTTCGGCGGATTTCGCCAGGGGCGTAGGAGGGTATGGTTTATGGGGACCACGCCTGCGTGCCGAAACTCCTATCAAGCAATACACCCAAACAAGGCACTCCGGCGTGCAGGCACGGGCTCTGTCCGTGGGGCTCCATGCAAGCGATGATTGGGAAATCCTTGCATATTGGATAGGGTTAAGAGCGTTCGTCTCTTACAAACCATTAAGTCCCCCGAAAAAGATCAACCGTCAACTTCTTATTCCTTCCTTAAGCGAGAACCCCTTGTTGCTCATCCCGACACCGGGAGACCCTTCGCGATACCAAGCGGGAGGAGGAATGGATCATTTTTAGACGGCTCGCCCCCCAACGCAGAGGGCCAAGCTCTGGAGAGGAGATGAAATGGATTGGAAGATTTTTTTAACCACACTGGGAACCATTTTTCTAGCGGAGATGGGAGATAAGACTCAATTGGCCGCCATTCTAATGACATCAAAAACGGGCCGCCCCCTGGTTGTCTTTGGCGGAGCAGTTCTCGCCTTGTCCCTGGTCACGCTGATTGGAGTTGCCGTGGGAGAAGGACTGATCTCGATCATCCCTCAAGCCATTCTGAAGAAGGGGGCGGCCGTTGCCTTCATCTTGGTTGGCATTTGGATGTTTCTGGGGAAATGATCTTACCTTGTTTTGCCGGATACCTCATGTTATTATTTTTTATCATAATATTGCGTAATGATGTCGATGGCTTTTTTAGCTAAGGAAGAGAAGCTGCCCGCCCACAGGGCGGGGCTTCCGGGAAATGTAGATATGATTACAGGGTCGGCTCTCCTCCCCGCCATCCCGTCAAGACGGGACAGGCAAGGCGGGGCATCCAGCCGACTTGCCCGTGAATCCTGCTCGAATCTTTGTAAACTGAAGGGAAAAGGATTGTGGAACAGAACGGATACCAGAAACAAGTAAGAGAGATCTACAGGTTTATCAGTGACCACTTATATTACAACCGGCCTGACATGGAAGTGAAGGGAGACCATTTCAACTCAGCCATCCTTTTGAGCCTTCTGACGGCTCTCAACAGGGGAAAAGAGTTGATCATCGGAGAACCTGGCCTTGGGAAAACGACCTCTGCAGAATTTGTCTGCACCCTGGTCTACCAGTTTCCCTTGGGCGTCATTTGGGGAAGTGAAGTCTCAGGCCACCCCGAGCAAACCGAAGAAAAAATTATCGGAAGACCGGATCTCGGAAAGCTGAATCGAGGAGAAGAAGACGTTGTCTGGACCAATTTCTCCCAAATCCCGGTGAAGATCGTGGATGAGATCAATCGGCTCCCCGAAACAAAACAGAGTATGATTCTCGACGGAGTCGATCGGGGGAATTGGGAGTACCTCAATGAGATGATCATCAATGAGGAATACTGTCTCTTTGCGACAGCCAACTATCACGACGGGGGAACGAACACGATCATTGCTCCTCTCGTCGATCGATTCGATGTGATGGTGGAGTCACGATATCCAGGAGCAAACCTGGCTTTTCTCGTCGGGAAGAAACGACGGAAAGACGAGATTCTGAGACATCCCAGATACGAGAAGGAGCTGTACCGTGTTCTCAAATCCAAGATCGGCTACGAAAAAAAGATGACTCGGATGGAAGAGGTCTGCAATGCCTTTGGAGGGCACCTTCAGGAAGCCTTGGGAGTGAAACCGCTGCAGAGGAAAGACCGTATCAAAATTCGCGCTGAAATGGAGGCCCTCGGCCTCGATCTGGATGCGAGTGCATTTACACGGATGCTTCTCGCGGAATGTTCGTTCTGTGACCGCTACGGACAGAAGAGGGTCGTCGAGAATTGCGAGGAGGGGTGCCATTACACAGGTTATCTCTGCCACGACATCAAAAATTGCGCTTCGAACCGACTGCCGACGTCCATGACTCAGTATGCTCAGGCGCTGGCTTGGCTTTTGGGAGATTCGGCAGTGGATATTGAGCATATGAAAGCGGTGACCCCGTATGCAGTATCCCACCGGGTTCAGTGGCGAGATGACACCCTCTCCCAGAAGGAACGTTCCCAGAGAGACGATCCCTTCCCAATTTTTCTAGCGAAAGAGGCGGTGAAGGCGGTGTTCCAGCGGTACCGCGAACAGAGCGATTACATCAAGGATGCCTTGGCCATTGGAGCAAAGATCTTTCAGGGAGAGTCTCTGGAACCTTTGGATGGAGATCACCCGCTGTACCGAGAGATCAAGAAAGATGTGGAGGTCAGGCGAAACTAGAGTGAAGCACCCCGCCCTCCCGTTAAGACGGGACAGGCACGGTGGGGCTTCCGGTAATGGTGATATCGTTACAGGGTCGGCTTTTCTCCCCGCTCAAGGCGGGGCATCCAGCCGACTTGCCCGCGATCGCGATGAGACGCAGCTCGCCTCGCACTTGTTCATGAAACAGGTTTTACGAGGTGTCGTCTGAAGAGAGCAGAAAGAGTCTGACGATGAAGGGATCGCCGCAAACGAAGGCAAGAGCATCAAGACTCTCTGAACACCGCAGACCTGCACTTCAAAATCCTTTCCAGGAATTCCAGAGCTACTCTTTTCTCACGAAAAACATCCCGTTAGATCGGATCGTCCAGTCCACGGAGGCCGTGATGGATCAGATCCGTCTGGGATACGAAAAGCTTCTTGAAGAAGAGGCCAAAGAGCTTGTCTGGATGGTGCAATACAACACGATCATCAAGGCCTACGAGGTGGCCGAAAGATACGTGCGGGAGATTGACTATTCAGCAGAGGATATTGAGGATTTTTGCTTTGCTCTAGAGAACACGCAAAAGATCCCTTACCTCATCCCCGGACCTGCAGGGCTCTATATCTCGGCATTATGCAATTATGCGAAGGAGGAGGAGATTGTTTTGAAACTCTCTGAACTCAAGACCGAGATCAATCTCCTTGGGTTTCGCCTGACGAAGGGAAAACGACTGCTGATCGAAGGGGATGGAGGAGACTTCACGGGGATTGGTCTCGAGGGCGGAGATCTCGTCGTAGAAGGAAATGCCAAGAACTGGACTGGAGCCGGGATGAGAAGTGGAAAGATCCTGGTGAAAAAGAACATCGGCCTCCATACCGGAGAATGGATGATGGGAGGGGAGATCCATGTGGGAGGGCGAGTGAGAGGTCTGGGAAACATCGTCGAGGGAAAAGTGTTCGAAAGGGAAAAGATGGTCTTCCCAGGGAAAGTTCGCCATCCTAACATGTATTACTGAACAGGCAAAGGATGAAAGAAAAACAACCCAAAGCCCTTATGGACTCCATTTGGCCTCGAGTGAGGAGAAAACATCTCTTTCCGGAAATTCCTGTTCCGAAGATGGCCGAACCTGTAGAAGGCACTGAAATCGAAGCCGCTCCTAAGGAGGGGGTCGGCCTCGAGATGAAGGGGAAGCAGATGACGATTCACACTGCATTCCTCACGCAGTTGAAAGGGAAGATGTCAGACGAGGATGCCATGGAAGCCCTTCTGGACCACGGGGTCACCCATTACACCTTCTGCCCTTGGGACTTTTACACCTATCTGATGCTCTACGCCGAGTCGAAAAGGATCATGACGGACAAGGATTTGGCAAAACAAGTTGCCAACCACTTCATCGACGTCGTCTCAGACACCCACTGTGTCAAGAAGAAGAAAACCGAGATCCCACAATTGTACCGTCATCTGACAAAAGGGGTCATCGAGGAGACCATGGTCTCTCTCTATCAGGAAATCTGGGGGATGGATCTCGGGTGTCCTCCCTCGGGAAAAAGAAAGAAGGCGAGAGAAGCCGTCATCAGACGATTGACGAGAATTCCGTATCTCGATCGAACACGGTGGCCTGAGAGTATACAGAGGTTTGCGCGTTCCATCAAGCCCCTGCTTCTGGAGCAACAGGAGGAAGAAAAGGGAGGAACTGGGAAGGGCGAGAACAATCCCCTGGGAGAGCATGACCTGAATCACTACTCCCATGAGGAAATCGAACAGGGTCTCAGAGACTATGCTCGCAAATCCATGGCTTTGCCTGAATTCCGGGAGGTGGTCGAGGACCTCGCCGACGAACTGAAAGAGGCAGGCTACAGCATGGAAGGCGGTATGGGACGCGGTCGAGGAAGCCCTCTCGATGCCGATGTCCTTTTCTACATGAAGCTGGCGGAAAGTTACTCGCTTCCTGTCAGGAAGACTATCGTTGAAAAGAGAGGCTCTCTTCATCCCCACTCCCATTCGCCGTGGGAGGTAGGGTCCCCTTATCACGATGTGGATGTGTGGACCAGTTTCGGGAAAATCATGCCTGGGATCACTCAGGTCTGGAAGAAGCGAGAAGGGAAGGGGAGGGGAAAGGTGGAAGGAGTTCCAGATTGCCTCATTGCCGTAGATTCCTCTGGTAGCATGATCAATCCTCGAAAGATCTTGTCGTATGCAGTTCTCGGAGCTGCCTGCGCTGCCGATGCCTATTTGAGAAACGATTCGAGGGTGGCGGTTTACAACTTCAGTGACGCCCCCATGGGAGGCAAAGAGGTCTTGGACTATACGAAGAAGCGCGAAATGATTTATCGTTCTCTCTGTAAATATTTCGGAGGGGGGACCGCCTTAGATCTCGAGGACCTTATTCCCCTGGTTCAAAGCAGGAAGAACCTGGACCTTTTCGTTATCACCGATATGAAAATTACGAACCTGGAAACGCTGATCGGATATTTCGCGCAGATCAATAATCGAATTACGGCTGTTCATATCGGAGAGAACCCGTATTCCTCACGATTTGAGAAGGCTGCGGAGAACAAAAAGAACATCAGTCTCTTTGCGGTGAAGCGGAAAGAAGACATTCCCAACATCGTTCTCGGAAAAATCAAGGAATATTTCCGTGAGACTTTTTGAGAAGTCCTGAGGGTGTTTACAAAGCTTTCAGTTCACCACTTCTCTTCCTCTCCTGGAGAAAAATCCTTGACGACTCCCTCACGGATCAGATAATTTATCCGCCTACGCAGAAGACCACGGGCTCTGCCCGTGGATGAATGCGTGAGCGGTGTCTGTGCTAATCTTGAACCGAAGTATCACTGCTTCGGCGGATTTCGACACTGGCGAATAACCCTCCGAAGCCTTGACGCCTGCGCACCGGAGCGCTTCGGCGCCCAGGGGCGTAGGAGGGTATTCTTTTGGAGGTACCACGGGCTTAGCCCGTGGGGCTCCATAATGGATGGGTATCGGTTCTCAGACTCTGAGGGGATGTTTGGAAAATCTGTGCTGGATACCCGTAGAGGAAATGCATGAATGAGAAAATCCTGAAAGCTCGCTTAACGCAAGAACAGATTGTTCGTAAATACAATCGAATTGCCTCCTTCTATGACCTCTTTGGAATTCTCATGGCCTCCAAGGCGAGGCTGCGCGCTATTGATCTTGCTTCGATTCAGAACGGCGAAAGGATCCTCGAAGTCGCTCTGGGAACGGGTCTCAGCTTTGTGGAGATTTTGAGAAGGAATCCCCTTGGCCAGGTTGAAGGAATCGATGTCTCCATGCGGATGATCGAAAAGACGAAGAAAAGAGTGGCCAGAACCGGCTCGAGAAACTACACCCTTTTTCTCTGTGATTGTCGACACCTACCCTTTGAAGATGCCACCTTTGATATTGTCATCAATCAGTACCTTCTCGATATTCTTCCAGTAGAGGATTTTATCCCCATTTTGTCGGAATTCAAACGGGTCCTTAGGGAGGGGGGAAGAATTGTCTTGGCCAATACGACCAAGGGAGAAAGATGGGTCAACACTATTTACGAGAGGCTCTACAAATTGAAACCTCCCCTTGTTGCGGGCTCAAGAGGAGTTCTTGCTCAGCCTTTTCTTGAAAAAATTGGGTTCAAGAGTGTCCGTCGGGAATTCTTTTCTCAACTCGGTTTTCCGTCAGAGGTTGTCCTCGGAATCAAAGACCGCGACATGCGGTGATGGCAACTTTCTTCCCACCCCCTGTTAAAAAGTAGCCATTCGACATCAAATTACACAACAAAGTGCAGGAAGACTCTTGTCGGAAACTATTTAAATATAACTATATGAAATAACTAATAAAAAGCAAATTTTATCAGCCAGAGGAGGGCTCGACTGATCCCAGCCAGTACACCAAATGGGGGTGAAACAAGGAGGTGATATGGTTTGATATACCGGCCTTTTGTATATAACGCAACCATGAAAAAGAATCAACATACCCCCTGTTTGGCATAAGATTTGCTGTCATACTCAATACTATGAAAAAGTGCATACTTATTGTCTTTCTGTCGATATTTCTGGCTGTCCCTGTGAACGGCGAGGTGTTCAAGTGGACAGACTCGAGAGGGACGGTTCACTTCACCGATGATTTATCCTTGATTCCGGAACAGTATCGCCCTAAGGCTTCAAAAACAGACGCGCCGGCGGAGGACCCAGCATCCATGGGAACCGAGCAACCTCCTATCCAGAAAGCACCTGAAGCCTCCAAGGATAATCTCGGAAGAGGCGAAGAATACTGGAAAGCGAGGGTCCGTGAGTATCAGCAGAGACAGGCTAAAGCGCAAGAGCAATGGGAGGGTCTGAGAACGCAGTACAATGAGCTCACTGAGAAGCACAACGCCTCAAAGAATTCTGTAGAGAGAACCGCCCTTCGAAATGAGCGGGATAAGGTGAAGGCCCAAATGGACCAGTCTAAGACTCGCATCGATGAGGCAAAAAAGATGCTGGAGAAAACGATTCCAGAGGAGGCTGCTCTTTTCAAGGCAAACCCTCAATGGTTGAAGCCTTGAGCTGAATGGCAAATAGATCTGAGAACCTTTTACAGGAATGCTCAACTTTGAACGGAATGGTTCGAAAGTGGCCAGACAGATGCTGGGATTCGACAGCAAGACGGGAAACTGCAAGAATTTGGCATTAAAATTGCTTTGTTAACTAGGAAATTCGGGCTCTTATGAAAAAAATGAAGGCAAACCCTCAGCCCTCCACAGCCGGTAAGATGGGAATCCTGGCTATCGAGAGGAGAAAACATCCTCGTTTTGTAGTCGAGCTTCCTCTCGACTACACCCGAACAGAGGCCACTGATATCGTCGGTGGAATTGTGGCCAATGCCAGTGAAGGGGGATTGCTTGTTTACCTCCCCGAGCGGCTGGACATGGGAACGATACTCCAGATCCAGATTTTCTATGTTAAGGACTTGGAGTTCAATATGCTCAAGGCCATTGCCAAAGTGGTCTGGTCTGACATGGCAGCAAGGGAGAGTTGGGGAGAATATCGCTACGGTCTCCAATTCCTTTCTATCGATGAGCAAGAATTCAGCAAACTGATGATGCTCCTCCGTGAAGTCGGAAAATAATAGACCTCGAAAGAAGGCATTCTGTCAGCCTTCAAGAAATTTGTTTGGCTCTTCTTGGCAGAAAGGCTGCAATGCAACAGCAGAACCAGAGCGAGGAGAACTACCGAGTTCTTCTCATGGGAATCGAAGACGAGACCGAGGAAAGAAAGGAAGTTTTTTGGAGAACTGTTTCTGAACGCTACCATCTTTCCCTCGCTTCGCTTCGAGAGATCATGAACCGCAGCCCGGTCGTTCTCGCGCGCAGTGTTTCCTTGGACGAAGCAAGACATCTTGCTGAGCGTCTTAAGCCCTTGGGAGCTCTGGTTTCCATTGATAGAAAGAACGACATTCCAACCATGAACCTTGAATTCCAAGAGACAGGCTCTGCACTCATCGCCCTTGAAGCTTCGTCCTTACGGAAGACTCAGAGCGAGACCTGGAGCGTGACTGGCCGGGTCAGGAACATTTCGGCAGAAACACTTCACGATGTCTGGGTATTGATCCAGCTCTTCGGGAACCCCGGAGATTTCCTGACGTTCGAAGAAGTCCCTCTCCCCCTCAATCCCCTTCCACCACAGAGTTTCTCTCCCTTCAAGGCGATTTTTGATGGCTCTCTGACAGTGAAGGGTGTTGCCATCGCTTTTAAGAATTCGGGAGGGAGGCCCCTCCCTTCAACCGATCACAGAAAGCCGTTAGCGGATGAAAGCTCAATCCGCGTGGATCTGAAAGAGCCCTGTTCTTCAGTCGTGTCTGCTGAGGAGAATGAGCGAAGGGCAGTTGAAGAACAACCGAGCCCCATAAATCCTGGCGGCGAGCAGGAAAGGGGCGTTGAGGAGTATCCTAGGGATCAGAAGTCATCGGATGGAAGGGTGACAGAGGAAGAGGTCATTTTGTCCAAGATGGATGAACCTAAAGATGAAAGCCCTGCGGAATCGAATGAAGAATACACGGACGTTCCGTTGGCTTCTTCGAGTTCCGCGATCCTTGCCAAGACCGATGTCGAGATGATCGATGTTGTCTTTCCTGAATTGAAGCCTCCTGCCGAATGTTCCGGGGGGAACGGCCAAGAGATCCCCATACCTACTCCAGCTCTCGAAGAGGCAAGTCAGCTCTTGAAAGAGATCACGGAATCCAAGGCACAGGAGATCGAAGAGAAACAAGTCGAAGAAGAAAGCTCATCTCAATTGAAGGAAAGCTTACCCACGTTTCCATACTTTGAGGAATTTCGACGCTCCGTCGAGAGCTACTATAGAACCCATCCCGACCATTTCGTTGAGTGGATGGAGACACAAGAGAGAGAAGAAGGGGTCCAAGGAACGCTGCGTTGTCTTGCCACCATTCTTGTCCACACCCGCTTCGATCAGATGACGAAGCCGGAGAAGGCCCTTGAGAATACTCGCAAGGTGACCCCCCTGGTTCTTCAACCGAACGTTTCCTTCGAAGAGATTCCTGCGCTGGAGGGAACCCGACACTTCTCCGGAGATGATTGGAAACTCCTGTTCCAGAGGGCCTTGCCGAGGATTCAGAGCATCGCCCAAGAGATTGAAGTGAAAAAGCAGTGGAATGCTCGAGCATTGGAGCAGCTGATCCAAATCATTCCACACATGAGCCCCGAGACAAGCCGAAGAGCCGTTCGATGGATTCAACGATTCCGGATCCAAGGGATCGAGGTCGATTTTTCTCAAGCCTCGATCTTGCTCGGAGGAGCCCTGTATCGAGTGGCCGCACGCCTGGGCGTGGTGGATCCTCAGTTTGACTATTACGAGGGCCCCAACTCCATGGGCGACCGGAAGATTCAGGCTTTTGCCCGAACCGCCTTCCCTGAGGACCCACTCAGGGTCGAGGAGCCCATGAATTGGCTCGGAATGGGAACCCCGGAGGATGGAGGAGCTTGTACTCCCACCACTCCTCGTTGCGAGGGTTGCCTCTTCAGCGGTTTTTGTCCAAGGCATTATCTGCATTTGGATCCCTCTGAGAAGGGGATGAGGACCTCAAGATAACAAGATCCACCCCCAGGAGTCTGGAGAAGAGGATGGACACATCATCTGCAAACCATGACAGGAGGAGATATCCCCGATCGCTCATGGATTTGCCCCTCGAGTACCGCGTCATCAATGCTCCCTATGCCCATGGAGGCATTGTGGTGAATGGGAGCGAAGAGGGATTTTTGATCTACTCCGTCAAGGACATGCCGATCGGCACCAAACTAAACCTGGTTGTCATGTTTCCAAAGGGATTCGAGCTGACCAACTTCGAAGTGGTGGCAGAGGTCGTCCGAAAAGACCTTCATTGGGAAGAAGACTGGGAAGGATTTGAATACGGATTGAAGTTTATCCAGATCTTTGAGGAGGACCGAGAAAAACTGAAACAACTTCTAAGCGGCATGTTTCAGACGGGAGAGGCAGCGAATAACGCGTAGGAGATTCTGCCCCTGCGGACCCTGCGGAGCAGGCGAATGCCGAACGAAAAGGTGGGACGATCTGTTTTGTCAAACATTCGCGAAGGATTAAGAAAGATCGAACAGGACGAATCCAAACCTCGGATCGGAATCATTAATTTTGAGAGGAGAAAGCATCCGAGATTCAACGTCGACCTGCCTGTCGAGTACCACCGGGTGGAGTCAACGCTTCGTCAGACGGGCAGGGCCCTTAATGCCAGTGAGGGTGGGCTGTTGATCTACTTTCCAGAACGGATGGAGATCGGTCAGCAGCTTCGCGTGAAGCTCTATTTCTCGGCGGGTTCGGATTTGGAATCGGTGGAGTGCTTCGTCGAAGTCATTTGGGTGGATATTCATTTAGGAGAGTCATGGGGAGATCATCGATCTGGAGTCAAGTTTGTGGACGTTTCATCCGAGGATTTGAACAAGATCAGGAAGTTCCTGAAAAGTCTGTCGCAGGGCTGATCTCTCTATTGACACGTTCGGCCGCACCAAGCCGCGTCTTTGAAGACGGGGTAAAGGAGCGCGGCTCAGGGTCAACCCTGAGCAAGGCCCGGCCTTTAGGCCGGGGAGTCGAAGGGTTGACATTGCGTTGAGGAAAGTCTAAATTAATTGCAGATGTGAAAGGAGGGAGGTTGATGAAGAACATGAAAAAGAGGTTACTTGTGATGCTCACGGTTGTTGTGGTCATCAGCATGGTTTACTCCCTAAGCTGGGCCCAAGTTGCTTGGCGCGATCCTATCCAGGATGAATTTGATACTGCGGACTTGTTCCTGGCCAGGCCCGCCGCAGTAGGGGCTGCGATTATCGGCACCGGCCTGTTCGTGTTGTCGCTGCCTTTTACGATCCCCACGGGAGGGGTGGAAGACGCCGCAGATATGTTCATTGCCAAGCCCTTCCAGTTCGCTTTTGAGCGCCCCTTTCCGGACGACGATATTATTCCGGAGGATATCCTGAGTCGCTATCGGTGATTCTACTCACGGGCAAGTCGGCTGGATGCTCCGCCTTCCTGCTTCTAGGCAGGGGCGGGGAGGAAAGCCGACCCTCTAACTATATTTACATTTCCCGGAAGCCCCGCCCTGTGGGCGGTGAGCTTCGCTACCGGCCAAGAAAATCATTGATCGAAGGAAGACGTTGGGTGTAGAGACCCCCTTGCGCGGAGCAAGGGGGTTTTTTCGTATTGAGCAACTTTTCGCGTTTAATGGATATGATCCTCTTGAGAGACGCAATTCCAAAAAGTGCTTGACATTCCACGCAAAAATCGCTATACATCCGTAGATATTTGACGAGGCTTTTTCTTCGATGACCAATCGGATCCACTGGACACTTCTTCTCAATGCTACCTTTGAACCGCTCATGGTCGTTTCATGGAAGAAGGCAGTGGTCATGGTCATCTTGGACAAAGTGGAGGTGGTCGAGGAATACGGGCGCATCCTCCGAGGAGTCACTTTTGCACTGCGACTTCCTGCCGTGATTCGATTGACTCGGTATGTCAGGAGAAAAACGCCTCTCGTAAAATTCTCACGCCAGAATCTCTACGTTCGAGACAGCGGCCGGTGCCAGTACTGCGGGATTTCCTTTGAACAGAAAGAACTGACCTATGATCATGTCATCCCACGCTCGAAGGGGGGCCAAACGGAATGGACAAATGTGGTCACGTGTTGTACCTCTTGCAATTTGAAAAAAGGAGGAAGGACACCCGAAGAGGCAGGGATGCCTTTAATGAGAAAACCGAGGGTGCCAATATGGATTCCTCTGTTGACCAGAAGTCTTGGCTTGAACGAAACTCCCGACCCATGGAAAGACTACCTCTACTTCAATCTTGATTTGGCCTCTTGACCGGCAAGTGCCCCGTCCCGCCTTCGCGGGAAGGGTGGGGTCCCTGCCTACCGGCAGGCAGGAAGGGGCACACTATAAAAGGAAATTACCTTCCCGGGAAGCGACGCCCTTCAGGGCGTGGAGCTTCACAACCAGCATTTTTATCCGCCTACGCAGAAGACCACGGGCTCTGCCCGTGGATGAATGCGTGAGCGGTGTCTGTGCTAGTCCTGAACCGAGGTATCACTGCTTCGGTGGATTTCGCCGCGGGCGGATAACCCTCCGAAGCCTTGGCGTAGGAGGGTATTATTGTGGAGGTACCACGGGCTAAGCCCGTGGGGCTCCATGCGGTGCGAAACACGCATGGATTTCATAACAAAGGATGACGGATGAAAAAGATTTGGGCCCCCTGGCGAATGACCTATATCCGGGGACAAAAAGAAAGCGGATGTCTTTTCTGTCAGATATCTGGGCAGAAGAGAGATGAAGAAAATCTCATCCTCCATGCAGGAGAATACACGTTCGTTGTGATGAACCGGTTCCCTTACAATAATGGTCACCTCATGGTCGTTCCGCGGCGGCACTGTGCCGATGTGGAGTCTCTCGAGACCCAGGAGATCGAAGAGCTCTTTCATCTTCTGAAGCTATCGATCCGAGTCCTCGCGACAAGCTTGGCTCCTGATGGGTACAACATAGGAATCAATCTCGGAAAGGCCGCTGGAGCCGGCATGGAACACTTACATCTCCATGTCGTTCCTCGCTGGTCAGGAGATAGCAATTTTATGCCCGTCCTGAGTGACACAAAGGTGATTCCAGAGTTCGTGGAAACAACTTATCGAAAGCTTCGTCTCGCTTTCCAAGAGGTCTTGGGGCGCACGGAAGGAGGACACAAAACATGACATGGATGAAGACCCTTTTGTGGATGATGATATTCGTTTTCGCCATCCTGTTTTCCATTCAGAACAAAGATGAGGTCACGCTGCAATTCGGCCTCTACCCGATCCGAAGTGAACAGTGGTTTGCGATTTCTGGAGTTCCTCTCTTTTTGCCCATACTTCTGTCCTTATTCGTCGGTATTTTGATCGGAGGGTTGGGAGATCTCTACAGCCGGTTTCAACTCAAGAGAAATCTCCGCCAGAACCAGAGAACCATTGAAAGACTGGAACAGGAAATCCACGCCTTACGCAAGATCTCTCTTGACCAGCCCTATAAGGAAACCCCGTGACCGGCGCGTGCCCCTCAAGCCCCGCCCTTTTGGGCGGGGTCCCTGCCTACCGGCAGGCAGGAAGGGACACCCTATCAAAGAAACTACCTTTCCGGGAAGCTCCCCCTTCAGGGGGGAGCTTCATTCCTGAGGGAAAGAAACCGGAGACGCTGCACAGGGACAAGTCGGCCGGAGGTCCCCCGTCCCGCGTGAGCGGCACAGCCGGGGAGCTTCACTCCTTGGGTCGCCAGCTGTGACTTAGGACTCACTCCAAAAAAAAATTTTCGCTTGCATTCTTCAATAAATTGTGCTATTTGTAAAACAGTAAAAATCGGCTCTGCTCAAAAAGCGGGCTTTTTCTGGCCCGCTTTTTTGTTAAGAACCTTTTGGCCAAGGGGTGAGAGACCCTAGTGACTCAAGAGATCATGGATCGTGTGAAGGCGGTTGCGGAGTCACTCCTGATCACTGAGGACATGGAGCTCGTGGATATCGAGTATCGAAGAGAGCCACTAGGTTGGGTTCTTCGCCTGTTCATCGACAAAAGGGGAGGGGTCACGCTAGAGGACTGCACACGCGTCAGTCAGGAAATGGGGCGGAGTCTGGATGTCGAGGATTTCATCTCCAACCCCTACCACCTGGAAGTTTCGTCTCCGGGATTGGACCGTCCTCTCAAGAATGAGCGAGACTTCATCAGGTTTTCTGAGCGACGCATCAGGGTTAAAACGATTGATCCGATCGGAAAACAGAAGAGTTTCAAAGGAAAGCTTCGGGCCTGTGTGGAAGGCCGGATTGAAATGGAAACGGAGGGGGGAATCGTCGAGATCCCTCTGTCCAACATTGCCAGAGCGAATTTGGAAGTCGAACTGTAAGGGAGAGAGCATCTATGCCATCCAATCTTAGTTTTATTATTGATCAGGTGGGGAAGGACAAGGGGATTGATCGTAAGATCATCATCGAAGCCCTCGAACAAGCCGTGCTTACGGCCTCTCGAAAGAAGTATGGGCATCAGGGAGACATTGAAGTTCGTTACAATGAGGAAGCAGGCGAAGTGGAATTGTTTCAATTCAAGCAAGTGGTAGAGGAAGTATCAGACCCTGATCTCGAGATCTCCCTTGAAGAAGCAAAAGCGCTCGATAGCGAGGTTGAACCTGGGGATAGCTTAGGCGTGAAACTCAGCACGGATTTCGGTCGAATTGGAGCACAGACCGCCAAACAAGTCATACTCCAAAGAGTGCGTGAAGCGGAACGGGACAACGTTTACAACGAATTTAAGGATCGAAAAGGCGATCTTGTGAGTGCTACAGTCCAACGAATGGAACGAGGAAACGTATATGTGACGATTGGGCGAGCGGAGGCTGTCCTTCAGACCAAGGAGCAGATTCCCGGAGAAGTCTACCGGCAAGGAGACCGGATTCGGGCTTACATTCTCGATGTCCAGAAAAACAGTAAGGGACCACAGGTTTTTCTGTCTCGAACTCATCCAGGCTTCTTGATGAAGCTCTTCGAGCTTGAAGTTCCGGAGATTTCCGAAGGGGTCATTAAGATCGTCAACGCAGCTCGCGAGCCAGGAGAGAGGGCCAAGATTTCTGTCTACAGTTCGGACAGGGATGTGGACCCCGTGGGTGCCTGCGTCGGGATGAGGGGGTCCCGCGTCCAGAGTGTGGTACAGGAGCTCCGCGGAGAGCGGATTGATATCATTCCGTGGGCCCAGGATCCGATTAAATATGTCTGCAACGCTCTCTCACCCGCGAAGATTTCAAGAGTCGAGTATGAGGAAGAGAACCGTCACATGGATGTGGTCGTTGCGGACGACCAACTCTCTCTGGCCATTGGCAAGAGAGGGCAAAATGTGCGGTTGGGATCTAAGCTGACAGGTCTCAAGATTGATATTAAGAGCGAATCAAAGATGGAAAAAATCTCCGCCGAGGTTTTGGAGAAATTCAAAGACCTTCCGGACATTGGAGATGTGGCTAGCCGGGCGCTCTATAACGAGGGTTTTCGATCGGTTCAGGAAATTGCTGAGTCGGATCCAGACGATTTGGCCAAACTCCTCGAGATGAATCGGGAGAAGGCGGCCGAAATTGTTGAAAGGGCCGTCCATCTGAGCAAAACAGGAGAAGCGTCGAAAGAGAAGGAAGAATCTGTTGAAACGAAAGGGGAACCCTCAGGGGCCGCCCAGCCAGGTTCTTCACCGCCTATGGGTCTCACCGAGAGGTCGGTCGACCAGCTTGAAGGCGTTGGAGAGAAGACAGCTCAAGTTTTGAAATCAAACGGCTTTCAAACGGTTCAGGACATTCTGAAATCAGACGTGGAACACCTTTCTTCTCTTCCAGGGATTGGAGTTAAGAAAGCGGAGAAGCTGATTCAAACCGCCCGAGAATATTCCGGAGGAAAGGAGCGTGAGTAAAAAGGGACACATCGCAATCCGGATGTGTGTTGGATGTCGAAAGAGAATGAAAAAGGACGAGATGGCTCGATGGATCTGTGGCCCGGAAGGTGTGATGGTGAGAGGTGGGCGTCAGCCCCGGGGACGGGGATTCTACCTCTGTCCGAATCTGGCATGTCTGAAAGTGGTCCAGAAGAAATGGGGTTCTTTTGTAGATTTGACCGGCAAGAGCCCTGTAGGCCCGCCCTTGAAGGCGGGGTCAAGGGGCACACTATAGAAGGAAACTACCTTACCGAGAAGCCAAGCCCTTTAGGGCGTGAGGCTTCACTCCCTCCACGCAGGGGGTCTCGGAGGGATGAAAGACGGGTGCTTGACGCTCAACGAGCGGGTTTAGAGGAGGAGAGGGAATGGCGAAGATTAAAGTCCTCGATCTGGCAAGAGAAGTAGGGCTAGAGGACGACAAGTTGCTTCAAAAACTCAAGAGGATGGGCGTCAAGGTCAAGGACAAGAAACCTGCCGAGGCCGAAAAGATCGCGGCGACAACCGATGAGAGAATTATTGAGAGGGACGCTGATAAAGAGGTCGTTGAAAAACGCGTTAAGCCCACCATCATCCGAAGAAGAACAAGAAGCCTTGAACCCATAGTTGAAGCTGCTCCTGCGCCATCCATTTCACCTGAAGGTGCACCTCCTGCACCCCTTGTGACAGCCGAACCACCCATGGCAGAGGGGGGTGCACCGAGTGTTGCAACAACAGAGGTAAGGGGCGAATCCGAGCTCAAAGTCAGTAGGAAGAGGGGCCTGAAGGAAGAGGAAGAAAGGAAAGAGGTGCCCGCTGTGCTTTCGACAGAACCCCTAGCAGCAAAACCCTTGACGGCGGAAGCCAGGGGTGAAGAAAAGGTCTTTGCTCCTCCAGGGATTTCCACGGGAGTTGAACCTCCTGTGACGCCACAGCGTGTAGCAGAGAGGGTCGAGGCTAAAACCAAGGCACAACAAACCGTGGCGCCCAAAGAGCTCGCACCCAAGAAGATGGAAGTCAGAATTACTGGTAAAATCCCAATTGTTGACCGGGAAGAACCCCCGGCTGCTGCTAAAAAGAAGCCTTTTGGCAAGAAGAGAAGGATTATCGAAGAACGGGTGCTGAGCCGAGATGGATTGGAAGAAGAAGACCTTTCAGTGAAACCGAAAGAAGGAGAACTCGAACACCGGCCCCTGAGGCCCATGAAGAAAAAGGTAATTATCACCAGGGTCGCGAAGAAGACAGAGGTCACGGTTCCGAAACCCATCAAGAGGATCATCCGAATCGCTGAGGTCATTACTGTGGGAGATCTGGCCAAGAGAATGGGAGTCAAGGGCGGTGAAATCATCAAGAAGCTCATGAACATTGGGGTCATGGCAAACCTCAATCAGATGATCGACGCAGATGTGGCCTCGCTCGTGGCCAACGAGTTTGGCTACGAGGTGGAGAAGACCTCCGTTGAGCGTCAGGATCTCTTCGAAAGAAAAGAAGATTCCCCTGAGCAATTAATACCCAGACCTCCGGTGGTCACGGTCATGGGCCATGTCGACCACGGGAAGACCATGCTCCTTGATGCCATCCGCCAGACAAAGGTGGTGGAGGATGAGGCGGGAGGGATTACACAGCATATTGGGGCCTACAACGTCGCATTGGACCGTGGCCAGGTCGTCTTTATTGACACTCCGGGCCATGAAGCGTTTACTGCGATGCGGGCCAGAGGAGCCCAGGTTACAGACCTCGTCGTTCTGGTCGTGGCTGCTGACGATGGGGTGATGCCCCAAACCAAAGAGGCCATTGACCACGCTCGAGCGGCAAATGTTCCCATGGTCGTTGCCATCAACAAGATTGACAAACCGAATGCAAACCCGGAAAAGGTGAAAAAGGAATTGGCAGACCTCGGGCTCATCCCTGAAAAATGGGGCGGGACCACCCTCTTTGCCGAAGTCTCTGCTAAGCAAAAGATCGGGATTAAAGAGCTGTTGGAACTCATCCTCCTCCAGGCAGAGGTTCTCGAATTGAAGGCGAACCCCGACAAGGCAGCCCGAGGAACAGTGGTCGAAGCCCGACTCGACAAGGGTCGAGGACCCGTTGCGACTGTCCTCGTGCAAGAGGGAACCCTTAAGACAGGAGATGTCTTTATTGCAGGGTCCAACTATGGTCGGGTGAGAGCCGTGTACAATGATAAGGGCGCTAAGATAGAGGCGGCCGGTCCCTCCCTCCCGGTGGAAGTGGTGGGTTTTGTCGACGTCCCCGCGGCAGGTGAAATCTTTATTGTCGCCTCGGACGAAAGGATGGCTAAGCAGATCAGCCTCTATCGTCAGGAGAAGATTCGCGAGAAGGAGCTTTCGAAACTGAGCAAGGTCTCCCTGGAGCAACTCTATGAGCAGATTAGACAAGGCGATGTTAAGGAACTCAATGTAATCATCAAGGCGGACGTCCAAGGGTCCATCGAAGCCATGAAAGAAGCTATCCGAAAAATCTCCGCCGATGCAGTAAAGGTCAACATCCTGCACGATAGCGTGGGGGGGATTACCGAGACGGACGTCAACTTGGCCTCCGCATCGAATGCTGTCATCATTGGATTCAATGTGAGGCCGACGCCTCAGGCTCAATCTCTCGCAGAAGAAGAAAAAGTGGACATCCGAGCCTATTCCGTGATCTATGATGCGACTAACGATATCAAGAAGGCATTGGAAGGCTTGCTCGAACCGACCTACAAAGAACATATCCTGGGGCGAGCCCAGGTACTCGAGCTCTTCAATGTTCGAAAGGTAGGCATGATTGCTGGAAGCCTGGTGATCGACGGAAAGGTCGTTCGCGGGTCCCATGCAAGGCTCTTGCGAGACAATGTCGTGATCTTTGATGGCCGGATCGCTTCTTTGAGGCGTTTTAAGGATGACATGAAGGATTGCAGCCAGGGGTTCGAGTGTGGGATTTGGATTGAGAATTTCAACGATGTCAAACCTGGAGATATTATCGAGTCCTACGAGATGGAAGAGGTTCGACCTCACCTCTCTTAACTTGTGGAGAGGGAGGAAAGAGAGGGGGTTATGGTCGTCGGTGTCTGTCAACTCGATGTCCGCATTCCAGAGAACCATTCTTTGAAAGGAAAGCGCCACGTCCTTCGGAAGCTGATCGACCGGGTACGAAACCGGTTCAATGTCGCCATCTCTGAGGTAGGAGACAATGATCTGTGGCAGAGAGCCCAGATCGGGATCTGCACGGTCAGCAACGACCGAAGACACATCAATTCCAGTTTGGATAAAGTGGTCGACTATATCGAGAACATGTATCTCGTGGAAGTTCTGAGTACGGAAATGGAAATCCTGAGCTTGTAAGGCGATCGACGGGAGATGAAATGAGCGAGGGAAAACGCTCGGACAAAGTGGCTGATCTGATTCGCAAAGAGGTCTCTGCTTTGCTGATGACGAGCGTCAAAGACCCCCGGATCGGCTTTGTCACTGTGACGAGGGTAGCAGTTTCTGACGATTGCCGTCAAGCCAAAGTCTATTTCAGTGTCCTGGGAACGGCTGAGGAGCAGCAAAGGGCCATTCAGGGGCTTGAGAGTGCAACAGGCTTCGTTCGAAAAGAATTGGGTCGAAGGATCAGTCTGCGATACACCCCGGAGATTGTATTTCAGTTCGACCCCTCGATTGAATATGCGATTCACATGGAAGAAGTCTTCCATGAGCTTGAGAAGGAGCGGAGGAAGCGTGAAGACCCAGATTGACGGTGTCCTTGTCGTTGACAAACCTGCTGGCATCACCTCCATGGATGTCGTCCGGACAGTGAAACGACGCTTCACGGTCAAAAAGGCCGGGCACCTGGGGACCCTTGACCCTTTTGCCACGGGAGTCTTGCCCGTGATTCTCAATGAGGCGACGAAACTTGTTCCGTTTCTGGAAGAGGAACGCAAGGAGTACGAAGCCACTCTAAAACTGGGTGAGGAAACGAGTACCGATGACCCCACCGGAGAGATTCTTTCGAGAGGGGCATGGAACGAAGTCACTTCGACAATGATTGAGTGTGCCTTCGAACCCTTTCTGGGGGCCATCGAACAGATGCCCTCCATGTTCTCGGCAATCAAAGTGCAGGGAAAGCCCCTTTATCGATTGGCCAGAAAGGGGCTCGAGGTCGAACGAAAGAAGAGAACGGTGAAAATCTTCAGTCTTCAGATCGAGTTAATCTCTCTTCCTTTGGTGCATTTCAAGGTATCCTGTTCGAAAGGGACCTACATCCGGACGTTAGCACGGGATATCGGCAGGAAAATTGGCTGTGGCAGCCATCTCATCCGTCTCCGGAGACTTCGAAATGGCCCTTTCACACTCGAGCGAGCAGTTTCTTGGGATACATTGAACACGTGCTCCGGTCCCTGGGCTCTCCAGCCTTGGCTCATTGACATGAAGGGAGCCTTGAACCACCTGCCAGAGGTCATGGGTGACGAGGGGCTGGTGAATAAGATTCGATTCGGGCGCGAGATGACGGTTCGCGACCTGCCTTCCGAGGCCCTGCCCATCTTCGGCGAAAGAGAGTGGATTAAGTTGACGTCACCTCGTGATGACTTGGTGGCCATCCTTCGATCAGAGATCCGAGGGATGGATGTCCTTAGCCTTGATCCCGACAGGGTGGCCCTGCGACCTCTCCGGGTATTCCATTTACCCCAGGAGGAGGGAGGGGAACACGGTATTCACTAGCGTGGCCCGGTACTTGGCGTTCAGATTCCAAGAAACGAGGTTATCTTTAAGCGAGGATTCGTTCGAAAAGGAGGATGTTCATGGCACTGGCACAAGAGAAGAAGAGAGAAATCATGGAACAATTCAGGAAACATGAAAAGGATACAGGATCTGCAGAAGTCCAGATCGCTTTGTTAAGTGAGCGCATCACCTATCTCACGGAGCATTTCAAGGCCCATAAGGGAGACCATCATTCGCGGAGAGGTCTTTTGAAACTGGTGGGCCAGAGAAGAAGACTCCTCAACTATCTAATGGCAGAGAAGATGGACCGTTATCGGGCGATCGTGGAGAAGTTAGGTCTGCGAAGGTAGACCTGACGCATGCATTCTCCACGGGTGGGGTTTTAAAAAAAAAGGAGTGACCCAATTTATTATGAGCGAAAAACGACAAGTTGAATTTGGCGGAAGGTCCCTTTCCATTGAGACAGGAAAGGTGGCAAAGCAGGCGAATGGCTCTGTGGTTGTCCAGTATGGAGAGACTGTGGTTTTGGTGACGGCAGTCACAGCGGACAAGAGGAGAGAGGGGCTCGATTTTATTCCTCTGACCGTGAACTATCAAGAAATGACTTATGCCGCCGGCAAGATTCCTGGAGGATTTTTCAAACGCGAGGGGAGGCCCACTGATCGCGAAACACTCATCTCCCGATTCATCGACCGGCCTGTCCGACCGCTCTTGCCGAAGGGCTTTCAGAATGAGACGCAGATTATTGCCACCGTTCTCTCAGCAGACCAAGACAATGATCCAGGTATTCTGGGCATGATCGGAGCATCCGCTGCTTTGACTCTTTCCGGGACTCCTTTCGGAGGTCCGATCGCAGGGGCCAAGGTGGGTCGCATTGATGGCGAGTATGTGCTCAATCCGACCAATGCGGAGTTGGAGTTGAGCGATATCGACCTCTTCGTCGCTGGGAGTGAGGATGCGATCATCATGGTCGAGGGAAGCGCGAAAGAGGTTGGTGAGGTGGAAATCCTTGAGGCGATCCTCTTCGGTCATCAATCCCTCAAGCCCGTCATCGAGATCCAACGGCAGCTCAAGACCCTGTGCAACGTCAAGGAAAGGGCATTTGAACTCAGAAGACCTGAACCAGCGGTTTACGAAAAGATGGAAGCGATGATCCGGCAACCCTTGATCGAGGCTTACCAGATCGCTGAAAAGGGGGGACGCAGGGAACGACTGGAAGAGATCCGGCAATTGACTTTCAAAGAGTTTGGAACCGAAGATGAGGCGTCCCAGAATCTGATGAAAGTGGCTTTCAATGAGATCGATCGCAAGGTGGCACGTAGATTGATTTTGGAGCGAAAGCGGAGGATCGATGGGAGAGGATTCGTAGAAATCCGTCCCATCTCATGCGAGGTCGCTATACTTCCTCGAACCCATGGATCCGCGCTTTTTACGCGGGGTGAAACACAGGTGCTTGCTGTTACAACCTTTGGCACTTCCGAGGATGAACAGAAGATCGATTCTCTCAGCGGAGAGGTCTACAAGTCTTTCATGCTGCACTACAATTTTCCTCCTTTCTGTGTGGGAGAGGTGTCCATGCTGAGGGCTCCCAGCCGCAGAGAGATCGGCCACGGCGCGCTCGCCGAGAGGGCCATTCTGCCCGTGCTCCCTTCCAATGAGGCCTTTCCTTATACGATTCGAGTGGTTTCGGAGGTTCTGGAATCAAATGGATCCTCCTCGATGGCTACGGTGTGTGGGACAACCCTTTCCCTCATGGATGCAGGAGTTCCGATCAAGGCCCCTGTGGGCGGGATTGCCATGGGCCTCATTCTTGAAGGAAATGAAATCGCGGTTCTTTCGGACATCCTGGGCGACGAGGATCATTTTGGGGACATGGATTTCAAGGTCGCTGGAACGGCCGTTGGGGTCACCGCCATTCAAATGGATATCAAGGTCCAAGGGCTTTCAAAGGAAATTCTTGGCAGGGTTCTGGAACAAGCCAGAGAAGGAAGGATCCACATTCTCGGAAAGATGAGGGAGACCATTGCTGAACCTCGGAAGGACCTTTCTCCTCATGCACCACGAATTGTCACGATTAAGGTGAAACAGGAGAAGATCCGGGATATCATTGGTCCAGGGGGGAAGACGATTCGGAGCATCGTGGATCAAACAGGAGTGAAGGTCGACGTGGAGGATTCAGGGATGGTGAAACTCGCTTCCCCGAACTTCGCGTCCATTGAAGCGGCCATTGCCATGATCAAGAAGCTCACTCAGGAAGTTGAGGTGGGGGCTCTCTATATGGGTGAAGTGAGACGAATCCTCGGATTTGGCGCCATTGTAGAGATCTTTCCTGGAACCGACGGTTTGGTCCATATTTCCCAGCTGGCGGAAGGGCGGGTGGGGGCCGTTACCGACATCCTGAAAGAAGGAGACAAGGTCCTCGTGAAGGTGATCGACATCGACCCTCAGGGACGGATCCGCCTCAGCCGAAAGGCCGCCCTGAAGGATTCGGAGAAGAGTCAACCCCGAGAGTGAAGCTCCCTACTCACACCGCGGGGCTTCCGGGTAATGGTGATATGATTGCAGGGTCGGCTTTCCTGCCCCGCCCCTGCAGCAGGAAGGCGGGGCATCCAGCCGACTTGCGCGCAAGAGAATCATACTCGTTCTTGTGAGTTTCGAGATGAATCGGTGTACGAAAACCATGATGAGGCAAGAGTAGAAGAGAGATGAATGATTCGTGGCGCAGGAATGAAACCCGCTATCAAAAAACTGTCATCGACGGGGGGATTCGAGTCATCACCGAGGAGATTCCTTATTTTAAATCGGTCTCGATTGGTGTCTGGGTGCTCACTGGATCGAGAGACGAGCATCCCAATGAAAACGGGATCTCCCATTTCATCGAGCACCTGCTTTTCAAAGGAACCGAACGGCGGACAGCTTTCGAGATTGCACGAGAGATTGACTCGGTGGGGGGTTCTCTGAATGCTTTCACGGGCAGAGAATACACCTGCTTCTATGCCAAGGTCCTTGATAAGAGCATGCCCCTCGGCATTGACCTCCTGTCTGACATTTTCCTGCATCCTCTTCTTGACCCTAAGGATGTGGAAAAAGAACGGATGGTGATCCTCCAGGAGATCAAGATGGTAGAAGATACTCCGGACGACCTGATTCATGATCTTTTCAATCGGGTCTGCTGGGGGAATCACCCCTTGGGGTATCCGATCCTGGGAACCTCAGCCCTGGTCCAATCCTTTACGCGAGATCAAATCCTACGGTTCTACAAAGACAACTACCCACCGAGCCGCGTCATCATCTGTGCAGCAGGAAATCTGCACCATCAGGAAATAGTCGACCGAATCGACGAGGCCTTTCGTCAGACTCATGGATTGCAGAGCCCGCGGGAAAGGAGCAAACCTGAACCCGTGGCCACGACAAATGTCTGGAAGCGCGATTCGGAACAGGTCCATCTATGCCTGGGAGCCAAGGGCCTCCAGTACAACCATTCCCTCCGGTTCTCTTCATACGTGCTTAACTCCATCCTGGGAGGTGGCATGAGTTCCCGACTCTTTCAGGAGATCCGTGAAAACCGTGGTCTCGCTTACTCCGTCTATTCCTACCTTCCAACGTATACCGATGCAGGACTTATGGTTGTCTATGCTGGAACCAGTGAAGAGTCCCTGCAGGAAGTCCTCAATCTTGTTCTCAAGGAGTTCAAGAGCCTGAAGACGGAGCCATTTAAGAACAGAGAAGTGGAGACCTCCAAAGAACAATTGAAAGGGAACCTGTTGCTCAGCCTCGAGAGCTCAGAAAATATGATGACCCGCCTGGCCAGGAATGAAATCTACTTCAACACCTATGTCCCTGTGGAAACAATTCTAAAAGAGATTGAAGAGGTCGACGAAGAGAAGGTTCGCGCTCTCGCGGGTGAACTCTTTGATGGGAATTTTTGTCTAACAGTCCTCGGACCTGTTGATGGAAACGCGATCGACAAACAACTTCTCAAGACCGGATGACGTGACCCGTTCGGCCGCGTCAAGCCCCGTCTTTGAAGACGGGACGAAGGAGCGCGGCTCAGGGTCAACCTTGAGCAAGCCCTGGCCTTTATGCCGGGGAATCGAAGGGTTGGCTTTTTTTAGCAGCTTAACGGATGGACGGTCACGGGCAAGTCGGCGGGATGCCCCGCGGGCAAAAAGCCGACCGTGTAATCGTAACTACATTTCCCGGAAGCCCCGCCCTGTGCCTGTCCCGTCTTAACGGGAGGCGGCGAGCTTCACTCTCAGGTGATCGACGGGCAGACCACGAAGACCATGGAGAGTATCAGAGTCCCCATTAAACGTATAAGAACCGATCGGGCTGTTCTCATGCCTCAGTACATGACTGAAGGGGCATCCGGAATGGACCTCTTCGCGTGTATCGATTCGGACGTCATCCTGCAGCCCGGTGAGAGGAGACTCATCCCAACCGGGGTTGCCGTAGCCATTCCTGAAGGTTTTGAAGGGCAGGTGCGACCTCGGAGCGGTCTTGCCGTTCGTCATGGAATTGGGATCGTCAACTCGCCAGGAACGATCGATTCCGATTATCGAGGGGAGATTGCCGTTCTTCTCATCAATTGGGGAGGTAACTCTTTTACCGTGCGCGATGGAGACCGGATTGCTCAGATGATCATTTGCCGAGTCTCACGGGCTACTTGGCAGGAGATCGATGAACTCCCAGAAACCCAAAGACAGGGAGGAGGGTTTGGCCACACAGGGATTTGAGCACCGTTTGTTGTCAAGATCCGCAGGAAGCAGAGGCCACTTTCTCCTCTGCTTTTTCTTTTCCTTGAGGCGAACCGGCATGAGACTGCCCGGGTCTCATCCATGAGGATCGGTCATGTTGCTCGATCAGTTCCTGCACTACCTCACGGTTGAGAAGGGACTCGCAAAGAAGACCCTTGAAGCCTATAGTCACGACCTGAATCGATTTCTTGACTACCTTCAGGAGAAAAGGATCGAGGACGTTCTGGGGGCGACCAAACTCGACGTAAGGGCCTTTCTGCTAACGTTGAGAGTAAGAAAGCTTTCGAACAAGACGATCGTTCGAAATTTGGTGGCGATTCGTACCTTCTTCAGATTTCTGACTCAGGAAGGAAAACTTGAATCCAATCCAGTGGAGGATTTGGAGTCTCCTCAGCTCGCTAAGACGCTACCCGAAATCCTTTCGCTCCGAGAAGTTGAAGAACTTCTGGAGGCACCGAAGCCTCAAACTCCCCTCGGAATTCGGGACCAGAGCATGCTCGAAATGCTCTATGCGACAGGTATGCGTGTCTCAGAACTGGTCAGCCTTCAGATGAACCAACTGAATCTCGAGGGAGGATATGTTCTGCTTTTCGGGAAGGGTTCAAAAGAGAGGGCTGTCCCCCTCGGAGCCGAGGCGATCAAGAGGGTTAGCGATTACCTCAAAGGTGCACGACAAATGCTTTTAAAAGGGAAGGAGAGCCCTTTCCTGTTTCTTAATCGCTCTGGGCGGAAGATGAGCCGTCAGGTTTTCTGGAAAAAAATCAAGACGTATGGACGGAGAGCAGGCATCCGAAAGAAGATTACCCCTCATCTCCTTCGGCATTCCTTTGCGAGTCATCTGCTCGCCCGGGGGGCAGATTTGCGGTCGGTACAGATGCTGCTCGGACATGCAGACATCTCGACCACACAGATCTACACCCATGTGACAGGAGAGAGGCTGAAACAGGTCCACAAACGCCATCACCCAAGGGGATAGAAAAGGGGAGAAGGGTTCTAGGGGTCTAGGGTTCAAGGGTTCTAGTGAAGAATGGGCCCAGGAAAGAAGGGTTCAAGGGTACAAGGGTTCTAGTGAAAAAGGGCTTTAGAAATAATAACATGCGGAATACTCAAGGATTCCTGCACTGGGCTGCTCGTTTTGGACGTTCACAGTCTTTGAGTTTTCATATCCTTGAACCCTCGAACCCTGGACCCCTGGAACCCTGGAGCATTTGAACCCTGGAAGTTGTTATGGAAGTCATCACCACCCATACCAATGCAGATTTTGACTCGCTGGCTTCGATGTTGGCGGCGAAGAAGCTCTACCCCAATGC
>Ga0315284_10001422_pt1 | contig 34111 bp, 19 predicted proteins | sample YL17G09_16_MG_FD_203696 | JGI IMG/M metagenome (GOLD analysis project Ga0315284, IMG submission 203696) | Sediment microbial communities from Yellowstone Lake, YNP, Wyoming, USA - YL17G09_16 | ecosystem: Environmental > Aquatic > Freshwater > Lake > Sediment | place: USA: Wyoming | collected... | reverse complement strand
GATTGAATCAATCAAGGCTACCTTCGAAGGCGACAAGGAAAAGGCGATGATGGCCGCCGGCGAAGTGGCCCAGCGCATCAAGGACATGCCCAAAGTCGACGATATGGTGCAGGAGATCGTCAAGGAGGCCGAGACCATCCTGAGAAACGTTCCCAAGCTGCTGGCCTAGCCTGTCAGGCCAGGTTGTCCTGATAGAAAAAAGCCGGCGGCCTGTGCCGCCGGCTTCTATTGAAAGACAAGACCGCCATCGTGGCCGGGGATGGCTTGCCTGGGCATCGCGGACCACTTAGAATCCTGTCGTCAGATGTCACGCGGGCAAGACCGCAGGATTCGTCCTCGCAGAGCGCCACATGGCCTTCCTCTCAGATTCGGCGAACAACGCCAAGTGTGGGCCGAACGGCTCGCGGACTTTTAATCCGGGAGTCGAGGGTTCGAATCCATACGGCCCTCCGACTACGTGCCCGAACTCCTGGCCAGCCGTCTGACCGCCGACCGCTCGGCATCCCCGCGCCCCACTGACAGATGTGCTACAATTCGCTGCGTGGGCCAACAGCTCGGCCCGATCTCCCGACGGCTAGCGTCAGTTCGAGAGAACTGACGCTCGAGCAAGAAGCGGAGGACAGATGGCAACTCGAACCCCATCTCCAAAGGCAGTCCGTACCGACAAGATCAAGCGGCTGAGCGAGTGGGAAGCGCTCCAAGAGGCCCATAACGCAATGTTCAAGGTGCAAGAGACCGCGCTCCTGCCCCAGGGCATATCCCTACCGCAGTTGCAGGTGCTGGCCCTCCTGGCCCGCGAGCGGCGGCCGCTCATGATAACAGAGCTTGCCAGGTGGACGGTGAAAGAGCCCAACAGCCTAACCGGCCTGATCGATCGCGTCGAGGCGAAGGGATGGGTCCGCACTCACGGCGACCCCAAGGACCGGCGAAAGAGGCTGGTCGAGTTCACCAAGGAAGGCGTCAAGAAGTTCGAGGGGGCTTTCGCAGTGGCTAACAAGGCCAGCGAGAAGCTCTTCAGCGTTCTCACTCCGGCGGAGACAAAGCAGTTGAAGACCTACTGCCAGAAGGTCGCCGACGCGGCGGCAAGTCTCTCCCGCAAGCCCGGCCTTCGCGCCCAGTAATTGGACGAGCCCCTCCATCCGCCCATCTCAGACCGAGAACACGGCGTGACTGGAGCGTGCCATGCACGCACACTAAGCGTGCATTGTGCGGATAGTCGTTAGCCCGGCAAGAGTCTGACGATCCCAATTGGAGCCATGGGGCCGGGACCCGTCTGAAGGGGCAACCTTTCGGGCGTCGCCACATTTGACATCCCTCTCAGCCTGATGCAAGATTGCTGCGTCCGCGCAAACTTCCGAGAGAACGCGGAAGATGGGCGGGATGGCATGCTGTGCCGTTCGTGCGGCCACGACAATAGTGAGACGGCATCCTTCTGCGACCAATGCGGCGCAGCCTTGGTAGATGTCTGCCCGAACTGCGGGGCGCAGCTTGGGGGCGCAGCTCTCTTCTGCGGCTCCTGTGGCCATCGCATAGTTGAGCCCTCGAAGCGGGCTCCCGCCCCGGATCCCCTTACCTACACACCACCTCACCTGGCCGAGAAGATCCTCCGCGACCGCGCCGCGCTGGAAGGTGAACGCCGCACGGTGACCGTCCTTTTCGCGGACGCCATGGGTTTTACCCCCATCTCCGAGCGCCTGGATGAGGAACAAGTCTATGAACTGATGCAGGGCTGTCTGGCCCGGATGATGGACGCTGTCCACCGCTACGAGGGCACGATTACCCAGTTTACGGGCGACGGCGTCATGGCCCTTTTTGGCGCCCCCATTGCCCACGAGGATGCCGCCCGCCGCGCCGTAGCCGCCGCGCTAGAGATGCAGAAGTCCCTCGACGACCATGCTGCCGAGGTCAAGAAGCGCTACTCCATCGAGTGCCGCTTTCGCGTCGGGCTCAACACTGGTCCCGTTGTCGTCGGCAAGATCTCGGATAGCCTGGATATGGACTACACGGCCCTGGGCGACACCGTGAACTTGGCAGCCCGAATGGAACAGCTAGCCGAGCCCGGCGCGGTCTACCTGAGCGAGAACACCTACCGGGCGGTCCAGGACTACTTCGAGTGCGAGCCGCTGGGGGCGCTAACGGTAAAGGGCAAAGCAGGGCCAGTGGTGGCCTACTGGGCCCTGCGGGAGAGGCCCGTGCGCACCCGCCTCGAGAGGGCAGTCGAGCGCGGCCTCACCCCGTTCATCGGCCGCGACCAGGAGCTGACCGTGCTCAGGGGCTACCTGGAGCAGGCCAAGCGGGGCCAGGGACAGGTGGTGTTCGTCTCGGGCGAGGCCGGTATCGGCAAGTCCCGCCTCCTCCTGGAGTTCCGCCGCTCTATCCTAGACGAGGCGGCCACCTGGCTGGAAGGCCACTGCATCTCCTATGGCAAGAACATCCCCTACCTGCCGATCATCGATATCCTGAAGGGCAACTTCGGCGTGCAGGAGGCGGACAACGACGCCGCCATTATCCGCAAAGTTGACGAGGGCACTGCTCACTGGGACGAAGGGGCCGAGGCGACAGTCCCCTATCTCAAGTACCTGCTGAACGTAGACCCCGGCGACCCGGCTGTGACGGTCATGGACCCCATGGAGCGGCGGGCCGGCGTCTTCGACAGCCTTCGGGCGCTCCTCCCCCAGGAGAGCCGCCGGCGGCCGCTGGTGGTGGTCGTGGAGGACCTGCACTGGGTGGACGAGATGTCAGAGGAAGCGCTGGCGGCGCTGGTGGACGTCGTCGCCTCGGCGCCGGTGCTGTTGGTGCTCACCTATCGGCCCGCCTACGCCCACTCCCTGGGCGAGCGCACCTACTACAGCCGCCTGGCCCTGGGACAGCTGCGGCCGGAGGAGAGCGTGGTCATGGCCGAGGGTGTACTCCAGGTGGCCACGCTGCCCCAGCAGCTCCAGCAGCTCATCACCAGCAAGGCGGAGGGCAACCCCTTCTACGTCGAGGAGGTCACGAAGTCGCTGGTAGAATCCGGCGTCCTTCGCAAGACCAACGGCAGCTACTCGGTGGAACGCGCCCTGGAGCAGATCCGGGTGCCCGACACCATCCAGGAAGTGATCCTCAGCCGCATCGACCGGCTGGAGCGCCAGGCCAAGGAAGCCATCCAGCTCGCCTCCGTCATCGGCCGCGAGTTCACGGTGCGGCTGCTGAATCGCATCTCGCACATCGAGGCGAAGATGGACGAGCTGCTGGCCGAGCTCAAATCGCTGGAGCTGATTTACGAGAAGGCCTACTTCCCCGAGCTGTCCTACATGTTCAAGCACGCCCTGACCCATGATGTAGCCTACTCCACCCTGCTCGTGGAGCGGCGCAGAGCCCTGCACCGCGTCGTGGCGGCCGCCATCGAGGAGCTGTACGCCGACCGACTGCCTGAGCACTACGAGGCGTTGGCCCACCACTACTACCAGGGCCAGCAGTGGCAGAAGGCCCTGGACTACCTGGTGAAGGCCGGCGACAAGGCCACCGCTGCCTACGCCAACCAGGACGCGCTAGAGTACTACGCCCGCGCCCTAGAAGTGTGCGAGAGGCTGGGAGAGTCAGCCCTGGCGACAGCCATCTTCGTGGCCCGGAGCCGGGGGGTGGTGGACTACACCGTCGGGGACTTCCACGCCTATGCCGCCGACTCCGACCGGATGGCGGTGGCCGCCCGCAGCCTGGGCGACCGGCGTCTGGAGGGGATGGCTCTCGCCCGACGCGGTACCGCCGAGTTCTGGGACCACGACTTCGAGACAGCGGAGGGAACGTTAAAGGCCGCTCTGGCGATTGGCGATGAGGGTTTCAACGACGTTCGCTTCGTCGCGAGTTCCGAGCTCGCCTCGATGTACGTGGTTATCAACCGCCACGCTGAGGCCGAACCCCTCACGCGGACGGCGGAGGACCTGGCACCGAAGGTTGGTGATCGCCTCACTGAGGCTTGGTGGGGCGTGTCCGGCAGCTTGGGGTCCATCTGGGCTGGCCGCTTCAATGAAGCCCTCGAGGTCCTCGAGCGCTGGCGCGGCGCCGCCGAAAAAGGCCGTCAGATCACCACGCTCCTGTGGCACCGGTGGGAAGAGGCCCTCGCCCGTGGGGGCAGGGGAGAGTACCAGCAGGCCCTTGTCCTTCTCACGGACGTGCTCGCGATTTGCACCCGCGTGGGCGATCTCCATACGCGGGCGCGCAACCTGAACACCATTGGCTGGCTCTACGGCGAGCTTCAGGATCACCAGCAGGCGATGGAGTGGAACACTCGGGGGGTCGAGGCGGCAGTGGAGGCAAACCTCCCTGACCCTGAGGTCGAGAGCAACGCCCGCCTGAACCTGGGAGACGACCTGCTGGCCCTGGGCCGCCCCGATGAGGCTGAGGAGCAGTTCCAGAAGGTCGAGCAAGTGGTGCGAAACCCACGGCCCCAGGACCGCTGGATGCTCTGGCGCTACTCCCAGCGCCTGTTCCACAGCTACGGCGAGCTGTGGCTGGTCAGGGGCGATCATGGCAGAGCCCTTGCCTACGCCGACGAGTGCCTGGCCCTGGCGGAACAGAGCGACAGCAGGAAGAACATCGTCAAGGGCTGCCGCCTGCGGGGGCAGGTCCTCCTGCCCCAGGGCAAGCTGGCGGAGGCGGAGAAGGAGCTCGCCGCGGCCCTAGAGATCGCCCAGCAGGTCGGCAACCCGCCCCAACTATGGAAGACTCAGGCCGCCCTGGGAGACCTGCGAAAGGCCCAGGGGAGGCCCGAGGACGCGCGCCAAGCCTATCGCGATGCCCTAGCCGTCATTCAGGGGGTGGCTGCAGGGCTCAGCGACGAATCGCTCAGAGACACATTCCTCAACTCGGAGCACGTGCAGGGCATCCGACTCGCGGCAGAGATCCGCCCGGAATAATGGTTGTGGCGGGACCTCACCTCCCCCAACCTTCGTTTCCCGACGTCTGCGGTCACTCCCAAGGCCCTCTGCCTCGGAGTCAGATGCTCTGCCGTTTCCGGTCTGCGAGGCATCACCATCCGGACTTGGTGTCTGGTCTGCTTGAGCCTTGTCGGGTAACAGGAGATGGCCTAGTCAAGGGAGAGGAAGTCTCGGAGCTCGCGGACACACTCATAGACGTCCTGGGCAATTCCGTCGGACCAGAATTCGATGAACTCATACCCCCGAACATCTCCCGTTCAGGCATGCGGTCCGCCGTCTTCTCGCAACATAAATCCTAGTAAGGGATTGACAACTCAACTCTAGGCAGTTACACTCATGCCTCTCCTGCCACCATCCCCGCTTGCGAAGCGGCACTGGCTCTGCAATCCGTCGGACGCACACTTCATAGGAGGTGAAGGAATGTCTCGACGTCTACGGGCAACCCTCACCCTCGCGACAGGCATCGTACTGACGGCATCTCTCGTGCTCGTGCTGTCTGGCTCCGGCAGACGGACCGATGTGGCCAGAGGCGCCGACGGACCCCCGAACTTGTTCATGGACCAGGCGTCCTACAGTGCGGTCGTCGGCGACACCTTCCACGTTCTAATCGACGTCACCGGCCTCGGCGTCGCCAACTGCTCCCACTATCAATTCGGGTTCACCTACGACAACACGCTCGTTAACATCGTCGCGTCCACACCAGACCTCGACACCGGCTGCGTCGCCGGGCTCTACGTACGGGGTTTCGAATGGTACTACGGCGATCCACTCTACGGAGCAGGCGTTGACTGTGGCCAACCCGGCATGGGTGATCCCGCTTCGCCTCCCTTCACCGACCCTCAGCAGGTCGTTGATTTCACGTTCCAGTGCTTGAAGGACGGCGACGGGTCCCTCGGCTTTGGTGATATCGTTCTCGAAGACGCCGCGCACAACGTCACATACGTGACCAACACGTCCGCGGACGTGGACTGCACCGGCACCGCCTTGCCGACCCCTACGCCCACGGAGACGCCGACTAACACCTACACACCCACCGCCACGGCGACACCCTGCGACGGGCCGTGCCCAACGGAGACCCCAACGCCCACGCCCACGCCCACCGCGACACCCTGCCTGGTCGACGGCCAACCATGCCCGCCGACGTCTACGCCCACGGAGACGCCGACTAACACCTGCACGCCCACCGCTACGGCGACACCCTGCGACGGGCCGTGCCCAACGGAGACCCCAACGCCCACGCCCACGCCCACCGCGACACCCTGCCTGGTCGACGGCCAGCCCTGTCCACCTTCGCCCACACCCACCGTTACTCCTACGTGGACAGCGACAACGACACCCTGGTGCGGCGGCCCAGGCCAGCCCTCTTGCCCAACAGTCACCCCCATTAAGACATTCGTGCCGACGAGCACGCCGACAATCACGCCGCTGCCCGCAGAATGTGACATCGCCGCTCAAGGGATTGTGGCCAACCCGCCGGCGCTCAATCTGAGGGTCTGGGACCCGCCGGCCGTCGTCGATGTCTCATTGACGTGGAAGAACCTAGGCGCCGTAACACCGGGCATCCCGGCCGCGACCTGCTCTTTCGCGTCCGCCATCGGAGCCGACATCTTTGTCTCAGACCCCCCGCTCGTGATGGTCGCTGTTGACCCGACAAAACTCGGCGTCCGCGTGGTGCCGGTCGGGAATTCCATCCCGCCGTTCGGTGACGTCTGCCTCGCATGCACGTCCACGCAAGGGACCAAGTCCATCGGCGATTGCCTGGACCCGACGAAGGGCGCCAAGGGACCGTTTGACCCTGCGCCTGTCCCAGCACCACAGGACTGGACGTACCAGCCGGTGCGGTGCGACGAGGCAAGCTGGAATCCTCCGTTCCCGTTCTCGATGACCACTATCCCTGATGGTGGCTGCAGGGACGACGTCGACAACAACACCCCGCCGGACGGTCTGTATGACTGGGCCGGCTACTCCACAGCGCCCGATCCCAACTGCAGAGACGTCCAGGCCGTGGGCCTGATTCCCGCCGCACGCCAGGTGCTCGCGCCGGACGCGACCACTTTGAGGTCGCGCCAGGTAGAGGTTGAGTGCCGGGATGTCGGCGTCTTCCCGCTCCTGCTCTGGGGCGGCCACGCCCAGGCCACCGACATGTATACGGGTGGTTCAAATCTGGGAGCGATCGACCCGAACGGGACGAACAACAGCAGCCTAACTGTCATCACGGTTACATGCGCGGAGAACCCCGACGGGACGCCAACGCCTACGCCGACCCCCACGCCAACCGTCACATTCACACCCACGCCCTGCGGTCCGGAAACGTGCACACCGACGCCCACACCCACATTCACACCCACGCCCTGCGGTCCGGAAACGTGCACACCGACGCCCACGCCCACCGTCACGACAACATTCACACCCACGCCCTGCGGTCCGGAAACGTGCACGCCGACGCCCACACCCACATTCACACCCACGCCCTGCGGTCCGGAAACGTGCACACCGACGCCCACGCCCACCATCACGACAACACCGACTGCCACGCCAACACCGGACCCGGCACAGGTTCACCTGGAGATTGACGCCGACGCGACCAACGGCTCCGGCCCCTGCAACCCCGTCGATGACACGGCAGACGTAGGTGGCGTGTACCAAGTGGCAGTCTGCCTGACGAGCTCAAGCAGGGCTGTGGCTTGGTTCGATGTCATTGTCCAGTTCGACAACGATCTCAACTCCTGCTCCAATACCGGCCAGACCGGTAGGGCGCTCAATGCCAACCCTGACTTCGTCGGGCAGGGAACCGGCTTCGACTGCAGCCTCAGTGGTCTAAAGTTCCCGTACTGCGACATCAACAACAACGAAAACCCCCCTGTGACGACGTCTGAGGCCTTCATAACCTGCGGCACCGTCTGGAACCCGGGGACTCTCACCGGACCCGAGCCCATTGCCATCATCACCTTGACGGCAGAGGCTGACGGCGTCGACGACCTGACGTTTGGCTCGGCGAGTCTCTGGGACTTTGACTCTAATGAAATTCTCACCTGCCCCAGCGACAGATGCTACGGCGCCACCGTGAACGTCCACGGCTGGACGCCTACACCGACCTCCACGCCGACTCCGACGCCGCTGCCACCGGAGTGTGACATCGCAGCACAGGGGATAGCGGCCAACCCGCCGGCGCTCAGCCTGGAAGTCGGGGAACGGCCGGCCGTCGTTGACCTTTCGTCAACCTGGAAGAACCTCGGCGCCGTAACACAGGGCGTCCCTGCCGCGACCTGCAACTTCTGGTCCACCATCGGAGCCGAGACCTTTGTGTCGAATCCCCCACTCGTGACGGTCGCTGTTGACCCCACGAAGCTTGGCGTTCGCGTGGTGCCGGTCGGGAATCCCGTGCCGCCGTACGGCGACGTTTGCCTCACGTGCATGGCCACCCAAGGGACCAAGTCCATCGGCGACTGCCTGGACCCGACGAAGGGCGCCAAGGGACCTTTTGACCAGCCGCCGCAGCAGCCGTCTCAATGGACGTACCAGCCGGTACGGTGCGACGAGGGAAGCTGGGAGTGGAGTCTCCCGCTCTCGCGGACCCTTATGCCTGACGGTGGTTGCAGGGACGGCGTCGACAACAACGACCCGGCGGACGGTCTGTATGACTGGGCCGGCTACTCTCCGGCACCCGACCCGAACTGCGTCTCCGTCCAGGCCGTAGTGCTCATTCCCGCCCTGAAAACAATACTGGCTCCCGGCGCGACTGCCGTGAAGACGCGACAGGTCGAGGTCGAGTGCCGGGATGTCGGCGTCTTCCCGCTATTCGTCTTCGGCGGCAACTCCCAGGCGAGTGACAGCGCTACTGTCTGCCCGAACTGCCCGCAGCACCTGGGAGCGACCGACCCGAACGGAGCAAACAACAGCAGTGGAATTGTGATCACAGTCGACTGCACTGGTCCTGGGGTTGACTCCGACAACGATGGCCTCAGCGATACCAGGGAGATGGGGGTCTACCACACTGATCCCTACGATGCGGACACCGACAATGACGGCCTGAACGATGGCGACGAGGTATCTCGGCACACCGACCCGCTGGACCCAGATACCGACAATGACGGCCTGAACGATGGCGACGAGGTCTCGCGGGGCACCAACCCCCTGAACGCGGATACCGACGGTGATGGTCTCGATGACAACAGCGAGGTCTCCCTGGGTACCAGCCCCGTCAATCCGGACACCGATAACGACGGCCTGAACGATGGCGATGAGGTTTCCCTGGGCAGTGACGCCCTGAACCCCGACAGCGACGACGACTCGGTGCTCGATGGAAGTGATAACTGTCTCCTCCTGGCCAACGTCGACCAGACGAACACCGACGGCGACCGCCTGGGCGATCTCTGCGATCCCGACGACGACAACGACGGCCTCAGCGACAGCGACGAGACGTCGGTCCACGGCACAAACCCGCTCAACCCCGATAGCGACGGGGACGGTCTGAACGACGGCTTCGAGGTGAGCATCGGAACGAGCCCTGTGCTGGCAGACACCGACGGCGATGGCTTCTCCGACCGCACGGAGCGCAACCTGGGCTCGGACCCGCTAGATAACGCAAGCCGGCCTGAGCACAACGACAACCCGGGCTCCTGCTGGGACATGCTCGACAATGATTTGGATGGCCTGATAGATGATTCTGACCCCGGCTGCGTCGGGGGATCGCCGCCGCCGGATGTCGAGATCGATACGGGGGTTTCCTGGACGATGCCGGACGGGACAGCGGCCGGCATTCGCGGGTGGCCCACCACGGTGACGAAGGCCATTACGGCCGTCAGCGTGGAGATAACCATCGCCCAGGTGGACGGCGTACCGCCGGTCCTCGGGGGCCTGATGACCGACACCTCCGGCGGCGCCGGGACGGCCTGGGAGTTCAACTACACGCCTCCCTATTCGTGGCCGCGTCAGTCGATGAGCAGCATCAAGATGTGTCTCGACACCGACGGCGACGGGCTGCACGATGACGGCTGTCAGGTCGCGGGCGTCTTTCTCATAGACCCCAGCGGCGTCGTCTCAGACGGCGATACAGGGACGCCCATCTCAGGCGCCACCGTCACCCTCGAGCGCCTCAACCCGGCGCAGTCGGCCTACCAGGCGATGGCTATGCCCCTCGACGGCGGCATGTTCTCGCCGGAGCTCAACCCACAACCGACGGGCGAGGACGGCCGCTATGCCTGGGACGTAGTCCCGGGAGAGTACCGGGTGCAGGTGCAGAAGGCGGGCTGCGACGACGCGACGAGTCGCTCGGTCACGGTGCCTCCGCCTGCCACGGACCTCGACGTCGGGCTTACCTGTCCGGACACGGATGCGGACGGACTGAAGGACTACCAAGAGATCGAGCTCGGCACCAGTCCCTCCAACCCTGACACCGACTACGATGGATCCGAAGACTATCACGAGGTGCAAATCGGCACCGACCCCAAAGACCCAGACACGGACAAGGACAACGCGCTGGACGGCCTCGACAACTGTCCTCTCATCTCCAACCCTGACCAGGCGAACGGCGACGGCGGTCGCAGGCCCAACGGGCTCCGGATTCCGAACGAGTGGGCGAGCAACCCGACGCAGGACAAGATGGGCGACGCCTGCGATCCCGACGACGACAACGACGCGCTGCCCGATGTCCTGGAGTTCGACGACCACTGCCCGTACAGGCTGGTAGCAGACAGCGACGGGGACAAGTTCCTAGACGGCTATGAGGTCGCGAACGGGTATGACCCCTGTGACCCCGTCAGCAAGCCGACGCGGGTAGGAGGATCGGACAGTGATGGAGACGGTTTGCTGGACGGGTGGGAACGCAGCGCCTACAACTCCTGTGCGTTTGGCGGGGATACGATGCCCGGTTGGGCGACCTGCGTCGTCCCGCAGGATAGCGATGGAGATGGCTGCTCTGACATTCTAGAGGTGCTTGATCTCAACGGCGACCGCAGAATCAACTCCCTTGATATTGGCCTCCTTAACAAGCGCTTTGCCGGCAAGATCCTCGCCGACGACCCAGTCTCGGAGAGAATCTTCGACGTCAACAAGGATGGGTCAGTAAGTAGCGCCGACACGGGCCTGATGAACAAGAAGAACTGCTTGACGAAGCCGGGCCAGCTTGGCTGCCCCGTGTGCCCGCCGGAGTGACCGCACACTAATCGTCCATCGTGTGCTTCCAACGACGATCTAACCGGATTGTTCTTGACCCCGGACTCAAGGCATAGTATGGTCCCCGGAAGCGGTGTAAGTAAGGGTCAACGGCGCAGGAGGAGCAGATTCCCGTGGCATTCGGCCATATGAGACGGTGTGCACGCGGGGCGTCCTGGTTGTTGCTCGTGATGGCGACCGCGATGTGTGCATGCTCAGGCGGCGGTGCACCCTCGCCGTCGCCGCAGGTGGAAAGCACGAGTTCGCAAGACGCGTCGACGATCGCAGCCGACGCCTACGTGTGGGGCCTGCCGCTGGTGGTGACGATGCGTACGATGCAGACGCTCGCGCCGGCCATCGGCGTGAACCACCTCTACGCACAGCAGCAACTGTCCGATGCTACAAGCCGAAGCGTCGTCGCACCCAACGTCGACACGCTGTACGACGTCACGGTGCTCGACCTGCGCAGCGGTCCTGTTGTGTTGACTGTGCCGGAGATCCACGACCGCTACTACAGCTTCCAGTTCCTGGACATGTATACGGAAGCCTTCGCGTATGTTGGCACCCGCGCCACCGGGGGCGCGGCCGGGTCCTGGGTGATCGCGCCGCCGGGTTGGGACGGGGCCTTGCCGCCTGCGGACCGTTTGATCAGCGCCCCGACTCCATTAGTGTTCCTCTTGGGCCGGTTCCTCGTGTTGAGCGCCGACGATCTGCCCACGGCGCGCGCTGTCATGGCCCAGGTACGCCTTGAACCGCCAGTGCCCCCGTCTGGTGAGCCCGGAGCTGCTGCGTCCCCGCTCGGCGCTCCTCCAGGCACCCCACAGAGCATTGCGGACGCCGGTGCGGCCTTCTTCGACGAATTGGGCGATGTGCTGGCAATCAGCCCGCCGGCGAGCGAAGCGGACCGTGCGGCGCTGGCGCGGTTCGCAGCGATCGGCATCGGCCCCGGCCGCCACCCCGCAGCCGATGCGACCCCAGACTTGCGTGCCGCACTCGCCAAGGGTGTCGCCGACGGGGCGGCGCGTGTCAAACAGGAACTCACCTCGTCGACAGACAGCGTCAACGGCTGGGAAAGCCATCAGCATCTCGGACAGTATGGCGACGACTTTCTCCTGCGTGCTGCCATCGCCCAAGCGGGCTGGGGCGCGAACGTCCCGGAGGAAGCGGTCTACGTGACGTCGACACAAGACGCCAACGGAGAGGACTACTCGGGTGCCCGCAGCTACGTCTTGCACTTCGCTGCGGATGAACTGCCGCCCGCGAAAGCGTTCTGGTCTCTCACCCTCTACGGACCCGACATGTTTTTCGTCGAGAATCCCGCCAAACGCTACGCAATCGGCGACCGCACCCCCGGCCTGCAATTCAATCCTGACGGGTCGCTTGACCTCTACCTGCAGCAGAACCCGCCACCGGGACATGAATCGAACTGGTTGCCCGCTCTTGCGGGAGGCTTCGCGCTCATGATGCGCGTCTACCTTCCCGAGCCCACCGTCCTCGACGGCACGTACCGGCTTCCCGCTGTCACACCCAATTAGCTGTATCGTGCCCAAGATCTTGTTGAACTAGAACTCGAGAGGGTTTCTTGTCGTCGCCGATTTGCCAGAGCGGGGACCGAGTCCCTGGAGGAGAAGGCGAATTATCGTCGTCGACCGACCCACCAGTGTGGAGGCAGAATGTGTTCCGAGGATCGGCACGAAAGCCCGTTAGGACAAGCGATCTGCGGCTTTCTGAAGATGCCGATCTATACTAGTCACCGAAGGTTGGCTGTTTCATGAGATTCGCAGGTTGAGTCTGATTGAGTGGCAGATTCGAGTGGAGGGAGAAAGACCCCGATCCAGACACCATGGGAAGATGGTGCTCGGAGGGATTGAAGAGCCTGGCTACAATTCTCGCCACGGTCCAGGAGCGCGCCATACCCCCCGGAGTGGCTCCCCAGCCGCAAGGGCCTTCGTAATCGGAGTCAAGAAGGTCGCGATGCCGACAACTAGCTCTGGAAACTCAGTAGGGGTTTCCGTGAGTTGATTCCTCCGGAGGAATGCGCGCCACAGGCCGATCTTGTCGGGGTCTTCAGCAAAGCTAGACGTGAAAGCAATGGGGGTAGGCGGAATCTCAGTGCCGCGCTGAGAGAAAGTGGCCTCTACGGCTCTGCCGACGGTCTGCCCATCGAAGTCGAACTGGCGGCACAAGAGCCAGATATCGAAGAAGTCCTTAACCCGACTGTTCACCGCCCCGAATCTGACCATCGTCTCCAGCTTCTCGGCGATAGCGCTCTCTTTGCTGTAGCCAAGAAGCCGAGGAGCCGGGAGATCGAGGATAGGCGTCCATTCTGTCATCTCCGCTGGCGGGATTACCACGTCACCAAACCCGACATCCACGCGAACCAGAACCCGTGCGGTCCCCAGACTGGCCTGAATTCGCACTCGCACGCCTTCATAGTCCGCAGCTTCAGTAATGCGTTCGCCTCTGACCGTTGACGGGTCGAAGGCGATCCCATCTGGTTCCACTTCTTGAACGCAGACCTCTCGTACAACTGCGATGACGGCTTCAACGTCGTTGCTCGTCCTACCGAGAAGATCGATATCCATCGTCGAACGCCAACGAGGCGCGTTCCATACCGACAACATCAGCGCGCCCTTCAGCACGAATCTATCCGCGTAGACCGATTTCGATAAGCGATAGAGAAATCGCTCCATGGCGAAATACTGGAGCAGTTCGTTGAAGGTGCGATTGGTCTCGCGGGCGCGATTCAGCAGGAGTCGGTGAACGGAGGCTGCGTTCCTTCCAGCGTGTCGCCCGGTCAAAGCACTGCCTCCAGATAGGGCTTGATGACCTCTTCCACTCGACAGATGCGCGCAAAGCGCATGATGTCATCAATCTTCACCCGCCCTCGAGCTCGGTAGAGTCTGAGCGCTTCGACAGCCGTATCGAGCCCTATCTTCTTGCGGAACTTGAAGCAGTCGGCTAGCGTCTTCTCCGGGCTGTAGATGCGAACTGGCACTCCGTCGACGTTGTGGACCACGATCCCCTCAGTAGCCGACGGCTCGCTGAACCAGAACACCCGAAGCGGTGGGTATGTCAGTCTCGGTGTTTCCGCCCCTCGTCTAAGTGCGAGGTATACTTCGTGGGGTATCTGCGTCGTTATCTCATGATATGCGAGAGCGGAGACAAGGCAGATCACACCCTGGGGTACCTTGGCCGCCACCGTCACAAGATCAGGGTTGCCGAGAGGCGGCATTCCCGCGAGGCGATAGAGGCCGCGGCTGAGGCGCTCCACTGCCCCGGTGCTTCTCATCGCGTACAGAGTTCGTGGGTGAATGCCAATACGAATGGCTGCGCTAGTCCGCAGCAGACCACCGTGCTGGCGGAAGAGCTGCTTGGCTCGTTCGGTCTGAGATTGAGACTGTTTCTTCATCCGTCCCTCTCGTAGGGATACTATTACATGCACTTGTCACCAACTGTAGGTAATACTATCCGCTTGTGGTGGCTTTGTCAAGTCTACGTCTGTAGGCGGCTCGCACCCTCCCCCGCAGATTAAGTGGCAAGACAGCAGATGACACTAAGTGTGGATGGTGATGCCTGGCCATCTAATCCTGTCATCGTGATCGGACCTGTCGTTACCCATCTCGGGAGTCCATAGCCTGCCGACATGCTCGTGAGGGATCCTGTAGCTTGACAAGCGGGGGTACGTTTGGCGTAATCTGAGCCCACAATCGATTCTTTTCCGGAGATACTCGTGCCTAGCATTTTTGATTTGACTGCCGGGTCAGTAGTCGACGGCCTCTCCGCGTCCGGGCCGGTGACGGTCGTCAGCGTTCGGATGAACGGCACGAACGCGGCAACGATCGTCTTCCGCGACGAATCGACCGGCCGGGTCGATCAGAAGCTGATATTTCGATCCGACGAGCACAAGCTCACGATAGTCGAACCCGGTCGACACTGGGCGTTCGATGGGGACGGCGGGCTCTTCCGCCTGGTGGCCGAGGCCCACAGGATAAGGCTGGCCTATCTCTTCGATCCTCTCCTCGCCGTACACATCTCGAATGTGGAGCCCCTGCCGCATCAGATCGCGGCTGTCTACGAGGAGATGCTACGCCGTCAGCCACTCCGGTACCTTCTGGCCGATGACCCGGGCGCCGGCAAGACCATCATGGCTGGCCTCTTCATCCAGGAACTGATCCTGCGCGGCGACTTACAGCGATGTCTCATCGTCTGTCCGGCAGCGCTTGCGGAGCAGTGGCAGGATGAGATGCTCGACAAGTTCCGGCTAGAGTTCCAGATCATCGGTCGGAGCGAGATCGAAGCTTCGGCGACTGGCAACCCGTTCGCCGAACGGGATCTCGCGATCGGGCGTGTCGACCTTCTGAAGCAAGACGACAATATCGAGCGCCTTGATGGCGCCGAATGGGATTTGGTGGTCGTGGACGAGGCTCACAAGATGAGCGCACACTTCGTCACTCGTGGTGAGGTGAAGCGGACCGCTCGATATCGCCTCGGCGAGCTGCTTGGCAAGCAGACACGGCACCTCCTGCTCATGACGGCGACCCCCCACGCGGGCAAGGACGAGGATTTCCAACTGTTCATGGCGCTCTTGGACGCTGATCGTTTCGAGGGCAAGTACCGCGATGGCGTCCATCAGGCCGACCCGTCCGATTTGATGCGGCGAGCCCTCAAGGAGGAACTCCTCGACTTCGAGGGGCACAAGCTCTTCCCGGAGAGGCGCGCCTATACCGTCAACTACGAGCTCTCACCCGACGAGGCGCTACTTTACGAGGCTGTCACGAAGTACGTCACCGACGAGATGAACCGGGCGGACCAAATCGGCAAGGAGGCGGGCGGCGAGCGCCGCCGCGTCGTGGTCGGCTTCGCTCTAACGGTCTTGCAGCGCCGCCTTGCCTCATCGCCCGCCGCCATTCACGAATCGCTCAAGCGCCGCCTGAAGAAGCTGGAGCTGCGACTCCGAGAAGAGACGCAGCGCAAACGAGTCGCCGAGACAGAGGCTGAGGGCGCAGAGATCGACCTCGGCGTAGATGTCCCCAGGCACATTGATATCGAGGACCTAGAGGACGACCTCGAAGAGGAGACGGAAAGCGAAGCCTCTGAGATCGTCGACCTGGCGACGGCTGCCCGCACCGTGGCCGAATTGCGCGCCGAGGTTGAAGCGCTGAAGCGTCTGGAGGCGATGGCGGCGAAGGTTCGGGCGTCGCGAGAGGACAGGAAGTGGGATGAGTTGCGCCGTGTCTTGGAATACCCGGAGATGTTCGACGAGCGGGGCAGCCGGCGCAAGCTGGTCATCTTCACGGAGCACAAGGACACGCTCGACTACCTCGCGAAGGACCGCGTGGGCGTTCTCATTGGGCATGAGCATTTGGTGGCGATTCACGGCTCGCTGGGCCGCGAGCGGCGGCGAGACGCCCAAGAGAAGTTCTTGACGGACCCCACGGTGCACGTGCTCGTGGCAACGGACGCGGCAGGGGAGGGTGTCAACCTCCAGCGCGCTCACCTGATGGTCAACTACGACCTTCCCTGGAACCCGAATCGCATCGAACAGCGGTTTGGCCGCATCCACCGGTTCGGCCAGACGGAAGTCTGCCACCTGTGGAACATCGTTGCGCACGAGACGCGAGAGGGCGCGGTCTACCAGCGCCTGTTCGAGAAGCTGGAGGAAGAGCGCCAGGCGCTCGGCGGCAAGGTCTTCGACGTGCTCGGCCGCGCATTCACGGAAGTTGCGCTCCGTGACCTGATGATCGAGGCGATACGCTACAACACGACGGACGAGGCCAAGGAGTGGGCGCGCCAGAAGATCGACTCGAAGTGGGACGCCGAGTTCCTGCGGCGGTTGGTCGATGAGCACGCTTTGAACGCGACCACGATAAACGCGCGCCATCTCCGCAAGCTTCGCGAGGACATGGAGCGCGCCGAGGCCCGTCGTCTGGTGCCACACTTCGTCGAGTCGTTCTTCGTAGAGGGCTTCCGGCATCTGGGCGGCTCGATATCGCCGCGTGAGCCGCGTCGCTATCAGATATCGTTCGTGCCCGCCGACCTGCGCCGCCGCGACCGGCTTATCGGTCGACGCGTCCCCGTGCAATTGCGCTATGAGCGCATCTGCTTCGACAAGGCAGACCGGGTCGTTGAGGCCAAGCCGCCCGCAGTCTTCGTGGCGCCCGGCCACCAGTTGCTCGATGCTGTGGCGGACGTGCTCCTGGAGCGCTATCGCGACCTGCTGCGCCGCGGCTGCGTTCTCGTGGATGACAGCGATGAGGAGCGCGACCCACGCGTAATGTTCGCCATCGAAAGCGACGTGACGGACGGGCGGCCCACACGCGAGGGAAACCGTCGAGTCGTCTCGCGCCAGATTGACTACGTCGAGGTCGCGGAGAATGGCACCGCAATCGGCGCCGGCGCGGCTCCGTACCTCGACTACCGGGCGCCGACCGAGGAAGAGATTGAGTCCGCCGAGGCCCTGCTCAGCGCGGGCTGGGTATCGCCCGGTCTCGAGCGCGTCGCGGAGGAGTATGCTGTCGACAACGTCGTGCGCCAACACTATGAGCGCGTTCGCGACGAGAGGGATGCGCTGGTGCTCAAGACGATGGCGGCCGTAAAGGACCGCCTGACGAAGGAGATCCAGTACTGGGACCACCGCGCGGAGGAGCTGAAACTACAGGAACTCGCGGGCAAGAAGCCCCGAATCAACTCGGGGAATGCACGCCGCCGCGCCGAGGACCTCGAGGCGCGCCTGGAAGCGCGCATGCGCGATCTCGAAGCTGAGCGCGACATGTCTCCCTCACCCCCCCTGATCACCGGCGGCTGCTTGGTCATCCCGGCCCGCGCGCTTGCCCACGAGAGCAAGCCGATGCGGCCGCCGCAGTCCACGAAGGAGATGGAAGCCCTGGCAATGGCCGCGGTGACGGAGTTCGAGTTGGCGAACGGCCGCAACCCAATCGATGTGAGCAAGCTGAACCGCGGCTGGGACGTCGAGAGCATCGACGCTGAGGGCCGCATCCGCTTCATCGAGGTCAAGGGACGTCGCCCTGACGCCACGACAGTCTGCGTCTCCCGAAACGAGTGGCTGACAGCTATGAACAAGCGGGGCGACTTCTACCTGGCGGTGGTGATCGTCGATAATGGCCAGGCTCGTGAGCCGATGATGTTCGCTGACCCGCTGAAGGGTGACGCTCGCTTTGGCGTGACCAGCGTAAACCTCGATATCAGCACGCTCCGCCAATAGGACGATAGACGCGCCGATGGCTCGACCACCCGGGAGGGACCCATGGTCTACCGCAAGAAGATGATCGAGGTGGCAATCCCTCTCGACGCCATCAACTCTGCGAGCGTGAAGGAGAAGAATCACGCCTATCGGGGGTCTCCGTCCGCAGTCCATCTTTGGTGGGCGAGGCGCCCTCTCGCGGCCTGTCGCGCCGTGCTCTTTACCTCGCTCGTCGACGACCCGGAGCAGGAAGGTGTTTCCCAGGCGCTGCTCGACGCCATCGACGCGCTCCCGACGCCACTCGACGCGATTGAGGCCGATACACCCGGCGAGTTGCGGCGCAAGAAGCTGTTCGCCTTCATCGGCGAGCTGGTGAAGTGGGAGAACACGACGAACGAGGCGGTCATCGGCAAGGCGCGCGAGCTGATCCTGGCCGCCACTGACGGCAACCCGCCGCCCGTGCTCGACCCCTTTTGCGGCGGCGGCTCGATTCCACTGGAGGCGCAGCGGCTGGGCCTGAAGGCCTACGCCAGCGACCTCAACCCCGTCGCCGTGCTCATCACGAAGGCGCTGATCGAGATACCGCCGAAGTTTGCGGGGAGGCCGCCGGTAAATCCGGAGGACCGCCGGAAGATGGGCGCGGGCGTGGCCTGGAAGGGCGCGGCGGGCCTGGCGGCGGACGTGCGCTACTACGGCAAGTGGATGCGCGACCGGGCCTGGGAGCGCATAGGGCACCTCTACCCAAAGGGGCCGAACGGTGAGACGGTCATCGCCTGGCTGTGGGCGCGGACGGTGAAGTGCCCGAACCCTGCTTGCGGCGGGCAGATGCCGCTCGTCCGCTCCTTCTGGCTGTCGACAAAGAATGGCAAGGAGGCCTGGGTCGAGCCAATCGTCGACAAGGCCACCAATACCATTCGATTTGAGGTGCGGCGGGGCGGAAAGCCCGCAGTTGATGGAACCAAGGCCTCCCGTGCGGGTTTCCACTGCCTGCTGTGTGGACAAGTTGCTGAAGGCGACCACATCAAGAGCGAGGGTATGCGCGGACGGCTGGGCGAGCAGCTGATGGCCGTTGTGCTGGAGGGTCACCGTAGCCGCGCCTATGCGTCACCGGAAAGCGTGGCGGAGCCAAGCCTTGCCGTCGAGGAACGTCAGCGGGTCGACGCCGCGCGAGATGGTTTCCTCGCCGGATCGAGTCCAGCACGCCTTACTGGCGGCACCTGCTATGGCTACGGTCTGACCACATGGGGCTCACTTTTCACGCCCCGACAGCTCGTTGCGCTGACGACGTTCAGCGGCCTGGTGGCCGAGGCACGGGCGCTGGCGCGGGAGCACGCGGTGGCCTCGGGCATGGTGGGGGACAGCGCCAGCCTAGCGGACAGCGGCACGGGCGCGGAGGCGTACGCTGATGCGGTGACAGTGTATCTGGCCTTTGCCGTCGATCGCAGGGCTGATTACGGATCGACTCTCTGCGCATGGCACATACAGAATCAGCAGATAATGAACACTTTCTCCCGGCAAGCGCTGCCAATGGTTTGGGATTTCGCTGAGTCCAACCCTTTCAGCAATTCCAGCGGCTCGTGGTTCGGATCGGTTGACTGGACAGCTTCGGCTCTCGAGACGGTACGCCCGGACAAGCCCGCCTACGTTCAGCAGCTGGATTCAGCGTCGGCATTGCCAGTTGATGTCGATGCTTTGACCATCACTGATCCTCCTTATTATGATAATGTTGCCTACGCGGATTTATCCGACTTCTTCTATGTTTGGCTCCGAAGAAGCGTGGGGACCAGGCACCCAGAGCTATTCTCCACGCTCTTGACACCCAAGTCTCCAGAGCTGATCGCATCACCGTATAGGTTTTCTGGCGACAGGCGCAAAGCGGAGCAGCATTTCGAAAGCGGCCTCGAGTCGGTGTTTGTCAGGATCCGCGCGCAATCCAGGTGCGACTACCCCTTGGCCATCTACTACGCTTTCAAACAACAGGAGAATGGTGAGACGGAGGGTTCAGTGCGGACCTCTACCGGATGGGAGAAGATGCTCCGAAGTCTCATCCGGGCCGGGTTTGAGATTGTGGGCACTTGGCCCGTGAGAAGCGAAAGGGTGGTTGCCTTAAAGCTATCAGTCAATGCACTCGCGTCGTCCATCGTCCTCGTCTGCCGGCCGCGGAAGGAGGACGCGCCGCTCGCCACACTGCAGGAGTTCCGCGCCGCCCTCAAGGCGGAGCTGCCGGAGGCGCTGGCCAAGATGATCGGCGAGCACATCGCGCCGGTGGACCTTACGCAGGCGGTGATCGGCCCGGGCATGGGCGTGTTCTCGCGCTACAGCAAGGTGCTGGAGCCCAACGGCGAGGCGATGACCGTGCGCCGGGCGCTGGAGCTTATCAACGAGACGGTCGAGGAGTACTTCGCCGAGCGCGAAGGGGCGTTCGACGCCGACACGCAGTTCTGCACCCGCTGGTTCGAGCAGCGTCGCTTCAACGAAGGCCCGTTCGGCGAGGCCGAGGTGATGGCCAAGGCGAAGAACATCAGCGTCGACGCCCTGGCGCGGGACGGCGTGCTGACGGCCAAGGGGGGCAAGGTGCAGCTCGCGCCCATGACGCACTACCTTGAGACACTGGACGTCTACAATCCGGCGACTGACCGGCGGCTGACGGCCTGGGAGTCGTGTCACTATCTGGCGGCGGCGCTGAACTCGGGCGGAGTCACCCGCGCCGGCGCCCTCGCGAGGCAGCTCGGCGGGATGGCGATGGTGGCGAAGGACCTGGCGTATCGCCTGTATCTCATCTGCGAGCGCAAGAAGTGGGCGGAGGAGGCGCTGGCGTACAACGCGCTGGCGGACTCGTGGGCGGACATACAGTCGGCGTCCTTGAAGGCGGAACAGCCGGGGCTGCTATGAGCGCGCGACCTTCGAGACGACGAGTCTGTCCGAAGTGCCGGCGGCGGGAGTTCGTCAGGCCGATCATGTACGGCTATCCATCGTATGAGGCCGGGCAGGCGGCGGAGCGCGGCGAGATCGTGCTGGGCGGTTGTTGCATCGGAGGGGCCGACCCGGCGACGTACTGCACCGCTTGTCACGTCTCTTTCGCCTGGCGCAATCCGGAGATGGTGCGGCAGGAGATAGCCGCCCGGGGGTGGGTAGAGGAAGGCGAGGGCCCGGACAAGGAACTCAGGTCCGACTGGACGCGTGGCGAAGATGCCGAACGGTGAGGATAGAAACCTTCGCAGGATGCTGTGGACTCTGGAAGCCTACCGCATCAAATACGGCGAGTGGCCGACTCGCCTACTGGTAGAACGCGATACATGGCCGTCCGTCGAACACTACCTGACGCCTGAACAGCTTTCGTCACTGCGGGCACATCTCGAAATCATACTCGACGCTCCGGAAGTCCCATACGATAGCTTCTTCGTAGCCGAGGGGCCGGCCGGGTCATTAGGCTACAGAGGGCCCACACTTGAGTCGGACCGCGAACGCGTCTCGTTCTCGGAATGGCTCGGCGATCCTTGGCGTCGATACTAAACGGCAAATCGGGAGATACGACATGGGCAACTACGAACGTCTAAGCGAAGGGCTCAGGATCTACCGCGACGCTATGCGGCCGTTCATAGCGCGACGCCTCAGGCAGTCGTATCCGCAGGGGAACTGGTTTGCGGACCACGTGCTGACAACGGTCGCCCCCGTGCAGGCGGACAGCCTCAAGCGAGACCTGGAAAGGGAACAGAAAGCGGGGAACATCGGCAAGGGCAAGCAGGGACCGGAAAGCGTCGTAGACATCACCCATTTCCCGTCCGTAGTCGCAGGCAACTGGGAGGCATTCAGCAGCGGCCTCAAGAACCGGAAGATTATCACGCTGATGCGGGAGATCGCCGACGAGCGGAACGCCTGGGCGCATCCGCCCCTGGGCGACCTGGAGGCATCGGATGTCGACCGGATTCTCGATACGTGTGCGCGCGTGCTCGATTTCGTCGACTCCAACGCCGCATCGAAGGTGAAGGCGTTGCGCGACAGCAAGGATGCCCCCGCGGCAGAGCCGACGAAGCCCGAGCCGCCGACGGTTGATGAAGTGCCAGCGCCGGCGAAGAAGGCGTCGTCGAAGCTCCAGTCTTGGCGTGACGTCATGCCGCCACATCCAGACGTGCAGCGCGGCGAGTACGTCAAGGCGGAGTTCGCGGCGCACCTCGGCGACGTACACAAGGGCAAGGCAGCGGCGGAGTACGGCGATGCGAAGGAGTTCTTCGGTCGCACGTTCGTAACGACGGGAACACGGCAACTGCTCGTCGGCGTCGTGAAGCGTCTCCGCGGCCAGGTCGCCGATCCCGTGATCGACCTGAAGACGGCGTTCGGCGGCGGCAAGACGCACACGATGCTGGCTGCCTACCATCTTGTGAAGTCGGCGAAAGAGCTGAAGGATGACCGCGACGTGCAGGGGATCCTTGCGGAAGCGGGCGGGCCGGCCCCCAAGACCGCCATCGCTGTGCTCGTCGGCACCGACCTCGACCCAATCGCGCCGAAGCGGGTGATGGCCGAGGCCGGCGACGTCGAGGTGAACACGCTCTGGGGCGAGATGGCCTATCAGCTCGCGAAGTTCCCCGGGTACAAGATCGTGCAGGAGCACGACGCGAAGGGGATCGCGCCGGGAGCTGATGTCCTGGAAAAACTCTTCGAGCTCGCCGGTCCCAGCCTGATTCTGATCGACGAGCTCGTCGCCTACCTGCGCAACGTGCCCGAGCGGGCTCGCGCTGATATCCCCGGCGGTACGTACGGCGCTCACATGACGTTCTGCCAGAACCTGACCGAGGCTGCGAAAAAGACGCCGAACGTCGTCATCCTCGCCTCGATCCCAGCGACGAAGATCGAGTACGGTGACGCTCGCGGCTCCGAAATCGCGGGCCAGATCGCCAACGTCTTTCAGCGCGTCGGAGCAACGTGGGAGCCTGTCGGTCCGCGGGAGGCGTTCGAAGTCGTGCGGCGACGGCTGTTTGGAGACATACGTGACGATGCCGCGCGCCAGGAGACGTGCGAAGAGTTCTTCAAGACCTATCGATCGAGCGCGGGAGATTTTCCATCGGAGTCGCGCGAGCCTGCCTATTTGGAGAGGATGAAGGGCAGCTATCCAATACATCCGGAGATCTTCGACCGCCTCTACCTCGACTGGGCAGGCAATATCGACCGGTTCCAGCGGACTCGAGGCGTGCTTCGCCTGATGGCGGACGCCATTCACCGCCTGTGGACCGCCAAAGACCCCGACCCGATGATCCTGCCGGGGTCGCTTCCCCTCTACGACACCAACGTTCGGCAGCAGTTCATCGGCTACCTCGATGAGCAGTGGAGTGGGCCGTTCGACGCCGACATTGATCACGACCAGTGCGAGGCGGCGACCATCGAGAAAGGGAACCAGCGGTTCGGGCGGCTGCAAGTATGTCGGCGGCTGACGCGCACGATCTTCTTGGGAAGCGTGCCGGGGAAAGCGCACCAGGGGCTGGAGAAGGGTCGCGTGATGCTGGGCGTCGTGCAGCCCGGCGAGGGCGTGGACGTCTACGGCGACGCTCTGGGGACACTCTTGGGTCGTCTCAGCTACCTATACGGGACCGACAACCACTATTGGTTCGAGGTGCGGCCAAACCTGAACAAAGTGGCGACGGACCGCAAGGCCCGTGTGACCGACGATGACGCGCTCGATGAGATACGGAACAGGCTCCGCGACATGCGCGATCCGGCGACCGCCTTCACGAACGTGCACCGAGCGCCGAAGGAGCCGTCGGACGTGCCGGACGAGTGGGCCGCGCGGCTGGTGATACTGGGGCCGGAATCGGTCCACAAAGACAAGGAGCCACAGACGAAGGCCATCGAGGCCGCCACCGCTATCCTCGATAGTCGCGGCAACTCGCCGAGGGTGTACAAGAACATGCTGGTCTTTCTAGCGCCCGACGCTGAGACGACGGCCTCGATGCTGGAGGAAGCGAAGTGGTACGTCGCCTGGGCGAGTATAGCCTCGGATGGCAAGCTAGGCGCACTCAACCTCGACAAGATGCAGCAGGTACAGGCCGAGAAGAGCCGGGACGACGCGAGCACGACCGTCACCGCCCGCCTGTACGAGGCCTACAGGTGGCTCCTGCAGCCGAAGCAGCAGGGCACAGAGCCGATGTCGTGGGACATCAAGAGCGTCACCAATGGCGGCCTCGGCTCAGTCGGCTCCCTTCCGCAGCGGGTGGTGAATCGTCTTGAGTCTGACGGCGAACTCATCCGGCAGTGGGCGCCGATTCACCTCAAGGCGGAACTGGACAAATGGATCTGGAAGGACGGCCAGCCGCACGTATCGCTCAAGCAGGTCTGGGCCTACATGGCGATCTACCTGTACTTCCCGCGTCTCACGGAGTCGAAGGTGCTTGTCGAAGCGGTCAAGGCTGGCCTAAGAACGAAGGACTACTTCGGATATGCCGACGGTGTCGAGGGCGAACGATACCTCGGGCTTGTGTTCGGCGAGGCGCCGCAGATGGTCGTGATGGACGACACGAGTGTGCTGGTGCGCCGAGAGGTAGCGGCGAAACAGAAGGAACAGGAGACGCCGGAGATACCGACAGAGGGCGGTGGTGGCGAAGGCGGAGAGGAAGAAGGCGGAGGCCCGGAAGAGCCACCCAAGCGGACGGTTCAGCGACGCTTCTACGGCCGCGCCCGGCTCAAGCCGGCACGCCTTGCCAGTGGAGCGGGACAGATCGGGGACGAGATCGTGCAGCACCTGAATGCACTTGTTGGGGCTGAGGTCGAGGTGATCATCGAGGTGCACGCCAACGTGCCTGATGGCATCCCCGAAAACGTGGCGCGCACCGTCGGCGAGAACGCGCGAGCGCTGAAATTCGACGAGTTCGCGTTCGAAGAAGAGTAGGATGGTGCGTGGAGAACGACCATCGGCCACAGTCGCCCCTATGGTGACGAAGTGCTGAGAGTGCACGAGATGTGAGTGTGGAGATTGCAGTCGGCCTTATAACGCTTGCGGTTGTGATGGCTGCCCTCTTGGTGTCCATCTATCAGTTGACGATTCAGCTTGAGGAGCGCAGGCAGCGCAAGGAGCGTGAAAAGCCTCAAGTGAGCGTGCAGGTGCTGAAGGTCTGGCAAGCGGGCAGCGGCCCCCGGGGAGCGGAAGTGGGTCTCATAGTGGTTGTTGAGAACCGTTCATCCGAGTCAGACGCGCTGCGCGCTCTCAGCGTCGAGTTCGACGATCGCGCTTGGAGCCTGCCAATAGCCGAAGGCCACTTGGCACCCAAGTCCTACGAGACTTCTGACGAAGGACCAGCAGCGCCGAGACCGCTTTCACCCGGCTTGCCGGAGAAGTTCAGGTTCCAGTTCAACACGGAGCCGCTGCTGGTATCGGAGACTGACCGGCTCCCCGCCACCTTCGTGGCTGATTGCAGCAACGCCGGCGAGATCCGCCAGGATTTTGCCGTATACCCCTGATAAACTCGGGCGGCGGACCACACACCATCAGGTCTTAGTGTGCGGTCTAGTGCGCAGTGCTAGCACTGCCACTCGTGAGGCTCTTCCAACCGCTGTGCCCTCCTATCACGCACCGGGTCGACACTGACCGGGGGTCGGGGATCGGTGCGCTGTGCCGTTCACCAGGCGCACGAACAACTTGGAGAGTGGGCCCTACAAATACGGATGGAGTTATGGCACCTCACAGGCAAGCGGTGAGAGCTAGGTCAGCCATCGCCGCTTGGTGTACAACGCAGCACCGCCAAGCGCCACGACGCCCGCGGCCAAACAGGCGACCACTCCCGCTAAGACGGGGATGTGGCTCCTATCCGAGACTGAGGTCTCCAAGTGTGCCCCGGCCACGTTCGGCATCTCCGCTATGCCGCCGACAGGCCCGTTCGCCCGCGCGGCCATCTCCCGGATGTAAGAGATATCGAGGCCGGGATGGTCCGCCATGCGGCCGGAGACCCAGGCCGGGTAGCGGCTGGGGTCTCCCAGGGGGTAGACGGTGTTCACGGGGTTCCCTAGGTCGCTGCCGTTCATCCGCGTCCACACTGCCGACCCCGCACCGCCGTACTGCGTCCCGGTGGCTGCATTTACCATCTCGATGGCGTGGCGGAAGTAGCCGGGCCCCTGGGCGTGGTCGATCTCCGCCTGGATCCGCACGTAGCGGCCTTTGTAGCCGCCGATGTGCCGGACCGCCTCCCTCTCCGCCCAGAACGCCTGGTTCTCAGGCGACGGGTCGGTGACCGTGCTCCAGTGGCCGCAGACCTCCCGCTCAGAGCCCACATCGTAGAAGGTGATCACGCGGCTGTCGTGGGGCCCCTCGTTGTCGACGAGGTAGGCCACGGGCAGGCTGGGGTAGCGGCCCAGGGCGCCCGCCCCGATAGCGATGCCAAAGGATGAGGTGGAGACGCCGATGTTGCCGTCGTCCACGTTGGGCCGGCTGGCGGCGAACTCGATCACCACCTTGAGGTCATCCTGGTGGAGGAAGCCGTTGCAGTCCTCGCTGCCCTCGCTGAGCAGGTTGCCGGGGAGGCCTTTGCCGCGCCCCTCGGCGTTGAAGGCGATGACGACGAAGCCGCTGGCAGCCAGGTCGCGGTAGGCTGGGCTATTGGCCAGGGGCGCTCCATCGCCCGTGCCGCCGGGGATAGGGATGACGGCGGGGAAGCGGCGCCCGGGGTAGAGGAAGGGCGCCGGCTGGACGATTCGCGTGTAGAGCTGGCTCCCGTTGGGGGCGCTGACCCACGTCTCGACGGACTGGATGGTGTAGGCGGCGTCGGCTGCCTCGTCCGCCGAGAAGACCGCCAGCGCCAGCGCAACCGCCAGCGGCACCAGGGCCGCCATAGCTGTGAGGCCACGATTTCGGGACCCGCCCTTCACGCGTCGCGCTCCCCTCTGCCGTCGTAATAGCTGACCCCGGGCCTGCCGAAGGCGTCCAGGGCCAAAGAAGTCTAGTAGCCCACACCGCTGTGGGGTGCCAAATATTACATCCGTATCTGCGTGCGTCAAGCAGCCATCCATTCATACTCGTGGTGAAGACCACCGAAAACCGGCCGAGCGATGATCCGGCCAGCCGCTCGATCTCATCATAGTGTTGACTCCCCGAGCAGCGATCGGCTGTCTGTCGTTGACCATCGGCTCTGGCTATTGCCTAAGGCTGACATCCGGTAGATGATCCGAGCACCATAGGGGTGTAGCAGCAGACGGCCGAGCGGGAGGCGAGCGGTGGGAGTCCTCTACCTCGCCACATACAACGTAGCTGACGCGCCGAGGGCCCCACAAGAGCCGACAAATGTGTGTCGTCAATTCATCAATGCGGTCAATCGCAGTCGGTGGCCCTATGATGTTGGCGATGACCCCTCGTTCTTTTGTGCCAGGCATTTCGCCGAAGGAGGAGGGGCGCTGACTTGGGGAATCTGCCGACGACCGCTCAGGTGTTGCCTCAGGGAAGGGACGGATGGACCTGGAACCGGGGACACCGTAGCCTTCTTCGCCCATCAGGTCTGCAGCGGCGGCCTCAGCATCTATCGGTTTTCGGGCTTCGCGACCGTGGCAAGGAAGGTAAGTCAAACTGCCATTTACCTAGACGATTCCCTGAAGGTCTATAGACACTACCTGAACCTGCTCATCAGACCGGGGGAGAGCGACGGTTTCGAGCACTGTGAGACACACCCTGGAAAGCCGCATTCGGACTGGCTATGGCGGATGGTCAGTAGATCGGGTCACAGATGGAAATCGAAGGACTTCGAGCCATTTCGTTCGCCGAAGGGGAGGACATCTTTCCAGCCTAGGATAGACATGGCGGGTAACCAGTTGATCGAGCTAGACGCCAACTACGTCATCTTCTCCAGGGAGCCCGATGAGACCTGCATCCTCGACAATCCCCCTCTTGTCGCCCAGCACAAGGCGGAGTGGGGTCTGAGCAAGCCGGAGAAATGGCTGGAGACCGCCGAGGCAACCCGCATATGGGAGCTGACGCTCGGCAGGTGTCAGCATCGTCGAAAACTGATGATCTGCAGCAAGAAGAAGAAGACTAGAGGGCAGCCGAGACATCCTCATGTGCGAATAACAACCATCGATGCCGCCGAATGGAGGCACGAGATTCGGGAAGACCTCAAGTCACTGGACTTGCAGCCGTTGCCTGCAGCCCCGAAGCGGTGAACAGGCCGAGAGCCAAACCTCGACATGCCAACTTGACTTCCCCGCACACTAATGCAATATGGTCGTGATTCTACGCTTGCGAAGGAGATCGACCATGAAAGCCACCATGATTCCCGTTGGCGAGGAGGCCCAAGGCTGGGAACGCGCCCTCTATGCCTTCCTGGCCGAGAAGGAAAGGCGAAGCGGCTCAAGGCGCACCGTCGAAGGCTACTCCCGTACTCTCCAGCACTTCTTCGGGGCCGCCGGCAAACCGCCCGACAGAATCACTAGCCAGGAGGTCTTCACGTGGGCCTACGGCATAGGGCTCTCGGGCAAAGAGCCTTCGGCAATCACAATCGGGTCACGGCTCGCCTGCCTCAGTTCCTTCTACCGCTTCCTGATCCGCATGAACATCGTCTCCGCCAACCCCTGCGACCAGGTCGAGCGGCCCAAGTCTTCGCCCAGCCCACCGCGGGGGATCAGCGCTGAGGACATTAGGCGACTGCTCGGCATCATCCCTAACACGCCGACCGGCCTACGCGACAAAGCCATCATCCTCACGCTTGTCCTGACCGGCCGGCGCCGCGCAGAGGTGTTCAACCTGAAGGTGGGAGACCTCGTCCGGACTGACGGCCTCTTCTACATCTACAGAGGCAAGGGCGGGAAACAGGGAAAGCGCGAGCTGCCGCTGCCGGCATTCGAGGCGATCCGAGAAGCTCTCACTGCTTTCGGGAAGGACCTGGATGGCATGAAGCCCGATGACTCGCTCTGGCCATCGCCCGGTCGCGACGGCCGCGGCATCACCAGCGGCACCTTCTACGGCAACCTGCAGCGCTACCTGCGCAAGGCCGGTCTGCCGCCCGCCGGCGTCCACATCTTCCGTCATTCAGCGGCCAAGCTCAGGCGCGATGTCGGGGAGTCGGTGGAAGACGTAAGTTGCTTCCTCGACCACAGCTCCCTGGCAGTGACCACAGTCTATCTGAGACGCCTTGAGGGGCAAGAGGACAGGGCCTGGGAGAAAGTGGCAGCAGCCCTGGGGATATGATGCGCGAGCTGCGGTGAGCGCTACTTCTTCCCCTTGCTCGGTATCTTTATCGTTTCGACCACGGCCGTCTTTCCCCTGCGCTCTGCCTCCTTGACAGTGATGAACCTCCCGGTGCCCGCATCGCGACCTCTCTTCGTCACGCTCGGCATTTCCGATCCCTCCTTTGCTTCGGATTCTGGCGGCATTGTAGCCTGCGGCGGGAGACCTGTCCACCGACCGATTCGCCTCTCTTGATGACCGTCTAGCAGCCGAGTATTCAGATAGGCTAGGAGTCATTCAATATGGGCCATAACCGCCTCGGCCGACTTCCCAAGAGAGACCGCTGGGTTCAGGTGGTCGAACTTCTTGATACACAGCCCGAAGAGACAACTACCCTGGCCGCCGCCGTCACCAGAGCCGCGTACGCACGCCTCGGCAAGCTTGCCAATGATTCAGCTCTTGTCCACTGCTTCTGGCTGCTGACTCGCGTCACATGGGCAGCGAGAAGCCCCAACTTCGCGTCGGAGCTTAGGAGCCTCGGGCTCGACATAGCCGACCGACCTTCAGCGCTGACGTTCGTCGCCCGCGTATCGGACAGCGTCAGACGAGAACTGATCGATTACCCCCCGTCTGGCCATTTCTCGGATATCAGCTCGCTCGCTCTCAAGCGTGCACTCCTCGAAACAGTCGCGCGTCAGGGCCCCAGCTTGTTCGACAGCTCAGTCGACGACTTCCAGCGGGCTGTCCGCGCTTTCTCGACACGTGAGCATTTCGGAGAGTTGGCTCACATCTTCTTCGCTGACTTCCTCTCCCGCACGCTGTGCTCTTTCGTGGACCGCGAACTGGCCAATCACGTCGGCGAAGGCCGAAAACTCGCAACAGTTCGCGACTCCCTTGAATTCATGAAGGCCCTCGACGTGCACACAAGGCAGTCCGCTCGCATAGTCAGGGATTTCGCCGGCGGTTGGTATTCCAAGCACAACTGGGAATCCAAGGGCGAGATCGACAAAGAGGAAACGCAGCGATTCATTGCCTTCGCCATCCGCAAGCTACGTTCCGAGCTCATGAGCGAGGCGCTGGCATGAGACGAGCCCTCCTTCAGTGCGACGGAGCCAGCGCGCCAGCCTCACTTCGTCTCCAAGATTGGGATGTCAGCGAACGCATCTTTCATCGCGGCAGCAAAGCCAATCTTAATCTCAACATCGAAAGCCCCGCACACGCACTCCTTACGGGTCTCGAGGACAGGGCCGCTGACCTGGTTCGGATTGCGGCCTATGTCTACGCTGCAGATCAGATGGTATCGCGAGGCGGAGACGCGGACGTATTCGGCGACAACTGGGAACGTCACTTTACAATGTGCATCCCCGTCACTGAGCCTGAACTGTGGGGAGAGAAGCGGGTGTTGAGATTGCTTCGAGAGGTCTTGAGATTCGCCACGGGCGATAGTTGGACGTTCCAATTCTCCCGTTCGGTTCCCAACGAACGCCAGCTCCCGTTTCACATCGATCCGGCGGTCGCGACAAGCGACCCCGACTCGGTCTTCCTGTTCTCGGGAGGGATCGACAGTCTCTGCGCCGTCGTGGAAGCTGCATTTCTGCAGGGAAAGAAACCCCTTCTAGTGGGCCACTCGCCAGCCTACCACATACAAAGCCGGCAACGCCGCTTGGCTGAAATCCTTGGCGATCGCCACGGCCGCTGGAAGCCCTTTCCGTACCTCAGCGTCGCCATTCATCGAATGGGGTCAGACCCGCGAGACTACAGCCAGCGATCACGAGCCTTTCTTTATGCCAGTCTTGGTGTGGCTATAGCCCATCTCCTCGGTCTCAATGAGACCATGTTGCCCGACAACGGCGTGGTGAGCCTGAACCTGCCGATCAACAATCAGCTATTCGGCACCAAAGCGAGTCGCTCCACCCACCCGAAGTTCCTGTTCCTTTTCAACCAGTTGGCACAGGTAGTCTTGCCGAAAGCCCCCATCTTGCTCAATCCGCTTTGGTCACGTACGCGTGCTGAAGGGCTCGAGATCTTGAAAAAGGCGCATCTCGAGCCACTGCTAGAGGAAACCAATTCTTGTTCCCACCCACGCGCCCTCACCAAGATGCGCCCCCATTGCGGCATCTGCTCTCAGTGCATCGATCGCCGTTTCGCGACCCTCGCTGCTGGGCTTGAGCAATATGACCCCGGAGATCGATATAACACCGAGGTATTCCTCGGCGCCCTTAGCGAGGGAGGCGCCCGCACGATGGCACTTTCCTATGCCCGCTTTGGCGCGGAAGTCCTCAGAACGCCGCCCGAGGAGATGTTTTGCCGCTTCCCAGAGCTTGTCGACGCGCTGAGTTCCTCTTACCCTAACCAGCGTCACGTCGCGGAGGCGCTGACCGGCCTGCTGCAGCGACACGCTGCCGGCGTTGCCCGAGTGATGGAAGAGCAGGTTCGCCGGGCAGCGCCCTTGCTGGCCTTGCGGCAGCTTCCTACAACCTGCCTCGTACGCTTGTACATCTCTGACGAAGACGTTCAGGGCGTCGTGGATTTCAGGCCCAATGCTGACTACCGTCAGGTCTGGCTACGAGGCCAGAAGTTTGAGTTGACCCCCAATCAAGCACGAGTCGTCGAGTTGCTTCACTCCCACCGTCTTCGGGGCTCTTCGTCGCTAAGCCAGGACTACATCCTTGTCCAGCTGGATATCAAGTCGGCCAACCTCAGCCAAGTCTTTCGAGGCTCGAAGGCCTGGGGCAAGCTGATAGTCCGGTCAGGCGGACGAGGGATGTATCGCCTGAACTTCTGATTCACCGTTAATTCACCGAAAATCCACCACTTGTCTCACCCTCTGCCTGGCTATCCTCGACTTATGCATGAGGACTCGGATCCCAGAAGTAGCCCAGCATACGGATCCGCCCCCACCTGGGCGGCCAGGAAAACGTCAGGACAAGGACTTGACTACCTGCCGCCAGCAGAGCGTGTATGTGTCCGTCATGAGGAGGTGTCACCCGCAGCCGCTGTTGAGTTCGAGGTGGACTCACTGTGCAGACTCCTCGCTGGCGTCTCGTTGCTTCTGGTCCACGGGGCGTCGACAAGGAGAGGTCGCCTCAGGCTGGTGAAATGAAGCTGCGACCGAAATGCCGGGAAATCCAGAGAGTGGCCCTCTATCTGCGTGTCTCGACCGACGAGCAGGCTCAAGGCCACTCGCTGGATTCACAGCATCAAGAACTCACTGACTGGGCACGCTCGGAGGGCTGGGAAGTCGCCGAGGTCTACGAAGACGCCGGCGCGAGCGGGACGACCGTCGCTGGGCGCGCCAGTTTCCTTAGGATGGTCCGCGATGCCCAGGCCGGAGCGTTCGATGCGATCCTCGTACTCCGTGTCGACCGATTTGCCCGGTCTGTCCGAGACTCCGCTGTCTACCGTGAGCTGCTCAGTGACTGCGGTGTTCAACTGAAGTCGAAGACCGAACCAACTCCCGGTGACGACACTCCAGCAGGCTTCTTCACCAACGGTCTCTTCGATTTGTCGGCAGCCTACTATTCGAAGCTCCTGTCGCACAATGTTGCCCGTGGGATGAGGACGCGGGCCCAGAAGGGACTGCCTCTCGGTGATATTCCGTTCGGATATCGCTCCCTGGACCCGACTGAACCACCGCAGATCGTAGCCGACGAGGCAGCGGCCGTACGACATACCCTTGAGCGATACGCGGCGGGCAACTGCTCCATGCTGGACATAGCGGACGGTCTCAACGCCGCCGGGTTCCGGCCCCGTTCGAAGCGTGGTCGCTTGGTCTTCTCCAAAGCCACCGTGCGCGGCATGCTATCAAACCCGATCTATGTGGGAGACATCACCCTCCACGGAGAGGTAGTCGGCGCCGGTCGGCATGAGCCAATCGTCAGTCGCGAGCTCTGGGACAAGGTCCAGCAGGTTCGGGAGCGAAGGGCGTGGCGACCGCAGATGTACGGGGCACGCCCGGGCCGCCCCTACCTCCTGTCAGGGGTCGGCTTTTGCGCAGACTGCGGCTCTCCGTTGTGGGCGAACACCACAAGCGGCGGTCGACATAACTACTACCGTTGCGCCTCGCGCAGTCGCGGAGACGAGTGTCTGAGTGAGGGTGCAAGCTGCCGTGCGGACGGACCGGAGGGCATTGTGAGCTCCATGTTCGCCGGGCTGGAGCTCCCCCTCGAGTGGCGGGAGCGCGTGCGCGAACTGGTCGCCGAGGGCAGTCCAGTTGCCGATTTGGAAAGGGAGCGACGGCGGCTCGAAGACAAGATTGCGAGGGTGCAGCGAGGCTTGCTCGACGGCGTGCTGGACAACGAGACGGCGAAAGCGGCGGTGAGGGAGGCCGAGGCGGCGCTGGCGGCGCTACCCAATCGGGATGAAGCGCCTGTTGGGGCGGCCGAAGCGCTGACCGACATTCACGAGCTGTGGCCTCACATGACGGGTGAGGAGCGGCGCGACCTGGCGAGGTTGGTTCTCTCTGAGGTAAACGTTGATCTGCGGACGGGAGAGGTAAAGGGGCTGCTTCCAAAGGCGACCTTCGCTCCCCTGTTCCGAGTGCTAGCAGAAGAGGAAGGTGGGCTGATCAGTGTTTGCGGCTGGCGACCCCGAGGGGATTCGAACCCCCGATCTCCACCGTGACAGGGTGGCATGTTAGTCCGCTACACCACGGGGCCGCCCAAATCTACGCCGGAACTCCGGCGGAATCATTGTAGAGGCGGGCAA
>Ga0315284_10001421_pt1 | contig 34130 bp, 34 predicted proteins | sample YL17G09_16_MG_FD_203696 | JGI IMG/M metagenome (GOLD analysis project Ga0315284, IMG submission 203696) | Sediment microbial communities from Yellowstone Lake, YNP, Wyoming, USA - YL17G09_16 | ecosystem: Environmental > Aquatic > Freshwater > Lake > Sediment | place: USA: Wyoming | collected... | reverse complement strand
AGACCTGCAGCCGTCCGTAATGCTGGAAATTATTCACGGACTTCAGGGGTGGTGTCTTGCTTTAATAAAATGTGCCGAAGCCGGATATGCTCCGTCAATTAAGACTATAGAAAACGATATATTGGCCTCTCTCAGACACAAGACCATTGAACAATATCGCAATACTGTATTCCAAGAAGGTTGCCCTACTGTACACCAGATTGAGTTATTAATGTGCGACGCAGCCAATAAAATATTGAAACGTAATATCTCCTGATAAATAGGTTTGTGAGTTTATTCAGAATAACGTTTTCTTCAGAATATACTAATTTTTCAGAAAAAATGTGGAGGAAAAAATATGTCTTATAACAACAACTCTACAGAATATTTGACCGATGTCGCTAAAAAGCTTCTGTCCCGTCGTGAAGCGGTAAGACGGGCCGGCTCAATTGCTGCCGGCGCCGCTCTTGCTTTCCTCGGGTTAAGCTTATCTGGTATTTCGTTACAGAAACCGGCTGCTACCTGTTCCTGTAACCCCTGCGGAAACGCATGTGAGCAAAACTGCGCTGATACCTGCTTTGCTTCCTGCCTGGCCGATTGCACCGGGACATGCCTCAACGAATGCGGCTTTAGCTGTACAGGTACCTGCGTCACAACCTGTTTGGGCTGTTGTGCAGATAGTTGTTATATTGAAAACGCACCAGGTGCTCCGTGAAAATGTTGAATTTAATCCGGTTTCCGGCAGCAAATACTATAAAAGGCAAATGCGCCTATCAGCATTCAGTTTAACTTATATTGCTATTAATAAGGAGTTATACAATGAATCAAGCACTTAATCACCTTATGATTATTTCAGCACCAGGTCCTTTTGAAATCCTGATTATTTTAGTTGTTGCGATTCTAATATTCGGTAAACGGCTTCCTGAAATCGGACGCAGTATGGGTAAAAGCCTCGTGGAATTCAAAAAGGGCCTGCAGGAAGTTAAAGATACGAAGGAAACCATCGAGAATGAGGTCAAAAGCACCGTGCTTAACAACCCAAAACCCGACAACACCACAACAGGTTAATTTGCCAGTCACAACTTTAACTTCCTGATAAATATGTTTTGGTGCAAATAACAGGATGTTTTTGTCCCCTGTCAGGGGACATATTTTTTAGCCTTGACTTTAGATTTGTCTCATAATATAAATGACGCAGCCATTAAACATAGAAAAATCTGTCGAAGCGGCGACCTTTAATGAGGAGGGTCAAAAACGTGGCATTTATATGACCGTTGGCGACCACATAGAGGATTTTCGAAGAAGACTAATCTACATAATCCTCGGTGTGGTAATCAGCATTATTATTTGTCTATTCTTTGGTTCTCGACTAATCTATTACGTCAGAGAAATGTATGCGTCCATAATGATTTCTGAGGGTCTGGAGCCGCGTTTACAATCACTCGCTCCGTCCGATGGTTTCATCACCTATTTAAAAATAACCTCGCTTGCCGGTATTGCATTGGCATCGCCCTGGATATTCTACCATTTATGGCGATTTGTAGCAGCAGGTTTATACACCGAGGAAAAACGGCTTGTTCATCTTGCAGCTCCTCTGTCGGTAATTCTATTTGTTTCCGGAGCAGCCTTTTTTATCATGTTCATCGCACCATTCACATTGCGATTCTTTATACGATTCAACAAAGTTCTGCTTGGTGTTGATTCGGCGTTTACTTTCGAAAAATATATATCTTTTATAACAAATATGATACTGGTTTTCGGCTTTGCTTTTCAGACCCCGCTCGCCATCTTCTTTCTAAACAGAACAGGAATTGTCTCGCTTGAGACCTTTACGAAATCACGAAAATATGTTTTGCTTATTGTGTTTATATTGGCAGCCATTCTGACACCTGGTCCCGATGTAATCTCTCAGGTAGCCCTAGCCATACCGCTTTATTTGTTGTTTGAAGCTGGCATATTGTTGGGCCGCTTCTTCAATTTTAAATGACACATCTTAAATCCAATCGAGTTTCAGTGCTTAATGAATTCCGCTAATTAACGCCAACAATTTGCTTTCCTGAAACGCTGATTTACAGGAATCGTCCTATGTTCAATTACGTTTTCAAAGTAAGAAGCGGGGAAGGGAACCTAGTTTCAGGCAGCTTGCGCGCCGATAGCCGTACAACTGCTGTATCCGCTTTGAAACAAAAGGGTTACTATCTATTGTGCGTAGAACGAGAAAACCAGCTTATCTCGATTTTGCGCCAAAGCAAAGGTTTCGGCTATCGCGTCAGTACCAAAGAAAAGGCAATCTTCACTCATCAACTGGCAACTCTACTGAGTGCCGGTGTACGACTAACCACGGCTCTGAACGCCCTGTCCAAGCAAACGGAGAATAAATATCTGGTCTCAGTTATTAAACAATTACAAAATGATATTGAGCAATCTAGTTCTCTGTCGGAGGCGATGGAGAAACATCCGAAAATTTTCCCCACGGTTTATGCGGCCATTGTTGGCGCAGCCGAAGAATCCGGCAGCTTGCCTGAAACACTATCCACCCTTAGCAACCAACTTAAGGCACAGGTTGCCGTGAATAGTCGGATGAAAACCGCTCTTGTATATCCAATATTTTTACTTGTAGTAAGTGCCGCTGTCGTCGGTGTATTGACTGCCTTTGTAATTCCAAAATTTATTGAACTGTTTGTAAACGTAAAACAGTCGCTGCCGTTACCTACAAAGATTCTCGTTGCTACAACAAATTTTCTGAAGCAATTTTGGTGGGTGCTGATATTCGGAATAGTTGGTGCGGTTTGCCTCATTTTAACCGCATTGAGAAACGAACGCATAAAACTACACCTTGACAGCCTGTTACTAAAATTGCCGGTGATTGGTTATCTGAATCAAAAGTTACAATTGGCCCGTTTTACAAGAACGCTCGGCTCACTTCTTAATGGGGGCGTGAAAATAATACAGGCTGTAAATATCACCAAAGGAACTACAACAAACACGGCCTTCGCCAAGGAAATAACCAACATCGAAGAAGCTATCCTGAAAGGCTCTTCATTGGCAAAAGTAATCGCCCAGCAACGTTATTTCAGTGAAATAGCTGCTAATATAATAGCTGTCGGAGAGGAGACAGGGACATTGCCTGAAATGCTTCTCGAAGTGACAAATATGTATGACCAGGAATGCGAGTCAGCAATAAATTCTATGACAGATTTGTTGGGGCCGTTAATGATTGTAGTATTGGGAGCCATTATAGGGTTTGTAGTTATGGCCATATTACTACCCATTTTTCAGACCAGCACAATGGTCGGCTGAAAGGAGCAAATTAACGATGAACAGATTCAGGACACACAAAACTAAAATGGCTGCATTTACGCTCATAGAGTTACTGTTGGTCATCACAATAATCAGTGTTTTGGCAGCAGTGATAGTTCCACGTTTCTTCGGTCGTTCGCAGGAGGCCAGGATGGCCGCTGCCAAGCAAACTATTGTAGGGACGTTTGGTATCGCTCTGGATTTGTTTGAACAGGATACCGGCCGCTACCCAACCACCGAAGAAGGATTGCAGGTATTGATTCAAGACCCTCAGATAAAAAATTGGCATGGCCCTTATATAAAAAGCACATCCATACCGCTCGACCCCTGGGGCAATCAATATCAGTACAATTACCCAAGCCAGTTAACATCCTCAGAATTTCTGTATGACATAATTTCCGCAGGTCCTGACGGCACTTTGGGAAATAATGATGACATTACAAATCATGACAATCCCGCACCGAATGAAAAATAGAGCGTTTATACAAAGCGGCTTTACACTGTTTGAATTAGTTGTCGTTCTGGCTATTATCTCAGTAATGATGATGGTAATAATACCGTATGCCCGAAGAAGTAATGAAAGTCTGCAATTAAAAGAGGACTGTCTCAATGTAACAGAGCTTATAAAGTATGCCCTCGACTTGGCAACGCACACAAAGAGAACAACAAAAATAGTAATCAATCCCCAGGACAACAGTTACTGGCTTGAAATAGTACCAGATACTATGGGAAATAAGAACTGTGAACCCCTTGATAATTTCTTATGTAATCCCCGCTATTTCAACAAAAATGCTCGTCTTACTGATATTACAGGCTTCGATACTGAGAGTAATAAACACTATATAGTTTTCGACCCTGCAAAACAATGGCCTGATGCAAGTTTTTCCCTTTCGGTCAGGGATTTGATTGAAACAATCAAAATAAATGGCAGACAGGTGGAACTTGAAGAATCAGCAATCTAATAACATCCACAATTTCTTCAAGACCAATTTTAAAAACTATGCAAAAGGCTTCACTATGGTTGAGGTCGTTGTAGCTCTTGCCATACTAAGTATCTCACTTATCGCAGTATTTGGTGCGATGCGCACCTGCTCAATGGCCGCTTACCATTCAAGGATGTTAACAAAATCAGTGCTGCTCGCTGAAAGTTTGCTCACAGAGGTTATGTTAAATAAAAACAAGGCCTTTGAAAATACACAAGGTCAGACGGATGTGTACCTATGGCAAGTAAATATCACTCCAACTCCCGTCGAAAATCTTGCAGCAATTTGTGTGCAGGTAAAATGGCAGGAACAGCAGCGCCCTCAACAATATGAATTGTTCTCCCTGATTTACATAGAACCAGCTTTCGAAGGAAAGTAAGTCTTAATGCAAAACTTAAATACCAATAAACTGTTCTCGCATAGTGGTTTTACGCTTGTAGAAATTCTGCTTGTTATGCTGATTACTTCTGTATTAGTTTTGGGTATAAACGCCGCATACCGACAAGCACATTTGCTATGGTCAAATACTGAAGCCCAACGACCTGCCTACGATAACGCCAGACTTGTTACTGAGACCTTGCGGCAGGAACTATCCAGCCTTTATCTCCCCCAAACAAGCGAAGCAGAGAGGGACAGCCTGTTTGACCTGTCAAGTTTGCCGGATGGAACTGTTAATCTAATCTTTTATTCCTTAACACCTTCCTGGAAAGAGAGCGTGTTTTCATCTCGCATCGCCAAAGTTCGTTACAGCTTCAGCCGGGACAAAACAACAGGAGAAAACTTACTGGAGAGAGCGGAACAGTTCTGCGCGGGAGAAAAGGTAATCGGTCAGGAAAGCTCAAATGTTATCCTGAAAGGATTATCAGACTTTAAAATTTGGTGTGCTGTTTCTGATTCAGGTTCACCAGCTGATTTATGGAAACAATCTTACAGTTCCGAACGTACCCCACCCAGAGCTATTAAGGTTTTATTGAAATGGCCTGCAACCAAAGACACTTCGGAAATCAGCTTTGAAACCAGCATTTTAGTCCCCTGCCAGACGTCCCTCACTCTTTAGCACCAGTTTAAAAATATAGTACTGCTTAGTATTTTGTAGTTGGCCTGCCTATACAGTGATATTCGATTCCCTTTGCTCTTACATAAGATGGCTCATAAAGATTTCGCCCATCAAAAATGACAGCCTTGTTAAGATTTTGGGCTATAAGTTCAAAATCAGGGTTTCTAAATTCCTGCCAGTCAGTAAAAATCACCAAACCATCAGCGCCCTTTAGAATTTCATAGCTTTTTTGTGATGTTTCGATTCTATTGCCCAAGAGTTTTTTGGCTGCATACATGGCCTGAGGGTCGTATGCTCTCACTTTTATGCCGGCTTCAAGAAACTTTTTGATACAGAAAATTGCCGGAGCTTCGCGAATATCGCTGGTCTGCGGCTTGAAGGCTAATCCCCAGACAGCAAGAGTAATCTTTGCTTTGTCGGCAAAATAATCTAATATTCGCTGAGTAAGGCGGTTTTGTTGACACAGATTTGCATTATGGACCGACTTGACAATTGTCATCGAGCAGCCCAGCGAATCACCGATGTGCGTCAATGCTTGAGCATCTTTTACAAGACAACTTCCACCATAACCTATGCCAGCAGATAAAAAAGTACTTCCGATGCGGACATCACTGCTCATCGCAGTACGGACAAGCTCAATATCAGCACCGACCTTTTCGCAAAGAGCGCTCATCTCATTCATAAATGATAATCGCACGGCAAGCATAGAGTTGACCGCGTATTTGGTCAATTCTGCGCTGGCTGGGTCCATAAATATTATCCGATTTTTTTCTCGAACAAACGGCCTGTAGAGCTGCTCTACAATTTTCATCGCTTTTGAGTTATCACCTCCAATGACGACATAATCAGGAGCCATAAAGTCTACAACAGCCGAGCCTGTCCTGATAAACTCAGGATTGCTGACATAGTCAAAAGGATATTTAGTCCTTGAGGCCATCATTTCGCTGACTTTTTTGTAAGTTCCCATCGGAACAGTGCTTTTTGTCACTATAACTCTGTAACCATCCATCAATTCAGCAATCTTGCCGGAAACATCCAAAACCGCAGATATATCCGCTGAGCCATCTTCAGCACTGGGTGTTTCCACGGCTATAAATATTACAGATGCTTTCCCCACGCCCTCGGCAAGTTCAGTCGTAAAATGTAATCTGCCTGCAGCCCGATTGCGCTTTACTATCTCATCAAGCAGCCTCTCGTAAATTGGAACAACATTCTTCTTAAAGCCGGCTATTTTTTCTCTGTCGTTATCAACACAGATTACATCATTGCCGCTTTCAGCAAAGCACCCTGCTGTTACCAAACCAACACAACCCATCCCAATCACGGATATTTTCATCGAAGCTACTCTCTTACTGATAATGTTTGAGATATTTTTCTAACATCTATTAGGCATAGAAATCACTCCCAATGTTGATTTGTAATTCTAAGCTTAGCTGCCTATGAAAATCTCAATACCATTTTTACTTGTAGCCAGGAAAAAACAGTCAAACTATCAACACCCTCCCCTTTCAACTCGCTATAAAATCAAGCAAAGAACACCTTCCTCTTTGTGGATTGCGGGAGCCGTGCAAAAACAAGGAAAAGATACAAGAGAATATATGGCTTTCAGAAGTATTGAAAAAAAAACAAAACAATCAGGCAGTGCGCTAATACTGGTATTGATAGTAACCTCCAGTATAACCATATTGGCGATAGGCTTGGCTTACAGAACCCGAATTGAATTGAAACTTGCCCAAAAAAACGCGAAAAGAACTCAAGCCTATTATCTCGCATTAGGCGGAATTGAAAGAATCAAAGCTCTTCTAAGCCAACAAAAAGAACGCTCCCCCTTAAATACCGCTGTAATGTGCCAATTAACCAGCACAGCAGAAAAGGAGAAACTTTTTGATGAGTTTAAGGATTTTCAGCCTGGTAAAGACAAATTACTGACATACAGCCTTCGGGACGAACAGGGATACTTAAATATAAATAAGTCTGACCCTGCTGCCTGGGAAAAAATAAACGGTGTCAGCAAAGAATCGCACGCGGGTATACTGGATTGGACGGACACCGACAATGATACGAACCCGGATGGTGCGGAAACAAATTTTTATGAGCGTTTGAACCCGCCGTATGTTTCGAAAAATAGCCCTTGTATTACTTTGAAAGAGCTGCTCTTTATAAAAGGAATCACACGCGAAAATTATCTTGGAGAAAATCTAACCAAAAGTTCTCTCGCATACGAACAGGAAAAAACCAGCCAATTCACCCCCTTTTCCAATGATTATGACAACATCAGTAACCTGGGTTTTGTGAATATTTTCACTGTTTATGGAAACGGCAAAATAAACATAAACACAGTCTCTAAAGCAATACTGTCGGCACTGCCGGGGATTGACCAGGAGACCGCCGATACCTTGTCAGTTTATTGCGCTGGGTCTGACGGACAACCTGGCACAGATGACGACCGATACCTGGCGAGCGAGAAAGACCTTGCAAATTTGGAAAATTTGTCGGAACTTCAAATTGAGCTGTTACAACAATACTGCTCTTTTAACTCGGAATACTTCAGAATATTTTCCTTCGCCAGGTTTAACAATATCTTCGAATGCTGCCTCATGGCAACGGCTAAATGTGCCGGAAATCAGCCAACACTGCTATATTTGGAAAGACTGCTGTAATGAGAAATGGAAAAATCAAAACAACCTGGGCATCATTATGTCAGACCTCTAATGGCGATATTATTGTTTGCATAAAATATAAAGATTCATCCTCCTGTATACGGTTTGAGTCTCTCGAACATCTCAAACAAGTTATTGAGAACAGAAGTTTGCTGGCAAAAAACTGGGTTATTCCTGTGCCAAGAAATTTGTGTATCTTAAAAACACTTGCTTTGCCGGCATCAGACCTGAACGAAGCTGCTAAAATGGTTGAATTCGAACTGCCTTCCTTGATACCACTGCCTTCGGAGCAAATTGTGTATGGATGCACTCCCCTGAATAAACAGGATAATATGTTGAATATTTTAGTGTGCATTATAAAGCTGGACACACTAAATCGGTATCTGGAACCATACAGAGCTATTAAAATAGAACCTCGAAAAATCACTTTGGACTCATTAGCCATCCAAAGCTGGTTTAAAACGACAGATACCGATGAGTCAGGTGCAGAAATAAGCATTTTTGCGAATCAGCACCGTTGTGTTGTAATGAGCGGTATAGATGGTGACCTTAGCAAAACCACCGATTTATTTTTTTTCAACTCAGACCTCTCGGCATCCTCACGCAAAATTGCCCATGAAATATTACGCCAGCAGGAGGAACTGAAACCGTCTCTAAAAAAGAAGATTATCATCTCACTCGCCGGCACACAGGAATATGTATCGGAGATAAAAAATACACTTCACTCCGTCTCCAACCACATCACTTTTGAAAAAATCATCACTTTATCCGGTCCTGGGGTCACCCGCTACCAGAGCGGCAAACATCGGAATAATAATACCGAAGATAATATTACCGACCTTGATTATGAGGCTGTCGTAGCTGTAGGATTACTCAAATCGGTTACAAATCCGAAACTTCAGTACGCCAATCTCCTCCCGCAAAAATACATAAAAAAATCTCAATTGAAAATCCTGCTGTTCAATTACCTGCTCACCGCCGGCTTGTCTGTCCTATTGGTTCTGCTGTTATGGTTATCCTTTGCAGCTATGAACCGGAGAGTAGATAGACTTTGCCGGAAGATTGAGACCCGAATCACCCCAATAGAAAATGTCGCCAAAAGCGTCGACAGTAAACGACAACGTCTAAAGGCGATACAGCAGCAACTGTCCAATCGTGGTCAGGCAACTCAAATAATTTATGAACTTTACAAATATACCCCCAAAAACATCTCAATAAATGAATTAAGGTTTATATCCAAACTGGATAAGGCGAATATTGAAATAAAGGGACAAAGTGACCTGCTCGCAAACGCGTTTGAATATACGGATGCTATGAGCAAAGCTGATTTACTTAGCAAAATCCAGATTGTAAATGCCCAGCAGGTTCCCCGGCCTGGGGGAAGTATCGTGGAATTTAAAGCAGAATGCATCATCCAAAACCACTGAACTAATGAGTACCGGTAAAAAAAATAATAGCGAAAAGCCGTTAGCCATAATCGCAGCCATCGTGATAATTGGTGTACTTATATTCGCAGTCGTTGTAAACCCGCAGCTAAAGGAACGAAAACTGCGAATCGAACGAATGCAAAAGCTTTGGCTGACTCTGGCCAAAATGGAAGGTGACCTCCTAATAAAAGACCGTATTGACAATGCTTACCTGCAAATCGAACCATTAATAGCCGGAAGCAGCAACGACCAGCAGGAAATCTCATTTTTTACTCGCGAACTCAACGATTTATACTCGAAACTGGATGTAAAAATTCGATCGTTAATAATATCTCCCATTGTCAAAGAAGACTCTTATAAACGCCTGTCAATTAAAATTGAAATGTCCGGCCATATAAGAAATATTCTTAATTTTATAGCTGCCGTTGAAACATACTCCAAACCCCTTAGAATCGAACAGCTTGACCTAAAAGCCATGGAAATCACCGACAACATTCAAGCCTCCCTGGTTATCAGCAAGATTGTATCAGAATCAAAGAATATCGGCTGACAAAATGTGGAAAAACCAGATACACATATTTATAGAACATTATGGATTACGACGATTGATAAATAGCTTGCTCGCTGCAGCAGTCGCCATTTTAGTACTTATCATTGTTCTTGAACTGACGATTTCAATTCAGCCCATTTCTATCCTCTCTGCTTCGTCTGCCAGAGTAAATATAATTGCTGCCGGCAATCTTTCAAAAACTTTTCGGCCTGAAATCTTAAGTATGCAGGAATTAATAAAGGTAATCAGACCCAACCTTTTCAAGGCCTCATCCTCATTGAGTGACAGACCGATGGCTGACAAAACCATAGAAAGGATAAAGTCGCAGCTTAAACTGCAGTGCGTTATGGAAATGAGCGGTGAACCGGTGGCGTATATCAATATCGAAGGCACCGGTCTGAAAAAGTGCAAAACTGGTGATTCAATTAATGACCTTTTCACTGTTCTCAACGTTTATAAAAACAGTGTTGAAATATCGATTATTGACCACAAGGTAACTTTAAATCTTTAAAATTATGCTGAAACAACTGATTCATAAAAACCATATAATCTTATTGACAAGTTTGTTGCTGATGTCCTCTTCGGTTGTAGCCAAAGATGGTAATTCCATCACTTTTAATCCTTTCAATTCCTCTAATGAAGCAAACGCTCCGCCTACAGCAAAAAATTTCGAGGAAACGAGTCCTATAATTCCGCAGGTAGCTTTCAACAATAATGACATTTCAATGGTCTTTCAGATTATAAGCGACGCTACTGGCTGGAGCATCTTTCCTACTTCAGAAGTGAACAAGGCCAAAATTAATCTATGGGCCAAAAATATATCAGCAGAGGAACTTCTTGACAAAGTGGTTACGACCGCTGGCTTTGTTTATCACAAAGAAGGAAATCATATTACCGTAATGACCTATGATGAATATATTCAGTTATACGGCCTCAACAAAAAGGTCGTCCCTCTTAAATATGCGGATGCCACATCGGTAAATACGGTTATCAAAACATTTCTGACCAAACTCGGCAAAAGTGTTGTGCACAAGGAGAAAAATACCATCATTTTGTTGGAAAGCACCCCCAATCTTGAAACCATAACCAGCATCATAGAAAAACTGGATACTCCGGCTGAAGAGCAAACTGTCATAGAAGTTATTGACATCAAATATGCCGACGCCGAAGTGCTTGCCGAAACGCTCAGCAAAGTATTCTCAAATAAGGATTCTACGACAACTTCCGGCAATACTCAGAAAGAAAAAGAAAGAGGGACATCAGAACGTACAAACCAGCAGAAAGAAAAAGAACCGTCGCCTGCTTCGAATGAGCCGTCAGCAAAAACTGAGGCAGCAACAGAGAGTACATTATCAACGCCGCAGTCAGAGGTAGGGGTTTATTCTGTCGCACAAACTAATCAGTTGATAGTTAAAACGACCCAAAACGATATCGAAAAATTAAAAAAACTTGTTGCAAAACTCGATACCTATGCGGAGCCGATGACCAAAAATTATCACTTTACTTACGTTGATGCCGCTGAAATCTATAAAGGCCTTGAGCAAATTCTTGGCATCTCCGGCAGAACAAGCAATTACAACAGAAGCGGTGGTCAAACTCGGCGAAATAATGAAAGACAAGAGGGAATCGCTCTTGTTGGAAAAACCAACTCGATACTCGTAACAGGACAACCCTCCGTCCATAGAATTATGACCAGCATCGTTGAAAGTATCGACGCACCATCAACGTATGAAGAAGGTATGATAAGAATTTACAAGCTGGAAAACGCAGATGTTGAAGAAGTTGCCGCAACCATTCGAGAATTGGTGCAAAGCACCGAGAAGCAAAAAGACAGAACTGACAAAGTAACATTTTCCGAGATTGGCAGACGCTCAGAACCACAACGCTCACCGAGAGCCACAAGGAGTGGCACACCTGCTGGCGACAGCTCAAATGCACAGGCTTCAACCGGCTTGGCTGAGACAGAAGAGTTTATCCCTCAGGTCGAGGCCAGGGTTTCCACAAGCAAATCTGCGAATTCGGTAATTGTACAAACCACAGCTAGGCAACATTGCGAACTGGAAAAACTTGTTACAGAACTTGATAAACGACGTAAACAGGTACTTATAAAAGCTATGATTATCGAAATTATCACTAGCGCCAATCAAAATGTCGGCGTGGAACTCAATCATACCGGAAAAGATGGTCTTGCCTTTACATCTTTTGGTCTATCAACAAATTTAAACCCTGCTACTGGCATCCGCAACATAATAGTCAGCCCCGGAGGAACCGCAGCAGTGCTTAAGCCTGATAACATTCAGGCTATATTGCACGCCCTGGAGTCGAACCAGAATGCGAAAATAACATCCGCACCACAGATTCTGGTAAATGATAACACCGCAGGAGTTATCAACAGCATTGCTGAGGAGCCGACAACGCAAATAAATCAAGGTCAAACCACAACTACAACCTCCTTTGCAGGGTTTGTAACCGCTGGTACGCAATTCACCATCATACCTCATATTAGCGAGAAAAATTATCTTCGTGTTGAATATCAGATAGTTCTTAATTCTTTTGGTGCCAAGTCCACGGACCTATCCATCCCGCCGCCAAGAAATACCAGCAGCATACAAAGTGAAGCAACTGTGCCAAACGGTTTCACCATAATCGTTGGCGGTCTCCAGGCAACAGACGAAACCAAAAATGTTAGCAAAGTGCCGCTGTTGGGAGACATACCTGTAATCGGCTGGGTTTTCGGAAATACCGCAACCGAGAAACGGTACAAAACAACATATTTGTTTATAACGCCGACTATTCTCGAAAACGAGGATTTTGCCGACCTTAAGGGGATTAGCCAAAAAACTATGCAGGATGCAGAATTAAATGGTAGCAATCCAACCTCATCACCCACAAAAATGGAGGATGCTGAGCCAAATGAAAACGACCCAAATCTGCTTCCTGCAAAATTCGAACACTCCGATTGAATATCCTGCCGCGGCGGTAACTTTAATAGCAATACCGGTATTTAATGAATTCAGATATGTCAACGATGTGCTAAACGCCGTTCACAAATACTCAAATAACATACTGGTCATCGATGACGGCAGCACGGACGGCACCTCGGAGATACTTAAAAAACACATTTATCTGAAAACTATATCCCACCGGACGAATATAGGATATGGTCAAAGTTTAATCGATGCCTTTAGTTTTGCTCACTATCACAAATTTGACTGGCTCATAACCATCGACTGCGACCATCAACATGAGCCGTCATATATACCTAATTTTTATTCCGAAATAGAAAAGAAAGACGCTGACATTATAAGCGGCTCCCGGTACCTGCGAAAAATGGACTTAGACTCCGTCCAGCCACCTCCTGACAGAGTCGCCATAAACAGCAAAATCACCGGAATACTCAATCAGCACCTTACTCTTGGGCTTACAGATTCTTTTTGTGGTTTCAAAGCTCACAGAGTCATCGCAATCTCTAAACTTAATCTCACTGAAAAAGGCTATGGATTCCCTCTTCAGTTATGGATTCGGGCAGGCCGGGCAGATTTGAAGATTCGCGAAATTCCAGTCCCTTTGATATATCATGACCCCCAAAAAAATTTCAGGGGTACGCTCGAAGACCCAAAAATCAGGTTCGATTATTATATCAGGATAATTCAACAGGAACTTGGGCACAATGCTGATAAAAACGTTACAGGAACTGACTGTACCTGAAGAAAAAAACACAATTTTTGTCAGTCCTGATTTTTCAAGCTGGCCTTCATTGCTGCTTGAAAACACACTTATTCTACAGAAACTGCCTGACTTATTAAAAGCACGCAGGGAACTTCTCAATATTGCTGAAGACTACACCCGGACTATTACCCAAACCTCTTTTTCCAAAGGCGCAATTAAAAATATTATAGTAACAGGACACCAGGCAATCTGGCATCATTGCGGGGTATTGGCAAAAAATCTTGTTACAGCCGGTTTTGCGGAAAATATAGATGGATGCGGTGTACATCTGGTTTTGGACCACGATATCTGTGACACCGCTATGGTCTTCCCGCAAACCGACAACAGAAGTATCTGGTATTTAGATAAAATTGCAATTGAATGCCAACAAAATTCGCTGCCGCTCGAGCTCAGACCACCTCCACCGCAGGAAAAAATAGAAAAACTAATTAACACTATCACACATCTGCGCCCAAACCAGTTTTGCGGCAATATCTGGGTCGAATACCTAAAAGGCAAATCCGGTAGGATACCCCCCTTTCAGAATATCGCCGACTTCATAACCTGTTTTCAATCTATGTTAAACTTTGCTCTCGGATTTAACATGATGTATCTGCCGGTCTCACAGCTTTCAGAAAGCAATGCTTTCCTCAACTTCGCAGCTTCGATAATCGCAGACAGCCTGAACTTTGTCCGCAGTTACAACAATGCTGTCAGCAGGCATATCGATGAGAAAAAAATCCATAGTTCAGAAACAATTCGACTGCTAACCGCCGATTATTCAGAAAATCTTGTTGAACTGCCCTTCTGGCTTTTGTCGCCCGATGGCAAACGAATGCCGTTATATGTAAAAATAGACAAACCTGACAAAATCAGAATCGGGACAGCCTCCGCTGATTTAAGCGAATTAGAATTACTTTGTCTAAGTGATACTGCGGAAAAACTAAAATACACACTGAAACGATTTAAACATCGTTTACGACCCAAAGCTGTTACCCTGACCTTATTCACCCGACTATTTCTGGCCGACTGGTTTGTTCACGGTATAGGTGGGGCTCTATATGAGAACATTACAGACCATATTTTAGAAGAATACTACAAAATCAGAGGTATTAGCTTTGGCATATCTACAGCTACTATGACCCTGCCGCTGTTCGAACGCCATGATAGTCCCATTGAATCAATCGCAGGATTAAAACAGTACTTGCGAAATGTTAAACATAATCCGGAAAGATTTATTGGCGACCCTTCAAGCGATAAAGAGCCGGTGAAATCTTTGATTGCATACAAAAAAAGGCTTATTCAAATCGCCAAAGACCGCAAACTGTCCCCGGAAACAAAAAAAACAGCCTTTAACTCGATATTAAGCGTTAATGAAAAACTGGCAAAGTATGCTGATGAGACGATACGAAGTTTTGAAAAAAGAATGAAGTCAGCCCAAAACCGCATGCAGTCAGACCAGGTATTAAATTATCGTGAATACTTCTTCGGTCTGTTCCCAGAAGAAGTGCTTACATATATGACACGAACAATAATATCCAGATAAATAAAGGCGTTCAAAAGTCAGTATGAAAACAGTTTTAATAGTAGCCCCCCATCCGGATGATGCTGAGCTTGCAATGGGCGGTACAATTGCGAAAATGATTGATGCCGGCTGGAATGTGACTATTGTTGACTTGACCAACGGTGAACCCACGCCTTTGGGCTCCGAACAAATAAGAAAAAAAGAGACTCGTAATGCGAGTAAGGCTCTCGGTATAAAAAACAGAATCTGTCTCGACCTGCCAAATAGATACCTTCAGCCAACTCTCGAAAACCGCAGAAAATTGGCGGAAGTAATAAGATTGTATCAGCCGGATTTGTTGTTTGGCCCTGTGATGCCGGACCTGCACCCAGACCATGTTGTCGCAGCAAATCTAATCAACAGCGCACGTTTCGAAGCAAAATTCCACAAAACTGATATGGCTGGAATTCCCCATTGGACACCAAAGCAATATGGATATTACTCAACTCACAGGACTATTTATAACAAGCCTTCTTTTGTTGTAGATATTACTGACCGTTGGGTTGCAAAACTCAACGCCATTAGAGCCTATCAAAGTCAAATCAAAAATACCTCTCAGCACAACAGCATTTCTTTGGTCGAAAAAGTAAAAATCATCTGCCGTTATTTTGGGCAGTGTGCAGGCGTCAAATATGCAGAACCTTTTGTCGGTTACGAACCAATATCCATCAGGAATCTGAAAATTTTTGGCTGATTCCTGTTGGTTTGCTTTTAGTATGACCGCTACAGTTCTTCTCCACAGATAACTCCATCTTCACAAAATATTTACGTCAACATCTGGTATGTAAATCCCGCTTTACAGAAGGTGCGAAACATCGCAAGTGGTAAAAATAACTCGTATGCCGAAAACCAAATGGCAGTCAATAAGAAATCAGTCCCTGCAGCAAATAGTTCAACAAGTTCAAATATGAATAAAGTGCTTTTTGTAAACATCGAGGGTCAAATAGGAGGAGCAGAGCATAGTTTGCTACTTCTGGCAAAGTATCTGCGAAGCGATTTTCATATAGCGGCTGCTTGTCCTGCAGAAAGTCACCTTGCTAAACAGTTAACTGATATGGGTATTGACAGCTTTATGATACCAAATCCGCCAAGGTGGCCTTTTCATTATATTCCCCGGATAATGCACCTTATCAAAACCAGCTACCGAATAATAAAAATAGCTTATAATTTTAAACCATCAATCATACACGCAAATAGCTCTTACGCTGCAATGGCGTCCATTCTGGCCGTTGTTTTAATCCCGCAAAGATTACTTTGGCATGCCCGTGACCTCGCAGGATTGCGATTCACTTCAAGAATATGCGGTTCTTTTTGCACAAGAGTAATCGCTGTAAGCAACGCGGTTAAAGAATCACTTATAAAAAAAGGGGTAAATCCGATTAAAATTGAGGTTGTCTACAACGGAATTGAACTCGATACATCCTGCTGCGGTACACCCAAAACCGTGCAATCAAAGTCTGACAACACACCCATAATATTTGCAAATATCGGCCAATTTGTTCCCTGGAAAAAGCATATCCTCTTTGTAGAGGCAGCTCGCCGACTGATACAAAAAGGTGCTAAAGCCGAATTTCTCTTGGTCGGCGATGACATCTTCAGAAGAAATTCCAAATACAAGGTCAGACTGCTGAATCAAATCCAGAATTCCGGAATAGCAGAAAAAATTGTCCTCCTGGGTTGGCAGGAAAATATGAATGAAGTCTGGGCAAAAATAGACTGTCTGGTGCACACAACTGACTGTGAGCCATTCGGACGGGTGATTATCGAGGCAATGGGGCATAATGTCCCTGTCATCGCCATTAACAAATGTGGCCCCAGCGAAATAATTCAGAACGGCGAAACAGGTATTCTTGTAAACCCGGACAATATCAAAGAGTTAAGCGAAGCAATGTTAAAAATAGCAGGTGACAAAGGCTTTGCATTAAAACTTGCGTCTGCTGCCTATGAATATGTCACCTCTCGCTTCTCGGCGGAAACTACCGCAAAACACATACAGAAAATTTACCAGCAGTTCCTCGCAGCCTGAAGAAAATATGAAAATAGGTATTAACTTTCATACATCAGATAAATATATCTCCGGTGTGGAATATTATTCGCTGGGGCTGATAAACAGCCTTTTGCGCCTGGATGAAGAAAACCGGTATGTCGTGTTCACCAATCAGCCGGACCTCGTAAGAACCCATATAATCCCATCCAAAAATCTAACTGTTCGGAACCTTGACTATTTGAAAACAAGGCCAAAAAGAATACTGTGGGAACATCTCCGACTACCTCAGGTGGCGGAAGAAGAAAGTCTGGATATTCTGCACTGCCCCCACTATGTTTGTCCTTTTTTTAACACGACTATACCGTACGTAGTAACAATTCATGACACAATTGCAATTGACCACCCCCACTGGTGCAAACCCTCAAACGCGCTGTATTACAATCTAATTATAAAACAGACTATAAAAAAAACGTCGAAAATAATAGCTCCCTCTCACAACACTGCCGATAATCTGAAATCACGTTTTTCTGTCAATGGCTCCAAAGTCAGTATTATTTACCCCGGAATAGATTCAATCTTCAACACCTATAAAAACAATTGGCGTCAAAATCAGGTAAAGATACGCTATAACCTGCCGGAGCAGTATATTTTGTTTGTCGGTAATATCGAACCAAAAAAGAATTTAATAAGATTACTGCAGGCATACAAGCTGCTTCAAAAAAAGGGATTGCCTCATAAACTCGCTCTTGTCGGTAAAAGAAGCTGGAAAAACAAAAACGTACTTGAAGAAATCTCTAAAATCACCGATGGGGACGTAATACTCACCGGTTATGTTGAGAGACCCGACCTTCCATTTGTATACCAGATGGCAGAAGTATTTGTGTTTGTGTCACTTTATGAAGGTTTTGGTTTCCCTCCACTCGAAGCAATGGCCTGCGGCATTCCAGTGGCGGCATCAACCTCCGGAGCCTTAAAAGAGACAATCGGAGAATCTTCATATAATGTTGACCCCACAAACCCAGAAGATATAGCTCAAGCCGCATATCTGCTGATCACAAATAACAACTTAAGACAGAAATATATTGAATCAGGCCTAAAAGAAAGTCAGCGATTCAGTTGGGACAATGCAGCCAGACAAACTCTTTCGGTATATAAGGAGGCCTTAAAATCAAGAGAATAACTATGTTCGATATGAAAATCGGATACATATTTACAACATTTCCCTCTCAAAGCGAGACCTTCGCTGCCCGTGAAATTGAGGAGCTTGCCAGGTTGGGTTTCAACATAACCATACTGGCAGCCACTGGACAAGCACACGTGGATAAAAGCCAAAAAATCACCAAAACTCTTTATAGACCCCCTTTCCTTTCTTCGGATACGCTTATATCGATTGGCTATATACTAATGACATCACCTCTGGCATTAGTCAAACTGGTCGGCTTGATATTGAGACTCCTGTGGTCATCTCCACGCGAAGCTATACTAATAACAGGTAACTTGCATACTATTTGTTTTTTCGCCAAACATCTTTGTCAACAGCGTATATCTCATATACACGCATATTTTTTGAACTGGCCGGCTTGTATTGGATTGGCCCTGGTTAAAATTACGAACCTTCCGTTCAGCATCGCCGCCCATGCAAGAGACATCTTCGTCGAAAGCGGCGCAATTAAATTGAAGTTATCACATGCTAAGTTTACCGTAACCTGCACGCAGCAGGGTTTGAATCGCCTCAAGACTAATCTACCCAAAAAGTATCACCCAAAATTACATTTGAACTACCACGGCATAAAAATAAATCCGGAGCATCGGTGTTATGAAAAAAAACCCTCCAATGCCAAAGCTGAAACCACGGTAATTGCGGTTGGCCGTCTTATTAAGAAAAAAGGTTTTTCAGACCTGATACCGGCTTTTGCTGATGCTGTGCAGGATAACTCTGGCTTTAAACTGCTGATAGTAGGAGAAGGTCCCCTGCGAAAACATCTAAATGAGCTGATTCACCAATTGACGCTTGAAAATTGTGTTCATCTTTTGGGCTGGCAAAAAAATGACTTGACACTACGGCTCATAGGACAGGCCGCTGTGCTGATAGCACCGTCAATAATAGCCAACGATGGTGACAGGGACGGAATACCACAGGTAATCTTGGAAGCCTTTGCTTGCGGCACAACCGTAGTAGCAAGTAATCTCGAAGGCATAAGAGAGGCGGTTGAACACTACAAAACCGGTTTGCTTGTCAATCCCGGAAACATTAGAGGATTGTCTAACGCCATCAGGGAATTGTTGAATAATCGTGATTTGCGGAACTATCTTTCTCGAAACGCATACGAAACATTAGAGCAACGTTTCTATCTGGAAAAAAATGTCAGGCAATTAGCCTGCTTATTTGCAGAAACAAACCAATGTTCAACAGAACAATAAAAATTGTTCATATAGTAGAGGGTTTTGTGGGTGGTCTTAGTACTTACATTTGTGAGGTGCTTCCACAACTGGTTTGCAAAGGTTTTGACGTAACGCTAATTTGCTCTGTAAATCGTAGCAGTCCGGATACCTGTACACGCATATCCGAACTTATAAAAAAGGGCGTGAAAGTCCAGATTGTACCTATGCGCAGAGAAATCAGTTTGTTAAAAGACATCTGTTCGCTCGTGTCCATTTTAAAAATATTGTCGAGTAACAAATATGACATTGTTCATACCCACTGTTCGAAAGCAGGTGCTTTGGGGCGACTTGCGGCAACTCTAGCAGGAGAAAAAATAAGGCTGCACAGCCCTCACTGTTTTGCCTTCCTGCGATGCACCAGCCGATTTAAAAAAGTAATTTATCTTGTTTTGGAACAAATACTCGGAAAACTCACGACCAGACTGGTAGCAGTATCCCAATCAGAAGTACAAACAGCCGTTTACTCACATATCGTTCCCCGTCACAAATGCGCTGTGGTGCAAAATGGTCTTTCAAAAAGAAAAGGGGTTCCAGACAATTTCAGCAACAAGGAAAAAAACACCTATAAAGCATCCCTCGGCCTTAATGAGAACGCACAGGTTGTAACCACAGCCTGCAGGCTTATAGACTATAAAGGTATATTCAGATTTTTAAAAGTCGCCCAGCTTTCCAGAGTCGATAACACCATATTTCTGATAGCCGGCGACGGCGAACTTAAGACTTCTATAGAAAATTTCATCCTAGAAAACAACTTGAGCGGAAAAGTTAAGTTGCTCGGCTATGTCTCAAATATGGAGCGGATTTACGCTATTTCAGATGTTGTGGTTCTTTGTTCAGATGCAGAGGCCCAGCCATATTTACTGCTGGAGGCAATGCTTCACAAATGCCCAATCATAGCAACCTCCGTCATTGGAAATAGTGAGCTAATATCACAAAGCAGAGGCGTTCTTGTGAAGCCTGTTCCGGAAAGTATCGCAGTTGTTGTCGAACAATTGCTGGCCGACAGGGAAACCCGAAATAAATATACAGAAAACGCTTATGATTATTTCTACAACCACCACACCCTCGAAAAACAAATATCAGAACTCACGCAATTATACAAAAGTTGCATTTATAAATTTCAAAAAGGTTATGCAGCAGGAACAAACTAATTTGGACAAAATAGACGACATTAGCTCGAAAGTTACCTTGAGCAGAACGGCACTCGGGCTTTCGGCAATAGCTGTTTGCACAAAATTCTTTGGATTTGCTGAAAAACTGGTCATCGCACATTTTCTCGGCACCAGCGACACAGCGGATGTTTACTTCGCATCGATGGGAATATCGCTTTCTGTGGTGTTTCTTTTCAAGGAACTTATTTATCCTTCATTGCTGCCTGTGTTTGCAGATTGCATATCAAAATCTGCGTATATTTCTGAAAGCCTGTTTAGAAAGATTTTCGGCCTGACAGCAGTTTTGCTGTTCCTCATTGCTGTCACCATAGCAATATTCCCCGAATTTATTGCAGGCGCTTTTGTAGCAGGCTTCTCGCAACAAAAAAAACAGATGACATCTGTCCTGCTTAGGGAATTGGCACCTGGCTTGTTTTTCCTCGGTTTATCAGCAGTAACATACACCGTCTTAAATGCTCAAAGGAAATTTCTTAAGGCGGCCTGGCCGGAAGCAGCACTAAAACTTTTTACGGTAACCGGTTTGGTCACATTGCTGCCGCTTTTGGGAATACGGGCGATTGCTATAGTTATGGGCTTAGGTGCGGTTAGTTACCTGGCAATTCAGCTTTATTTTACCCCACAGCACAGAACACTTTTCAAATATAACAGGGACCCTATTTCGAAACAATATTTCAGAACTGTCCTGTTGCTTATGGGGCCTCTTGTAATAGGCACTATATTTTCGCACATAAACGGACTGGTTGATAATGTGCTCGCTTCGACTCTTCCGGATGGTCACCTGTCCTGTTTGGGCTATTCAAAAAAAGTCGTCGATGCAATTCTCCTGATTGGACCGACAGCTTTAGTGACCGTTGTTTATTCGCATTTGTCAAATCTTGAAGCTGCGAAAGATTATGAAAAAATCAGAATCCTGATTGCCAAAACTTTCAGGCTGTTTTTGTATCTCGGTTTGTCTATTACATTTCTGTTGATAGGACTAAAGCATCCGCTTATCAGACTCCTTTTTGAAAGAGGCCGATTCAACACCGAATCGACCTTTGGAACATCACAGGCTTTAATGGTATACGCATCCGGACTGGTCACATTTTCCCTCGAAACCTTGCTCGTTTACAGTTTCTTCGCACTTTCAAACACAAAAACCCCCGTGCAAATCGGCATCCTGTGTGCTTGTCTGGACATTGCTCTGGCCATAATTTTATCGCGACCTTTTGGCTATCTCGGCATCGCAGCCGCATTGGTAATATCAAAAACAATCAAGGTTATGATACTCGCTGTCAAGCTTAACAGAAAACTCAAGCGATTGTTTGATTTCAATCTGGTTTATTTCCTGGCTAAACTCATCATTACTACCGCTGCAAGCTGGACAGCGTTAAAACTGCTGCTGGCAATCGATAATCCCGCCTCATTTTTCTACACAGTATTTTTCGACTTGATAGTGCCGGCGGCTGGAGCCCTGTCAATTTTCATCCTTTGCTCTTATCTTCTAAAAATCGAAGAAATCAAAGAAATAATATTCTTGTTGAAATACAGAAAAGCCGCCATAAATCGGCTTTACGGAAAAGAGCAGTGACCAAACAAATAACGACAAGAGCAAAAATAATCGGATTCAGCCTTTCCGCAACAGCGGTAATCACAGCCTGTTGCGTCTGTCTTTTTTCGGAAATGCCGATTCCGATCGAGCATCCGGTAATTCTGGTGGTAGCATCTCTGTTTCTTTTGATACCATTCGCTTCAAACTACTCCGCTAAAAAGTTTCAAAAAATCGTAGGGTTCTACCTGACATCAGTTTTAGTTAATGAACTGTCCCTGCAGAACTTTCAGCTTTCAGGCGATTCGATAGATGTCACCATATCATATAGCGCACCTGTTTTTTTATTATGCATAATTGCATATATGATGGGAAAAATAGGCGATGCTGGCAAATTTCAAAATTTAGGGACAATCAACATTCTGCCTGCCTGGCTATTGGCAGTAATCATCATAATATTCCATATGGCATTTCTTACCCCGATGTTAATGAGGTTTTACGGTTACGGATACGAACGAAATCTAAGTGTGCTGGGCAGCTTATGTCTATATTTTCTGTTATTCGTTGCATTGTGGGGAAAACTTGATAGGCCTCGTTTCCGGCAGTTTATCGGAGTGATTCTCACAGTGTTCTATTTTGTAATAACTTTCGCAAAAAGGTAAACAATGCTTGAGCAAACAACCGCTTTGGAAAATAATTCCTCTATTATGATAATTAGCCGAAGTAGAACCGACTGGCTGTATACCGCCGCAATTATCTTGAGTGCCATAGCAATTGTTTCGTCAGCCTTTCACTTTTGGCCTTTTGAGCAGAGTAATATATGGCAGGCTTTATGTCCCTCAAATTTAGCTCTGTGGGTTTGGAGCATCCTTCTGACTGGTTATTGTTTCCTGAAAAGATTTAAGTTTGTTGGCATTTTTTCACTGCCGCACTTAAGCGTTTTTGCCTATCTGGGCGTTAACATTTTATCTGTGGCCTTTGCACCCGATTTAAGCAGGGCCGTCAACTTCGCAATTAAGTTAGGTCTCCTGCTGCTTGGCGGATTTACACTGTTCAGTTTCGCAATCCGCAACATAAGGTCGTTAAATACAATTTATGCATCGATAACCTTGGCCGCAGTAATAAGTGTATCATATTGTTTGGTAAACAGGTTTGCACTATGTTCTGACAAGTTTGGATTTTTTAACAGCCCTTACAAGTATGGAACTTTTATAGGGACACTCGCACCATTATCCAGTGCTTATCTTTTCACAGGCGGCAAAAAGTGGAAAATCTTGTTAGGCGGGGCTGTTGTAATCGGTGCATTTATTTCGTCAGGTTCTCTGGGAGCATTAGCTTCTCTTGTGGTCGGCATGTCGACCTTAATACTCATCTTACCGGAATGGTCACTTAAATTTCTTGTGTCAGCGACTATGCTCTGTGGCATCGGCATACTGCTTTTACTAAACACCAGCCCGGCTGTTTCTCCACTTCGGAACGATATAAAGCCGCTCGAAAAGGATGGCCTCAATCTCAAACAGCGTTACATTGAGTGGCAGGCCGAAATCAACATCCTCGAAGCAAGGTCAATCACAGGCACCTCCGCCGGCTGCATAAATCAATACAGAAGCAATTTTTACTATCGCCTGCCGAAACTTAACACATTAAAACCGTTTGACCAAAATGGTTGGCTGGCCACAAGCGCCGAAACCGGTCTGTTGGGTCTCGTGTCTCTCTGCTGGATTCTGACCCATTATGGCAAATTAGCCTTCTGCCGGCTATCAAACACCATGCAAAAGCTAAACAATACAATCTACAGATTCGCAGCAATCAACCTCGCAGGTTTTACAGCAATGTCCGCAGCAAATATTTTCTCTTCGGTTCACTACAACGGAATTCTAATTGTTTTTGTTTTGGTGCTGGCCCTTATATCCAGAACCACCTGGATTTTCGGAGAACAACAAAATGCGGACAACCAAAATTATTAGGGGTTTTCTTCTGTTTGTCTGCGCAGGCATTTATGGTTACTCAACCGTAAATATCAAAAGTGGACAAGCCTTCAACATAACCGTTGATTTGGCTAATCCATTATCCATAGTCTGGCCTTTTGAGGTTGCGATAATCGGTACACAGGGACAGAAAGGCCTGCGCATCGGCCCCAAAATCGGCAGAGGCTGGAGAGGCGAGGCCGGAGGAGATGCCACCTACAGATTTTATATCCCGCAAAATGGCAAGTACCGCATCTGGGCTTACTGTCTATGGTTTGACGAATGCGCCAACGCAGTCTTCGCACAGATTGATAACCTGGAAAAAGCCATTCTCGGAAATGACCCCATCTACAACCAATGGCACTGGACCAGAGGCTTTGACGTCGAACTGGAAAAAGGCACGCATACGCTCGTACTGTCCAATCACAGCGACCATATCTCGCTGCAAAAAGTGCTTCTCACAAATTCACATTCTTTTACGCCTGACAGTCACGGTCCTGTGTTTTCCGATGTCTTCTATGACGGCTTCGACGGATGTGACCAGGGCAATTTCGCCAGATGGAAAATTATTAGCGGTGAATGGACCGTTCAAAACCCCGACGCCAATGTTTGCCTCACTGAAAATGCCTTGATAGGCAAATCCAAAGACAATTCATTCATTATTTATGAAAACAATGAATGGGCGGGTTATTTATTAAATGTTGCGGTTAAATCCTCAATATCCGAAAGTCCCAACAGTTCCGTAGCAATATGTTTCGGTATCAAGGACCCGAATCAGTACCATCAACTACAGTTGAGGCCTTCTGGGAATATTGATAAGGTTGAAATGGAAATCATCAGAAAAACTGCGGATAGGCAGGATGTATTGGCCCACTTCATATCGCCTTGGAAATCCGGCCTCTGGCATCACATCGAAATCGGCCTGAATACAAACGCCATTGTTGTAAAAGTGGATGAAACCAAATCCATTAAGATACCCATAAACTACAGGATTAACGGTGGAATCGGGCTGTCACTAAAAGGTCAAATCACCGCTTTGTTCGATGATATTCACGTAAGACAGTCCACAGGCAAATAAAAGAGGTATTTATATAAAATAATTAATAATTATGGTGAGAATAACTAATGACGAACCCGAATAAAACTGAAAAAATAGAACAGGCACAAATTATTGAACAAATGCGTAATATTCTGGAACCTTGGGTTTCTGATACCAATCTAATCGACAAAATCAACAGCCAAACAAATCTTATAACGGATTTGGGCTTGGATTCTATCGGTGTGCTTCAACTGATACTTGGAATTGAGAAAGAATTTGGTATTTCAATCGAAAACCACGAGCTGGATTCTGAAACTTTCTCAACTATTGGCAATCTGGTTACAGTAATAGAAAAGAAACTGTATGAAAATAATTGACCTGCTTACAAATAGCGCCGCAAGTCAGTCTGAGCAAATCGCCGTCAAAAACGGCGACATCAAAACCACGTATAGGCAAATACTTTCCTGTGTCCAAAGCTTGTCTGAAATTCTCACGTCCGCAGGTTGTCATAATGGTGTCAAGGTCGCAATCGTGCTTAATAATTCGGTGGAATATTTCATAAGCTTCTTTGCAATTTCCGCAGCGAATGGTATTATCCTGCCTCTCTCCGCACATATGACACTTTATGAAGTGGCCGGCTATATCAACAAAGCCGACGTCTCAATCGTAATCACCGGCCAAACGTATTCAAAACAACTATTAAACACATTAGGTAACTCAAACAATATTACAATATTATGTGTCCGATATAATAGTGATAATACCCTGGAGCTGAAAACATATATTCACAGAAATAACAAACCCGATGATGAGGAAAACAAAGATGTTGCCCTAATGGTTCCTACATCTGGAACAACAGGAGTGTCTAAGATTGTAATGCTGACAAATAGCCAGCTAATTTCGAATATGACAGCTTACAGGTCTCTGATAAATTTTGATGCGCCAAATGTAGCCTATTGTGCACTGGCGATGCACCATATATATTGCATTTGTGCCCAGATACTCACACATACGAGCCTTGCAGATACATTTATCATAAATGATGGGCCCTTTTTTATAAAAGACTTCTTAAAAGCCGTCGAGACACACCACGTTACCATCACAGCTTTCGTGCCTTATATGGCAATTCTATTGGCCGGACTCCCCGAACCTCACAAATTTAACCTCCGGACTTTGAAGTACATCACACTCTCAGGAGCCAAGACACCAAAATCAACATACAAACTGCTGACCTCAAAATACCCTGCTGTGCGGTTCATAAATATGTATGGTATGACTGAGGCCGGCTCTCGAATCTCCGCCGCAACTCCATTTCCGCAATGTTTCCCCATCGAAAGCGTCGGCAGACCGATACCTACAGTAAGTGTCCGAATAGTGGACGATAATGGAAATACCCTGCCGGCAAATTGCATCGGCGAGGTTCAGATAAAAGGCACAGGCGTGATGAAGGGATATTATAAACAGCCCGCACTGACAGCACAAACAATTATCAACGGCTGGTTAAAAACCGGCGACCTCGGAAAACTCGATGAAAATGGCAATTTGTTCCTGGTGGGCAGAAACAAAGACATTATCGATTCAGGTGGAGAGAACATTTACCCATCGGAAATAGAGGATTGCTTGCTTGAGCATCCTGCGATTCGCGAAGCAGCAGTAATTGCTAAAGAAGACAGGCTGCTACAGGAGGTACCATGCGCTTTTGTCGTTAAAAAGACACTTTCTGAAAATGTAACGGTAAACGATATAAGGGCATTTTGTAAAAACAGGCTCAGCAGCCAGAAAATCCCGGTATACATAAAGTTCCTCGACAAATTACCCAGGCTTAACAGCTCCAAAATAAACCGAAATCTGCTCAAAAAAATGACTGACAGGTTGTAATAAAGTTCATTCTGTAAAATAAATATGAGATACATATATTGCCATCCGCTTTTTGATGAAAGAAAATGTGCACACCGGTTTTCTTATCAGTTAAAAAAAGCGTTTGAGGAAAAGGATGCAAGGCTTGAACGATTTGACTACCACGGCACAGGAGAGGCAACAGGCCAATTTACAGATGTCTCGCTTGAATCTTTGCGTAATGACATAGCTCAATTTATCGCCGGTCAGCAGGTATCTCTGATAGGAACGCGTTTCGGTGCAAGTCTCGCCTTCGACTACTGTACCAACAGACCGAACAAGGTAAATAATCTGATATTATTAGAACCCGTTATGTACGGTGCTGAGTACATTGATTATCTTCATCGAAGACAACACGTAAAAAATCTTATGACCAGCGAATCGGAACATCGGCCGCAGGATGATGGTTACACGAACCTCGAAGGATATAAGACAAGTAACAGGTTTATCGAGCAAATTAAAAAATTTTCCTTGTTTGGAATTGCGGCAAAATGCTCGGTAAAAAATTATGTCTTCGTCATCTACATCACGAATCGCTCAAAAGTAGACCCGCAAATTGCCGGCCTCACCAAACTTCTGCAGGCTTCAGCAATCAGGGTGCAGACCGCCGGAATGAATCTGCCCCCTTTCTGGGAACGCATTCCGAGCGCAGATTATACCGAATTAACACAAAAAATTGTGGGGTGGTGTTGTGACTGAGACGGGTTATTTCAAAAGCGGAAATAACTTGCTTTCTTACTTTTGCACAATTCCGCAAATGAGAAAAAAGAAAGAGGGCATTATATTCGTCCACGCCGCTGACGGCAACAGGCTCGGACCACATCGAATGTTCGTTGAATTTGCAGAAAAATTCAATTCTCTGGGGTATCCAACGCTTAGGTTCGACCTGACCGGCTGTGGCGACAGCACAGGCAGCGTTTCACGAAACAGCATAGAAAACGATGTGTCTGATGTTATACAGGCCGTCAATTTTTTCAAGCACAGGGCGGATTTGAAATACATAATTCTGTTCGGCATTAGTAGAGGTGCTCGCGTTTGCTTTACTGCGATGTCCAATTATACTCTTCCGCTACGCACAGTTATTTTGCTGTCAGCTCCGGTTTCAACAGGGAAAGCCGCACTAAAATCTTTTGCAGTCAGATTAAAAGAGTATGTCTGCAAGCTAAAAGACCCTAAAGGTCTGCGAAAACTGTTTACTGCAAGGGCTGATGTCCCTCGAATCTGTAAAACGCTCTTAACTGCTTTGCAGCTCAGTCGCAGATACCAATCAGCAGAAAACACAACCATCGCATCAAAATGCCCCATCTTGTTTATCTACGGCGGATGTGACCCCATAACGGCAGAATCAAGTCTATATTACACAGCAAAGTGCAGAAAGAACCGTCTTCCGTATCATTGTCATATCATCTCGGATGCAAATCATAGTTTCTTTCACTACAAATGGAAAGAGGAAATATTCAATACCTCAAGCCAATGGCTCGAAAACATCCTAAATCAGGAGCTGAAATGAACAAGCTGTTGGATAAAATCGGACTTGCGCTGGAAACCTACTGGCATCTGTTACCCGCCATTACAAGACAATTCGCTCCTGAAAAAATCGCCTCTATCCAAAATACAAAACTGCAAACCCTTATACATTATAGCTTTAACAACATAAAATACTATAAAGAAATATTCGAACAAACTGGTATCAGGCCGGAGCAAATTAGAACCACCGAAGACCTTCGGAAAATCCCCATCCTTACCAAGGAAGAGCTTCGCAACAGATTCTGGGATTTCCTGCCCCGCCAATTGCCCCCCTGCCGGGTAAGCCGGACCTCCGGCAGCACAGGTATTCCCGTTTGCCTTCTTTCAGATAGAACCTCCCGCATATTTAATTCCGTAGCGGTTATACGATACCGAATGTCGCTGGGAATACAAATCATAGGCCGGCCTATCCTGACCCCTCTTAAAACTATAGACGGTCCCTGCTACAAAAAGCCGCACTGGACACTTCTGCAGGGTATCCACAAAACGTATTATATCAATCCTTACATAGATTCTTCTGAAAATACCGAATATGTAGGCAAACTTCTGACAAAACTAAAAAAACCGGCCATAATGGGCATTACCACTGCCATAAAAGCCCTCGCATATAAAGTGCGTGATGGTATCTTCCCTCCATTTTTGCCCTGTGCAATTCTAACAACAGGGGAAGTGCTGACCCCGGAAGTCAGAAACTTGCTGGAATCCACTTTTCATACCACGGTTACTGACATATATGCCTGTAATGAGGCCGGGGACATAGCCTGGCAGTGCCGGGAAACGCTCGGTTATCACATAAACGCTGAGAATGTAATAGTAGAAATTGTCAGGAATAACAGGTCTGTGGCAGAAGAAGAAACCGGAGAAGTTGTGATAACAAATCTAAACCGTTTTGCTATGCCCATAATCCGCTATAAAAACGGAGACCTTGCAAGGCTGACACATCAACCCTGTCCCTGTGGATGCAAACTCCCGATGATTGCTGAGATTATCGGAAGAGCCGGTGAGGACATCTCCCTGCCCTGTGGTAAAACCATCCCCTGGAACCAGCTCAAAAGTTCAATGAACCATCCTCATATCCGCCAGTTCCAGCTTATACAGGACGATAAAGGAAACCTTAAAATCAGGTATGTCCCCGAAGAAGGTGTTGACACCAAACCTGTAGAGGAATTGTTACTTTATCGTTATAGAAATCTGCTTGGCTCTTCGATAGAAATCGCGATAGAAAAAACCGCAAAAATCGCCCCTGCCCCCAGCGGCAAAAGCAAACTCGTCATCTCACATTACAATAAACCCGCAAAGTAACCTGGCTTCCCATAAGAAAAAACGCGACAGAAAAACGGCCTTATCCTACTTTTTGTCTTTCTGTGTTAGGCAGGAAAATAATCACACCTAAATATCTCAAACTGACCGTTTTTGACGGCATAATTTACGTAACTACTTTAATTGAAAGGATATAACGTAATTTGTCATTCCTGCGAAAGCAGGAATCCAGTTTTTATATTTACTGTGTTAATCCGTGTCTAAAAAATAATCGGTCAGTTTGAGTAAATATGCTAAACCGCTGAGCAATAATATCACCGCCGCACGAATTACTGTGGATGCACTTATTACATCCGAAGTATCACCAAAACACCCACAGCTAATTTTAAGACCCCGCCATAAAACCGATGAAAGGGCAAATGTGAATATAGCAGCCATTCCTATGCAAACCAGTAAAGCGCCGCTGACAAAAATACCGCCGATTAAGCATATTCCCACCAGCAGTTCCAGCCACGGCAGCACCATCGCTACCAGCAATCCTATCTTTGGTCCGACAATTTCATAACTGTATACATCGGAAAGAAAATCATACGATTGACGTATCTTCGGCAAACTGCTCCACAAAAAAAGGCAACCAAGACCTAACCTGATAAGCAAAGCAAAACCGCTATAAAGTCGTTGTAATCCGGACCTGTTTAATTTCATAATTATGCTCCCTTTAATTATTTTTTGTCTGCCATTCCTGCCAGCCGCCTTTAAAAAGGGATAAATTTGAAAAACCATCCTCTTTAAGTTTGAAAGCCATAACTTCTGCATATGAGCAGTTTTTGCTTTGGCAATAAACCACGATAGGAGTATCCTTCGCAACGTCGGTAAGTGCCGCATGACGTGCCACATCATTAGAATCGACGGGAACATTAATCGCACCCTCCATGTGCCCGGCATTGTAATCAGTAGCAAATCTTGCATCAACGAAAACGGTGTTTTCTTTAAGCAATCGGTTTACCTGATTTTTACTTATCTTCGGCATAAAACCAGTTGCGTGCCCATGTTCAACCCAACCTACAGCATTGTTATTGGCTAAAAAACCAGCGTCATTTGCGAAATGATAAAACATCCCAAACAGCACAGCAGCAACTACGAACCCCGCACTTTGTAGAACTGAAAGCCTCAGCCGTTGACTTAGGGACATTGCGGACATTACAGCCAGCCACCGCTGACGGCGCCAACGAACCACCAGAATTACCCCAACTAAAAGCGTTACATATACCAAAAAACGCACACCCGCCGCTTTATACATCTCACTGACGTCAATAGGACTGGGCGAAAGTATCAAACCTGTACCATCCCACAGCGGCACTAATTCATGAAATGGTATCCACTCTACAGGATTAGGCGGATTATATATCCTGGCCTTACCCCCCTTTACACCCAAGAACAATTCAAAATGGTCATATCCCCAGCGAATGGGGTCGGACTTCAAATGGAGAATTACAGGATACTTGCAGACGCGAAGCTGAGAAATCGACAGTTTTCCCATCGGTAACGCATACATCCCGAGGTCTCCCGCCGCTTTTTTCAACTGTGCCATTGAACTACCTTTGGGCGAACCGACGTACTCATGCTTAAGCAAATTCTTAAAATTAACCTCTTTGCCGAAGAGCTTCTGCACGGTATAAAGACAATATAAACCGCAATAAGGATGTGAAGGTCTTCTGCTTCTGTCCGACGGGGCATCCGAACCTGCCTCTTCCTCGTTATATGCATCAGCCGTTTTACAATCAACTAACCCGGCAAAAATAAAAACCATTAACAATAAACAAAAGATACCGCTCTTAGCCCTCACAGAATCAAACTTTTTCATGCATTGTTTCCTTAAGTTTGCCAAAAAACTTCCAAATCATAATGCCAAGGGTCAATAAGCCCACCAAAACGGCGAGCTTAGTGGAAAACGACATACCGCCCAATGGTTTTTCAGGCTCGTACCTTGAAGCATCTCCCCTGCTGTCCTTGACTTCCGTTTCAGCGGCGTTCTCCTTTGCAGCTTCGGTAAAAATGTTGCCTCCGGAAGAGCCTGTAACAGTCTTATCTTTCATCACGGTGAGATTAGCTGCAAAAAATCTTTTTTCATCATCAGCTATATTGTCAAGGGCCTTAATAACAAGCTCATCCAAATCCAAAACGGCTTTGCCGTCCTGCCATTTATACTTGACACCTTGAGTTTCGAAAATATCAACCCCCGTGCCATTTGGGATTTGAGGCACAAATGCGCCTACTGCCTCAAAATCAGGATTAAGGTTAACGTAGGTTCTTTTGTGGTGCCTTTTTTGTGTTATGACCTGTTTACCGTTGTATTCTGTCGTTGTTTTAAAATCAGCTTCAGCGGGAACCCACTTATCGTCAACTTTCTCAAACCGGACGTTGTCCAGTACAAATGAGTGGGCAGTTACCCTGAACTCCGGAATGTAGCTTGGATGCTCCATTCGTTCCCCAAACGCCCTGTCGTTGCCTGTTTTATCGACCTGTGCTTTCGCTATATTATATCCATGTTCAGGGTCTATCCAGATCTTGTACCTGCCGTCTTCTCCGCTGGCCTCAACAACGAAACAAAGAGAGCTACCTACCCATTCTCTTGTCTTGCGAAGTAATAGGTTTTCTGAATCTTTAAGAATCTGTGTCATGGGCCTCATATCGCCGGTAAGAACGCCGTTAAGCGGAGCACCATAATAACCGACAGTCGTGTTCCTATCTGTATCCGACCCATCAGTTGATACTACAATCCGCTTAACTTTAAGATTGGTGAAGTTGGCATCTTTGAAAAACATACCATCATATACGGTGTTGCCATCCCATATTTGCCGATAATTCTGTGCGGTGCTCAAAGGCGTAGGCTCATCTGCGGACCTTAACCCAACCCAGGTGTTCCTCAGTATATCATACCGTCCGTTATCGTATCTGAATTCTGCATTCTCGCGGTACCAGATAGGTGTGTTGTTTTTCTCTGAATCTCTGCTTTCAATCAACGTCTCACTTTTGGTTATCTGCCTTGACAGAACCTGCTGAGTTTGCTCACATTTCGCCAGAATCTCCGTTAACGTTAACTGCTCCGGTTCGGCAGCACTTAATACTGCCATCTGGGAAAATACAACGATACTTACACATATAACTTTTATTATTTTCAATTCTGTAACCGCCTTTCTTCAAAAAAGGCGCCTCAAATTGGGCACCCATTGAGGCGCCTATGTTAAACAGCAACTTTCCAGAGGTGGCACGACCAGCAAATCGCGATCTCGATTATCCGATCATTGCCTGACGAACACATCTACAATCCTACTGACACTCCTGCCTCGTGGCATAAACACAATTACCACCGCCGGAACAAGGAGTTGCCCACTCATAACAGATTTTAGTCATCGGTGTGTTGTATTCACAACGAGTTACTGTTAGATTGTTGCAGCAATCAGTGGCAACGGTCTTACAATTCAAAGTAGTCTGTCCGCTGCAGTTACCAATAGGTGTTCCGGGGCCGGGGCCGCCGCCGCAGCCGCCAACCAGTTGCGCTGCATTAATTGCCTGTGGGGCAAAACTTGCCCAAGCCACTGCTAAACCAAGAATTAACATACCAACAACACTTAAAGTCTTCATTTTAAATCTCCTTTTCAAATTACTTGCCAATAAAACTAAACATTCACATTAACAACCTTACACAATTTGCTTTCCGGGGCGGTTCATACCCCTTTTTCGCACACAATTTCAGTTAACACCTCCTTTCTTGTTCTTTTGCAAAAGAAACTGTTTTTTCAATTTACGCTTAGAAACTAAAAATTCGAGGCCTCTACACTAATAATGTTGAAAAACAACAAAATTGAAGAAACAAAACCCCAATTTTTTCAAAAATTTTTTCTTTTTGAAAAAAAACGGTAATTATGCCCCTAAAGCGTGCTTACTATCATCCTGTAAAGTTAAAATAGGCAAACTTTTAATAAGTGCCGGCACCATATAAAAAAAGCGTGGCGATCATCATTAACCGCCACGCCTCAAAAGCACGTTTCTTACAGCTTGGCCTGTTAATCTATATTCGAAG
>Ga0315284_10001420_pt1 | contig 34142 bp, 25 predicted proteins | sample YL17G09_16_MG_FD_203696 | JGI IMG/M metagenome (GOLD analysis project Ga0315284, IMG submission 203696) | Sediment microbial communities from Yellowstone Lake, YNP, Wyoming, USA - YL17G09_16 | ecosystem: Environmental > Aquatic > Freshwater > Lake > Sediment | place: USA: Wyoming | collected... | reverse complement strand
TGCACCTCGTCGTCCTCCTCATCCTCGTCTTCATCGTCATCTTGCTGACGTCCAACAATGGGCAGTAGCAATCCTCGTTCACGAAGATACGTTTCAGGATTGATGCCCGTATCAATGAGTATCCTCGGTCGTGTTGTTGGTGGTGGAACCGATTGATTTGCCCCGTCGTCAAGATCGGGGAGACCTCCAGCGTCGCTCATTTCGTCCATTTGAGCAAAAAAATACTTTCGCCCCTTTGTGTTGGTTTTGGGATGTACGTACGGATAATTGCGCACAAATGACGAATTCCCAAAAAAAAGTTTCTCCCTTGACACTTCACATACGCGAGCACAAAAAGCGAAAATCTGCTTTGACAAAGGTGGGAAACTTTATGAGTGACGAGGAGGAGGAGGAAAAATTTGCCCGCGAGCACCCGCTTTCGGATCAACAACAAGGAGCAGGAGGAGGAGGAGGTGAAAACGACAGCGAAGACGAACAGGGGCAAGTACCCGCTGCCACCGCGCCTCCCCCAAACAAGGCCAAACGCATTCTTTCGTATGACGCCGCCGTGCGCATTTGGACGCAGGAGCTTGGACACGACAAGGCCTCGTTCATTTGGTCGGCCAAGGATCCCGAGAATTTCAAATGCGGAGTCTGCAGCGACAAGCCGTCCATTCGCTGTAAAGCCATGACCCTCAGACAACACTGTGGACGCGACAAACACAAGCTTGCACGTGTGGAATACAATGGATTGAAAAAGGGAGAGAACAACGAGAAGGACGAGGAGGAGGAGGAGGAGGAGGATGAAGCAGCTCCCGTTGTACGTCAGTCTTCTGTATTTGCTGGTCGGTCTGGAACAAAGAAGAAGCCCGCCGCCACCAAGAAGAGAGCTGCTCCCCCGAGACGCAAGTCCCCACCGCCACCACCATGGGAAGAAGAAGAAGAAGAAAAAGAATTGGAATCGTCGCCGACTGGGGAGATCCGGACGAAGAAGAAGAAGAAAAAGATGCCGCCACCCCCGGAAGAAGAAGAAGAAGAAAAAGAATTGGAATCGTCGCCGACTGGGGAGATCCGGACGAAGAAGAAGAAAAAGACACCGGAGAAGCGGCAGAGACCCGTCAAGAAGGTTCAAGAAAAGACGGACAGCACCAAGACCAACAAGAAGAAGAACACCTCCCCAAAGAAGAAGGCAAAGACCAAGGATGAGGACGAGGAGGAGAAGGAAGATCTCGAGCGGCAATGGCAGCAATATGTGGCCAAACAGAAGGAAGCCTTGTTTGCACAGCGCTGGGAACGCATGAAGCACAAGTTTGAGCAAGCGTTGAGGGAGGACGACGATTGATTAAACCTGTTTTCTTTCTTCATTTCACAGATTTTCATCGTGTACATCATTCATCTGTTCGCGATCTCTTGTTCGGTGCTTGCTCGATCTTCTTGAACGCGGACTCGGGGCGCCACTGAAACCGCTCAACCCAGTAGGTCAACTCCAGTGTCAACATGCGCAACAACGTCGGGTATTGTTGCATCGCTCTCATGGCTGGTCTGATTCTCTCGTCCGCTTCCTCCACGGACGGCGTCCATCCGGTCTCCTCGATCATCTTGAACTGGACAGCTCGCCATTCAAAATCAGCCTGACGCATGCTCGCATACTCGCGAGCCTCTTGCAATGTGGACACGGGAGTCTTCATCCAGGTCAATGTCACGGGCTCTCTATCATCACTGCGGAAAAAATACGCGTGTCCTCCACACGTGAGAATGCTCATGTATTCCCTGCCAGGATTAAGACCATTTTCACCGCAAAAGTTGACAATGGGTCCAATCGCGGAAATGATGCCCCGGTCCAACGTGGAAACCTTGTGGAAATTCTGCAGCACGTACACGAGCGATCGGTCCGCCAATTCTCGGAGTGTCTTCAAGTGCGCATCTCGTATTGCGGACTTTGTTTGTTCATACGTGCGTTCTTCTTCAAGCTCGACCACCAATCGTGTTATCAGTTGTTGCATGTCGAGCGCCTTCAGACCGTCCCTGTCCTCGTCGTTGTCCCGCGATCGTCTCATTTCTTCCTCAACCCCTGTGATTTGTTGTCGATTTTGAAAAAAACAAACTCGGACAAAACTTTTTTTTTTCATTTCTTTGCGCGATCGTCCTCCTCCTTCTTGTCCTTCTTGTGTTTCTTCTGGCTGCGCTTCTCGGCTGCCTTGGTGATCTTGGCGTACGTGTGTTCGGGGTTGGACATGAACTTGCGGTGCAGTGCGACAAGCTCGTGCATCAGCGCAATCACCGAGTGAAAATGACTTTCCACAAAATTCATACAATCGCGTATGTCTGAATACCAGACTTTGCACGAGCACGCGTTGACATCACCATCGGTATCAGAACAAGGACATTCATCCCAACTACCGTTGGTGAAATCGTGTGCTTCGTCGGGATCCATATCTTCGTTGGCGTCTTGCACGGTGTCATACTCCTCCTGGGGCAGCTCCGTGAGCGCCAAGTCATTGGGAAATCCAGGAGCATGTTCGACCAGCATGTACTGGTTGTCGTACCCCCGGAGAAGCATACGATGAACATCGCCATCTTTCGCAGGCAAGCTGAAATCGACGATCGTGCCGATTTCGTGGAGGAATGCATCCCTGAACGGGGAGATGCAGTCAAGGTTGGCCAGGATCACCTCTTTGCCGGACTTGCTCAGGTTGGCGGTCGCTTCTGCGGACTCCTTTTCGAGTCGCGCAATGTCAGCTTTAGCCTTGACAAACGTGGCAATGGTCAAAGCGTGTCCGTCCTTCGCCTTCTTCTTCTCCTCCTTCTGTTTCGCGTGCGATCGCTTCATGTGTTGTGTCCCGGCCCTCTTCGATGTCGAAAAATAATAAATAAATTTGGACACAAAAGTAAATATTCAATAATGATGGAGGAGGAGCAGTGTGTATGTCGTTGTCCATCATCATTCGCATTCCACCCCCACAAGAACGACAAGAATTACACATCACACTGCCCGACGAGAGCATGTTGCGTCCGCGGATCTGGGGCCGATGTCGCGCGTGCCATTCTCGGGACGAACACGATCTCAAACAATGTCGTGCGTGTTCACGGATGGGATGCGGGGATTGTTCGACGTATTGCTGGCATGAATCACATAAGGCGTGGGTATGGGTGCACGAGGTGTGCGTTGGAATAAATTATTGAAAAAAAATTCATGTCCAAAAAAAAACGAGAAATTTGTCTGAGTAGAGGGTGGGAAATATGGAATCGTGTCCCATGTGCGACAAGAACAACGACGAATGCATGTGTTTACAGGAGAGACGCGCGATCGTGGCCGAGATCATAAACAGGGCGGACGAGAACAATAAGAACGAGGAAGACGAATCCGCATCTTCTGTCTTGTCTTCCGGCGAGGAAGAGGAAGAGAAGGAAGAGGAAGAGGAAGAGGAAGAGGGGGACGAGGAGGAAGCGGAAGATGTTGAAATGGTGAAAGAACCAGACGCTCTCACCCAACGTCTGCGCGACTTGGAGGGCAATTGTCCTTTGTGCAAGAAATCAGGCATATTCCCCGAAGCATGCTATTCATGCACGAATCCACGTATGTTCCCCGTACCATGTCCTTCACCCTTGGATTTCTGGATGTTTCCCGAAGCGTATGGCGCAACACGGTCTCAACTCCAATTTACTAATCAAGCGTTGGACGAAGCACTGACTCGAGAGGCCAACAAGAGAAAGGACGACGACGACAACGATCGCGAACGGGAACAACAATCACTTCCTAAACCGATGTCCCTTCCGTCCAAGTTTGACGAGTTTGAAGACGCGTTGCGGGAGGAGATGGAACGGTATCATTGGGAAGACAAGGACGAGACCAAGGACGCAGAAGTCGATCCCGTTGTCTTTCTGAAGCAGGACAACAAGGGACTCGGACCGTTCATTTCGCGTCACATTTTGGTTCAGGATAGCGCGACGGGTAAACAAGTGCGCAAGTTGGTCGAGAGTCAATCCCGGGATGGTCGTCTCATTTACTTGACTGTTGATGGCGAAGACGCTCTCAACGCCCAGTCTGAAAGTGGAGGATCACATGATGAGCAGGAGGACGACGAAGAGGAGAAAGAAGAGGACGACGAAATCGAACAACAAATGCATCGAGAAGAGGAGCACATAGAACAACAACAACAGAACCAGACACAGGATCGATGTGCCCGGATCGAGCGCATACTTCGGGAAGCCAAGGAGAAAGGAATTCGGCTAAACTACGAAATGTTTATCAATTTGTTGGAATTGGACGAGAAACAGGACAATCCTAGCTTGCCTCCCCGCAATCCGTACAACACACCAGAAGCATACGTTGGTGAACCGGCACATGTGAAGTCTGAATGTGAAGTTTGTCTCGAGGCCCGTCAGCGTATGGAGGAAAAATTGGCCATGCTGCAAGAAATGGAGAAAGACGAGAAGCAGAAGGACGAGGAGGAGGGAGAGGACGGTAATGGTGCTGCCTTCGTCTTTTCGGTGGGCCGGAGCACGCGCACAGGTTTGTTGACCATCGTTCGAAAGAAAATCCAGGAAGCGGAGGAGGAGAAAAAAGAGGATGAACAACCCTCTGCGCCTGTCGTCGAACCCGCTGCATTTCGTATTGTCCCGTTCAAGTATGTCACGTGTCGTATTTGTTGTTTCGCGAGAGCAAGGCAACAGGGCCCCTTCAGACCGTGGAGATTACCTCCTTTTCCATACATCGAGCCGCCCAAGCACGATTGCCAGGCCGAGGACAAGGATCCCGTCCCACCAGGTGTTGCTGCACCTTTGCTAAGAAGCAGGAAGGACAAATGGAACATGTGTCCCGTCTGTTTTGAGGCCTATTACAAGCGGTTCGGTATTGCTACTGACCCGGAATTTGGAGAATACACCTGGATTATTCTCCCGTACGAAGAACCACCCGAACACGATTGCGAGATGCAGCGAAAGGTCGACGGTGGTGAAGCGAAGGATGAAGAAGAAGACAATGCCCAGAACAAGAAACGCGACAGAGAATCTTCTGTGGCCGATCAGTTGGAAGAGTACTTCAAAATGGTGAAGGATTTGCCTCCTCGTCTTCTCCCGTCGGAATATCGGGTGTACGACGAAAACAGTGATAAGGGATTCATCACCGTCAAGGGTAACATTACCACGGATTTTATCAAGATGTCGAAGCAAATGCTAGACAACGCAGAGGAAGACAAAGAACGCCAGGGAACTCCCGCCGGGCAACTTTTCAAGATGACGCAAACGTTGGACGTTTTCAAGGGAAACGGCCTGGAGAAGTTCTTGGAGCACAACATGCCACAGCAAGAAGATCCTGCCGTGCTGGCCGGGATTTTGTTGCATATGTTGGCTCAGTCACAAACGTTTGGTGTGACGGAAGATGTGCTCGTGACCGTGCATCAGATTGTGCGTGTTGCGTACGCGCCTTACCAACAAATGGACCACTCAAATGTGATCAAAAACGAATTGGGATCACTTGTGACTCACGTCGACGCATTGAAGCATATTCGTGCTGCCATTCGTTTCGTGTTGACTCGGGCATATTTGCACAAGAAAGAGCTGGAGGAGAAGCAACAGGGATCTAAATGAAAAAAAAAAGTTTTCAATCATTCATCGTCAACATCGTCGCTCAACAGACCGACATCAGATCCGCGACCAACGCCCCGTTTGGATACGTTGTAGATCGTATGCGAAGCTTGTAGCGTTCTGGATGCAAGAACAGCATCTCTGCAATATCATCCAGTGGTATCCCTGTGTCCGTTTGTTTGATCTTTTGCTTCAACACATTGGGTGACGGGGTTTGACATGCCACCGTGGTTGTCACGTCGCACACGGTCACTAACAAAGGACCATCCAGCGGGGAGGACGGATAAATCGGTCCAAACACATCCATCCCAATGATGGTTCCACCCACGTTCCCGTACACAATGTCCCACGCAATCGACGGTTCACTTCGATGCACCAGCAACTCCCCCTGTGCGTATCCGGGTGGTTGCGGGGCGCCAGGTCCTGGGAATACAAGGTTGGTGTCTCCCTTGAAACATATGTGTTTTTGCAATATGGCGTCGTTCTTCTTCATTCCGGCCCCAATCAAAAACACCAACCCCCCGCCCACAACCACGATCAACAACACTCCAAACACAATCAATTCGTTTCGCGAGTATTCGTTGGCCATTTCACAGGATCATTATTTCATCCATTCGTTGTTCCACGCACACATTTGAAAAAGGGGGACAAAAAATGTAAATCTACTTGTTAACTAAAGATTATTATTGCTGTTACTGCTTCAATCACCACCACCACCACCACCGTTCAATGCATCCCGTACGGCCTGTTCGCGATCTTGGCGGGCACGTTTTGCAAACTCAATCTCCTCTGCATCTCTGGTTTCCAGCACCATCGCAAGCTGTCCGTTTGCTTCCCTCAAACGAATAATCTCCAGTTCACATGACGCCAACTCCGTTTTCAACACGAACAATTGTTCCTCTAGCTCCCGTGACATGCTGAGTTCGTCCCGCTTCAGCTTGTCCATGTTCACGTAGTCCCGCTTGGACTTCCCATATTTGGTGGTTAGCTTCCCGTGCTTGTCGGCGAGTGAATGGTACTTATCCACCCACTCGTTCAAACGTCCATCCGAAGGCGCAAAAAAAGAATCCAGCGAGAGTCCCGTGGTGTTGGTGGTGCTGGTGCTGGTGCTGGTCGACGAAGAAGATGTAGCGGGAGAGCGATCGTGCGTGATATCCAAAGAATCTCGGAGAGAATCGTGAATCCCGAATCCCACAAGGTTGCCCGCTTGGTCCATAACGGACTTGATCCTTGACAACATCTCCTCCTCCCTCTTCCTCTTGCGGTCCTGCTCGACATCAATCATCATCGCCAATTAATTAACCCTCGATCGAATAACGACGTGTGCAAAGATGAACCCCTCCTTCCTTTTTTTCGTTGTTGGACGCGAATAAACTTTTTTTTTTAATTTGACCGTCCAACCACCCACCCACTTTCCCCCCACCCATGCAACCATTATTATGTGCTTTTTTTTTGATTATCAATGTTTTGTTGGTACTGCAAATGGATGTTGAATGCGTTTGTTGTCGTTAAACACTCCGTAAGGACCGCGTCCGTTCCTCACCAGCAACTTGCCCATGGTCGCCTGATTAACAGCGTCCCAGTACACTGGCCCAATGGCTGCCGCGTTGTATGTGTAGTAAGCCTGATCCGCCTCTCTGATCCGGTGAAACAAGTCATTTAGCATGTGCACAGTGGTTGGTCCAAAGCTTGTTCCCGGGAAGATATCTTCTTCCAACAACCCTTGATATGCGTCTCTTGGGTCCGCGGCAAAGGGAACACCGTTGATACACTGATAGATAGAGTGCCAATCTAACGTGCGCAGTGCTCGCGCCCTTTGTATGTGGATTGCGACCCAATCTTGAGGTTCAGCGGTCGAATTCGACCACCAGGCAAAACCATTGCGACGTTCGGGTATGATGTTTCTGTCGTACCGACGCGCAAATGTTCTCACGGAATCCCCTAGAAAAAGCTCAATGTTCTCGGCGCTCACCAAATCTTGTCCCGCGCGCCCAGTGAAGTATGCATAAGGCAGTATGCGCCGATCACCAATGGTGGATGGAATCATAGTGTCAATCATGGCAGGCATCAGCGATATGGCCATTTCCAGTGTCACGCGCGACTCGGTCAACGTGTTGGGCACGGGGCTCAACGGGTCAGGGGTGAGACCACTCGCAAACAACAAAACGGGGAGCCATTCGTGATACACGATACGTTGCCACTCTGCGATGTTGAGCTGGCGTGCTTTCCAGAACAATTGTTCGTCTGTCCAGCCGTGGTGAAAAGCCAGCAACACGTCTGCCCAATAGTTGTGATTGCGCACGGCCAGCGTGTGCAACGACAAAACACCCGCGTTGTATGTATCCCTGTGATCAGCAATGGTCCATTTGTGCGTAGTTGCGTTTCGTTCCAGCAGAAGGGATTCATCGTTGTGCACCATCCGCATGCGACCACGAGACAACGTTCGCATGTTCAGCATTTGAGTGGGGTTGACACCATACACATTGGACAGATCAATGAACGAAGTTCCATTGTTGATAGGGTACGGACACGACGGAGACACAAAGGGCGATCCGGGTATACGGAATGTGATATTTGAGGAGGAGAAGAACGCGAACACAGGATCTCCGGCTGGCACGGGAATGCTATACTTCAGCACAGGTTCTACATACGATGGGTTGAAAATGTCGTTAAAAATGAACTCTGTAAAAAACACAGCAAATGCCGACAATCGACGCGGATCTTCCAGCGTAGAGTCCCCAGTCCCGAATTCCGTGTTGCTCAGCACACGTGCATTGGTCTCGTTGCGTATGACAAGGGATGCATTGCAGCCACACACGGAGAATGTGTCGGTGGGAGAACCACCAAAATAAGTGGTCGTCACTTCTGGTACACATGAGGGGTCGGATGCTTTGCAGTTTGTGCGGATCAGCAGCATCCCCGCCACAAACACAACGGCAATTCCCAGCAACACCAGCATGATGATTCGAAGCAAGTATTCCGAACGCGACGTCATCACCACCAATTTTTTTTTACCACCTTGATCCAATGTTCATATTATTTTTTTGTTTTTCACAATCACCCCACGCGGTGTATTGTACTCGTTGGTGTGTGTGAGGTGCGCAATGCTTTTGAAACAATATCAACCATTTTTGTAGAACGGTTCTTAATTAATTAATTTTAATTTAATCTTTTTTTGTTTGTTTTGCCAATGTTTTGCTCCTGCCATTGTTGTCGTTCTCGTCGTTCTTGTTCGATATCCACTGAAAGATTCAACGCGGGTGATGATGATGATGGTGCCAGTGCATCAGTTTCAAAAGCAAGCAGAGAACCAAGAGAAGGAGGAGGACGAGGACGGGGAGGATTCACCGTCGGGTCGTTGCGCAGACGATTCACAAGCGTCACAATAAATCCCCACGCACTCTGATACGACGTGATAATATCTTTGACGAGTTGTGGGAAATGAGGATTGGCCAGTATGCCAGGCACATGGCGATCCAATTCTCTGAGATGTTCCCCAAATACCTTGAGAGTATTACTGCTCTCAGTGAACAAAGGAAATACGGCTCTTCCATGTGAAATGCTGTCGTCAATAATCTCATTGAGGCGAGCCCGTGTACTCTCGAACAATTTGCTGTGCACATTCTGCATGTGCTCCAGCGCCTTGGCCATGTCCTTCTTCTTGATGTTCGCAAAGTGGTTGTTCATCTCCATGCATGTTGCCGCATGAAACGCGACCCACTGCAACATCTTGTGTTGCTTGGGTGGCGTTGGTGGTGGTGGTAAAGGCGCGGTACCCTCAAGTTGCTCTCCGTCCAAAATCATCATCGCCACGGTCGGAGAAGGCATGGTTTGCATCATAAACGTCCGCAATTGGTTGGCTTGCTCGGGTGTCACTTTTTGTTCCTTGTACGCGGCTCCAAGTCTGGCGCACAAATCATCAGCGACGGGGAGTTGTTTCTTGAGCCATTCGTGTGGGACGCCTTCGCGCCACGCACCGATACAACAACTTCGAAGCATCGAACACATGATTGGGAACATATCGACACACAGTTTTCCGAGCACGGCTAGCCCTTCACAATCAGGTCGAGACAGGGTTGACGTGCGAGGCCGCAAATCCGTCACCCAGGAAGCAATGGCCCCAAGGTGTTTCTTCAGACACGCGTATATCGCCTCGTATTCTGCGGTACAGTCCGTTCTGTTTCCTCGTCCTCCACCACCTCCACCGCCGCCGCCTCCTCCTCCACCGCCACCGCCTCCTCCTCCTCGTACATGCGTCCTCGTCGTCGCCTTTTTCGCGAACAACGCATCAAGAAGTTGCTTCAGCTCACATACCGAGTCTGGTGGTGCACGCGACGCCGTAGAAGAGCACATTCTTTCCAGCAGTTGAAGACTCATGTGCCCACACAAATGTTCAATGGAAGATGTCGCGGATCTGTTGTTGTTCTTTCCGAGTCCCCCGGTTGATGATGATGTTGCTCCTGTTGTTGTCGTTGTTGCCGATGTTTTCTTCGTTGTCGTCAAAGCATCAATCTCAGCGTTCAAGCTGTCGACCTTCGCCGCAAGAGTTTTTTTTTCTTCGCGAAAGGAAGCACGTTCCCTGTTGACCTTTGATTCTCGCTTCGCAATTTCTTCCATCTTCTGTGCGTGTGCATCTGTCAATGTTCTCTCCAGCCCCGCATACTGTTCTTCCATGCGACGCGTCTCTGTCTGGAATGTGCTCTGCACGGCCTGCATTTGTGTCTCCAAATCTTCGCACTTTGAATTCAGCAAGGTATACGCTTGCTTGACGTCTTTGCACTTCTTCATGCGCGCCACTTTCTGTGCATTCGGTGGTGGTCGCGATGATGATGATGATGACGATGCGGCATTTTGGGAGCGCGACACCTCCGCCAACCTCTGACCAAGGAACACGCGTTCTTTGGTGCGCTCATTCACCATTTCTCGTAGTCGGGTGTTCTCGCGGACCAAGGTGGTACGCTCAGCACTGGCCAGCGCGCACTCGGAATGCTTGGTCTCGAGCTGCTCCGCAATGTACCTGTTTCGCTGTTTCAACGCCTTGAACGCCTTTTCTGCCTCTTCCATATCTTTCTTGAACAACTCAAGCTCCCGGCGCAACTCCTCAGCTTCTTCTGTGACTTGTGCGTGCAACTTTTCCGTCTCCTTCGAGTACGCGATCAACGCATCGTGTCTCGCGCCTAACTTCTGAAATGATTCCACGTTTTGGTAGTGCGCGGCACTGCCACTCTTCAACTTCCGTCGGAGTTCTTCGCTCGTTTTTTTTTCTTGTTCCAGCGATTCTCTAAGCGTCACATTCTCCAACACCAACGGTGTCGTGCCCGCCATGAAACCGTCAAAGAACATTCCAGCCACCTGAATAGCTTCCGTGACGTTTGCAGCAGTCGTGCTATCAATCTGTTGATTGTCTTCTTCTTGTTGTTCTTCTCCGGTGCTAGCAGACGACGAACTAAACTCCAAAAGTGTGTCGTGAAGTTTCGCCAGCACGGCACTCCCAGCGTCGTCTTCTGGTTCAGAGAAATGAGCCATTTTCACGCACATACTCAACAACGTGCTACACGCTTGCTTGGCCAAAGGTCGGTAACACGCATTCTGGTCTCGTTCCTCCTCGCACATCGAAAGCATCACTTTGAGCTGTGCAATCTCTTCGTTCTTGTGCAACACGGAATCTCCACGATCATCTCGCACAAGATCCTCCAATGATACACACGGAGGAGATCGAGAAGGAGGAACAGGTGGTTGTTGTTGTTGTTCAGGGATCCACTGGAACACGTCCTTCTCCTCGACGCCGTGCTGTCCTTTTTGTTGGTGGTGGATATGTTGTTGTCGTTGATCCTTCCCTTCCTCCTCTTCCTCCAATCCCCTGAAGGCGACCTTTTCTCTGTCTTCGAGGCTGATGCACAACTCCTTCCTGTTCATGGGTCCTTCCTTGTCCTTCCTCGCCCTTTTGTTTTTCTTCCCCGTGGTTATCTTTCCTGCGGCGATCGCGCCTCCCTTACTTGACGTAGACATCATCATCATCCTTCTCTTTTGGTACCCACACACCTGTCACTACCACTACTACCACCTCCAGCACCCCGGCATTCACACGCACACAAAAAAATTCCCCTTGAACCACCGCCACCACCACACACCAAATGCAGCCCTCTATGCAAGAAGTTTTTTTTTGAAAACGGACAAAATTTGTGTGAATACGTTTGTTTCGCAAAAAAATTTTACGTCATTTTTTTTAAAGTGGCGTGTGACGGTGTACAAAAAAAAAAATAAAATGGACGACGACAAGGGTCTCTCGCAAAAAAACCAACAACACACCAGCACCGTTCCTTCTCCCTCGGTCACCTCCAAGAAGAAGACCAAGACGAAGAAGAAGAGGGAGCACAAGGAGAAGGAGGACGGGGGAGGAGGAGGAGAAGCTGCCAAAAAGAAAGGCGCGATCGCGAAGGATACATCGAACCAGGGATGTGTTCCCGTGACGATGATGGATCAACAAACAACAAAGGTGTTTGAGTCGTTGCAGCGACACCGTTCTGATTTCTGCCTGGCGCACAATACGTGCGAAGGAAGAGTGACGACGATTATGCTGTCGAACGTTTTTTCCAATGGAATCAGCAACAAGACCGAGTGTTTCTCGTGCAAGATCCCTGTTGTAGGACACGTGAGTTCCAGGGTTTATTTGATCACGCCCAACGTTGCTGGTGTCGCACCGTACTTTTTGGCAGACAACTGTTTTTCTTGCCATTACAGCGTTCGTATGGGATCCGAGACGTGCGGACTGCGCAAGGACATGCTCTGGGAACAACAAGACGACCAAGACGGTTCTTCTTCCTCGTTGTATTGTTACTTGGACAGATCGTACCAGCCTGTGTGCAGACCGCACATTGATACGCATGCGCTGGTCGTGCCTTCCTTTGATCCTGTTTTGCAGAGGAAACAAATGATGGCGTTCTATGACCGGTGGGGATTTGTAAAGGCCAAAACAAGCGCCACCGAACTCGATATGGCCCGATTCAACGATGGTCTCATTGACATGCTGGGTTGCATGAATGGGCGCAGCGCCGTTGAGATGCAGCAGAAGATCGCTACTCCTCATTGGGAGTCAGATTGTTCCTGGCTTGGCGTCGAATCGCAGGAATTCGGGAACGTTGGAGAGAAAGTTGCCAGTGCTGAAGCAGCCTACGACAGCTTGGTGCAGGACAAACGTGCCTGGGAAGCACGCAAACTTGCTTGGCCAGCGTTCTTGCCATTTTTTAACCCCGACGACAACGTATCCGCTAGCATGTCCCCCTTTGTCGTTGTTCCCAAGACGGAAACGTTAACCCCATCTTTCTTGCGATCGCTGCTCATGGATGGGAGAGCCAAGCACGTGGTGTTCAATGGGTTCTTCCCCTTTGTCCCGACGCGCCACGATACGTGCTGCATAAACCTGATGGTGTGTCCTCCGTCGTGGACCATGCAAGATAAGGCTTCTGGGCAAAAATCGGAGAACTACTGCTTCGAACAGATGTGGAAGACCGTCGTGCCAAAGGCATATTCACACGGCATTTATCCACAGAATTTTGTGTTCAACAACATGGTGGTGCCCATTGAGACCAAGTTGGGCGAGGTCGTCCTGTTCAAGAGCGAACGTCCCTTTCGCTTGCGCGCTCCGACCGAAAATCTATTTGGTTTATTTGTTGGGGCTGTCAACATCGCTCCCAAGGAAGTCACCAAGAGGGGACGCGCCCTCATGGTCTTGGAGCAATACGTGCGCAAGAAGCTGTTCAACTGGTGCTTCTTCTTGTACCCCTTTCTCGGAGCAAACAACAGCTCCAAGTCTGCGATCCTTGTCATTGATAATGGTGGTGGTGGTTGTGGCGAAGAAGCACAAACCCAGCCACAACCCCAACCTCAACAACAAGACGGAAATCCACCATCATCCATTGGAGAAGGAGCGGGAGTGGTGGTAGACGGCGCGATCACCTCTTCCTCCTCCTCGAAGAAGGAGCGCTGGGTCGTGCGGGCATTGCATGATTTCGTGGGTTGCACACAGAAGATGATGCGCTCGGATTTCTTTGATTACGCGGAGCTCATTTTTGGAACGAAGCACGCCGACTACAACAAATGGCCAGATTTTCTGAAGACCGTGGATATCGGTATGGTTCCTCTCGATGGGAAGTCGGAGGCGATCGCGAAAAATTACGCGGACATGTCCGTCGTCGTCGTCGGGAATTCGGACAATTCGCAGCGAAAAAAAAGTAGCAGAGGGGTTCCCAATTCGGACAACAACAACAACGAAACGACAATGATGATGGCCGGTAACCAACAGCAACAACGCAAAAACAACGCAGGGAACAACAGCAAATTGGCCCCGGCGATGCAAACCACGATCGCGACGACGACGAGTACGACTACGAAGCCCAAGGCGATCGCCCAGCCCAAGACCACGCCCAAGACCAAGCCCGTGGGGGTCGACATGCAACCCCTGGAACGGAAGATGGCCAACCAGATCCGGGATCGCGTGAAGCCCTCGCCCGTTTCCCCGACCCACGTCCCGACGCCTGGCGACGGCGACGACCACGAGATCAGCACCACCATCACTTCTCTCTCCAAGAAGAAGAAGAAGAGGGTGGTCAAGGCCGCCCCTTCTCCTCCTCCTCCTTCTTCCCCTTTGCCCGAGGATCAGGACAACGATGATGACGATGGTTCTCCCCAGCCCATGGAAGTCGACCACAACGACGACCATGACGACGACAACGATGGATTGGAGGCCGTGCCTGCCACGATCGCCGATCCAGAGCCGACGACCACCACCACCGCGATCGCCAAGAACAAGAGGAAGAAGAAACAGAAGGCCGTTGTTCCTGCTGCTGCTGCTGTCGTTCCCGTGGAGGTGGAGGACGAGGAGGACAACCATCATGACGATGACGGCGACGATGACGACGAAGAAGGAGACGGCGAGAGCGCCACTTCTGCCGCCGCATCAAAGGGAAAGCGAGCGACCAGGAGCAAGCCCAAAACAGCTGATCTTCCTGATGGATTGCTGTTTGATGCAGAGGATGTCAACAACGCACTGCAGCGAAAGGACGTGCCGCAGCATCTTCGCATTCACCCGGATTTTATGGGAGCGCAGGACGACCCGGTGCGTGCCATGATCACGCACGTATTCAAGGTTGGCCCGTCGAGTCCCGTTCCTACGTTGGAAGGCGTCGAAGACGAGGAGTCGCTCGTATGCACGTTTCCCACAGGCGGAGAAGTGATGGCGAGCATCCCGCTCAGCAATGGCGTGACAATGGCCACGTTTGACGTGTTTTCTGCGTCTGGGGTCAGCGACACACTGGAAGCGGACTTGCGCGAATACGTCATTGACGAGTACATCGTGGAACAGCAGCAGAAGAAACTGTTTTCGAACAAGGGTTTTGTGCCCAACAAGGTGTTTCGAGCGTACGGATGTGCGGCAAGACTTGCGGGCAGCCGAGTGGACCCGATTCCTACTCCCGATTGTCTGGAAGAATTGCTGTCGTGCGTGAACGCCATGATGGAGCAACCACTGCAATGCATGCCATTCAACCAGATTATTGCGTGCACACTTCAGACAGAGGCCGCCACCATGAACGCCATCAAGTTCGACCAATGCATCAAGGGAAGTCACGTGTTGGTGCTTCCTCTTGGATATTCGGGTCGAACGATGCAGTTGCGTTCATACAGCGTAGACAAGGAAAAGCCTCGCGGAAAGACGGTGCCTATTTTGCACAACATCACGCTGGTGTCGGGCATGGGGTACATGTTCTCCCCCGAACTTCACAAGGACAAGGATCTTGCGTGTTCGTTGGAGGTCAAGCAAGAGAGCAAGAACGCCGACCCGTGTTCCCCGTTGACCGTGTTGGTGTTCATGGCTGTCACTGACCTCGCATCTAGCAAGCGCAAGAAGCCAGCCGCCGCTACCACTGCAAAGTCTTCTTCTGATACTACGCCTGTGCATTCGGCAAAGGCCACCAAAAAACCCAAGGTTGTCGACGTGGAACACGAGGACGACGCTGTGGCTCCTCCCGTTGCCAAGGCCACGGCCAAAAAGAACACGAAAGCGTCTTCGTCCACTGCCATCACCGCCAACACCGCCGCGAAGAAGATGACGGCGACGACGAACAAGAAGAAGCCAAACAACGCCGCTTGTTGTGTGGCTGACGACTGGACCGGGGACGAATTGAAGGAGGCGTATGCAAATATGCTTGACCTGGCAAAGTCGAATGGAATCAATTTCAAGGATCCCGTAAACAAGGCCAAGTGGGAAGCACTGGAAAAGGCGTCTGTTGGGTTTGCCCAGAACGGAAAGCGGATGCCCAGCTTCCTGCCGCCGTTCAAGCGAGCGTTCAACGCATGTTGGCCTCTCGTGATGACACAAGAGGATGATGCCCAAAAAGACGCGGCGGACAATCTAGGGGAGGAGGACGAGGAAGATCCCGATCTTGTGCTTGAGGAGGAGGAGGATGATGATGGTGGTGGTGACGTCGTCGAAGTTGCGAAGCCCGCGGTCCCAGCAAAGAAACAGGCTACCATCTTTGCCACCATGAACACGAAGCCCCGACCTCAGCAGCAGCAGCAGCAGAGCAAGAAGAAGAAGGAGTCCTCTCCTGTTCCTGTTTCGGGACCTGGTGGCCGGAAAGTGGTTCTCAAGGGAGATCGGCTTGTGAAGAGCAGCACGCGCAAGAGGAAGAAGGGTGTATCCAAACAGGAAATCGCCGATCAGGAATTGGAACCAGTTCTTCGTCAGAACTACAACACGTATGCTCGCAAGCAACGAAGGAAGGGAAAACCGGTGCTCGACTTTGAGAAGTGGAAGCGCAACTTTGCAAACAACTCGGACGCAAACGGGGAGGATCTCGGTGCTAGGAGGGACGACGACCTGGAAGACGATTTGGACGACGACGACGACGAGGATGAAGACGAAGATTTTGACTCTGAGGTCGGATACGGGGGAGGAGGAGGAGGAGGCGTCGTGGACGGAGAAGGCGGAGACAGCTTGGACGACGACGACGACGACGACGACGATGATGATGATGAGGACTTGGACGAACCTGTCACCTTGAAGGAAAAAATGCGCGAGAACGCTAACTTTGCATCGGTTATGCTGGACAGATTTCGCGATGTCGCCCCGGATCTGCTGGTGGGCATTCGTCGAAGACCCGTCATTGCTGACCCGTACGACATTGCTCACGACGCGATTACGCTTGCGATCAAGAAACCCACGGATCAGAATCTGGAAGCCATGAACACGGCCTTCAACCGGTTCAAGCAGGTGTTCAAGAACCATATGGGCAAGGACGATGCGTCGCGTAAGAAGATTGCGCATTTGTACCCCAAGGATGCTCCCGTGAACAAGAAGAGGAAGTCGGAACCCGAGAGTTCGCCTGGCCAGAGAGCAGCCATGGTGGAAGCGCTTCTTGACTCGGACGTCGCCGCTGAGATCAATATCGAAGGCTGGAACCCCCATGTGTCGGATGCGTTCTCGCACCAATTTGTGATGACGCTGCTGAACGCCGTTGTCGAGTTGAGCAAGGGAAAGAAGGACTGCAACCAAATGGTCTCTTTCTTGGACAAAACGTTCATTTCCAAGCAAGACGGCACCGCCTCCGTGTTCACGGCGGAAAACATTGCACAGTTTGTGGAAAAGGTGTGGCCTCGCGCAAAGAGCCTCATGGATCAAGGTGTTGGCAGAGTTCCCACTACTGTCCTTCCAGTGAGACGGGAAGCCAGAGTTACCATTGATGTCAGTGATCCCGTTGTCGTCGTTGCCGTCCCCGATCCGGAACCTGAAAAGAAGGAGAAGAAGAAGAATGACGACGACAACAACGTTGATGATGATGACGGGGGAGTTGTGCCCATGGACACCAGAGAGTATGACGAGACGCCGGCACCAACCAGTACCACCATTGTCAACAAGGAGCAGGAGGAGGAGGAGCAGGATGAAGACGAAGACGAAGACGACGAGGAGGACGAGGAACAAGAACAACAACCCGTTCTCCCCAAGCAATCTCCCTCGAAGGCCGCTACCCGAGTTGCCGTGCTTCCTGCGCCTATTGGAAACGGTGGCGAAGAAGACGACAGCGGAAGTGAGAGCAGCAGCAGCAGCAGCACGGGAGGAGGAGGAGGAAATGATGAAGGTGGTGGTGGTCCGGACATCGCCTTGCCCATCCCCACCACCACCACCACCGCCGGCAATGATCAAGATGATGACGATGATGATGTCCTGGGTCGAGGAAGCGAGGCTGACGCAAACAACGACGCAAAGGTTGTTGCTGTGCCCATGTCCCCGGCAAAGAAGAACACTCAGAAAAAGCAACCACAACAACCACAACAACAACAAGAAACAGAACCGGCGACGGCTGCCAGTTTGGACGTCAACGTCGAACCTGACGCCAAGTCATTGCCTGTCCCCGAAGATTCGGCACCGAGTAACGGTAGGCCATGGCTTGCGTTCCAGAAGGGTGGAAATAGGATCTTCGCTGTGAGCGTGACCGAGAAGGAATTGCGTGACAGATTGATTAGGCATGACCCCAGCTATGCCGGCAAGTTCAATGTTTGCGCAGCTCCCGCAAACTGGCATGAAGTGTGCAAAAGAAAACAGCTGCCGGCCACGGTTTCCAGCCTTAGAGGCCTGACCGTCTTGGACGTCTGGCCCAAAAATAATTGAAGAAGAAGAAGAAGAAGAAGAAAAAACAATTAATTAAAGTCAAAATCCATTTCATCCATCCAATCCATCCACTCGTAACAAAAAAAACAAAAATATTTGTGGAGTGTGTATGTAAACTGCGACGACGAATGCAAGACAGTGATGCATCTTCTTCTTCTTCTGCGTCTTGGTGGTGGGACCGAACTCTCGGTCGAGCATTTGGTGCGCGTGTTCCGACTGAGTCGGCAGAAGCCCAATCCGACAAAGTAGCAAATGCTAACCTAACACTTGTCAGCGATTTGCAAACGCGCTTGGATCAACAAACCCGAATGCGAGATGCGTACCATGCCAATGTATCGCGGCTTGGAGGTCGCCCCGAAGCAAAAGCACAAGCATTGAAAGCGTTCGAGGGATACAAAAAGGCTGACCAGGCGTGTCGCATGTTACAGGGCAAAATTGACAGCCTAACCACTGTCACCAGCGGTATGAACGACATGCGAGACAACACACGGATTTATGACGCCATGAAACAATCCAACGTGAGCACGGCTCGTCTTGCAGCCAAATTGGATGTGGAAGAGGTGTCCGAGGTCATGGCAAAGGCCAAGGAACACATCGATGACCACAGAGAGATTTCAGAAGAACTCGCCGGTCGACAACTGATCGATGTGATGGATGAGGACGAGGAGTACGCGGAAATGTTGCAAATGATGAAAGGGGAATCATCGCCTTATCAGCAGCAGGAGGTGCGCCCGGCCATGACAAGAACACAACAACAAGACCATGATAGCGCAAAGCTCGAGGAGGAAGAACGCATGTTGGAGTTGTTGCAAAGCATGCCATTACCAGCAACCAAATCACAGTCTCGACCAGTGTACGCGAACAAGAAAATGTAAAAACAAACAAATTTTCATTTTGGTTCGTCTCCCGGTGGTGGTGGTGGTGGTGATGTGGATGAAGGGGTGACGTTAGTGGTGGCGGTCACATCAATCAATGGTCCCAATTGTTTGGATGAGGACGACGACGATGATTCCTTTTGTTCTTTCAGATTCTTCTCCAATAATTCTTCAGACCACCAATCCTCGGGTTCGATCTCTTTGTTTTCTTTTTCTTCGTCGTCCGTATCATCTTGTCCTCCATCATCATCTCCACCCTCATTCCATGTCTCAAGCATGCCTTTGCGGGCGTTCTTGACAAAGTCCGACGCCCCCCGTTTCAGAAATCTGTATTTGCGCTTCCAATTGCAACAACAAGCCCAGCAATGCTTCGGTGATGCAATCCACGTCACAACGGTCAACAAGGCCACAAAATACACAATAGACGCCACAAATAGTGCCCATGACGACAACGCAGAAGAAGAAGGAGGAGAACCGGAAATCGAGGTGGTGTTGTTTTGGGTTGACATTTTTTCACGAGTTTGTTATTAGTCGATATTTTGTTTTAAATAACGTGTTCACACAACATATCCTCCACAAAAAGGTTGTGCTTGTGGTGGTGTTTGCGGGAAACACAAGTTTAATGGACGACGTGATGATCGTCGGCGGTCCCGTGCAAGAGTTGGTCAATGTCATGATCATGTTTGTGGTAATCACCGTGTTTCGCCTGATCCTGTCGTATTCCACCATTGTGTGCGCGGAGTGCATTTCAACCAAACCATTGAATGGGTCGCAAAGAAAGAAAGTGGCAAGCGATCTGTGGTATGGCACATATTACATTGTTGCAGTTGTGACGGGCGCGTATCTTTTTTATACGCGAGGATGGTTTGACGCAATGCGCGTATGTTCGTCCGAAGACGTCGACGCCATGCTTAGCGTTGATAAGCTGCTGTACGCGTACCATTGCATGCAAGTTGCGTTCTATGTCAACTACGTGTTTGCAATGATGACGGGCATCGATCCCCCACACAAGGACAACGCTTATATCATCCATCACATCATCACGTTGATTCTCATTGTGTTCTCGCGCAACGCTGGTTACATGCGAATCCAGCTGGCTGTGCTTGTGGTACACGACATGGCGGACCCCTTTTTACACTTGGCAAAGCTCGTGAAATTCCTGAAACCTGCATGGAATATTGTCTATGATCCGTTGTTTGGCGTGTTTGCGGTGGTGTTCTTTGTCACGCGTTTATACGTGTTTCCGATGTTTTTGATTGACAACTGTCGGCTGACATGGCATCGACTGTACCCCGGAGATTGGGCATACTTGGCAAATACCAACGTTCCCGCGTTCTCCATCACATCGACACACGTGACGGCGCTCTGGTTTCAGTTTAGTTTCTATGGAATAGGCGTGCTGTTGCTGTATGGACTATTGTTGTTGCACATGTATTGGGGACTCACCATTATTCTGGTGTTTACCAAGAAATTCAACAAGAAGATGGACCATCCTCTTCCTCCATCCACCACCGCTGTTACAACCACAACCCGAACATCAAAGATAAAGACCAAATAAAAAAAACCAAAATGGCAAAATCTCTCGGTGCGTTCTGCGCACTATTTAGTTTGTATCAAAAAATCATTTGTTCTTCTTTCCGCCAACGCTGAACAGCTGTACGGGTTGCACAGCCAAACCTCCTCCGACGCTGAACTTCTGGGTCTGGAACACACCCGCTGCCGGTTGTCCATACGAGGATCCAATGGGGGCGTTGACAGAATCGGTGGGGGTTTGTGGTGCTGGTGCAGAGGGAGGGGCGGTGTACAGGGGCTGGCTTTCGATCTCTTCTTGGGACTTGTCCGCTCCCATCATCACGTGGGAGATTCCTGGGTTCCATCCGGCAGACACTGCGTCGCGGACGTCGTGCCAGTAAACCCACAGTCTCCACATGATCCACAGCGACCACAGGGCAATCACCCCGGAGCCAATGCTGAACGTCCAGACCCACGCGGCAGAGTTTTGCAAGTACAACGTGGATGTTGCTTCGGTGAGCTCAAGGACCGATGAAATACACAACGTAACCATGGCGGCGACGTTCACAAGGTTCACCCAAAAGAACACCATGCACCAGGACACTGTCAATTGCGTGCGTCCTTCCGAGTCGAAGTAGGGCGCTAGCAGCGTGAAGCACGCAGTCACAAGCACGGGCACCAGCCATATGATGCGAGGCATAGCACTGAACGTGACCACGGGTCCTCCCGTTCCTGCCCCGGGCACAAGCGAGATGCACACCGCAGCCACCGCCAGTATGAACATGATGGTGGAGAGTGCTCCCAAGTAAATCTGCTTGGTACGGATGTGGTAGTTGTAGTGATGAACGGTGGAGCCTTTCTGTTCTCGGCCATAAAAAAGGCCCGTCACGAAATGCTGTCCCATTTTTTTTTGTTGTTAGAGTGTGTGTGTGCCAGGGAAAAAAAAGGAAGTGTTGGACAGTCCAAAAAACTTAATGCTGTGTTTTTTTCTTAAACAGAAACCGTGGCATGACCTCAAATCAATATGCAAATTCATTTATTGTTCGACAACCTAATTTTTTGGTGGCCCTGGTTTGTTCGCTCTCTTTTTTTTTGAAAACTGGGCAACTGCTCTGACACTTTTCGCGGGAGTTGGTTCAAATGTGCAATCTTCTGGTCCACTGTCCATGTGTCCGGCATGGTCAAACGAGCCCGCAGCACTTCCAACATCAGAATTTCAAAGTGAGGCATCACCGGCGTGGTGATTACCACGATGCGCGAGTTTGGGTACAACAATGAAACAATCTCAATGTGGTGTGCCTCACAATACGCCATGTAAATGGTCGCAAAATCGAAGCCTTTCTTTCGAATATCGGCGTGGAGTTGTTTCAAACGACTGTGTTCAAAGGGCGCGGCCAGTTCGCCAAGATGATGATGTGCTTCATTCTTCCGATTGACATTGGGAGTCAACAATACCGAATACGCTGTGAATACGCACAATGTATCAACGGCGCGTTCCAATCCTTGGTTAGCAGGCCAATATGCAATGATGTGACGACTGTGGGTGGCCATGACCATCTCAATGAATCGGAGCTGTGCTCTCCAGTTGTGTTCCTCGTTCATGTGGAGAAGCAACATCTCCGCAACCTTGTACATGGTCGGAGGCATGACAAAGGGGCGATCGCCCGGCATGGCTGTTGTGGTTTGTTGCATGGAAAACTGGTTGAGGCCATGCCATGCTTCCAAGCGTTCTTCATAGTTTGGGAAGTCCTCCTCCCTCGACGGCATGGTGTGGTAAAACATCACCGACGTCCCAATGAACAGGGGATATTCATCCAAGTCCTCTTCCTCAACCGTAAAGTCGCCATCCTTCAGGCGTTGCACGCGAACTTCCTGGATCGCGATCGCGTCCTCCGTCTGCTCCCGGGTCATGGGAGGGAACTTTTGCTCCATTCGTTTCGCCCTTTTCGTATCGTCAAATATTCCGGACAAAAGAAATCGTGGCGCAATTTCAGTCTCTCCAAAAAAAATGCGAGCCCCGGTGTAAATGATGCGCTCACGTACATACGACGCGCTGACTGCCCAGCAATTCATGGTGCTCGACACCGCGGGCATGGTGTACGAGCGCATACTGGGTTATTTTGAAGATCAATGTAAACAAGACAAAGAACAACGCCAGATTATCGCCAAACGGCACATTGCTTCCCAGCCGAGGATGCAGAACAACCGCCAATTCCAGGGGGACATTCGCGTGCAACGTCTTCGCAACTTGCTCGAGTACGGATTCAAAGATGACCAGGGCAAACGTATCATCCGTTCCAAGGAACAGCGCGAGTTGCACGAAGTGTACATACGATCGTGCCTGCCCAAGATTTACCAATTTGAATGGGAGGACAACCAGGAACGCATTCTGACCAAGTTTGGCCTGACCAAGCTGCAGCAGGAAGCGCTTGTAATTATGCCCCGACGTGCGGGCAAGACGTGGTCCATGGCCATGTTCATTGCAGCCATGTTGTTGGTGTGCAGCGACATTGAGATTTCCGTGTTTGCCACGGGACAAAGAACAGCTGGTAAGCTGTTGAAGATTGTGGGTAAATTCCAGAAACACGTGCTGGAGTATGCTGGGGGAGACCAGTACAAGATTATCCATCAGAACCAGGAAAATATAACATTATTGGGCCCGGACAAGACCGAGCGTACGTGCGGGTGTTATCCTGGGAGTGTCCAGGTAAGCTAAGTCCTCCTCGGGGGTTTATTTTTTTTTTGTTTGTCGTCGTCGTTCGTTCGTTCGTTCGTTCGTTAAACGATCTTCTCGCGCAATATCCCTTCAAACCCGTATGGGACGGTAAATTCTGCCTTTTCCACGGCGACGATCATCACTTGATCTCCTCGTGTTGTTTTTTGTCTCACTCGGACGTGGAGCTTTATGTCCACGTCCATGGTTTCCGTGACAGGCACTCGTGGTATGACCACGGTTTTCTGGTCGTAAAACAACAACCCTGCAAACACGGCCTTGTGCACCGCCAATCGCATCAACGTTTGACTTTGGCCATGAATGATGTAGGTCAACTCCAACACCACATGATCGATGCTTTTCAGGAACCGAGAATCCACGGGACACAACACAGTGACAAAGGATCCCGGAGGCGTCACGAACAGTGAGTTCACAGAAGGCATACCATCTCCCGGATCACGCTGCATGCGTTCGCGATTGGGAAACATGGATGCATGCAGCGTGAACAGCCCAACAGGAGGCTGAAATGGGTGCATGCGATGTTTTGGAGATTCGCTGATACCCATCAACGAGGGGAAGCGCCGACCATACGATGATCCCGCGTGCTCGAAGGTGAATGTGACACCCCAATGCGTGTTCCCGTTGTTATGAACGTGCGGATTCCAGGTGCGAATGCCAACAGATGTGTGATTTGGGTTTTGTTCCGCAACACTGATAATCTTCAACGCAAACCGAGTCACTGCAGCGCGGGTTTTGCCTCCGGGATTGGCGCGAATTCGCAGAGGAGTTGTCGCTCCTTGCATGTTCTTCAGAGTGATCATCTTGGATCGTCGTCCGTCGTCCAAAATGCTCAACGACGTGTCGGCGTTCAACTCGTCCGCGGAATCGTTGGGAACATAAATTTCAAACGCTGGAGGAGGACGCCGGGCTGGTTGCGGCGCTCTTTGTCCTTCTTCTTGCTCTCGTGCCGCCGGTTGAGTTTGTAGGTCTCTGCGCATACCCAGGATGGGACGATGTCTCGTCGTCGTCATCGTCTCGTCCAGAATGATGTCCTCTCCGCTTTCTTTATCGTCGTAGTATACAGACTGTTCATATTCTCGAGACATCTGCATGTCGAGAACGTGTTGCACTTCTTCGTCGTGGTCGTTCGCACCTGGTTGAATGGGACTCACTTCCATGGACAGGGAATCATGGATGGTGCGATTCAGATCTTCCTCGACATCGCGCACATCGTCAGCATGCAGCTCCCAGTTGTCGCTGTGCAATTCTCGCGGAAATAGTGCTTTGGGTTCCATTGTCCTTTTGGCGGGACTCGCAAACAGTTGCTCAATTTCCACAAGCATGGCGTCCACGGGATCACTGGGGTCCAGATTGTCCAAATTCATGGACGCATCAAACGTGAATCCAGGAGATCCTGCTTGTTCTTCCTGCTCCTCTTTACCCTTGGTAGCGCGAGGAGGAGAAGAAGAAGAAGGAGCAGGAGGCGGAGGAGTGTCAGAAGGATCTCTCAGGGTGACAACAACACGACGACGATGACGCGGTTCTCCTCCCAACCGACGCACAGGACGAATGCTTGATCCGGGTGGGCTTCGAAGGGGAGACTTTGGTGATGATGTTCCGCGATACACGGGAGTTTGGAATCTGCTTTCGTCCTCCTCCTCCTCTTGCATCTTCGTTTAAAAAAAGTTCTCACACACGCACAAACACAATTTTGATTATTGGATTAGGCTTATATCTGCGTAAACCGTTCATTTGGGATTTTCTTTTTTTTCGAAAACAAATCTCGCCTGTCAGCCAGTCAGTCAATCTTTCATCATTCTTCTCTATCAATGACCATAAACGTTCAACTGGAACGCCAGCAAACGCCCACTCTGTCCATTTCGAGTTTTGTCTCCGACACTCAATGTCCACGTGCCCTTTCCCGACTGTCCCAGATGTCTGGCGGATGAATACGTCCAGCCATCCGCGGGATACGCCGTCCTGTCAGCGTGAGGCACGTGCATATAACTGGCAACTCGGGCGGGATCCTTGATGGTGACTGCCAGATCTCCTCGGCTTCCATGTTGCACCCACAGCGTCACTTCGACGGATTCCACCACATTGATTCCCGTGTTGCCGTTTTCGCATGTGATCAGTTTCGAGGGCAACCCCATGTTGATGGAGAACTCTGCGCCTGCGTCCGACATGAAATAATTCACATCGTGCTTTCCGCTTGTGCACTTGATTTGAGTGGGCAGCGTTTGCCATAGCACGGCCTCTCGAGTCAGTTCGTACATGTTCACGATACCGTAGCCATATTTGTGGTTGTGGCGCACTCCCGCGGCGTTCATTGAGGTCCAGTCCCCGTCTGTCTCGTCGGTGAGCGTTGACGTCTTCCCAAGCAACATGACTACATCTCGTTTGGTGAGATTGGGGAATTTTCCAAGCAACACTCCAATGGCACCCGCCACGAGGGGAGCGGAACTGCTTGTTCCCCCAAATGTTTGTGTGCATGTTGGATGTCCGTCATCATCAAAGGTGCTGGTTGTGATCCCTTTACCCGCTGCTCCGCTCGAGGGTGCACTCACGGTCAGACACGCACACTGTTCACTGTAGTACGACCGCTTTCCAGTGTAATCGACGGCTCCCACTGAAATCACGTGACGATTGTTGGCGTATCCATCATAATTTCCATTATCCTGGTTGGCTCCTCCGTTTCCTCCGGCCCATACATAAATGGTTCCTCGTCCATGCCTGCCGCGTGCAACGTTGTGTGCAATGGCGTCCATGGTGACTCGTCCAGGCATGGACATGGTTCTCCCATCATCAACGGGACCCCAGCTGTTGCTGAAGATACCAATGTGATCAGGCATATGCGAAAGTGCACTGGCTTCCATGTAATCACTGGAAGGCCCCGCAATTAGCTGCAAACCAGTGAGCTTACATTCGGGACATGCACCAAGTCCGCACACGTTATTGGATGCTGCTGCTGCAACCCCTCCCGCCGACGTTCCATGCGTATTTCCCGAGGAAGGCATGGGATTTGCATTATCGCCGTTAAAATTCCAAGATGCGTAGGCATCAAAATTGGGCTCGACGTCTGGATGGTAATAATCAATCCCATCGTCAACAATGGCAATGTTGAATCCATTCCCACGGTACGACTCGTGTCTGTCCCACGTCTCACTGGCGCGCACATTGGCGGGCGATGTCCCTTTCAAGTGCCACTGTGCGTAATACAGCGGATCCTGCGGAAAGAAAGCATTGGTTGACGCAACTCGAGATTGATGCATTTGAGACATCCGTTCTTCCACAAGTTGTGCACCACTTCGACCATATCGCTTGCGCAAATACGCATCCACCCGTTGACCCAGCGTCGTCGTCTCTCGCGTCAGTGGTTGTGTTTGTGCTGACGATGCTACTGGCGATATTTTGGTTTTTTTGATTTGCTGGCGAGCCACCTGATGTTCGTACCAGGTCACCAGACGATCGCTGCTCATCATCCGAGCAATGGACGACGTATACACGTGGTCCTGGCGCGACAGCTTCTGCCTGAATGCGTGGTAGCGACCACCCACCAGCGACCCGACATATGTCATGCCCAAACGTTGAGCTGCAAGCTGGACACTCGTCCCGGGCGTCAATTCCACCATCCAAATGTCCGTGGTATGGTTCTGCATAGCATGCACACACACCATCACCAACACAAACATTAGCAACCAGATACACCTCATTTTTTTTCGCGTCAATACAAATATGACACAAATGGGATGTTGTCCTCGAAATATGTATCACATGTCCAAAGTGTGAAATTGTTTTCAAAAAAAAAAGAATGAGCGGGTGGACGTTTGATGATGACATGCAGGATGTGGTCGCGCATGTACAGTCGTTTGACAAGAGCGGGACGTTCCCGGGGAGATTCAAGAAGTATTTTTCTTTGATCTTCGTCCCGCCCGTATGGTTTTTTCCAATGTTGCTGCACTGCGCATTTTCTTGTTGCATCCCGGGACATTTGTGCGCGACATGCATGGGTGGGGTCGGGGCAGGGCTGGGTTGTATCTTTGCGTTGCCCATTGGGATCGTGTTGGTTGTGCCAGCGCTGATTCTCGGGCTAACGTTGGCTGTGTGCGGGAAGGGAAAGTACAATAGTAAATATCTAGAGGTGGAGGAGCTTTAATCGTCATCATTTGTCCTCGTTGTCCTCGCCAACACACTGGGGCCAACGTCGTCCAGGATTTCGACCCTCACCAAATTTGTGCATGATGTGTGATAGTCATAACGGTGCTGCATGAAGTGCAAATCGCTCATCAACTCCAGCTTCAACATCATAGGATAAATGATGGCGATCACATCGGGCCAACAACTATTGTTCTTCTGCTGCAAACACGACCAGGCCAACGCGAATAGTTGATCCTTTCGTTTCTCCTGTAACATCACGCAATCGTGAACAAACGCGGGTCTGTGACGTTCCCATTGACGTCTGTGCGAACGGAAAAAGCACTGATCGAAATATCCTGTGGGGATTGTTGCTCCTGCGTTCACGATCATGCGAAAGATATCGTATGCACCATATCTATATGCACACATAAGGGGTGTGCGAGGTTGGGTTACATGATAATCCGTATATCCTTGTCTACGCACGTACAACTCACACGGGGCGTCGACGTCAACGCGAAGGAGGATCAAAAGCTGGACCAAGTTCGAATTTTGGTTCACGATCGCCCATCCCAAGATACTATACCAAATCGTAGGAATTTCAGCAGTGGTACACACAATACTAAAATCGACAGGTGGTTGACGCCAATGTGATTGGAAGATCAGTGCACGAACGTTCGCGTGACCGTCGATTCTGCGTATGGTCTCGAAAATTGCAGCGTAATCATCCTTGTCTCGGATGGCGCGATCGTCCAAAAATCCACGCTGCACCATCCATTCAAGACTGTACACGGGCCACACGGGATCTCCCTCATTCACTTCTCGTCCTCGCTTCATCGTCGTGACACCGCGCACCCCTTTTTGCTGCAACACGTTTTGTTTTTGTCCAGATTATTTTTTTGAGAGACTTTTTTTTTACTTTTAATCATTCATGTGTTCTTCGCCGTCTCCTTGGGAAACTGACGCACTCCCATGATCTTGTACGATGCAACAGCCACGGAGGACATAATCTCTCCCGCGACACCGGCGCTCATATTCTGTCCCGTGTACATGGTACCAACAACGCACGTAAGACCCCAGTTATCTTCCGGCCAGCGATCGTGCTTCATGTCCACAATCATGTCATACTCTTTTTTGGACATCCTCTGCAACAGAAAAATTTTGTCACGGAAGAGGGTGTGTCCATCCATCATCATCATCATCGTCAGCGCATAGAATGTCCTTGCCTGCGAGTCATCATCTGGAGCACCCGGAACTACACTGGTGGTTGCATGACACGCTTCGTTCACATGTGCGCGTGTGGTTCCCCGGTGGCCGCGATCCCAGGCTTGTGACGGGGACAGACGACGATCGCCCCGTGCTCAAGGTCTGCATCAACAAAGATGACACGGGAAGGAAGCCCAGAGACATGGCCATGGATGAGATGGAACGATCAAATGGTGTCGCTCACGTGGTCGCGTTTGATGTTTGGTGGAAGGAGAAGGAACTCGATGGAGGGAAGAACAACAAGAAAAAACGACGAGCGAAGATCACCAAGGGGTTCGTGGCGATCCCAGGAGATATGGGCTGGTTCTGGGACCATGTGGTGTCGCGTGTTCCGCCCGACTCGCGAACGTTCTACCAGATTTTGCTCCCCAATGCATCATGTGCTTGGTACTTTGACATGGATGTGGATGGATTGCCACATTTTGACGTGTCTGGTTTCTTGCGCCTGCTGTTTGAAGAGATGTGCACGGAGCTTCGAGAGGGTGGCTGGTCCGTCGATACCCTTGATATCCAACCGTGTCATTTGTGGGACGCGACGCTGTTGTTGGACGCTTCGAGCGAGGATCGATCCAAGATCAGTTGTCATGGAGTGTGCGCGACGCCGTTGCTGGTGTTTGCGGACAATCACACGGCGATGAAGGAGTTTGCCACTCGCGTCAAAGGTCGTCTGTCTGCTCGATACAGTGAACAAGGTTGGGGTGAAAACGTTCCCCTTGATCTGTCGGTGTACTCGCAGTATCGCTGTTTTCGGTTTTATGGAAACACCAAGATGACCACGCCTGGTGTCGCGTGTCGTCCACTGAAGCGAGCAGCATACAACACATCATTATCATCATCAATGTTGGTGCCAGACGAAGATCGCCATTTATTCTTGGCGAGCGTCATTCAACAAGGCGTTCCCGTGACTGTTACTCGCAAACCAATCACCATCACTATCCCTGACGACGACGACCACGATGTGGATTTGGACGCTTTGCTTGGCCCGCGCAAGAGCGACGTTGTCTACACGTATTCGGGTGTGGTGGCGGGGACGGCGCGTCCATCCAAACCACTGTTACCGCCCAAGGACAAGGAGGAGGAAGAACATGATGACGATGATGATAATCGACCAGCGAAGAAACCGATTGTGAAATTCTTGGGCAAAATCGCGTCGCAGCAGAATCTCGCGGGGTTCGTGAACGCGACCAAGCGTCCTTCCGTGGACAAGGAGGCCAAGGAGGCGCGTCGACAACAATTGAAGCGCGATCGCGACCAAGCCGACATGGATGAAAAACAACGTGCCGAAGAGCAGGCGCGAGATGAAGCAGACGCAGCAGCAGCCCACGTGGCAGAGATGATGTACAAGAAACGCAAACAGCTGGAGGAGGAATACTTCCGCGAACACGCCATTGTGCACACGGGCACAGAGAACCCGACGGGATTCAAGGTCCATATTCCATCTTCCTCGATCGCCGCCGCTGCCGCCGCATGGAAGGATGGCGTGAATTTGGACGAAGAAGACAAGAAATGCGATTTGACTCGATACTACAGGAGCGATGCGTTCCCGCTGAGCACACTGGTGAAGCTGGCTACTCATAATTCTCGTTTTCCGTTGGAGCGTGTGGAGTTGGGGTTTGTGGTGAACGATAGCTACTGGCGCAACCGGCGGTTCGGGAGTGGGATACACTTGAAGGACTTTATTACACTGATGAAGCCACAACGCATGGAGCTCGGTCCAGTGCACCCAAGTACAGCGATTGTGAAGGATTCATACAACACCCTCCCTTTGCAGAAGTTCCTGGTGTTTGATTGTGATATGGAAGACATCAGCGAGAAGCATCCTGATATGTACGTGAGACGTTGCGCCTGCCGTGGGAGCGCGAGGGTGTGCGGAGAGGGGTGTTGGTTCTACATGCGCGTCGCAGTCAAATGTCTAGTGTATGTGTTGCGAGAAATCATTGGGTGTCGTACCATTGTTCCCGTGTACAGCGGACGCCGAGGCGTGCACGTATGGGTGATGGACGAGCGATTCCAGACGTGCAGCGAGGAAGAACGCAGCGCCATTGTCGAGCGAATCAAAATGATTGGCGACCCCGCACGCTATTATCACGGGGAGTACGGACCGTACGTGGAGAACCTGATACTACGCGACGAGTTTTATGCAAACTTTCTCGACGGACCAAGGTTGGTGTGTGCCCCCGAGATTGCCCAGATTGTCCAGCAGATGATCTTTGAACAACAATCAAACAACGATCATCAACACCGCTATCAACGCTTGTCAGAGCAGATTGTCGAGGCGTTGGTCCGCACACAGATGGAAGCGAATCCCGCCTTGGCTCGGCGTGAATGGCAAGCATTTTGCACGCTAATGTCGTCGGACGATGAGGAGGGTTTGGTGCCGGATTTTGAGCGTCGATTCATCTTTCGCATGATGTACCCCCGTTTGGATGCAGGTGTGACCATCAAACATCATCATCTGGTGAAGTTCCCGTTCGTGGTGCATCCGGGGAGCAGGCGGTGCGCCATACCCATACCCAACATTGATACATGGACTCCGGACATGGCACCGCGCTTATCGGAGTTGTTGGCGAGCGCACAGGATGTACAGGACGAAAAGGAAGCCAACAACAACAACCCCAACATCAACAGTAACAATGGGTGGCGGCGAGACCAATATGCTGGTGGTGGTGGTGGCGGCGGCGGATTGAAGGCAAATCCCTTGGATCCGTACGTCGACCATTTCACACGCATGTTGAACATCGAGTATCCGTTGCTGGGAACGTTTTTGCAGTGAATCGCGATGACGTTCGGGAAATAATTAAAAACGGGTTTCCCCAGGAGGAAGAGCAGATATCGTTGTCCATGGCGGAACTTGTTCTTGATTTTCTCACCTTGCACGAAGTGACGAAGATGCTCGCGTTGATAATGACAGCAGGACTTGTTGTGCTTGTCGGTGTTCATTTCTTCTTCCCCAATTTTCACAATGTACCTCCAAACATCAAGTGGTGCATGTACGGCATATTAGGGGGATACATCGCGATGTCGTTTATGTTTATGGTGTTGTTCATAGAAGCAAAGCGTCAACAACAATTACGAACAAAAGTATGATGATGATGACGTGGACACAAAAAATTAAAAAGAACATGTACGCAACGGTTTGTGCTGGGAAAAGTCGTATGAAGGACGGGGAACGTTCAAACTGTTCGACATCACAGTAAAAGTTGTTTAAACGAAAAAAAAATCACGATCGTCGTCGCGTCAAATGAAGGCCAGCACGTCAAAACACGGAACCAGCAGCACCAACAACCCGTTTGACGGCCTCGACGCGGGCATGATGGAGCCCGTGTCTCTGGCTCAACATTCTGAGATGTTGGGCGGTGCTGGCGCCGTGACATTTGACAGTGCGTATCGATCACCCAACAACACGGAAACACCAACCACCACCAAGACGGACGCACCCGCTCCCAACAACAAGACCACCACCAACAACACGAAGCCTCAGGAGACCGATGCTGAGCGCAAGAAACGCCACCGTCACTACAATGGACTGGCCAAACAAGAGTTGCTGGCGTATGCAGATATGCAACACCGCTTGGACTGGACAAGTGTTCCGTACGTGGAGAAAACTGGTATCACGTGTGACGAGCTGCCCGTGACTGCGGACGGAAAGTACACATTCCGTGCCAGCGGCGTCGTCAAGGGAAAAAAGGCCCAAGAAATCGCCGAGCGTCATCTGGATTGCAAGGCTTTCACGCGGCTCGTGTGGGACAAAGAATTGTCTCACATTGAACTGCTGGAAGAAGTCGCTCGAGATGATCGTGCTGGAATTGTCATGACTTGCCAGCGCGCCACACACCATCCGCCAATCGTGTCGGACCGGGAGTTTGTGTACATCCAATTTAGCTTCAGTGAACCATCTACGGCGAACAAGTTTGACCGCAAATGGACCCTGTTGGTGTCGTCCGTTGATCACCCACTTGCCCCTGAGAACAACAACAACGGCCACAACAACAAACAGTTTGTGCGCGCCCTCATGATGAGCATGATGGTGTTGGAGCCCTTTTCCCCGACCAAGGACCCAGCCACCGGTCAGAGCATTCCCAACACGGCGGTGACCTTGTTTGGGTGGGTGAATCCTGGCGGGTTTATTCCCCCCGCGATAGTCACGCTGTACAAGACGAAACTTGCGGATAGAATTCAGTTTTTGAGAGACACCGCATTCATGGACGAAGCGCATCTTGTCCATCAGAAAAAATGAAAAAAAAACAACCACACCAAAACATGCAAGAAGAAGTTCTTTTTTTTACTTCTCTTTGGCAGCAACGTAAAGATTCACGTAATTCTTCCCTTCTTCCGTCGTACATACGTGTTTGATGCGTTTTGCGTATTCATTGCGCAAGGCGGACAGACGAGATCGCACTTGATCCAGGTCAATCCAAATTACAGTGAGACATTGGGGGATGTCCGATGTTTGAGGGATTGCCCCAAATGATCGCAAGTTATCTCCTTCGAGAATCATGCTTACGATCAAGAGTTTCTGGATCCGCGTGGACATTTCAAACCACCATTCAATGGGAAGCATCTCCAAGCTGAAGAAGACCGAGTTGAGCCAAGCAATAATTTTTCTTCGTGCCACCCCTCCGTCGTCGACCACGGCTCTTCTCACTGTTTCTGCACTCTTGATCATATCGACGGTTTCGTTTTGTGGATCTTGTGTTACTGCCCGCGCAAGATTTCGAACGTTGCCGTCTGCCATCAATTTGTTGTTATACGAGTCGATCAATTTTGCTGCGATTGACATGTTTGAACACCCACTGAAATTTCTTTTATTGTACGAAACAGAAAAAAGACAATTTTTTGCGTAACACGATGTGGCTCCGGGAAAATTGATCGACATACGGAATGGACGACATTGGCGTCGATCATCGTTTATTGGCGGCGCAACGTAATTTAGACCGCACAAAGAATTCTCTCGTCGATGGTATGGTCAAATTGGTAGGCCGAGGAGAGACAACCAGTGAACTCGTTATCATGGCCGAAGACGTCGAACGGTCCAGCCATCTGTTTGCGGACGAGGCGGAAAAGTATTCCCCCAAGACATGTTGTCAGAAATGCACACAGTGTTTATTCTGGGTGTTTCCGTGCATCATCATGTGGAATCGTTGTCATCATCGCCCTCCTCTTCCTCGTCGTCCTCCTCCTCCTCCTGCTGCTGTGGTTGTTCCTGTTCACGATGTTCCGTCTCATAATTGAGGCCCGTCGAATTCGCGTTTTCTTCTTCCTCGTCTTCGTCCTCGGGTTCGACAATTTTGTACACTTCCTCCGCGGCACGTAACTTCCTGCGTTTGGAGAGGCCCGGGAGCACCTTCAAATTTGCAACTCCGCCTCCACTGGATACCATGGGTGCGGCAGTCAACTGCATCTTTTGCACAGT
>Ga0315284_10001418_pt1 | contig 34168 bp, 23 predicted proteins | sample YL17G09_16_MG_FD_203696 | JGI IMG/M metagenome (GOLD analysis project Ga0315284, IMG submission 203696) | Sediment microbial communities from Yellowstone Lake, YNP, Wyoming, USA - YL17G09_16 | ecosystem: Environmental > Aquatic > Freshwater > Lake > Sediment | place: USA: Wyoming | collected... | reverse complement strand
GCGCCGCCGTGACGCGCATCTCGTTTGTGTCGCCTTCGGCGAAATTCGCCGGCACGGTCTCGATGCTTACTCCACCCGCGAAGTAGGGCAGCGACGCGTCGGCTTCGTCGCCGGCCAGGATGACGCAGGCGGCGTAGAACGTGGCCCAGCCCTCTGTCCAGGCGAGTTCGCGCGAGTACGACCCGTCGATCCTGTGCCGGCCGCCGGAGCCTTGCGGTATCTTGCTGTAGGCGTTCATCAGGATGTGGCCGGTCTCGTGTATAATCACGTCGTGCTGGTAGGCGTGGTTGCGCGAAATGTAGGTGGTCATGCCGCTGGAATAAGTGGTGTCATTGACGTCGGTCCAGACGACCGTGTACTTGCCGGCGTCGCCGGTGAGCGATACGGCGTTCTTCGCCAAAAATTCAGCGGACCGGCGGACGGCCTGGTAAATCCACATCGCCCCGACGTTCCGCCCGTTGCCCAGGCTGTCCGAGGTGCGGCCGATGCTCTGGACGCCGAAGTCAACCTCGGCGTCTTTGCCCGTTACGTCCCGCTTCACCGGCGTGTGCCAGGTATAAACAGCGCCGGAAGAGTTCGTCACTTTCCACACGTCGTTTTCCGCGGTGAAGAGCACGTAGATGTCCCGGTATTCGTCGGCGGGGAATTCGGCGCTGAATTTTCCATCGGCGTCGGTGGTGGTTGTGGAAAGGAGAGCGTCGGCGTCGCCGGGCGCGATGTTTTTGTCCATAATGTGCGCGGTAACGCCCGCGGCGGGCTGCATGCGTCCTTCGTGGTCGAAGTAAACGAATCTGCCCGATACATGGTAGTTCGCCCTGACTGGCCCGGGGGCGTTTGCGCCCAGGAGCGCGAAAACAGTCAGGCAGAACAACAACCGTCCAATTCGTTCCATCGTGAATATCTCCGTGTTTTCCGCATAAGCGGATTCACCAATTGTTTTTGCCGAAGCGAGGGGTCAGACGCTAAGGAGGACCCCGACCTTTCATTTATAAATGTGTGCGGAATGTCGGGGGACGGGGAGGCTTGCCCGCCTCCGGCGGGGTCTGACCCCTGCTCACTCATTATGTTAGATTAAATTGCAGGTTCCATGCCGTTGGGGCGGCAATCCGCTCTGCGCCATAAGGTCTTTCAGTATAAGACCTTGCGAATGCCAGCCGTCTCCCAAGAAGGCGCGACGGGAATTATTTTTCTCGCGCCTCGTTTGCAAAACCGCCCCAAAAGATTAGCAGGGTTTTGGGTGGCACATACAAGCACGTCGGGCAAATTTCCTTCCGGGCCGTCTTTGGCGAAATGCGCGATTGACACGCCGCCCTTCGCTTCGTATTATCTCACTTTCTTTTTCCCTGGTGTGCGCCGAGATTTGGAGAGGATATGCCGTCAGAACCGAACTCCGCCGGGACCGATTCCGCGATGCCGGAAGGGTCGCCGCCGAAAGCCGCGCGCTTTCCGCGCTTCCTCCTGCGCTGGAGCGGCTCCGCGCAGGCGGCCGTTGTTCTGATGGCTCTGCTTGCGGCCGTGCTGATAGCGGCCACGTTTTACGAAAAGTTCGCCGGCGCCGTCTCGGTCCAGCGGCGCTTCTATCACGCGCTGTGGTTCAGAATATTGCTCGGTCTCATCGGGCTTAACATCCTTGCCGCGATTCTGCATGCGGTTCCATTCAAGGCAAAACGCGCCGGCTTTCTCATCGTGCATTTCGCGCTTCTCGTGATTCTCTCCGGCGGACTGGCAACGGCCTTGTGGTCGGCGCGGGGCCTGGTGGTGCTTGCCGAGGGGGAGGCGACCGGCGAAATGATGGTCGGCGGGACCGAATTCCGCGCGAGCGATGAAAGCGGCTCCGCCGTCGCGGCCATTCCCGACAAGGAGGGCGAAGAACTTTTTGAGACCGGCCACCCGCTTGCCTCGCTGCCGTCCGGCAAGCGGTTTATCTTCGTGAACTATTTTCCCAACAGCCGCGCCGTTCCGGTATTCAACAACGATCCCGCCGCTCCGCGCAATCCCGCGCTTTCGGCGACGGTGTCCGGCGGGGAAAACGACGCCGCGGGCGGCCCGTACGTTCTGGCCACAAACAATTCGCTTGATCCGCAGGGCGCGCACCTCGTGTACGACGCCTTCGATTTTCTCATCGACAAAGCCGACAGCGACGCCGAGGTCCAGCAAATGCTCGACGCCATCGGCGCGGGGCCGATGACGCTCACGATTCTTTTTCCTAACGACGCGCGCATTTACTCGTTCCCGGTCGAAGGCAACGAAAACAAGGAAATCAAAATACCCGGCCACGAAAACGTCACTTTGCGGATGCTTGAGTTTTTGCCGAACGCGAATCTTTCCCCGCAGGGCTACGTCAACGATCCGGCCGCGCCGCCTAACCCGGCGCTGAAGTTCCGCCTTACCGACGCCGAAGGACGCGAGCAGGAGGAGACCGTCCTTGCCTCCCGGGCGCTTCCTTTGACGACAACGGAACGCGGAATACCATGGGATTACAGTTATGTGATTTTCTCCGGCGTCGAGCACCGGCGCGGGTTTTTGGCGGTCCAGGGGCCGGATGAGAAACTGCATTACAGGTGCGTCCGGAGCGACGGAACGGAGGAATCCGGAGAGGTCGAGATGGGGAAGTCCTATCCGCTGGGCTACGAAAATCTTTCCCTCAAATTTTCGGATTACATGCCGCGCGCGCGAATGGAAAAACACTTTGAGCCAGAGCCTTCCGTCGGCGCCGGGGATAATCCGTGCATCCTTGTCAGGGTTGAGTCGCGCGCGGGAGAGCAGGAGACCATTGTACCGTTCAGCGGCAAGGAGAGCGTAACTTTCGGCGACGGCGCCACGGCGGAAATGGAATTCCGGCAACGGCGGCGCGAACTTCCTTTCACGCTGGAACTGGTCAAGTCCCGCGCCGTCATTGAACCCGGCGGGACGGCGGAGATTGGCCGGGAGAGCGATGTCGTCGGCTCTGAAAAATCCGGCGGCAAGAGCGCGCGGAAAAAGGTCCGGGTCAACGAGCCGCTGCTTATCGCCGGCTACAGGGTTTTTCAGGTGACGCCGCCCGGCCGGCCGGGCAGCGCCTTCTGGGTTGTCCGTGATCCGGGCCTGAACATTATTTATGCCGGGTGCGTCGCGCTGGTTGCCGGTATTGTTGTCGTGTTTTTCACGCGAGTCTCGCGCAAGGAGAAACCGCTTGCGTAAGTTAATTGTCCCAATCTGCGTTCTGGCTTTTTTTGCGACCGCCGCGGAGGCGTTCGCGGAACTTGATTGCGCGCCGCTGAAGACCGTCCCCGTCATGGGAGAGGGCGGCCTCAAGCCGCTGGACACTTTCGCGCGCGAGTTCGCCGTCAGGGTTGCCGGGCGGGAATCCCATGCGGGCCTCGACCACATGCAGTTGCTCCTCGCGTTTCTCCTCGATCCGGAAAAAACTTGCAAGGAACCTCTTGTTTACGTCGGGTCCGGGATGCTGAGAGAAAAACTCGCCCTGCCCGCGGAGCGCACGCATTTCGCCTTTTCTGAAATCGTCGCGAGCCATCGTTTGTCCAATCTGCTGGCCGGGCGCGGCCTTTCAGCGGAGGAAATCCAGATGAGGGATGACGCCGCCGAACTGGCCACGGCCCTGGGGGCAATCGCGGCCCTTCCACATCGGCTCCGCGTGGTTCCGCCATCGGGCGATTCAGACAATTGGCTTTCTCTTTTCGAAATCAAGGACTCGCAGGACCCGGCGCACGTTAAAGTCCGGGCCGCCTTTGACGCGATGCGGAAGGCTTACGCCGGAAACGACCGTGAGGAATTTCTTTCCGCCGGGCGGGATTTCGCCGCGGCCCTGAAGGCCGTCAATCCCGGCAGGTGGCCGCGCGAAAGTCTCATGTCGCTTGAAGCGCTTAATAATGAAGTGCGGCCGCTTGAGAAGGCGTGGATTCTTTATTTCGCCGGCGTTGCCGTTGCGGGCCTGCTCTTCCTCCTCGCGAAAGGACGGCTGCGATGGCTGCCGCTGGCGGCGGTAATCTGCGCGCTCCTTCTGCACGCCTTCGGCATCGCGGTAAGGGCGCTGGCGGCGGGCAGAGCGCCGCTGGGCGATATGTACGAGTCCGTGGTCTTTACCGCGTGGGTCATCTCGCTGCTGGGGCTGATCGCCGCGCTCGCGTTCCGGCGGATTTACTTCGCGTGGATTGGCGCGGTGATGGCTGGCGCGGCGCTCCTGGCCGCGGAATTGCTGCCGGGCGGCTCCGCGGCGCAGCCGGTTGCCCTTGTCCTGAGAAATGATTTTTGGCTGACGGTCCACGTGGCGACGGTCCTCCTGGGGTTCGGCGCGTTTGCCCTTGCGGCGGGCGCGGCGCACTACGCGTGGGGCGTCTATTGCTTCAAGGCGTCAAACGAAACGCTCTTCAATTCGTTATCATCTTTTATCCGCCGGGTAATCAAGGCCGGGGTCGTCTTTCTCATCGCCGGCACCGTGATGGGCGGCTTTTGGGCGAGCGAGGCGTGGGGGCGGTTTTGGGGCTGGGACAGCAAGGAATCGTGGGCGCTCATAACGATCCTCATCTACATGATAGTCCTCCATGCGCGGAGTTGCGGGTGGCTGAGGGAATTCGGCATGGTTCTCGGCGCGATGTGGGGTTTTCTTGTCGTGCTTATGACATGGTACGGGGTCAACTATATTCTCGGCGTGGGGCTGCATTCGTACGGATTCGGCAGGGGCGGCGATGTCGTCGTGCTTCTGATTGCCGTCGCGGAAATCGTTTTGATTTTCGCCGCGTCGTCGTTGCGCGCGTCGCGCATCGCGAACGCGTTGCAGGCGGGACAGCCGCTGGGTGAGAATGGAAATGAGAGCGCGGTAAAATAACTTGCATCATTTGGAGCAGCATGTGAAGCACAAGCATGAACCGTCGCATGATCACAGCGATCGCGCACATGACCACGGCGTTCATTTGCGCGAGCACGCGGGCCAACGGCACGTCCACGGGAGCATTGCGGGCAAACGCGTTGGGTTGAGCATAGTTCTGACAGGCTCGATGATGGTTGTCGAAGTTGTGGGAGGTTTGATTACAAACAGCCTTGCGCTAGTCAGCGACGCGGGACACATGCTGACCCATTTTATTGCCCTTGCGATAAGTTACTTCGCGATACGCCTGGCCATGCGCCCCGTGACCGAGCGCCGTTCTTACGGGTGGTACCGCGCGGAGATCCTCGCGGCCTTTACAAACGGCGTCCTTCTGATAGGCGTTACGGCGTACATCCTGTACGAGACCGTCAAGAGGCTTATTAGCCCGGCCCAGATTAACACCGTTGAGATGCTTGCCGTGGCGTCGCTCGGGCTCGCGGTCAACGTCATCAGCGCGTTCCTTCTTGGCGGGGCGGGCAAGCGCGACCTCAACGTGCGTTCGGCGTTTCTTCACATGCTGGGAGACGTGCTCTCCTCGATCGCGATTGTCGCGGGCGGCACGGTTATTTTTTTTACGGGATGGTATGTCATCGACCCGCTGCTGAGCGGGCTGATTTGCGCGCCGATTTTGTACTGGGCGTTCAGACTTCTCAGGCAGTCCGTGGGCATTTTGCTTGAGTTCGCCCCGCACGGAGTGAGGGCGTCGGAAGTCCATGCTTGCCTTTGCTCGCTGGATGGGGTGAAAGACGTGCACGACCTTCATGTCTGGCAGATTACCACGCTCATGAACTCCATGACCGCTCACGTTGTTGTGGGCGACGCGTCGGTTGCGAAGACGGAAGAGATACTGAAGAAGGCGATGGAAGAGTTGCATGAGCGGTTCTCCATCGACCACGTTGCGCTGCAGTTTGAGACCGGCTGTTGCCGCGTCTTTGGCAGCCACCATCCGGAAGGGCGCGTTTGCTGCACGAACGAGACCGAAGGCAAGCATTAAGACACGAGAGGAGAATTGCGCGTGGAAGTTTTGAAGTCTGAAAAACTGGACCTTGTGGATTTTCTTTTCCTGTCGGGGCAGACGGATCATCTCGCGGCGGCGTGCCGCGTTCAACTGGTTGTGAAGGGCAGGATGCGCGTCGTGCCCGACCGCAAGCGGCTCGCGGCGGCGCGGAAGGGGAAAGGGCTGCTCGGATTGGTCTCCGGCAGGCGGCCTTTCATGTCGCACATCAGGCGGGAAGCGGAAGAGAGCGTTCCCGAGGGCCTGAATTTTTACGAGCGCGCGGTGTATTCGGGCGCGGGCGACGGGTGGTTCCCGGAGCACAGGCAGGGCCTGATTGCGACTTACAACCGCCAGGGCTTGATGAAGGAGAACAACGTGGGTTATCGCGGCGGGGAGTTGAGAAGGATGTATCAGGACGGCCTCGACGCGCTGATGTCCTCCCTGCGCGGCGCGGACTCCGCGGAGAGGGCGCGCCTGCTCAATGAATACGGCATGTGGTATTTCGCGTTTTTCGCGCTGCCGCTGTCGCTGCTGGAGCCGAAGGCGCTCAAGGCGTTCCGCGCAAAGCGCAACGCCGACTATCTGGACATTGTCATTCGCGATTCATCTGTCGTGGCCGCGCTCAACGACGCCGCGCTTTACTCTGTCGCCGCCGCGGAGGCCGTCGCGGGCTGAGGCCAACCGGCCGGCATTCCCAGAACCTTCTATCCTATAGAATCCGCCGCATATTGACGATTTAGTCATGCGGAGATAGTGCGCCGGTTATTTGCGGCATCACCGTTTTCCCGGGGAGGGGTGTTTCATGCCCGCGATTGGCGCTGGGATTTTCGATGGATCAGAGGCCATTCAACGCATTCGGAGAGGCGGTCTGGGTCGTGTTGGGGGCGCTCCTCGGCGTTAACGGGATTATCATCGGCCTGATGTTCGCAAAAAATTTCCGGAAATACCGGACGTTCGTGAGAGTGAACGCATACGTGTGGAAATATCTGGGGCTTTTGGCGGTGGGCATCGGGGGCGTCCTTCTTTACGCGGGGTATTCTTTCGGCGCGTGGTACAATTGCGTCTTGCTGGGCATGGTCCTGCTGCTGTGCGCCGTGCTTCTCAGGAATGTTGTGCGGCGCCGCGTCCAGAAGATAGAGGAGTCATACCTGCAGCCGCGCAACAAGCGCCTCCCGGACCGTTGAGCCGCATCCCGCCGGGCGGCATCCCGCTTTCAAATCAAGCAGCGCCGTCTTTCCCGCGACGACGGCAGGCCGCTAGCGGCTTCCCTCATCTCTTCCCGCAACCGACAAAATCATTCACAAGATGGATTTAGTGTTGACAGTGCCACGCGGAATGCTATATTTAACCCCCTGATAGTGGAGGCCGGAGTTGCGCCCGCTAACTTCCTGCACGAGGTAGAGTATGCCTGCTCAGACAGTATGGGGTCTGGACATCGGCGAGTCCGGCCTCAAGGCCGTCAAAATGGCTCGAGGGAAGAAGTATCTCGAGGTCATCCGCGTTGACATGATTCCCATCATCCCGCCCGGCGAGGGGGAGGATGCGACGGTCAACCGGGAAAGCCTGGTGATTCAGGCCCTTGAGGAATTCGTCCGCCGCCATGACCCGTCCGATTCACGCATCGTCGCGTCGGTCCAGGGACGCAGCACCTTCTGCAAACCCATAAGCCTCGCCCCGGTCGAGCAGAAACGCATACCCGAAATCGTTCGCTTCGAAGTGAAGCAGCAGATCCCCTTTCCCATAGAAGACATCGTATGGGATTACTTCAAGTGCAAGGAAAGTTACGCCCCCGGCGAAGAGATTGAAGTCAACCTCATCGCGATACGAAAGGAAATCGTCGAGAACTTCACCGAGATGTTCGCCCGCGCGGGCATAAGGGTTGACACCCTCCAGGCCGCTCCGCTTGCCCTTTACAATCTTGTCAAGTACGAATACGCCCCGCAGGGGAACGCGGTCATAATCGACATCGGCGCGGAGATAACCGACCTCATCATAGTCGAAGGCGACCGCTTCTGGCCGCGCACCCTCCCGATAGCCGGCAAGCAGATAACGAAGGCGCTGGAAGATAAGTTTGAACTTTCGCCCGCCGACGCCGAGAAACTGAAACTCACCGCCGCGGACTCGAAGAACTACCAGCAGATTTTCGGCGTCATGCGGCCCGTCCTCAAGGAACTGGTGGGCGAAATCCACCGGACAATCGGCTACTACAAGTCGCTGTCGAAAGACGTGGTGTTCGACAAAATCATTTTCATGGGCAACGCCACGAAACTGTCCGGCTTCGAGAAATTCTTCGGCGAGAACCTGCCGTACAAGATAGAAATCATAGAGGGGCTGCAAAACCTGCGCGTCTCGCGGCGGCTTAACCTGGCGGCGTTCAAGGAATACCTGCCCGGCTTCGCGGTGGCGCTGGGGCTGGGGATACAAGGGCTGGAGGCGAGCAAGTGCAACGTGAACCTGCTGCCGGAGGAATTCAGCGGCAAGGTTCAGCCGGGAAAAGCGCTCGCCATGATCGCCGCCATTGTCATCGTGCTTCTGGCGTATCCCGCCAGCATGGTCTTTGCATACAAGGGCAAGTCGCTTTCGGAGGGGCTGCTGACCGCCTACGATGCTATAACGGGGCGCGTGCCGAGCCTTATGGACGTCAACCGCGCCAACATCGACGCGACGGCAAAGATCGCCAAGGCCGACAGCATTCAGAAGGACACCGACAACAAGTACCTCAGGCCTTACCACACCGCGGGCCTGCTGCTGGCGGTGATGGAGGAAATCACGAATCTCGCGCCGCGGGTCAAGGAAGTCAGGGTTATCCACGACCTGAAAGAGGTCAGCAGCGACATGGCGGGCAGCGTGTGCCTCATCACGGTCGGCTACTCCGTGAAGACGGTCAAGCCCGAAACAACGCCGGGCGGCGGGAGGCCGGCGCAGCCTCAGGAACCGAAAACGGTCGTCAGGGTGGAAATCATCGGCATCACGAAAACCCTCAATGCCGGCGCCAATACCTGGGCAACCGACACGAGAAAGTGGATCGATGAGAATTTCACCACGAAACTTGCCAAGAGCAAACTGTCAGCCGGGGAGCCGCAGGCTTCCATCGAATACACCACGAGTGATTTCTGGGATGACGGCGTCAAGACGGACGCGAGGATAAGAGACACCAAGGTGAAGGAATTCACCGTGTTCAAGATTACGTGGGACATCAATCCGGACGCGGCTCGTCCCTAAGCGGGGATGGAACGCGGCGCGGCCGATTTGAGAGGCATGCATGGAAAGCAACGTCAAGAAAATACTGCTCATCGTCTTTATCGCCCTTGCGGCGCTGCTTGTGCCGTGGTGGATTTTCGTGGTGAGCCCCATTTGGGCGGGCGTGAACCAGAACGTTGACGAGGCCAACAAACGGGAAAGCATATTCACTGTGCTCCAGCGAACGGCCAAGATTTACCTCGCCAAGTCGGATGTGCAGGACCCGCCGCCCGCGACACTCGCCAATACAATGCTTTCCGAGGCGACTGACCAGGCGAAAAAAGTCCAAGACATGGTGAACGCAACCGATGTCGACTTTGAGTCGTGGTTCAAGACAGTGGACGGCAAGCTCGCGGCTGACGACAGGACGTTCACGGAAATCTACCAGCAGACCGTTCCCGTGGAGAACGGTCTAACGACGCTCCTGAAAAGAGAGGGTCTCTATGATGTTCCCGCGGGGCCGAATGCCCCCATCGCAACGAGCCTGGTCGCCAAGACGGGCGATATGAGCGATGTCCAGCGCAAAGCCCTCCAAAAGCAGGTCTGGATATACCAGCGCCTGATATATTCACTGCTGAAAAATGCGTCCGACGGCACGCGCCTGATTGTCAAGGTCGCCCCTCCCGAGCAAAGGAGTGGAAGCAGGATCGCCATTACGATCGCCAACTGCGACGATGCCGCGGAAAAGGACAAGACGGATGCCAGGAAGTCCGCGGCGGACCCGCCGTATTACGGCGGCACTATAAAGGGAATCGAGGTAAGGCTCACCGTCATACTCGATGAGCGCCACATCACCGAGTTCCTCGCGGAACTGAATACCTATAACGAGAAGAACCTTCCGGTGGTCGCCGGTGCGCCCAACGCGACGCCGGTACCGGGACTGGGCGACGTCAAGCCCATTACTTTCATCATTGGGGAAATGACGGTGCGCAGGATTACGCGCTCTGAAGATCCTCTTGCGCCGGAACCGGGCAAGGTGGTCGAAAGTCCGTCGCTGCAAAATGCCCAGACGGAGGTAAATGCGCTGCATCCCTGGGTCAAGATGGACCTCACGCTGACGGTCCCGGACTTCAACCCCAACTCGAATCTTCTGAAAGTGGCTCCCAGGTAGGCCGGGCGGCGGAAAAGGCGCGTGCAGAATTGCTGAAAATTCGCGGGAATTTGCTATAATATAGTGCTTTTCCGCGCTTGATGACATGGAATTATCGGTCGCGGGAATGGCAATAGAACAGAAATAAGTAAGCATTTTTAGGCTTGTGTGGATTCCGGCCTCCGGCTCCTGCGCCCCTCCATTCTCTGCAGGGAACCGCGGGCATGTCTTGGCACCTCGTGCCGCTGTTCCAACGTACACGCTCCGTGAATCTCCAGAAACGAGCACAAACCGTAAAGGGCATAATCGCGGCGTACGGCGTGGCCGTATGCGCCTGTCTGGCGTTGTTCGCCGCGTTCTGCTCGCCGGCCCGCGCGGAGCGCGACACGGATTTTGTCGCCAAACTCCGCCAGGGGGGCTTTACGCAACTCGCAGAAATGGAGACCAACCGCCTGCTGGCGAAGACGGACCTCAATGAAGATTCGCGCGTAGCGCTCCTGTTGGAGAAGGCCCGCATACTCGAACTCAAGGCCGTGGCCGCGCAACTCGACGACAACACCCAGATAGAACTCATCGGCAAGGCCCAGGACGTCCTCAAGGCGTTCATTAACCAGTACGCCGCGCGCCCTGAAAAGACCGACGCCGCCTATGAACTGCAATTCCTCAACCGCGTGCTCGGCCTCCTTTACGTCCGCAAGGCGCAGTTTGAAACCGACCCCAACGCCTGCAATGATCTTGTCGCCAAAGGCCGCGCCGCTCTGGACGAGGCAAGCGCCGGCTACGGGGCGCTGCGCCAGGAGTTTGAGAAGCGCCGCGACGACATAAAGGCGCAGTTGCAGGCCCAGAACGATTTGCACGACAAGGAGGCCGCGAAACTGAAGCCCAGCCTCGCGGTCTTGAAAGGCGCGGAGCGCAAGATTCACGAACTGGAAGGCAAGTTGAGCGCGGCCGAGTTCTCGGTGATACAATGCCGCTATCTCGAGGCCGACAGCGTGGGCGGACTGGGCAAGGCGCTCAAGAAAATTCCCGGCCATGAAGCGGAAGGCGACGGCCTTCTCGACAAGGCAATCACCCTGTACAACGGGCTTTTCAGCGATTACAGGAAAACGCCTTACATCGAGGTCGCCTATCGAAGCCTGAGCGAAGCCGTGCGCATGCAGTGCCTGCGCGGCCAGGCGGAAGACGCATACAGGCGCATACAAACGGAGACCGTTTATTTTCTGACGACGTACCGGCAGGAGATGGAGAAGGACCCCGCGTTCAAGAGGATCGCGGCGTATATGCACCTTGTTACGGCCGAGACGCTTAACGCCCTCGGGAAATACAAGGAGGCCGAAGGCGAAGCCAAACTCGCCGGCCTCGGGCCGCAAAACCCGCTGAAGGACGACGCCGACGTCGAAATCGCCACGGCTTACAAGGGCGAGGGCAACATTGACGGCGCGGCCTCGCTGCTCGCGGATGTGATAGCCAGAAACAGCGGCGCCCAAAGGGGCGCGATAGACCTGGTTTTGCAGTGGATCAAGGAAAAGCCGGAAATACGCGCGAAGTTCCCCGCGGATGTTCAGTACAACCTTGCCATGCTTCTTTACAACCAGCGCCGCTACGCTGAAACCGAGAATATTCTTTCGGCGCTGGTGGAAAGCGTCTCCGGCGCGGACGAGACGAAGTGGGCGCCGCCGTCGCTCCTTTACATAGCGCTGGTACGCTGCAAGCAGGCGGAAGCGAAAAAGGCGGAACTGACCGCCGCCGGAAATGAAGCCGACGGGAAAGCGGCTTACGTGGACGGCCTCAAGAACGCGGTTTCAGTGATAATGGACAGGCTCGTCGTGAAATACGGCGGCGACAAGACGCCCGAAGGCCAGTCGGTCTTGCGGCGCGCGCTGTATCTCGCGCTGGACTGGCAGAACCAGGTCGTGACGCTGGGAGGCGAGAAGGAGCAGAAGACGCGGTTGGAAGACATACTAGCCGCGTTCAACAGCATTTTCCCCGGCGCGAGCAACATCCCGGACGCGAACTTCCTGCGCGGGGTCGGACTTGAAACGGACGGCAAGTACCAGGAGGCGATTGACGCGTACAGCGCCGTCGCGCCGGACCGGAACCAGAGCGTCATCGCGAAACTCCGCATCGCCCTGTGCAACTACCGCATCTACCGCCAGAAAAAGAACCAGCCCGTGGAGGAGTTCAAAAAACAATGGGACGCGCTGAACGCGGGGATTGATGCGGTCAACGCGAAACTCAATGATCCCGCCGCGAAACTCGAGGAAAGCGAGAAGGCGCAGTTCACCACGGCCCTCGCGGAGGGCGAATACATCCGCGCGCTGCTCCTTTTCTACGCGAGCGACAAGGAAGCCGCTGCTGTTCTGGAAGCCGGCGCCGACAAGAACCGCAGGATAATCGACCTCGTGAACGCGTTCATGCAGCGCTATCCCGATTCCGCCTACGCCGCCCAGGCGACTTTCATGCTGGCGCACAGCAAAATCGCCGTCGGCGAGGGCGAGGCGGCTGAAGCGGACGTCCAGCGCCTGGAGGCGCAGGGCGGCGAACTCTACCAGAATGCGCTTGCCGCCATCCGCGACTCGTATTTCAATTTGTACCTCGAAGCCCGGAAGAAGCAGGACAACGACGCGGCCAGGAAATACGGCGAGAAGTTCATCGCGTTCGCCGCGAAGTTCGCGGAGAAATTCCCCGAAGCCGTCAGCGCCGGCGACAACATGAACATGGGCAACTATCTCTTCCAGGCCGGGCGGTTTGATGAGGCCGCGGCCCGCCTCAGGCAGGCGTGGGCCGCGTTTGACGACGGCCTGAAAAACCACAAGTTCACCACGCCCGAGGCCAAGTCGCGCGCGGAGGCGGCGCTCCGGGTCGTGGGGGACAGATTGGGCGAGGCGCTCCTCAACGCGGACGACGCGGACAAGGCGAAAGAGGCCGGCGGGATATACGCGCGGCTTTATGATTTGCGCCGCGCGCAACTGGCGGAGAACCTCAAAGGGGCGGAACTCGACAAAGCCCTGAGGGTGGACGCGTCGGCGCGCTATTACGCCGCCCGCGGCGCAATGGCGACCGTTTCCATCCAGGCGCACGCCGGAGGGGAACTGCCTGATATGGACTCCCTTGGGAAGGCTGTCGACATCCTTGCGGAATCCGCGCGCATGTATAAATCTCTCATAAAAGAGTGGTGGATGGTAGAATACTGGGTGGCGCGGGGACTTCTCACGCAGCGGGATTTCAAGATGGCGGCGAAGGTTTGCGATAACGTGAAAGCGATAAGCGGAGACTTCAAGCCGGAAAGCGGCGCGCAGGATGCCGCTGTCGGCGGGAAAACGTTCAAGCAACTTTTTGAAGACCTTGTCAAGGAAATATCGAGCGCCCAGAATCCGCAGAGTTGACGCGGCGGGCGGCGCGCTCCTTTTTTCCGTGAGCCTATGATGTCAGCCATGAGAAGCATTGTGGGAAGAAGCGCGATGCCGGCGGCCTTCGTGGCCGTCTGGGCGGTCTTGTGCTGGAGCGTCGCGCTTGCCGCGGATTCGCCGCAGACCGACGCCATTGTCCTGACGGACGGCACTTCCATAAAGGACTGCGTGGTAACGGACGAGACCTGGCGCGAGGCGCTGGCGTACCGCCCGTCGGACAGCACGGAGGTAAAACTGCCCCAGTCAGGCATTGACCACGTTGAATTCGGCGTGATGCCTCTTCTCTACAAGATAGGGCGGACGAATCTGGAGCAGGGCCGCTGGCAAACCGCCGTTGACTCCTTTACGCAGGTGCTCGCCGATGAATCCGCAAAGGCGAAGCCGTGGGTGAAGCAGTACGCGCTGTACAACATTGCGGAATCGCGGCGGATTCTTGCGGAACTAGCGGGCGATGCGTCCGCTCTGCAGAAGGCGGCGGACGCCTATGCGAAACTTCTGCAGGAGGTTCCGGAGACGAAATTCAAGCACGACGCTCTGCTTGCCATTGCGCGCTGCGCGGAAGAGCAGGCGGCGCTGGCGGGGACCGCGGAAGAAAAGGCCGCGGCGATAACGCGCGCGGAGGACGCCTACCGCAATTTCGACGAGGCATGCAAGAAGGACCTTACCGACCCCTCGTTTGCGGCGGCGCTGGCGCTGCGCGCGGGCCAGGCGAAAATCGGCGCGCTCTCGCTGAACTACCTGTCCGCCGCGAGCGCGGACGATTTCAGCAAACTGGCCGCGGAATTCCGCGCGCTGGCGGGCGAGGCGGGCGAGCCGGAGGAAATTGCGCTTCAGGCGAACCTCTGGGCCGCGAAATGCGACCTCGCCGCCGCGGACAAGAGCAATGCGGACGCGCCGGCGGCTGTCAAGGCGATTGAGGACCAGATTGAGAAAATCGCCGCATCCAATATCGCGGACGCCAAGCAGCAGGTCATGTTGGTGGACGCATATAGCGCGCTCGGCGACCATTATTTCGCGCTGGCGCAAATGCAGCTCGCCGACAAGCCGGAGCGGAAGGACCTCGAAGCGAAAGCGGCGCTGGCGTATCTGCGGATAGCGCTCCTCTACCCGTTGACGCCGGGCGCGGAGGCGCAGTGCCAGAACGCGTTTTACCGCGCCATCCTTATAATGAAGGAGAGGGGAGAGGTGTACCTTACGAAGAATCTGTATGCGGCAATGGGCGAAACGTTCGCGGAGAGCGATTTCTGGAAGAACACGGCATCCAAGATGCTGACTCAATAATGTGTGGAGCGGTTGCACTGGACATTTTACGTCTAATTTCATAGGAGCCTTTTAACAATGTACCCAATGAAGAAAAGCGTGGTGATTCTGCTGGTGTTGGCGGGATTCTTGTTTTGCGCCGCGAGCGCGTGGGCGCAGGAAGGCCAGGCGGCAGTCGCCGGAAAAACCGCGGCAGCCGCAGTTGGACAGATTGTTACGGACATCATCTACGGACTGCAGGCGCTGTTGAGCCTGCTGCTGGTGGCGCTGATAATATTCTATTTCCTGAACATAAGGGTCTCTTCCATAGCGCCCACGCAGGTGGTTGAACAGATGACAGAGATGCTCGGCAGGGGCGCGTATGACGAACTGATGGACTTCTGCAAGACGACGCCGACCCAACTGACCAACGTGGTCGCCACTGGCCTGGACAAGGCCCGCAAGGACGGCTACCAGGCGGCGATGGCGTCGATCGACGACAAGATAGCGGAAGAAGGGCTCCTGCTTGAAAACCGCGTCTCCTGGCTCAACTTCGTCTCGGTCATATCTCCAATGATCGGGCTTTTCGGAACCGTCGTGGGGATGGTCATGGCGTTCGACGCCATTGCGACGATACAGAACCCGCAGCCGTCGGCGCTGGCCGCGGGCATCCGCGCGGCGCTGTGGACGACGGTGTTCGGGCTGATGATCGCGATGCCCGCGATGAGTTTCTTCTTTTATTTCAGGAACCGGCTTGCGCGAATCGTGATGGAGATGGGCATGGTATGCGAGAACATTTTCGAGCATTTCCGCGGGCATTCCCCCGCGGCATCCGAGTGATGCGCCGCCAGATTCAGGGTAACACAGAATTATGAAGAAGCGAACGCGAAAAATCGGAGAGTTGGCGCCGAACATGACGCCCATGATAGACTGCGTCATGCTGCTGCTGGTGTTTTTCATGGTGACGTCGAAGTTCAAGAGCACGGAGGCGGACATCCTGAGCCTGGCCTACGCGCGCAACGCCGACTCTGAGGAGAGAGCGGAAGAGAAGGCCAGGTTTGTCATAAACGTGCGGTTTGAAGAAAAGGGCGGCAGCAAAGTCATCTTCACCGTGCAGGGCATGGTCTTCGATCCCGAAAGCCGGCAGGCAATGGACAGGCTGGGAGAAAACCTCCGCGGCTTCCGCTTTCAGGAGCCGAACGGCGAGATAATGGTGCGCGTGGACAGGAACGTGGAATACGGCAGCGTCAAGAAACTCCAGAAAGTGATGAGGGACAAACTTGGGGTCGGCAAGGAGCGGGAACTCAAGGTAAGTTATTCCGTGGACCCCAATCCGCCTGGAGAGATATCGCAATGAAGAAGCGTTACAAGAAAAACGATGAAATCGAGGTCTCGCTGACTTCAATGATAGACATGGTGTTTCTATTGCTGATATTCTTCATGGTAACGGCGAAGTTTGTCCTGCCGGAGGGGACCATTCCCGCGTTCGGCATTGAACAGGCCGCCGGGGTGGGCGGCAGGGTCAGCGCGGCGGTTGAGCCGTACGAGATTCACATAGTGAAGACCGAGGCGGGGACTCGGATTCAGGGCAAATACCGCGGCGCGGAGACGCAGGCCGTCGGCGTAAACGACCTGGGGCCGATTCGCGAAAGCCTGGAGGCGTATTATAACGACAACCTGGGCGAGGATAAGAAGACGCCGCTCGAAGGCGTGGAAGTAACGATCCAGTGCGGCGACGACGTGAAATGGGAGGCGATGGTAAGGGTTCTTGACATAATCCGCCAAACGAATATCCCCAAGATTAGATTCGTAGAGCAATCTTGACATATTTGTTGAGATTTGCTAGTGATATGGTATGATAAAAGAGCAAGTGGAGGCCGCAGGAAGCGGACGTGTTTGGGCGGCGTAAACTTCTTGCCCGGTGAAATGTTGCCGTGCGCCGGCCCGTGCCGGCCGGTGTAACAGTCGCCCGTTGCAAAGAAGTTGTGCGTCAGCCGGAGGGCGCGCGCAGAGAGAATTCTGGAGTCAGTTGATGGCAACCCGCAAACCCAGTCCAATTGCGAAGCACATTGAGATTGTCATTTCAGCGGCCGGCCTTCTGGTTTTCCTGCTCGTCATCGTAATCAGCGTAAGCAAACTCCTGTCCCTGCCCGCCGCGTCCCCGCAGGACGTCGCCCAGAAGAGCAAGGCCTGGGAGAGTTTTTACAGCAAGCGGAAGAAAACCGATGTTGTCGTTCCTCCGGCGGCGGACCTTGGCGGGGAACTTAACGCGGAAACCCGGGTCTACCAGCCGCCGCAGGCAAACGTGGCGTGGCTCTTTGATGTCCCGCCCTACATCCACCTGCCGATGCAGGCCGAAACCGCGTTCTTCATCGGCAAGGCCCTCCTTACCGCGGAGCCGGGGTTCAACACCGTGAAGGTTGCCGTCCGGTTCACCGAGATTGACAACACGTTCGACACGCAAAGCCCGACAACCGGCGCGGTGGAGAAATATCCGCACCTGCCCCCCGACCAACTTGACGTCAAGATATTCCGCGGAGAAAAGACACCCAGCGGGGAAATCAACTGGGGACTGGAACCTTATACCGCCGCCCCAACCGCTGAAAAGGGCGTATTTGCCTGGGACGACACGGGCCGGGTAAAGGGCGTAACGGAGCTCTTCTACAGGGCGCAGGCGCAAAGCAAGCAGCCGTTCCTCGACGCCCGCCAACTGAAGCCCGGCCTGCCGGCGCCCGCTCCGGCACAGGGGCAGCCGGTTCCCATCCCCACCCTCAAGGGCGAAGAGGTGCTCGCGGTTACAACGCTTGCGCCGTGGTCCGTGGATGTGGCGCAGAACTTCGTCGGCACGAACGTCAACATCACGATTTTGGACCTCAGAACCCAGAAGCAGACTGTTCTCAACGCCGTGCAGGCCGGCGACGTGCTGGACGACACCACCTACCGCCTGATAAACATCATAAATATAAAACGCTTCATCATCACCATACACGGCAATATCACAAAGATAGAACTTGCCATGTTCGTTATCAATGCCGTTGACCCGCAGAAAGTCATCGATGTTCCCATCCCGGTCTGGGAGGCGGACCCCCTGGCGCCGCCGGCCGACAACGCCGCGATTATAAGCGACTTTACCAGGCAGGCGCTTGACGTGCTCGCCAGGGTCGCGCTGAACATGGGCGGCGGCGAATTTGATTATGACAACAATTTCATCGCCAACATCCTGTGGCGCGCCGTCCTGACATACCCGCCTGCGGAATCGGGCAAACTCAAGGATGCGCTTGGACGCGAGGTACGGCAGTGCCAGTTCGACCCCGGTGGCGGAGCAAGTCCGGTAAAACTCTTTCCCTATGTCTTTACGGTAGGCGTGGACCCGAAAGAATCCGTCGTGCTTCATATAGACCCCGCCCTTAAGGACGGCAAGGTCAAATACTGGGTTGAATATTCGAAGAGCGAGGGGGCCAACATTACGACGGTTGTCACGGGGCCGTACCAGACCGCGTTGCCAAAGGATTTCAATATGTCGCCCTCTGATAAGGTCAAGCGGCTGGTGGACAACGTGCTGTCCCCGGATGTGCAGGCGAAACTTAAGAGCGGTGTCTTTGCCACGGCGGTGGAGCCCAAGCCGAACCTCACGCCGGTCGGCCCGGTGCCGCTGTACGACAGGACTGTGCCCGTTGACGGCATTGGCGCCACCTCGGACGACATCGGCATGAAAGCGAAATTGGGCGCGCCCATGAAAGTCGTGATACAGTATGTGGACACGAATATCCCGAAAGGCGCGAAACTCCTTGACGCCCCGATAGTCCCGCGCGAAAAGTACGTCCCCGCGGCCGCGCCGCCGCCCGTGGCGCCTGTGGCGGAGGACGTGTTCAACCAAAATCTGGCGAAGCGGTTTGTCCTGCCTGACAAAAATCCTAAGTACGAGAATATAGAACGAGCGGCCAATGTTCTAAGTAACAACGTCCCCGGCATCAAGGTGGTCTTGGATCAGTCGGTCAAGTTTGAAGGGTGGGACAAAATTGCGTTCACCGTTCAACTGGACAACAACGACGTCAGCGTTAATGAATTCCTGCCGAAACTGATTGAGGCCTTCAACAGGGCCATAAAGGGCAACGACGCGGCGGGCGGCAGGCAACTGGCGCGCGAGGACCATCCCGCCACGAACGAAATCGTGCTCACGTTGCAGTGAGGCCAGCGGGCGCGGAATCTTGAGCGTTCTTTGGGTTCCGGGGAAGAGGGAAAAGGCTGGGTAACTCCAAGGATGTTCTTTGCACTGCGCGAAGTCCGACGGTGACTGGCACAATTACGGAGCGCAGCCGAGCCAAGCGAGGCTCGCTCGTAGATTGTGCCTGTCATCCGGCGAAGATAAGTGGGAGCAGGGGAATTTTGACAGTGAAACACACCATGAAAGCCCGGCGCGAATCGCCCGCATGCCAGTTGGGCGGCTGAAACGGGAGATGCGCCGGTCATTCAGGGGGAGAAAGTTTTTTCCAAAGCCGTTTGCGTGAGGTGTACAGATGTATCGCATCACTATTATCGCAGCGCTGGGCCTCTGCCTGGCATTTGCCGCCGTGACGGGTTGCAAGCAGACGCCGCAGAAGCCCGCGGAGGGCGCGCAGGCAACAAAAGCCTATACCGCCACCGATGCGGAACGCGAGGCGGTCAAGCGCGAGGCGGAAGAAGCCTACCTTGAAGGGGTCCTCGCGCGCCAGGCCGACGACCTCAAAGCCGCCCGTGACGCCTTTGCCAGGGCCGTCCAACTTGATCCGGAGTACATTGAGGCTCTCAAGGCGCTCGCCGACGTGAAGGTCGCCCTGGGCGAGGCCGCGCCGCCGGCCGCTGAGCAGGCCATGGGGATGCAGAAACTAGAAGCCCAGTTGCAGCAGACGCGGCAGGAAGTCCACACCCTTATGAGCCAGGCCCGCGACTATTACCAGAGAGAGAAATTCGAGGATGCGATCAAAGCCCTTAAGGAGGCGCTTGATACGATGACCTTGGCCACGAAGTTATATAACATGGACTTCGGCGCGGAGCGGCCCGACGCCGAGGACCTGCTGAAGAGCGCCAGGATTCAGCAGGAAGTCTTCGCGAAGGCGCAGGATACCGAGCGGCGCACAGCGGCCCAGCAGGCCCTTGAGGGGGAACTGGCCAAGCAGGCGGCGTATCGCCACGAGACCGCCGCGCAACTGCTCAAGACTGCGCGGGAAGAACTCGCCAAGAAGAACTTCTCACAAGCCTCCCGTTTCGCGCGCCACGCCCTGGAGGCGGACCCCGGCAACGTCGAGGCGATGGAACTGCTCAATATAGTCAGCGAGCAGAGGATCAATTTTGAAAACGAACGCGCCATCCTCCAGAAGAACATCGAGTGGAGGAAATTGTTCCAGGACATGGACGAGGCCGCCATACCGCCGGACGAGAGGATGCCGGTGCACTGGGAGGACAAGAACAAGTGGGAAGCAATGACGGAAACCCGCCGGCGGAGTTCCGAGCAGCAGACAAAGGTGTTTCAGCCGACCGCCGAGCAGGAAAAAATAAACAAAATACTCGACGAGACGAAAGTGCGCCTGCTCAATATCGAGGACCAGCCGTTTCCTTCGGCGGTCAAAACCCTGATGAGGCAGTTTAACGTCGTACCGATTGTGATTCACCCCGACGCGCTGGCCAAGTTGACCGGCGTAAACGTAAGCCTCAGCCGGCCCACGGAAACAAGCCTTCGCCAGGCGCTTGAATATCTTCTCGGTCGAATACCCACGGATGCCGGGCAATTCTCCTATGTGATTAAGGACGAAGCCGTGCTTATCACGCTCAGAGGCGCGGAAGAAAACAGGAGCCTGATAATTTATCCCGTTCAAGACCTCCTGAGAAAACCCGTTGGCTTCAAGGCGCAAGCATTAAAGTTCAATAAGGAGGACCTCTTCGCGGATGTTACCGGCACTACCGGCACGAGCGGCACCACCGAAACCGACGATGAGGCAGGTGATCCGGAAAGGAACGGCACTAAGGACTTCTACGATCCGGGGGATGAACAGGGGCTGAAAGACCTCATTATGAACACCGTGGGAGGCCCGGATGCCTGGAACTTTGCGGGCGGGTCGGTCGGCGCCCCATCGACAATCGATTTCCGCAAAGGAGACATGTACATTACGGCCACGGAACCCGTGCACCAGGAAGTTCAGAGAATTCTTGGGCAGTTGCATTACACAAGCGACGTCCTCGTAACCCTGGAAGCCCGCTTCCTCAAGGTTGAAGAAACCCTGCTGGAGGAAATCGGCGTTGACCTCACCGGCTTCCCCACGGCGGCCCAGCAGGCGAGCGCAAGTGAACTGGGGCTTGTCTTTACAGATCCATTCCTGCAGGGCCTATTGAACGACGTTACAAACGTCCCCTCAACCGGTTTGTTCTTCGCGAAGCGCGGGGCGGGCGTGGGCTTCATTCCAAGCGGCACGGGCGGCGGGGGCTCGTTGATATTCCTGCCCAGCGGGGTTCCCAGCGGCGACGCGCTGGGGCTGTCCAGCCAGAATATTCTGGACTCCTCGCTTGCCACCGCGCTGAGCAACGCGGGCGGACTCAGGGCAGGCTTCTCATTCGGGCCCGGCAACAGCAACATAAACTTCGTGCTGAACGCCCTGGAAAACAGCAGCCGTTCTTCACTTCTCGCCGCCCCGAAGATCACCACCTATAACCTTCAGACGGCGTACATCTCCATCCGCACGGAGCAGACTTTTGTCAGCGGCATACGCGACGTGCAGGTGACTACCACCGCCCCGCCTTCATATTCACTTAAGCTGAGCAAATTGAAACCCGGCATACAACTCACAGTCAAGCCCACTGTTACATGGGACCGCAAGTACGTGATACTGGAAGTGGTCGCAACCTCGATCGCCGGCACCCTGCCGGCAAATAAGCACGTAACGCTGGACCTGACGCCGCCAGCGCCGACCTCGACCACCACGACGACGGTGCCTCAGCCGAAACTGCTGGTGGAGTTTGACTTTCCCGTCATTGACATGGATAACATCATGACGACCGTCGTAATTCCTGACGGGGGAACCGTGATATTAGGCGGACTTTCGAACTTACAGCGGATTGAGGGCGGCGCGACCACGCCCTTTTTGGGAGACATACCGCTGCTGAAGTTCTTTTTCTCGACAAAAGGTTCCACCGTCTCGCGCTCCAGCCTCGTCATTCTTATTCGCGCCGACATAACCGTTGTGCCGGAAGCGGAAGAGCGTTTTCTGGAAGAGAATTGATGCGCAACCAAGGGCACGGCCTTTGATATACAGGAGTACAATAATGAAGCGAACCCTTACGAACCTGCTCGTTATATTCGTGACGGCATGCGTTATTGCAGCGGCCGGATGCGCGTCCCGGGCGGCGGTGGAGAAGCCGCAGGCGGCGCCGCCGGCGGCCGAGAAAGCCGGAGACAAGGGACTGGAACAGTTGGCCAAGGAACGCCGCGCGGCGTCCGTTGCCGACTACCAGAAAGCCGCGGCGCTCCATGCGGATAACAACGACGTCGAGGCCCTCAGTTATGCGCTGCAGGCCGTTGAAGAAGACGGCGCCAACACCAAGGCGCAGGCGTTGCTCTCGGAAATCAGAAAGGCCCTCGGCGGCGTCGCCACCACAAACGCCGCCGGCGGATTTGACGAAATTGACGTCCAGCGCCGAGTGCTGCAACGCGACATGACGGAGAAATTCGCGAGCGGCGAGAAGAACATGCGGCAGTGGAATTACGCCGACGCCGTCGCGGACTTCAAGGAAGTCCTCCGGATAATCCGCGTCGGCCGCCTCCTGCTTGACGCCGGCGACACGGAGGCCCGCGCGAAGGAGTTGCTGAAGCAGGCGGAAGACAAGAAGAGAGAACAGGACGTGGTGGAGCAGAAGAAGAGGGACGAGGAAGCGCGCCTTCTAATCGAGAAGAAAATCGCGGAAAAAGAGCAGGCGCGCGCGGAACGCCTCAAAATGCTCTGGATCGAGTACGCGGCCGCGAGGTCCCAAAGAGACTACGACCGCGCCCGCCAGACCCTGGATGCGATAATGGAGCAGGACGCGGCGAAGAAAGACGCCTACCTGCGCGAACTGGAGGGACTGGAAGCGGAACGCGTCCAGTGGCGGAAACAGCAAAATTACGCCGAACTCAAGGTCAACACGCAGTACGTTATGAACAGCATATCCGAGAGCGCGGTCCCCTACGAGCAAGTTTTTAATTACGGAGATCGCGAAAAATGGCGCAAGGAAGTGCTGGCGCGCGCGGAGAAGATAAGCGAAATGTCCAAGATTACCACGACAAGGACCAAGGAAGACGCGGACTTGTTGAAGTTGGTCCAGAGCGCCACGGTCAGAGATTTCAGCACCAGCGCCATCATAACGAGGGTGGGGCGGGAAGGCAGCGGTCCGGATCTCATCGATATCGTGAATTACCTTAAGAAGATGTATACGGAAATACCGTTCGACATCGATGTGAATTTGGCGAAAGAGACTGTTGTGACTCAGGCAATCAATCTTGATTTGCCCGGCACCATTTCGCTTGTCTCCCTCCTTAACCACATACAGACGCAACTGAGCGCCGAGCTGGTTGCCGTTGCGTGGCGGGTGGAAAACGGCACGGTGGTGTTCAAGCGGAAAGACCAGGCCGAGGAACTGATCGTCCGGCCGTATGACGTTTCGGACCTGGTTGCCCCCATTCAGGACTTCAAACTCGCGGATGTAAATCCGGGCGCGCAGGGGGCGGGAACAGCAGGGGGGCCGGTATCACTGGGCGCGACGACCGCCGGGGAGGTCAACGCCGTCAACCAGTTCGTGATGCCGGACCTGGTGGAACTGATTATCAAAACCACCGGCGGCGGCGAGCAGAACTGGAGCGATTCACCAATCGACGTGAACAAGCCGTACATCCAGAACTATAACAACACGGTGCTGTATATCAGGCAATCCGAGGCGGTTCATGCGGAGATTGAAACGATGCTGCAGCGCCTCCGCAGCCTGAGCGGGCTACTGGTGAACATAGAGGTGCGTTTCCTGACCGTCGAGAAAGAGTTCCTGCAGGCCGTTGGGATTGATTGGCGGGACCTCGGGCCGATTGACCCGCTCCAACTGCTCCGCGTACTGGGCGCTGGCGGCACTGGCGGCGCCATATCCCCCGACATCTCGCTTTATGTCCCAGGCACCACCACCACGTCGGGCATTTTCTGGAGCGATGCAACCAGCTCAATCGGCGCGAGGATTAACAACATAGTCAGCGTGAGCGTCCTCGACAGCAACATTGACTTTTCAGGCGGCACGTCCGTCCAGTTGCAGATTCTTGACAAGATATCCTTTGAGGCAATCATCCACGCCGTGCGAAAAGATTCGAGGCGGCAGATTCTCACCGCTCCCCGGATCACGTGCTTCAACTCCCAGCAGGCAAGCATATACGTCGGCACGTCGCAGACCTATCTACAGCGGTTTGAGCCGGGCAACGGCGGCGTGAGCATGCCGATTATAGACCTTGTGGATGGGCCGTCCGCCACGCTGGATGTCAGGCCGGTGGTGAGCGCGGACCGCAGATATATCACGCTGTACCTGAGGCCGATGATTGCGTTCGCGCCGACGCTGAAAGCAGTAACGAACCAAAACGGCTCCGACGCGACGGGCAAAGCGATATTGCAGACTTCCTACCTGCCGCTGGAGAACAAGCAGGACATGCGGACCGTCGTAATGGTCCCGGACGGCGGGTCAGTGCTGATAGGCGGGCTTAAGAATGCCGAGGACGAGTACAAGAAGAAGGAGGTCCCCGTGCTCGGCAAACTACCTTTGTTGGGATGGTTCTTCCGCAGCGAAGCCACCGCCAGTTTGAAGAAAGAACTCCTGATTCTCGTTACCGCCAAGATTATCGCCATCGACGAGCAGGAGGCAGGAAGGTAGCAGGGCGGCAACCCCTAAAGCCGCACGTGCCCGCAACCTGCCGTGCGGCTTTTTCTTTGAGGAACATGGCATGCGTATCCGCATGATGAAGGACGTTTGGGCGCCCTCCGCCCTTATACTCGTTCAGGCCGCTTTTGCCTTTGTCATCATGCTCGACGGCTGCCGCGCGTCGCCGCGCCCATACGGCAAAAAAACGGAGTCCCAGGTGCCGATAAAAGAGTGGAGGTACATAGTCGTCCATCACAGCGCCACCCCCAGCGGCAACGCCGAAGTGTTCGACCGCTACCACCGCGAAGTGCGCGGATGGAGCGGAGGACTCGGATACCACTTCGTCATCGGCAACGGCCACGGCTCGCCCGACGGCGAGGTCGAGACAGGCGCCCGCTGGCTCGCGCAGGAAAATGGCGCGCACGCCGGCATAACGGAGTATAATGAATACGGCATAGGCATCTGCCTGGTGGGAGACTTCACCAATTCGCATCCCACGGAAAAGCAGATGCAGGCGCTCGTTGCCTTGTGCCGGGACATCATGAAGCGCTGCCATATTGACGCGGACCACGTCTACGGCCACCGCGAACTGCCCGGCGCAACCACCGAGTGCCCCGGAAAACAGTTTGACATGGACGAACTGCGGAAAATTCTCAAACAGGAGTGAATGAAGTGGCGGACCTGAAGGCGATATTTTTCGACATAGACGACACGCTCTACTCCACGAGCGAGTTCGCGGAAATGGCGCGTGAAAGCAGCGTGGAAGCCATGATCCGCGCCGGCGTCAACATGCCGAAGGAAGCCCTCCTCAAGGAACTGGAAGAGGTAATCGCGGAATTCACCAGCAACTACCCGGCGCACTTCGACAAACTCCTCGTGCGCATCCCGCCGGAATCGTACAAGGGCATAAACCCCGCGATGATCGTCGCCTCCGCCGTCGTCGCCTACCACGACACCAAGTTCCGCCAACTCCGCCCATACGAAGACACCGTCGAAGCGCTCAAACTGCTCCATGCCAAGACCGGCCTCATCCTCGGCGTCATCACGACGGGACTGACCGTGAAGCAGGCCGAAAAACTCGTCCGCCTCAACATTCTCCAGTACATCCGTCCCGACGCGATATTCATCTCGGACCAAATCGGCGTCAGCAAGCCCAACGTCAAACTTTTCCTCAGGGCGCTCACCGACCTTTGCCTCAAGCCGCCCGAGGCGATGTACATCGGCGACAACCCTGTTACCGACATCGACCCGCCGAACACCATCGGCATGATAACCGTCCGCAACCGCCGCACGGGAAAATACACCGGGCTGGAAGGCAAAACGCGCCCGCACTACGAAATCCACAACTTCTACGACCTCCTCGACATCCTCGCAAAGGATTACGGCATCAACGTGCAATAGTCAACTCGGGCACAAAAAAATCCAGCGCCCCTTTGAAGCGGCGCTGGCTTCGTTACTGTGCGGAAGGGCTCTCACATCCTGTCCTGGAACAGCAACTCCGATATTTCCTTCCGCGCCGGCGCTTTCGCTTCGCCGTCCGGATACCCCAGCGGCGTGAAAGCCACTACCTGATAACCCTCCGGCACGTTCAGCGCCTTCCCCGCGATCTTGTAATCGAACGCCCCCACAATCACCGTGCCCAGCCCCTTCGCATGCGCCGCCAGGCAGAAATTCTGCATCGCCATCCCGACGTCAAATATGTACCACCTCTTGTCGTCGAAAGGCTGCCCGCCCTTGTAGCCCGACGCGTCAATCTTCCCGACGAACGCGACTATAACGGGCGCATTGGTTATCGCGTCCCTTGCCGGATTCTTCGGCGTCATCGCTTCGAGGAGATTCTCCCTGACGGATTTGTCCCTCACCACAACGTAGCGGACGCACTGAAGGTTCGCCCACGACGGCGCCCAATGCGCGGCGTCCACCAGTTCCGCGATTATCTCGTCCGTCACGGCGTCGGGCTTGTACTTCCTAACGCTCCTGCGCCCCCCGATAGCGTCAAAAATATCCATGCTCTTCTCCTCACAATAGGGTCATGGTCAACGATGGGATTATATTCGGCGCGTCGGGAAATGCAACACCATGTGGCACAGCCGCCCCCCTCAAACCTGTGTGTCAGCAGTCTCGTAACACATTACGTCGCCCCAAACAGAACTGGCCAGGGCGTGCCTCTTTTTCCGCGTGACAATGCCTTCGAGATACTCATTTAGTATCTCTTCCGTAGCGGCCTTCAGTTTTTCCAATCGCGGCAAAATACTCTTGAGATATTCCTCATCGCAAGGAACCTCGACCTCGGTAAGGCCGCCTTCAAGGAAAACTTTCAGGTAACGCGCTTCGGCTTCCGACCGGCATTTGATGAATCTATCGCCGGAGAATTGCAGTCTCCATCCCAAAAGGTCCTTCTCGATGCGCGCCTTTCCTTTGAGGTTTGGCAATTCGCGCGTTTCAGTCTTGACGCCCTTTGCGTCGAGAACCTTCTCGCGGTAGTATTGTCCTATAAGTTCCACAACGTGCTCCGAAACAAATCTCAGGATAATTCAGTCTCTTTTATGCGTTCCACAATTTCTTCTCGTACATCCGCAATTTCACTTGCTTCTGATGTCAACTTTCCCACACTGTCTGCCTTTTCAAGCCTTGATTTTACCAAGTCAACCACTGCTCTGTAAATCTCCAGTTGATCATTATCCGACAGCTCAAGTATGTCGCCCATGATGGTCTTGTCAATGGCTCGCCGTTCCGGTTTCACCTTTTCTAACGTTATTTCATCGGAGGATGTTCCAATCTCCTTGAAGAGACTCTGGCACTCTGTCTTGAGGAGTTCGTCATATTCCCTCAATAACTTCAACCGCAGCCGATCGTTGATGCAAGCAGGATCAAGCACGGGCAGGTCTTCTACGACGGACACATCTATGTCTGCAATGGCCTGTGCCCCCGTCATCTGCCGACAGGTGAATTCCGTAAACATCCGAGTCAACGTAGAATTTAGCAAAGCACCCATGAGTCTAGTATCTACGCCATTTTTGGGTAAGATTCCGTATAACTTCTTATCCTCGTAGACGCCGCAGTTCAAAAATACGGGCATCCTCTCTCCGACCTTTGCCGGAAATACAAGTGGTGCGTATTTCCAACCTTCGGCGAGGGAATACCACGGCTCGCGGCCAGCGCACGTAGGACGCCTGTGGATCCCTCGTTTTTCAGCCCGTTGTATGTATTTCAATAAATTTGAGCCACGCAAATCCTCTTTGGAATCGTGGCAGATCAATACCTTATGTGAAAGACTTCCGGTGTCCAGTTTATAACCAGATATTTCTTTCAGGGAAAAGATGATAGGCCGGAAGTACTTTGACTCGAGTCTAAGACGGTTAATATTGTCCGCAGTCAGATAGAAAATCTCGTTCGCGCCGGTTTTTACCCCGAATCGAACCACGGCAATGTCACCGAGTCGTACGAGTTTGCTTTTGCGTTTCTCCAATATGAAAAAGAACACCGATGGCGCGCGAACGTATTTGCCCCACCTTCCGCTAACGTACTCTTGTTTCTCTTTATCCCATCCTTCGTGCCACAGTTCTTTCTGCTTTACCGGCAATACTCTTAAGTCATCATTTTCGTAAAAACTGCTGTGAGCCATAATTGTTTTCTTCAGATCTTCAATCGCATTTTTTCGTTCAACCTGCTTTTCCCAAACATCCTGCGCTGGCGGTATTAGTTCTCGCAACGGTCTTTTGAGATACACGAAACGTGCCACGTTTTCCTCGCGTTGCACCTTGTCCTTGCACTTCTCCAGTACCACAATGCAAGTGTTTACCTGAGCATCGCAGAACCAGCGTTCCACTTTAGATTCTATGACGGCAACTATCTTGTAATTAAGTAAGAAGAATTCCTGGAGTCCTTTCCCGTACGCCACATCCAGCCATGAATTCGATACCACAAATCCGAGACGCCCGCCATCGCGCACAAACTTGCCGCCGTGCACGAAAAAATACGCATGAATGCCCGCCCGCCTGTTAATATTCGCCAAGGAATTCCCTGCGCTATCGTGAAGCGCACTATGTATGAGTTGGTTTTTATACCTAGCATGTGCTGGGGCGATTTCGGGAATTTCCTCTTGCCGCGTATAAGGAGGATTTCCCACCACGGCGTCGAACCATCGCGGATATGAAACCTGTCTCTCGTCCACGCCGAGCGTTAGTGCCCGCGCACGACGCCATTTTTCAGGCTCAAAACCTTCCACTGTTGGCTGTAAACTGAAGAAGTCTTCACACAAAATATTCGGGTAGTTTTTATCCGCGCCCAGGTCCCGTATTGTCAGGTTTATGGTAGATAAATGCGCGGGAAATCTCGAAATGTCCACACCCCACAGTGAATCAAGTATGGTTTCATGCTCCAGGCGTTGATTCATGATCTTCTTGTGTTGATACGCCCTGACCAGAAACGTCCCGGCACCGCAGGATGGATCCAAAACCTTGTCCTTTTCATCCCTATGGCAAAACGCAAGGATAATATCCACAACGTCGGCATTTGTGAAGTACTGTCCTAGGTTGTGCCGTTCCGTTGGAGGAATAAGGCGCTCACAGACTCTGCCTAAAACGTCGTAGCCGAGTTTGGAAAAGTCATACTTCTTTAACAGACTTACGAGTTCGCTGACTTCGCGGACGACCTCCTGTACGTCGGGAAACGCCAATGTGTCGATGAAATCCGTCGAGTATATTTCCTGGTAGTCAATTTCGAGAACCCGCTCGAAATATGCGGCAAGTGTTTTTTGCAGTACCGAACCCTTTGTAAGGCTCTTGGGAATCTCCAAAGGGTCGAGGAAATCCGGGCGTTTGATCTGCAAGACGTTATAAAAAAGAATCTTATTTACTAGAAGATAAGCGGTCTGCCTTGCAACGCGGTCAAAGTCTTCGCGCGTGCCGTGAAAATTCCATCCTTGTTTTACAAACCACTCGCTGAGTTGTCGGCGAAATTCTCGTTCTTTATGACACTTCTCCTCAATCAACTGCGAGTAGTACCATGAAAGCGTGATAATTTTTTCGTGGAGGCGAAATACAAGGTATTCGTCAACGGGGTGCTTGGGTGCAACCTCCCTGCCGGTATGAATTGCGAACAGTCTGAGGAGGAACTGTTCAAGTTGCCTTTTTGTTGGTTCGGCAAATCTGCTTTGGTCCAATTGGTTCACATCCTCGATCTCAGAGAGCGAATACTTATCTATCAGTTGTTCTTCTTCCGGCCTTTGTTCGTTCGCCTTCTGTGTGCTGAACCATGCTAGACTCTTAAAATTTGTGGTTCCAAAGTACTTTGCGTTGCGCGTTGTTGCTTTGCGTCTGGCAGTATCCCGTAACTTGGGGTCGAAAATATCAGCATATGGGAGTTTTGCCTCGATGAGGCAGAGCACTCTATCGCTACGTCTGGATTCGCAGATAATGAAATCGGGTGATTTTCTATCTGCGCCAATAGTGTCAACATCGGGTAAGCCCAAATCAAGTTGCTTTTCCTGTATGATGTCCCGCATCCAGTGCATGAGAACCGCAGCCGCAGAGCGCTCCGCTTTGCGGCTGGTTTGATCAAACGGATTTCCCATGCGGCCGCTTTTCTTCGTCATTCTATTTTTCCTGCTCATTAAGTACCTCGTTAACGATACGGCGCGCGATCTCGAACGCCGCGGATATTCTATGAACTTTCACATCCCCCAACCCTTTTATTGCGAGAAACCGCTCCAGCGGTTTGCCGGCCATGCCCCTGAAGGAACCGAACCTGCCGAGCACCTCTTTGGCGATTTCTTCAGCGGATTTTCCGCGTACTCCTGTAGAAATGAGAATGGCAAGCAGTTCGGCGTCGGTAAGAGACTCAGGTCCCTTGTCCCGTAGTTTGCCACCGGGATGTTCCCAGATTGCATCTTTCTCTTTTTCGTCGTGCTTGGTCATGTTGGCAAAAGCGCGCATTGGCAATGTAAGTCTTATCGCAGATTATAGCCTGCTACTCTTTCTTTGCAATAAGGTTCTCACTCGTAAATATAGAGGGTGGCGATTACAAAAATCCGTGGCCATCCCGATAAAAGACATCCCGATAAAAGACATCGGGACTCCAAGGTCGTCGGGACTTCAAGGTCGTCTGCGGCCAAAATCTTTGTGGCTTTGTGTCCCCGATGGGATCGGGGCAGGCCTTTGCGGTTCCCCCCAAAATCTGCGAAATCTGTGAAATCTGTGGATTGGGGCGCTTCGCGGTTATTAACAATCTACTAACATGGCCCTGCATGACCCTGCATATAATGTGTCGGGATTATGGGATTTTGGGCGGTTTTGATGCGTTTTTGGCCCTTTTTGAGCCGTCGAACCCCTGCCCAACTGGGCGCAACTGCACATAATAGCACGTCGTTTTGGCGTTGAGTTTGAAAAATCGGTCGTAAGGTCAGATGCTGGCGGCAGTTACGGCTGATTTTTCACGCCGACCCACGTAAGGTCTGGCGTGGCGGCATGTTACGGAGGGCGGGCTTTGCGGGCTTGCGAGGATTAGAGGCATTTTTACATGCACATACCAGCATGTCGGAGAGCGCCGGAAACGGCAAGGAAAACGAAGTACGCTTTTCGGTCGCCGCTCCCTCGTTAACCGTTTCGCATCGTTTGCGGTTTAGAAATTGAATTCCGTTCTCAAGCCGGTGATGCCGCGCTGCCGGTGGCCCGTGGCCGCCGATTAGAAATCGAACTGGAGCCTGAGGCCCGCGACTACAGCCGTGCGGGCGTGCGGGTTGCCGGACGGGTTGCCGAGTAATTGCAGGTCCGGTGATACTTGCAGGAATTTGCTCACCCGCCAGCGGTAGTAGATTTCGTACAGCCGTTCGTTGGCCGTGTATTCTGGCCGCATGAAGTTTGCGCGGGGGTTGTGGACGTTGACTGCCGAGGCGAGGCCGATTACGTCGCCTTCGCGGCCCCACATTTGGCCGAGGAACTGGATGCCGTAGGACCAGAATTGATTGTTGGGCGCGACATCCTTGTTCTGATTGCCGTAGCGCATGAATAGCGTAATGTTGTCGCAAATCTCCTGGTCGAAACTCAGGTACACGCCGGACATGCTGGAATCGCCGGTTTCCCTTTCCTCACGGAGGTCGTCGAGGGAAGCGATGTGGCCGTCGTTCAGGAACCCGCCCACGCGGTAGTTGCCCGGTCTGTTATGGATGCGGTCCTTTAGGCACGGCAATTTGTGCGGCCTGAAAGTAACCTCGCCGATGAGAAGCCCGTGGGAGGTAGTGCTGTTCATGTTTTCGTCCGTCTGGCTCAGGCCCAACTGCAGGAGAAGCCAGTCGGTCGAGTTTTCTTTTTCATCTCCCGGATCCTGCGCGCCGAACGGCGAATAGAGAGCGCTGACGGCCACGTTTTCGGTTGATGGGAATGGAATCAGGAGGTTGTTGACGAGCGCGCCGCTGATGAACTGGTATCGTTCGCTGTATGCGACCGCGTTCGAGTCGAAAAAGTACGTGAAATCCATTTTCCCGAATGTGAGCGTGAACTTGTCGTCAAGGAAATTGCCCTGGTAGTACAGTTGGTCGATCGCGACGTCCGGCTGTCCGGGGGTGTCATTCGTGGGTTCCGCGTTGTTATTCAGGACCATGTTGTTTGGGATGAGATCGTCGATTCCTGAGCCATTGCCGGCACGCAGGAGCAGGAAAATGTACTGGTCGCGTTCCTCTGTAAGGTACGCGGTCAGTTCCAGCCCCAGTGTGTACGACAGCGGGTCGCGACGGTTGGCGTGATGTCCGCCGACCGTGGGCCTGGTTAAGGCGGACTGGTAGATGAATGTTGCATATCCGCCCATTGCGATGTCCAGACCGAGCATTTCCTTCTTGAGCGCGTGTTTCGACATGCTCTGGACGATGGTTTCCTGGTTATTGGCGAACCACTCGTCAACGCGTTTGCATATCGTTTCCTGCTCAGCGGGGGTGCAACCGGCGGATTCGAGTTTTTCAAGGCGCGCCTTGACGTCTATTAACTCAGTCTCAACGCCTTCAAGATGCTGTACGCGGTCCTTGAGCGCTTTGAGTTGGTCCTGGACGTTCGCATCGTCCGCAAACGCGGTTTGCGCGTGGCAAAGGGCGGCGGGTACGATTAACCACAGAAACAATACCGATGATAAGGCGCTTCTTCTCATTTCTGATTCCCCCATGAGCATTCTGGAGAATGAACGATATGTCTTTTAGTAAATCCGCCAGACAATGCAAAATCGTTTATTTACTTATCGGCAAGAAGCGGCAGGTCCATGTAGAGAAATGTTGATGGTTACACCGCTCACCGCGGCAAGAACGCCGCTGGCGGGTTCGGCTAAAAACCGCGTCAGGCGGGCCGCTTGCGCAAAGTGATGAATGCTCGCGCGGCAATCATGCAAATCACGAACAGCACTCCCTGGCCGAGGACAATTGTCGCCCCGCTCGGAGTATTGGTGTAATATGACGCGAAAAGCCCTCCCAGCGCCGTTCCCACGCCTATGACGATCGACAGCCGCGTCATCGTCGAGAACTTCCGCGACATGAGCCGCGCCGTCGCCGCCGGAATTACGAGAAATGCCGAGACGAGAACTATGCCGACAAGTTTTATCGACGTAACAACGGTTACGGCGATAAGCAGGCTAAGGAAGTAGTCCTCGCGCTTGACGGCCACTCTGTCGGCCATCGCCATCTCTCTGTCAAATGTCGCATAGGCCCAGCGGCCCCATAGACGATGCGTGGCGAGCGCCACGACCACCACCGCTCCGATAACGTACAAGTCCATCGGCTGGACAGCGAGGATCGACCCGAAAAGATAGGTAATGGCGTCCTGCGTGTAGCGCGGAGTCAATGAAAGCGCGACGATGCCGATGGCCATTGACAGGGCGAAGAAAATGCCGATGACCGTGTCCGATTCCAGTTTCGTATTTTCCCGCACCCACGTAATTCCAACCGCCACGAAGACCGTGAAAAGCACGGCCGCCCACAGCGGCTCCACGGAGAAGAGTATTCCAATCGCCACGCCGCCGAACGCCGCGTGTCCCAATCCGTCACCGAGGAATCCCATTCCACGCTGAACAACGAACACGCCGTAAAACGATGCAAGAAACCCCACGGCTATTCCCGCGAGGATGGCCTGCTGCATGAAACCGTATTGCAGAAAAGGAAAGACAGTTATAAGGAATGCCCAGAGTGAAAGGAGCAGCGCCCAAAGAGAGTCGAGAACTGTTTTGAGGAAATCAAACATGGCTCTTTATTCCATACCGGGAAGCATCGGATGTCCAACGTGTCCATATGCGCGGCGGAGGTGCTTGTTCTGCAACGCCTCAGCCGGAGGCCCGAAACTTATCAGCGCGCTGTTCAGCACTAGTACATACGTGGCGTGGTGGCCGGCTATGCCCCAGTCATGCGTAACCATGACGATTGTCGCGCCAGTTTCCTTGCGGTATTCCTCGAGCGTCTGGTAAAG